>Ga0315268_10005619_pt1 | contig 13433 bp, 11 predicted proteins | sample C1_top_MG_FD_204535 | JGI IMG/M metagenome (GOLD analysis project Ga0315268, IMG submission 204535) | Sediment microbial communities from Yellowstone Lake, YNP, Wyoming, USA - C1_top | ecosystem: Environmental > Aquatic > Freshwater > Lake > Sediment | place: USA: Wyoming | collected 2017-08-01 | reverse complement strand
CCAGGTTAAAAGCCGGCAACCAACCTTTGGGCATCCTGACCCTGGCGCATTCCACACCTGGCCGTTATGGGCATGAAGCCCGCACCATCACCTCCACTTTCGCCGGATATGCGGCCGTGGCAATTGAAAATGCCCGTTTGTATGATACCGCCCAGGAGCAGGCTTATGCCTCAGCAGCCCTGTTGCAGGTGGCCCAAACGGTGACCAATGCCAACAATATTGATGAGCTGTTGGAATCGATTTCCCGCATCACCCCCATCCTGGTGGGGGTGGAATCGTGTGCCATTTATCTGTATCAAGATGGAAAATATTTTTCATCACATGCTTACGGCATGACTGATGAGGTCCTGTCCCGCCTCACTAACCGGCACTTCAGCGATGGTAATTATCCCTTACTGGATGCCGTCCGTCAGAGCAGTGAACCGATCATCGGAAAATTAGCCACTGATCATCCAGATGAATGGCTCTGCCCAGAACTGGCTGTGACCAAGGAGGAAACTTTCTATGCCAAGGAGATGGGTGAAAGGTTGTTGATCGGCTTTCCGCTCTTGATTAAAAATGAGTTTTTTGGTGTGATGTTGATCGAAGAGTCTTCGGTTGCGCGACGATTCAGACAGAAAAGGATTGAGATCATCAGCGGGATAGCCCAACAACTGGCCATGAGCATCCAGAATGACCGCCTGCAACTGGAGACCTCTGCCCGGGAGCGGCTGGAATATGAATTTAACCTGGCACGCCAGATCCAGGAAACTTTCCTCCCCAGTCAATTACCTGAATTTGAAAAGTGGGACCTGGCATCTTACTGGAAACCTGCCAGGCAGGTGGCAGGGGACTTTTATGATGTGTTTCAATTAAAAGATGACAAACTGGGATTCATTATTGCAGATGTTTCCGATAAGGGTATTCCTGCTGCCTTGTTCATGGCTGTGATCCGGACATTAGTGAGAGCCATCATACTAGATACAGAATCACCCGCTCTTGTTTTAAGCAGGGTAAACGAGATCATCATTCCTGAAAACCAGCAGGGGATGTTCGTAACAATATTCTATGGCGTGCTATCACTGGACAACGGTGATTTGGTCTATGCCAACGCAGGGCACAATCCACCCTACCTGGTGACCAGGGAAAAAGTCCGTATCCATGAATTAAAAAAGACAGGTATGGCCTTGGGCATCCAGGAAAAGATCACCATTGAGGAAGGAAAAAGGCATTTGAACAATGGCGATTTCCTGCTGGCTTACACAGACGGGGTGACCGAGGCGGTTTCTCAAGTGAATGATTTTTTTGGTGAAGAAAAACTCAAAAAGTTGCTTAAAGAGAATCACACCCATACAGCTGGAAACGTCATTGATAAGATCTCCTCGGCAGTATATGATTTCATGGGAACTGACATTCCCATGGATGACCTTACTCTGCTGGCTTTGAAAAGGCGCTTGTGAGAAAATGGTATAATCCGCATGTTAAATTTGATTTAGGAGTACCTGTTGGCATTTAATCCAATTAACTGGTTTCTGGGTCTTTTTTCCCTGGATATCGGGATAGATCTGGGGACTGCAAATACGCTTGTATATGTAAGGGGCAAGGGGATCGTCATTAATGAGCCATCATGGGTCGCCGTTGACAAACGATCACGCACACCTCTTGCAATCGGTGTTGAAGCCAAGGAGATGATGGGTCGTACATCAGGGAACCTGATAGTTGTGCGCCCGATACGAGACGGTGTTATTTCTGAATTTGAGATCACTGAAGCTATGCTTGAGTATTTCATTGGTAAAGTCCATGAACAAACCATTGTTCCACTGCCTCGACCGCGGGTAGTGATTGGCATCCCATCCGGTGTGACCCAGGTTGAAAAGCGCGCGGTCTATGATGCAGCCATGTCCGCCGGAGCCAGGGATACTTTCCTGATCGAGGAGCCCATTGCAGCAGCTATCGGAGCTGGTTTGCCGATCGGAGAAATCCGTGGGACGATGGTGGTTGATATCGGTGGCGGTACAACCGAAGTGGCGATTATATCCAAAGACCGCGTGGTGGTTTCACGATCGTTGCGTGTAGCCGGTGACGAGATGGACATTGAAGTCAGCCAATACTTGCGCAATAAATACAACCTGTTGGTCGGCGATCGTATTGCCGAACAAGTCAAGTGGGCTATTGGCTCAGCTTTTCCTTTGCCGGTCGAAAAAACGACTGAGGTAAGGGGACGCAACCTGGTTACAGGGTTACCAGAATCGGTGGTCGTATCATCGGTCGAAATGCGTGAAGCCCTGACAGGTTCCGTCAGGGTCATCCTGGATACGATCAAGGACGCGCTGGATGAAGCTCCACCGGAGATCATTTCAGATCTGATGGAAGCGGGCATCTGCCTGGCTGGTGGTGGTTCTTTATTGCAAGGTCTGGCGGATCGCGTCAGCGATGAACTAAATTTAGAAGTATGGGTGGCGGATGATCCATTAACCTGCGTGGTGCGTGGGGCAGGAATTGTGTTGGAGGATTTCCAAAACCATACACAGCACCTGGTTGGCCTCGAAAGGGATGGCTCCAACCGGTAACACTCCCGAAACACCTGCCTGATTGTTCAGGTGAGCGGGCTGGTCTATTATGAAGAATTCTTTCCCTAGGACGATTCAATCAGTCATCATAGTGCTCGTGGTGGCTGGCTTGGTCATGCTGGCATTAGGGGGTTATTTTGGTAGTATCACAAACTGGTTCACCAGGCTGACTATTGGATCTCAAACCTGGCTTTCCAGCCGTTTCCTGGCTATTACCGATTTCATGACCTCACCAAGGGATATGGCTTCCTTGCGCCAACGGAATATAGAGTTGGAGGCTGAAGTCTCTAAACTTCAAACCCAAATCATTGAATTGCAGCAACAGGTTATTCAAACGGATGTGCTTTCTGCCCTTGTGGATTTTGCCCGAACAAACCCCGAGAACACCTACAAGGCTGCATCAGTCATCGGCCGGGACCCCAGCCCATTTTTGCGCTACATTATCATTAATGTTGGCTCAAATGAAGGCATCCTGCGCGGCATGCCTGTCGTCACGCAGCAAGGACTGGTTGGACGTGTGGATGCGGTGATATCCGAAGCTGCCCGTGTCCAATTGATCACTGACCAAAACTCGGCTGTCAACATCAACTTAAAGAATACTGGTACCAAGGCTATCTTAACTGGCTCCCTGACCGGTGGACTAACGCTTGGAATGATCGCCCATGACGTCCTGATGAATACCAATGATGTTGTTCTCACTTCCGGTTTGGGTGGTGATTTCCCGGCCAACATCATCATTGGTCAGGTGGTCAATGTGAGCAATCGTGAGTCAGACCTGTTCCAGACCGCTTCGGTTCAACCGATCGTGGATTTTTCAAAAGTGGAATTTGTCCTGGTGATCATCAATTTCCAACCGGTTAATATTAATCCACTGATCTCCACACCTGGTCCATAGTTCATTAATGGCCATTCTACTGGCAATTCCCGTGCTCGGCTTCGCGACCATGATCCAGACTGCTATCTTAAGCCGGATAACCCTCCTTTCCGGAAGCGCTGACCTGGTCTTGGTGATCCTGACTGTCTGGGCGCTTCAGGAAAAGGTCAAAACCGCCTGGCATTGGGCAGTTGCGGGGGGGTTACTGGTCGGTTGGATATCTGGATTGCCGATGTTCATCCCATTGGCTGGTTATCTCTTGGTGGTAGTAGCCGCCAGGCTCCTACAGCGCAGGGTTTGGCAGGCACCGCTCCTGGCTGCGTTTATCGTCGTTGTTGTGGGTACCCTGATCTCACACGGGCTGGTTATGGCTTACCTGGTCATTACCGGGACTCAAATCCAATTTGAAAATGCCATCAGTTTGGTCACCCTTCCCAGCCTGTTGCTCAACATGTTGTTGGTCATCCCCACAAACTATCTTGTCCGGGACCTTGCCCGGCTCGTTTATCGCACTGAGATTAAAGAATGAACCATAATCCATCATTAACTCGATTTCAACCCTGGAGGTTGTTATCTGTTTACATCGTTTTTGGACTCGTTTTGGTCGTCATGGTGGCGCGATTGTTCGGCTTGCAGATCCTGGATTACAAAACCTATCTGAATTACGCCAACGAAAACCGGACCAAGGTGTTCAGCGATTCTCCGCAACGCGGCATTATCTATGACCGCAATGGTTATATCCTGGCTAGAAATATTGCTTCTTACACGGTTACCATTACACCAGCCAACCTGCCGGATGACCCGGCTGATATCCAGCAGATCTATCGGGATATTTCTGCATTGACTGGCGTGCCGGTAAACAATGGGACGGTGGACGATGCCATACTCGTATCGCCATGTGTCAGCGGACCTGGCATCACCCAGTTGGTTGAACTGGGGAACTCCCTGGCGCCATATGAACCGGTCAAAATCCAATGCAATGTGGATGAACAGGTTGCCCGTGTGGTGCGGGAAAAAATGGTCAACTGGCCAGGTGTAAGCGTGGAAGTGGATCCGGTACGCGATTATCCGACGGGGTCATTGACCGCTCATGTCATCGGTTTCCTGGGACCCATCCCTGCCAGGTTGGAACAGGAATATAAAGACCTGGGTTTCTCCACCCAGGTTGACAAGGTTGGATACGCAGGTGTGGAAGCATCATTGAATGATGTGTTGATCGGCTCCCCTGGGAAGCGCGTGGTTGAAGTGGATGTGGCCGGGCAGCAATTGCGCAACCTGGAACCGCCTATCAGCCCGACCCCTGGTGATAATGTCACTTTGACCATCGATACCCGCCTTCAGGCACGCGCTCAGGCCATCATGGCAGAGGAAATCGATTACTGGAACAACCGATACTATGGATATATCCGCATCTCCAGTGGCGCTATCATAGCCATGAACCCCAAGACCGGTGAGATCCTGGCCATGGTCTCATGGCCAACCTATGAAAATAACCGGCTGGCTCGTTTCATCCCGGCATATTATTATAAGCAATTGAGCGAAGACCCTACCCACCCGTTATTGAATGCTGCCATTTCGGCAGAATTCCCTCCGGGATCGACCTTTAAATTGTCCACCGCCAGTGGTGCATTGAACGAAGGCGTTGTTTCTCTTGACCAGATCATCGACGCCCCAGGTCAACTGGCTGTGACGGAAAGTTTCTCACCGACTGACCCGGGTTTCACCCGTTATTTCCGCGACTGGATCTTTGACAAGATACCCAGCGGTTTTGGCAAGATAGATTTCCTTCACTGCATTGCTTATTCCAGTAACGTCTGTTTTTATAAACTGGGAGGCGGTTACAAACAGGAGATCCCTGAAGGTTTGGGAATCTTAAGACTGCAGCAATATGCCCGTGCGATAGGTTATGGACAGCCATCTGGGATTGAACTTTATGGGGAAGCCTCCGGATTGATCCCCGACCCAACCTGGAAACGTATTTACCAGGGTGAAAACTGGTCAACTGGTGATACTTATATCGCCAGCGTTGGCCAGGGGTATGTGCTTGCGACACCGCTGCAGGTTATGCTTTCTGCAGCTACCATTGCCAATGATGGAAAATTGATGCAACCAACCATCATCCGGCAAATTACAGATCCTGATGGAAATGTCCTGGTTAAGTGGTGGAACCCCCAAGCACAATCGGTCACTGACACGCCCCAGGAAACAAACAGTTATCAGATTTCCCCGTTCAAACCCAATTTGAAATGGGATGTGACCGTAGACCCGGTGATTAAAGGGTATCTTTGCCAGAATACCTATTGTTCTCCGACCGGGGAGATGAAGACTATACAACCCTGGGTCATCCAGAATATTCAAAAAGGGATGCGGATGGCGGTCACAGAATTCAGAGGCACCCTGGACAATTCTTATTCGTTTAAAGATTACCCCATTGCGGTGGCTGGCAAGACTGGCACGGCTGAATATTGTGATGATGTAGCCATGAGCCGTGGACGCTGCAAATTTGAAGCTTGGCCGACCCATGCCTGGACTGTAGCCTACGCTCCCTATGATAACCCTGAGATAGTCATTTTGGCATTCCTTTACAACGGTGGAGAGGGTGGCAGTGTTGCTGCGCCTTTGGTTAAGATGGTGATGAACGCCTATTTTGAAGAGAAAGCAGTCGACGCAGCCAACGGAACAGGCCAAATTCCATAAAATTCAATATGCTATAATTTATCCTATTATGGCTGGTGAACCATCCGATATACAGATAAAAGGCATCCGGGATGGATTGATGGTTACTTTTGGGGGTTCAGACTGGAACGAACTGGCTGATACATTCATCCTCCAAATTGATGAAAAACCGGATTTTTTTAAAAGCGCCAGGATCGCCCTGGATGTTGGTGATAAGGTCTTGCATGTAGCCGAACTGGCACCGTTCCGGGATTCACTTTCCATTCGTGGGATTAGTTTGTGGGCTGTGATCAGCCAGTCACCAACGACCGAATTGACCGCCCAGAACCTGGGGATGGCCACACGCTTATCCAAACCCAGGATTGAGCCAAAAGAACCAGTTTCCTCCGACAAGGAAGAAAAAGCTCTCTGGATCCAACAAACTCTGCGGTCTGGTACACACATTGAGTATCCTGGGAATGTTGTTGTTTTAGGCGATGTAAATCCCGGGGCTGAAATTGTAGCAGGTGGCAGCGTTTTAGTGTGGGGTCGGTTGCGCGGCCTGGTGCATGCCGGCGCCGGTGGAGATGAAAATGCTCAGGTTACTGCCATTGAGTTTGATGCACCTCAGTTGCGGATAGCCAATTCCATGTCCCTCCCGAGTAAAAAGAGTGGGAAAAATAAAATGGAGATTGCCAGGTTGGTTGCTGGCGACCTGATAATTGAAAACTGGAAACCAGGATGACAGGAAGGTGACATGACTGCGACTGTGGTAACGATCACATCTGGGAAAGGCGGGGTTGGAAAGACCACGGCTGTGGCTAATATCGCAGTCGGCCTTGCAAGTTTAGGTAAAAAAGTGGTCTGCATCGATGCGGATATCGGACTGCGAAACCTGGACGTCATCCTCGGGTTAGAAAACCGCATCGTATACGACCTTGTGGATGTGGTGGAAGGACGCTGTCGCTTACGCCAGGCGATGATCCGCGATAAGAGGCTTTCGGAGCTTTACTTGATTCCGGCAGCCCAGACGCGTGATAAGAGTGCGGTTTCCCCATCTGACATGGTGCGTCTGTGCGATGAACTTCGACCGGAATGTGACTGGATATTGATTGACTCTCCGGCTGGCATTGAACGCGGTTTCCGTAACTCCATCGCCGGGGCTGACCGGGTGATTGTGATGACCAACCCTGAGATATCTGCAGTCAGAGATGCAGACAGAGTAATAGGCATTTTGGAAGCTGAAGGCAAAGGACCGGCTCAATTGGTTATCAACCGCATCAAGCCGTCCATGGTCAAGCGAGGCGACATGCTTTCCGTGGATGATGTTCTGGACCTCCTCGCCATCCATCTGATCGGAATCGTCCCCGAAGATGAAAATGTGATCGTAGCTTCCAACCGGGGCCAGCCATTGGCATTCGAAAATAAGAGCAAAGCCAGCCAGGCATTCCATAATATCGCCCGGCGGTTGTTGGGAGAAGAAGTCCCATTTGTGTCGTTGGAAAGCCAGGGATTCCTGAACCGGTTGTTCTCCGGGAGGAAATGAAAATGGGCATTTTTACCCGTATGTTTGGTCCCAGGAAAAGCGCCGGCAGCGCCAAGGAGAGGCTTCAATTGGTTTTGATCCATGACCGGACAGACTTGAATTCATCTGAATTGACCTCCTTGAAGGATGAATTAATTGCGGTCATATCCAGGTTTGTGGATATCGACCCAAATGGTGTCAGCATCAATATTGCCCGGGATGGACGCAGCCAGCGTCTGATGGCTGACATTCCTCTCAGGAATCAGGGCAGGCGTCGTTCCAGGTAGCCATCTCTAGTTTTCAATGCATCCAATTTGGTCGGTAGAATGAATAAAGGATTCCGAGAAGAGTTCTGGCGCCATTTTGATTTCAGCCTGATGGGGGCTGTGATCCTGGCTGTTGCTTTTGGCGTGGCTATGATCCGCTCTGCGATCGCTGGCAATCAGACGCTGGCAGGCCTTGTCTCCCGCCAGATCGTCTTTGGTCTCTTGGGTTTCGTTGTGATTGTCATTGTTGCGACCATTAATTATCATTATTGGGGCTCCCTCATCCGTCAGATTTATTTTGTCATCATGGTCTTTTTGATCATCCTGAAACTGATAGGCGGTCAGCGGTTCGGGGCAGCGCGCTGGTTGGAAACCGGCCTGGTTTCCATCCAGCCCACCGAACTGGCAAAGATCGTGGTTATCCTGGCTTTATCCTATTATTTCAGTCGAACCATCGATGATCGGAAGGATTTTCCTTGGTTGATTAAAAGCTTGGTAATTGCCTTGGGACTGTCGATTTGGATATTTCTCCAACCTAACCTAAGCAATGTCATCGTTATCCTGGTGTTATGGGGTGCCCTGGCATGGATCAGTGGTCTGGAAATAAAACATGCAGGTATGATATTGCTGGCTTTTCTGGTCATTACCATTATTGGTTTCCAGAGCCTAAAAGATTATCAGCAGGAACGGGTGACCGGTTTCTTTTTCCCCGATCAGAATGCCACCCAAGGTGCCAAGTACAATGTGGACCAGGCGCTGATCGCCTTGGGTTCAGGAGGTCTGCTGGGGAAAGGCTACGGACTGGGGACTCAGACCCAATTACGTTTCTTAAAGGTCCGCCATACTGACTTTATTTTCTCGGTCATCGCTGAGGAATTCGGATGGGTCGGCGCAATTTTCACTCTATTACTGATCGCGTTCATCATTTACCGTTGTGTTAAAGCAGCCCGGCAAGCCAATGACCAGTTTGGTGCGTTGATCGCCTATGGCGTCGCATTTCTGATCTTCTTCCAGGGGGCTGTCAACATCGCTGTCAACCTCAACCTGATCCCGGTAACCGGTCTGCCCCTGCCCTTCATCAGTTATGGCGGCAGCGGTTTATTGTCAATGATGCTGGGGATCGGCTTGGTGGAAAGCATCAACCTGCGCCGAAAACCCAGGGAGACCTAGGAGGAGCCTTTGACTACAATTAAGCCCACCCGGGTGCGGTTTGCCCCATCACCAACCGGCAGGATGCATTTGGGTAGTGCTCGCACTGCCTTATATAACTATTTGCTTGCCAAGCGCACCGGAGGCCAGTTCATCCTGCGTATTGAAGATACGGATGCCAACCGTTTTGTGGAAGGCTCGATGGACGAGTTAATGCATGGTTTGCGTTGGCTGGGGTTGCAATGGGATGAAGGGGTGGAAGTGGGCGGTGATTATGGGCCTTACCAGCAGACCGAACGCAAGGAAATCTATTTAAAATATGCCCGGCAATTGGTGACGGAAGGTCATGCTTACCCCTGCTTTTGCACTAAAGAGAGGCTTGAACGCGTCCGCCAGGAGCAGATTAAACGCAAAGAAAGCCTGCATTATGATGGCACTTGCCGGATATTGACTCAGATTGAGGTGGATCAGCGCATATCGCAGGGTGATTCGTATGTTATCCGCTTCAAGACACCCAAAGAAGGAAGCATAACGGTCCATGATGCGCTGCGCGGCGATATTGTGGTTGAGAATAAGAATATCGATGATTATGTACTGGTCAAATCGGACGGCTGGGCGCTATACCACCTGGCTGCCATGGTGGATGACCACCTGATGAAGATCACGCATGTGATCCGTGGTTCTGAGTGGTTGTCAACCTTTCCTCTGCATGTCCACATCATCCGGGCTTTTGGATGGCAGGAACCCAGGTGGGTGCATTTATCCATTTTCCTCAAACCTTCCGGAAAAGGAAAAATGAGCAAGCGCGATTCTGCTGAAGCGCTGGATAGTGGTTATTCCATTTTCGTGACCGAACTGGAGAAATTGGGTTATCCTCCAGAAGGTGTGTTGAACTGGATCCTTTTAATGGGATGGGGGATCGCTGAGGGTGAATTCATGACCTTGCCAGAGATGGTGGAGAAGTTTGATATCGACCATGTCAACCCTTCTCCGGCTGCCATTGACTTTACCAAACTGGACCACTTTTGTGGCACCCATATACGCTCCCTGGATGAGACCGAAATCGCACACCGGATAAAACCTTATTTCATCAAGGCTGGCTTAACCGTAGACGACTCCAAACTGACTCGCATCATCCCCTTGATCCGGGAGCGCATGGTTACTTATACGGATGCCCTGGATTTTGCTGCTTTCTTTTTCAAGGAAGACATCCAAGCAACCCCGCAGGACCTGGTCGGCAAGAACCTTACTGTTGCAGAGTCGCTGCATGCAGCCCAACGGTCATACCAGGTCCTGGCTTCGCTGGAAGATCTGTCCCCCTCCGTTGCTGAGCCGCCTATGCGTCAACTGGTTGAAGAGTTGGGCATGAAAACCGGCCAGGTTTTCGGAATCATCCGCAGCGCGGTCACCGGGCAGACCGTCAGCCCGCCATTGTTCGAAAGCATGGAGATCATTGGCAAGGAAAAAGTACTCGAGCGCTTGCAAAATGCCATGGAAATATTAAAAAATACAAAAAGTTAAACACAAAAGAGGCATTCCTCAGCATTTGGGAACACCTCTTTTTATTTAATATTTAAATAATAGTCGTTAGCGGATCTTGAACATTTGGGTCAGTTTCATGGCCAGGTTCAGGTCACCTGCCAGTTTCAGTTTGCCCTGCATGAACGCCTGCATGCCATCCAGTTCACCGGTGAAGATCTTGACATAATCGCTGGAATCAGCCGTCAGGGTCATCTTGGGGCTGGGGTGGACGCCTTTTTCGGTGGTGCAGGCGCCATCCTTGATCGTGGCGAACCAATCACCTGCTTCTAACCCGGTGAATTTGAACTGGATGACTGCATCGATCGGACCAGCTTTTTCCGGGTTGAACGCGCCAGGCATCTTGGACATGAGGTCTGCAACAGTTAATGGCATTTCAAATCTCCTTTATGATTGAAGGTTTTCAAAAATGGCAGCTGCACCCATACCGCCGCCGATGCACATGGTCACCATGCCGTAATGCGATTTGCGCCTGGCCATTTCAAAGATGAGTTGGGTGGTCAGTTTGGCTCCGGTGCATCCCAGGGGATGACCCAGGGCGATAGCGCCGCCGTTGACATTGGTGATATCCGGGTTGATTCCCAGAGTGCGCATCACGGCCAACCCTTGGGCAGCGAAGGCTTCATTCAATTCGATCAGGTCAATGTCCTGTAGTTGCAGCCCTGCCAGTTTGAGTGCTTTGGGGATGGCAACCACCGGTCCAATTCCCATTAATTCCGGTTCCACACCTCCAGTGGCGAACGCAACAAAGCGAGCCAAGGGTTTCAAATTCAAAGTGGCTGCTTTCTGTTCAGACATGATCACCACGGCTGCAGCGCCATCCGACATTTGGGAGGAATTCCCGGCAGTCACCGTTCCGCCCTCCTTGAAAGCAGGGCGTAGTTTAGCCAACCCTTCCAGGGTGGAATCAGCGCGGGGACCTTCATCCCGTTTAAATATAAATTGGCGGGTAACCGCTTTTCCGGATGGGTTGACTTCCTTGATGGAAACGTCAACGGGTACAAGTTCTGGATCAAATCGCCCGGATTCAACTGCTTTGGCGGCGTTCAAATTGGAGCGCAGTGCAAATGCATCCTGGTCCTGGCGGTTGATGTTGTACTTAACTGAAACATTTTCTGCAGTCAGGCCCATGTTGGTGTAGTAGTGGGGCAGGTCCTGGGCAAAATAGGGGTTGGGTGCAAATTTGTATCCAGCCATGGGCACCATGCTCATCGATTCGGTCCCACCGGCAATAGCCACCTCCATTTGACCGGACATGATGGCGAAGGCAGCATGGGCGATGCTCTGCACGCCGGAGGAGCAATAGCGGTTGATGGTCTCCCCGGAGACCGAGACCGGAAACCCGGCTCGCAAGGCGATCATACGCGCCATGTTCATGCCTTGTTCGCCTTCCGGGAAGGCGCAGCCAAAGATCACATCATCGATCTCTTCCGGGTTCAAGGCCGGGGTTCTCTTGAGCAGTTCACGAATGACCACGGCTCCCATCTCATCCGGGCGGACGGTCACCAGGCTGCCGCGCTTGGCTTTCCCGACCGGAGTCCGTACTGCTGAAACAATTACTGCATTTTTCATATTCATTTTTGACCTCCTAGTTGCGGAGAGGTTTGCCAGTATTCAACAAAGCCCACATGCGTTCCTGGGTCTTTTGTTGACCGCATAGTGACAGGAAGGCTTCCCGTTCCAAATCCAGGATGTACTGCTCGGGCACCCAGGCAGCCCGGCTGATATCGCCACCGGTCATCACCTGGGCAAGTTTTCCGGCGATCAAGCCTTCATACTCGGTGATGTATTTTCCTTCTTTGAAGGACCAGGCGCCGATCTGGATCGCTGCCAGGGCATCCCGACCGGCAGCATAGATCAGCTCGGGCGCCGGGGCTTTATATCCTGTGCTTGCCAGGTGTAGCACTTCCTTCTTGGCTTCGCTCAACAGGTAATCTCGATGCATGATCACCCTATCCTGCGGGCCAAGGATCTTGAACTGGCGGGCTTCTTCAGCACTGGTGGCTACCTTGGCTTGCCCAATTTGAATGAAGACTTGTTGCAGGAAAGGCAAGACTTCCGCATCGGGTGTACGCATGGCTGGGTTGACGATGCGGCGCAGCATTTCCTTGGTACCACCTCCGGCTGGGATGACTCCAGCCCCCAGTTCGACCAATCCGATATAGGTTTCCGATGCAGCCACTACCCGGCTGCCATGCATGCTGATCTCACACCCGCCTCCCAATGCCATTCCGGCTGGTGCGACCACCACCGGTTTGGGGAAGTAGCGCATGCGCATGTTCACATCCTGCAACTTCCTGACCGCCTGTTCGAGCATCTCCCACATGCCCTGTTGGGCAGCCACCACCACCATGAACAGGTTGGCACCGGCTGAGAAATTCTCAGCCTCATTACCCACCACCAGTCCTTCAAAGTCCTTCTCCACCAGGTCAAGCGCTTCAACCGTGATATTGAAGATGTCATCATCCAGTGCGTTCATCTTGGTGTGGTATTCGACCAGCGCCACCCCGTCACCGATATCGTAAAGTGATGCACCGGCATTCGAACTGATCTGTTTCTTGCCCCCTTTCAGGCCGCCAAGAAATATCAGGCCGGGGTTAACGGTGATTTTTGTGTATTTCTTTTTTCCAGTATGATACACACCAACCTTGGCTGCGCCTTTATACTGGTAAAAGGTTTTGAAACCTCCAGCCAGCATCTCTTCCACCCAGGCAGCTGGCGGGTGACCGTTGGCTTTCATTTGGTCAACCGTTTCAGCCACCCCGAGCATGTCCCAGGTTTCAAAGGGACCGACCTCATGCATGAAACCCCAGCGCACGGCATCATCCAACGGTTTGGGTGTATCCGATACTTCCGGGATTATGCTGCTGGCATAC
>Ga0315268_10005618_pt1 | contig 13434 bp, 16 predicted proteins | sample C1_top_MG_FD_204535 | JGI IMG/M metagenome (GOLD analysis project Ga0315268, IMG submission 204535) | Sediment microbial communities from Yellowstone Lake, YNP, Wyoming, USA - C1_top | ecosystem: Environmental > Aquatic > Freshwater > Lake > Sediment | place: USA: Wyoming | collected 2017-08-01 | reverse complement strand
ATTGCGAGGGACCAGTTGCAGGACTCTAATTCGTTGTGGGATATTCTTATGAATTCACCATTTCCAGATATTCCTTGGTCCGCGTTTCGAATCACGTTATTGCGTATTGTGATATTGTTCGTTCCAACCCAAATGCCACCTGTTTTTACCTCGCATCCTTCTACGGTGCCGTTTGGCCCGTAAATCATCATGCCAGAGTTCAAGTAGCAATTGGAAATGATGTAATATCCATTTGTGTTTGTAATTTGAATTCCTGCATAATTGGTTATAGGTTGGATTTCTAAATTCTCGATGCGCCATGGGTCGCTGGAAGTGCCTGACCCGGGCCAGCCTTGTGACACGAAGTCCGCGTCAGAATTGATTGTGATTGGTGCGTGCAGTACATAAGCCGCCGAAGCGTTTTGCATGACCGAGATGGGACTCGGTGGAATAATAATCCCGCTGGCTATCATCAAAACCGAGACTGCCAAGGCGCTAGCGACAGTCATGAAAGATTTCATTGGCTCAACCCGGTCGGATACCCAGATGACAGTTATTATACTTTTCCACCCACGCATTTTTCCGGGTGCGATTTGGTCCCAATTTGGGAACGATTCCGGCAAACCGATATTTAGGCTGCCTTCCATAGTTCGCCCGGCGAGGAAAATCGCCGACTAGGAGGCAAACAAACATGGAAAAGAAAAAGACAATCGGAGCCGTGCTGGCGCTCGCGCTGCTGTTCTCATCTATCGGGATGATTGCGGCCGCGCAGGCGGCCACGAACGATGGGGCGGCGGAAACCGCAACCATCGACGATACGGCGGGTGAGCTAGGGAACGGAACGACGGAGTTGCGCGTCCTCATAAGCATGGAGCAGAGGGCGGCGATGTCCGCGGTCGTCGACGAGATGCGCGCGGCGAACGCGACCCACGAAGAAATCATGGCCGAGATAGACGCGATGACGGGGGACTACATGGCGCAGAACCTCGAATCGTATGGGGTGACTGACGAGGATTCGGCCAAGATACTGGACGCCATCGACAGCATCGAAGCGCTGGAGCAGGAAATCCGAGACACGACGGAAGAGCTGCGCGAGCTTGGCGTCGGCAGGGCAGAGCTGCGCAACCAGACGCAGTCCATGTTCGAGGAGATGCGCACGATGCGCGCCGAGCTGGCGGACTTGCTCGAGCAGTACGACATACTGCCGCCGATGTTCGGACCGCACAGGCCCGGAATGGGGCCGCGCCCCGATGAGGGATTCGGACAGAACGGCACGGGGTGCATGGGGCCGCAGGGACGCGAGGGAAATGGGCCGCAAGGCATGGGCGGTATGGGCGGCATGAGGCCGGACAGGCCGAGCCCGCCGAACGACAACTGCACTGGAGGGCAGGGTTTCGAACCGTGAATCGGGGATGAACCAGCTTAATCATTTAACGGGACGGAGGCAATTGCCCACAGCGCCTCCGTCCTGCGTCTTTATTGATTGCCAAACTCACGTTGGCACGAGAAATGGCAAGGCATGATTTATATATCGAGCGGGGCATATGTGATTGGATGCAGGCTGTCAAGCAGCTGATATGGTGGCTCATCGCGGGGAGCGAGGGTGGAGTGAACCGGGGGCGCATAATCGAGACTCTGAAGAAGAACCCCTCCAACGCGAACCAGCTTTCGGAATCATTGAAGCTAGACTACAAGACAATCCGGCACCATCTCGACGTTTTGACCAAGAACAATCTCGTGACGACGATGGGCGGAAGCTACGGCAAGATGTTTTTCCTCTCCCCGATGCTCGACCAAGATTACGGCATTTTCGAGGAGATTTGGGCCAGAATTGGGAAAAACGAGGTAAAAGGCGAGAAGCATGAGGATGTGAACAAATGAACAAGGAAACGAAGTTGGTGCTGATAATCGTGGCGATGATAGCTGTGGCCGGGGTGGTCGGGTTTGCGTCGAGCAGCGTGCTGGTCAAACCTCCCGAGCACTTCGTGCCGCCGGACTTCAATCCCGAGCAGCCTCCTCCGAACAGGTTCGACCCGGCAGACAGGGACAGCTTCATCAATGCCAAGTCCGCGCTGACGATGATAAACATGGTGCTCTCGGTTGCGCTAATTGCCCTATACGTGAAGATATACAGGGAAACGAAGGCTCAGTTCACATTGGGGCTGATTTTCGTCATGCTGGCGTTGTTCCTGTACGCGCTGATGTCCAACCCGATGATTCCGATGCTGTTCGGATACCGCATCTTCGGCGTGGGGCTGTTCTCGATACTGCCGGACATATTCACGACAGTGGCACTGTCGATTCTCATCTATCTCACAGTGAAATAGTTTGGGAGAGATTTGGGTGAGACTCTGGTAAATCGATATTAATGGTACTGCCGTACAAGTGACCATCCGCATCCCGAGGGAGCGCGGCCAAAGGAGTGAAAACGTGTCGTCCACGGGCAGAAGCCTGAAGAACCTGTTGAGGAACAAGACAAGGACTTTCGCCGTCGTCCTGATAATCGGCCTGAGCATCAGCGTCTACCTTTCGATGTCCATAGTGAGCGGGAACATCAGCAACAACGCGTCGAACCTCGCCGAAGGGATGGACACGACCATCACAGTGCGCGCGGCAGGAACCTTCGGGCCGATGAGCGGGGACGCGATGAACGAGTCGGTCGTTCCGACTATTCGCACGGTCTCATATGTCGTCAATGTGCAGAGGCTCGCAGTCGTCACGGATAGGGAGGATGACGGGAGTTCGTTCCAGCCAGGAGATGGCTTGCCGCCAAGCCAAGGGGGCGGTAGGTTAAACATGCTGATGATGCAGGGAATCGACCCGTGGGGCGGTATAATCCTGAACACCGGCGGCACAATCGAGATAACCTCCGGCAGGACAATCGACGAGGCGGAAACGAACGCGCTCGTGGCCATTGTCGGCGAGAACTATGCCGAGACGAACTCCCTGGCAGTCGGGAGCGCGATGGATGTGAACGGAACGTCAATCCAGGTCATCGGCCTGTTCACAAGCGGCAACATGTTCGGCGATAATGCCGTGATAATGCCGTACGAGACGCTTAAGGCCGCGCGGGAGCTGGAAGGCCCCAATTCGGTCTACGTCAAAATTGACTCCATCGGCAACATGGATGCGGCCGTGACCGCCCTCAAGGCCGCCCTCGGTGACGACTACGACGTCGTGAAAGCGACGGAGGTGCGGGGCGACTTCATGCAGCAGAACATAGACAACATCGAAGCCAACAGCCAGCTCAGCTCAATCGTCGCACTCATCACCGCCAGCGTCGTCATGATATTCGTCATGGTTCTCATTACCCGAGAGAGAATCAAGGAGATCGGCATCCTGAAAGCCATCGGATTCAAGAATTCAAAAATCATCTCCCAGTTCCTGACGGAATCGATGGCGCTGGCGATAATCGGATTCGTCGTCGGCATCGCGATGACGATGGTCATGGGGCCGTACATCGCCAACACCGTGCTCGGCACATCGACGACCTCGAACATGCCCGGCGGCGGCATGGCCTTCCAGGGCCGGCCCGGAGGTGGCGCTGGCATGGCAACGGCCACGCTGGATTTCAGCCTCAGCGCGGAACTCGTCGTTTACACATTGATATTCGCAATCGTCCTTGGAGTAATAGGCGCGATGTACCCTGTGCTCAGAGCCATCAAGCTCAGGCCGGCGGACGCGCTCAGGTACACGGAGTGAGGTGAGAACATGAACCCAAGCGAATTGGAGTCAAAGGCCGTCGCATTGAAAACCAGCGTCGAGGCACCGGGAGCGTCTGGCACCACTGAAGTTGAAAAGGAAGATTTCGTCGTAGTACTGGAGGATGTATGCAAAGATTTCGCAGTCCGGGGGCAGAGCATGCCAGTCCACGCGCTCAAAGGGGTGAATATCAAAGTTCCTAGGGGCGCGCTCGTCGCAGTCAAGGGCGAGAGCGGCAGCGGCAAGACGACGCTGCTGCAAATCATCGGCGCGCTGGACGTGCCCACCGACGGCGTCGTCTTCGTTGGGGACAGGGACATCTCGGCGATGAGCGAAGACGAGCTGACGAGGCACCGCGCCAAGACGGTCGGGTTCATCTTCCAGAACTTCAACCTGATACCGAACCTGTCCGCGCTGGAGAACGTCGAGCTGCCGATGGAGGCGCTCGACCGCCCGGCAGCGGAGCGGAGGCGCGCCGCGGTTGACCTTCTCACAACCGTGGGGATGGAGCACAGGATGGACTACAAGCCGATGAAGCTCAGCGGCGGGGAGCAGCAGAGGGTCGCCATCGCGAGGGCGCTGGCCAACGACCCGACGATAGTCCTGGCGGACGAGCCGACTGGCAATCTGGATTCGAAGACGGGCGCATCGATTGTCGAGCTTCTGAACAAGCTCAGGACGGAGCGCGGAACGACAATCATAATGGTCACGCACTCGGAGGAGGCGGCGCGCGCCGCCGATTTCGCATACATCATCCGCGACGGGACAATCACCAACAAAAAGGACCTCGGCGAGGAGTTCGAGATGACAACAAAGAAGAAGGCGCTGCGCGAAGAACTGGCCATAACTGCCGGCATCGCCAGCAGGCTTTTCACTGCGGGATATGATGATGTCGACACCATTGACGACAAGGACCTGGCCGACCTGACGGAGGTGGTCGGAGATGAGAAGCAGGCAAAGAAGATAATCCGGAACGCGGAGAGGGCGAGGAAGAAAAGGGACCGGCAGTAAATCCGTCCGCGGAATGGGTTGGGGTGAGGCCCACCGAGGCAATTCGGGCGCAACCGATATATCGCACCATGGAATCCACGGTCTGATGGCAGATTGGCTCATGGCCTTCGGCACCGCGTTCGCGATGATATTCCTCTTCGAGATGGGGGACAAGACGCAGCTCATGACCATCTCCTTCGCCGCGAAGTATCCGCGATGGCTCGTCTTCTGGGCGGTGTATTCGGCGATGGCTCTCCTCACCCTCATGGCTGTAGCGATAGGCGGTGTGATAACGCAGTACGTTGACATCCACATAATCCAGGTTGTCTCAGGAATCGTTTTCATCATCTTCGGGGTGTGGGGACTCTACAAGATGAACGAGGAGGAGGAAGAAGAGGGCAAGGAAAAGGGGGGCCGAAAACCGTTCGCCATGATTTTCACGATGCTGGTCCTGGCGGAGCTGGGGGACAAAACACAGCTGGCGACCATCTCCCTGGCGTCATCGTACGATCTCGTTCCGGTCGCGCTGGGGGCGCTGCTGGGCTTCGCCGCGGTAGTGGCGCTGGGTGTGGCGCTGGGCGAGGTCATAGCCCGTAAGGTCAAGAGAAAGTACATAGTCATCGGGGCGGCTGTATTCTCAATCGCCATGGGGGCGTACTTCATCTGCGAGGCGCTGTTCCTCTGAGGGCGGTGTGCGCGGGCCTGGCCAATCGGTTTTTCACTTTCGGTGAACCCCGGGGATAACCCTTATATCCGCTGCGGCCAATCCGAGTCTAGGGATACACATGCCCGAGATGAAAGTAGAAGAACTGCCAGGAGTAGGTGCCGCGACCGCGGAGAAGCTGAAGGAAGCCGGATACACCACGGTGATGCAGGTAGCGGTCGAGTCGCCGAAGACGCTGGCCGAGCTCACGGAAATCGGCGAAGCCGTGGCCGCCAAAATCATCGCCGCAGCGAAGAAGAACGCAGAGATAGGTGGATTCGAGACCGGGGATATGGTCATGGAGCGCAGGAAAACCGTTTCCAAGCTCACTACATGCTCCAAGGCCTTCAACGATCTGATGGGCGGCGGATTCGAGACCCAGTCCATCGTCGAGATGTTCGGCGAGTTCGGCTCTGGCAAGACGCAGATTGCGCACCAGTGCGCGGTCACCGCCCAGATGCCGGAGGACAAGGGCGGCCTGGACAGCGATGTAATCATGATAGACACTGAGAACACCTTCCGCCCGGAGCGCATCGTCCAGATGGCCACCGCTCTGGAGATGGACCCCGAGGAGGTGCTCAAGCGCATCCACGTCGCTCGCGCTTACAACTCGCACCACCAGATGCTCTTGGTGGAGAAAGCCGACGCGATAGTGAAGAAGCACAAGGTCAAGCTGATGATTGTGGATTCCTTAACCGCCCACTTCCGGGCTGAGTACATAGGCCGCGGCACGCTGGCCGACCGCCAGCAGAAACTCAACACCCACATGCACGACTTGCTGCACTTCGGCGACATGAACAACGCGCTGATTCTAGTCACGAACCAGGTCTCGTCGAAGCCGGACACGTTCTTCGGCGACCCCACACGCCCGATAGGCGGCCACATCGTCGGCCACACAGCGACGTTCCGCCTCTACCTGCGCAAGAGCAAGGGCGGGAAGCGCATCGCCAGGCTGATAGATTCGCCGAACCTTCCTGAGGCAGAGGCGGTCATCACTGTGAGCGAGGTCGGAATAAGGGACTGATCAAACCTGGTTGTTCAACCGGCGTCTTTCAACCGCCTGACACGAACATTGGAAAATTTCGCGGCCAGAACGGCCTTGTCGCCAGTGACGACGTCGCATCCCAACAATGCCGCGCATGCAAGCAGCGAAGCATCGTATTCGTCCTTGAGCACATTCTTCGCGGGTTTAAGTTCGTCGGCATAGACCTCTGCATCGACCCATTCGACGGGCAGCGCCCTCACGGCTTCATCCACATCGTCCTCAGAATAGTCCAGCTTTCTCACGAGGATGTCGAGCATCTCAACCATTACGTGCTCGGTCGAATACAGCTTCACATCTCCGGCGACGGCCCTCAGGAGCAGCCGTCCCGCGTTCGAGTCCATATCGTAGAGAGCCGAGAAGAGGACGTTGGCATCGACGACGAAAATCATCCTACCAGGTCCTTCACGCCAATCTTCTTGCCGTTCATGCGTGAGCGGAACTTCTTGCTGGCTTCCAGAAGCATGGATCGTTTGCGCTCCACTATCATCTTCTGCAGAAGCTCCTCTATGCTGGAGAACCCCTCGTTCATTTTCATCATGACGAGGCAGTTGCGTGTTTCCTCGCTCACAGAGATTGAAGTCGTCATTTTTTATCGCCTATGAATATATGTAACTATGGATTTATAAACATATCGTTATGGCAATGCATTTGGAATTAATAAGAAATGTAAATGGTTTTAGATGAGCTAGCTTTGTTCCCCGGTTCACTCGTTCGATTCCAGCACATATCTCCAGACGAGCGCCGCCAGGATGGCCCCTGCAAGCGGTGCCGCCCAGAACAGCCAGAGCTGATTCAGCGCATCACCGCCGACGAACAGCGCCGGTCCGAGGCTCCTGGCCGGGTTCACGGACGTTCCCGTTATCGGAATGCCGACGAGGTGGATTATTACCAGAGACAGGCCGATGGGTATCCCGGCGAATCCTCCGGGCGCGAGCTTGCTCGTGGAGCCGAAGATGACCAGGAGGAAGATGAACGTAAGGATGATTTCGGCGACAAGGCACGCCAACAGCGAGTATCCCGATGGGGAGAAATCGCCGTAGCCGTTCTGCCCGAGGCCGTTGACGGCGATGTCGTACGACTCGACGCCCGAGGCAACCGTGAAGAGCAATCCAGCGGCTAGTATAGCGCCTGCGCATTGCATCCCGATATATATGCCTGCATCCTTGCCCTTCATCTTGCCTGCGACGAGCATTGCGAGCGTCACTGCGGGATTGATGTGGCATCCCGAAATGGACCCGATGGCATAGGCCATCGCCAAGACCGAAAGTCCGAACGCCAGGGAAATCCCCAGAAATCCGATGTAATGGCCGGCGATGACGGCGCTCCCGCATCCTATAAACACCAGCACGAAAGTCCCCAACAGCTCCGCCACATACTTCTGGTAATCTTTCATATTTGCACCATCCCATCCACGACTAGATATGGTATGGGCAATAGTATATATTAAACTTGTCATAATCAAACTTAGAAACGTTTATATATCAACCCTCCCTCCAAAGCTTCGATGCCCATAAGCGTCGTTATCATCGCGAGGAACGCGGAGAATTACATGCGCGATTGCCTCGACAGCCTGGTCTGGCAGTCAAGGCATCCGCACGAGGTCATCGTCGTCGATGCGGAGAGCACGGACTCCACGCAGGCGATAGTCCGGGAGTACGAGAAAGAGCACAGCTTCGTCAAGCTTTTTGTCGAGCCTGGAACCCGGGGCGAGGGGCGCAACTACGGAGTTTCGAGGGCGACGGGCGACATCGTCGCATTCGTCGATGCGGATGCGATATGCAACGCCCTATGGGTCGAGGGGATGGAGAACGCCTTCGCGACGACTGGTGCGGATGTCGTTGCTGGCCGCGAGGTGCGGCTCGGTTACACTGGTTTCACCTCGCTGAAGCGCGTGGGGATGCTGCACAAAGGCGTGGACGTCACTTATCCGAGCGTCAATCTGGCATACAAGAAATCCGTCTTCGAGGCGATAGGCGGCTTCGATTCCTGGTTCAAGGAGGCTGAGGAGGTTGACCTGAACTTCCGCGCCGTCGATGCAGGCTACAAGCTCGTGTACTGGCAGAGGGCGATAGTGTACCACCGCGCCCGCGAATCGTTCACGGGCTTCTTCAAGCAGTCGTTCTGGTACGGTTTCGGCAGAAAGGAGCTGACCTTGCGCCACGGCAAGCTCTGGTCAGCCTACGACCCGGTGAAGATGGTCCAGGTCTCGAACGACGAATCGATCTGGAAGCTCATCCGGCTGGGCGTTTCGTTCTTCGGCTTCATGTTCTGCAAGCTGGTCGGCAAGAAGGAAGCCAGCAAGGAGAAGTTCAGGAAGAGCAAGGCGAGCGAGCGGTGATTCGCTGACCATCAAAGTCAACGAAATCCAGTTTCGCCTATCTCCGGCAAATCGTTTAAACCTCGCGACGCTTTCCCCAATGAATGCCCAAGTCCCTCTTCCCCTACGAGCCTCGCCCGAACCAGCGCGAGTTCATGTCCCTCGTGAGGAGAACGCTGAAGGAGAAATCTCACGTCGTCGTCGAGTCCGGCACCGGCTCTGGTAAAACCGTCTGCGCCCTCGTGCCATGCGTCGAATTCGCCATGGCGAACCACAAGAAGGTTCTCTACCTCACCAGAACCAATTCGCAACAGCGCCAGGTCATACGCGAATCGCGCGCAATCGCGAAGAAGGGTAAATTCTTCGCATGCGGCGTCCAGGGGCGGCAGAACACCTGCCTGAAGCTCGAGACGGACCCGGAGTTCAAGGAGGGCTCGCCCGACGAGCTGGCCAAATGGTGCGGTGAGATGAAGCAGCGCACTCTGAAGGGGAAACCCGGCGGCTGCTCATTCTATGCCAAGCTCATCGAAGCAGACAAGGACGCCATCGAAGCCTGGGCGAAGGCGCGCATCCCGACTGTCGAGGAGTTCGCTGCCCGCTGCCGCTCCCTCGGCGTCTGCCCATACGAGGCGAACAAGCTCATGATTCCCGAGGCGCTGGTCATTACGGCGCCGTACGTCTATTTCTTCACGCCCCAGATTGTCCGCACTCTAGCAGGTTGGATGGGCGTCGCGCAGGAAGACATCATACTGGTCGTCGACGAAGCCCACAACCTTCCCGAGTACGCCCGAGAGCTGCGCTCGGCCGAGCTGTCGTCCTGGACTCTCCGCGCTGCGATGCGCGAGTCGGAAAAATTCGGCGATTCCGAGCTGCTTCCGGGGACGAGCGTGGCAGACTTCTGCCGCCTCGCCGATGAAACGCTGAGCTACATCGCCGCAGAGTACGTCACCGACGACGACGGCCTCGTTCCGCCGAACGAGCTTGAGAGCGCCCTGATGAACGCGCTCAAGGTCACCAGCTTCAAGCTTCGGACTGTTTTCGAGAACCTAGTGGATTACGGCGAAATCGTCTCCGAATCGCGACGGAAAGACGGCAGGCTCCCGCGCTCATACGTGCGGGCGGTCGGCACATTCATGCTGTTCTGGCAGGCTCTGGATTCGGATGAGCACGTCAAGCTGGTGTACGGCGGGGACAACCCAAAGCTGGAGGCGTACGCCATGGACCCCTCGGGCGCGACGGAAGTAATCCTTTCCGCGCACGCGTCCCTTCACATGTCCGGCACCCTGACGCCGATGGAAGAGTACCGCGACTCTATCGGCTTGCCGGCGGACACGCCGCTGGCCAAGTTCCCCAGCCCTTTCCCGCCTGACAACAGGCTCATCCTCTACACCCCGGACGTCACGACGCGTTTCGAGGATTTCTCAAGGGACGACGAGATACTTGCCAGGATGAACTGGTACATGCGGAGCGTGATAGCGCAGGAGAAGAGGAATGCGATGGCGTTCTTCCCCAGTTTCAATGTCATGGCGAGCTTCGCGAGTCTGCGGGACGGGCTGGGTCGCGAGCTTTTCGAGGAAAAGAAGGGGATGCCGCAGCAGGAGCTGATGGGGGAGGTACAGCGCTTCAAGCTCTCGGGCGGGGGGCTGATGTTCGCCGTCGAGGGCGGGCGCCTCAGCGAGGGCATCGACTTCCCAGGGAAGGAGCTGGAGATAGCCTTCCTCGTCGGAATCCCGTATCCGAAGCCGAGCGCCAAGCAGAAATCGCTGCTCCGCTATTACGACGTGAAGTTCGGGAAGGGATGGGAGTACACGGTCAAGGCCCCGACCGCCCGCAAGATGCTCCAGAGCATCGGCCGCCTAATCCGGACCGAGACCGACAGGGGCGTAGCAATCATCCTAGACAAGAGGGCCACGCAGTTCTCGGACTACCTCGACGGCTTGCGCGAAGCGAGCGACATGCCAGCGGAAGTCGCGGCATTCTTCGGGAATCCTAAGGAATAAATAGGCAGTGCCCGATACCACCCGGAGGATACTGCATAATGGCCAGGCGGACGAGGCAGCAAACGGACAAGGGCAACGAGCCCGAAACGTTAGCCAAGCCAGCGGATGCGCATCCCAGGACATCTCAGGAGCCATCAAGGCAAACCAGCGCTCCGAAAGACCTGTCGAATGCCGAGATGCTTTTGCACTGGGTTACCCAGGGCTACGAGATTGGGCAGCTTGTCGGCGACCTTCGCGGAAGGGCGAACATCGAACCGTACTTCGAGGAATTCAAGAAGCGGGTCAACCGCTGCTCGGAGATTCTGGCCGAGATCGAGTCCCTCGGGACGGTCCCGCCAGAGCGTATAAGCTCCATAAGGGAGCTTGCGAAGAACCCGGGGCGGCTGGCAGAGCTGGAAAAGGAACTGACGGATTGGAAGGTCGGCCCTCGGATGAAGGAGATGAAGGCCGAGTTTCTGAGCCTCAACATCAAGGGCTTCGAGGAGCCAGCCAGGAAGATTCAGGCCAAGTTCTCCGACCCCGCGAAGATCGACGAAATCGAGAAGGACATCAAGGACCTCAAGCACAGAATCAAGGAGAGGTTCTTCGAGAACGAGTTCGCGGTCCATCTTGAGCCCGTTCCGGTGACGACCGCCTACCCGCTGGCGGATACCATCTTCATAATTCACAGGGATGGCACCCTGCTGTCGGTCAAGAGCAAGCATGCGAAGGAGCAGGTGGACAAGAAGGCGCTGAGCCACATGGTCCTCGAAATCAAGGATCGTATGGCCAAGGGTGCGAAGGAATGCTTCGACGCCGACGGCCTGAAAATCATAATGGAGAACGGCCAGCATGTTTGCGTCGCGGTGGCGTTCAAGGGCGACGAGCTTCCGATAATGCGCAAGATCGTTGACAAGGTCGTGCAGATATTGGAGCGCAAGAACGCCGAGGCATTCTCAAGCTGGACCGGCGACCGCGCCAAGCTCCTGGACATGGAGCGCTACCCGACCGCGCTATTCCAGGCGCTCGAGCAGATGGAGAAGAGGGAGTAGCGTCACTCCGAAATTACGGGCGTGGCGATGAATTTTCCGTCCCTGTACATCAACCTGTGCCAGCCGTGCGTGTGGCGCGTACGCCTCATCTTCAGGCACCTGATTCTCAGCTGCATGTCGGATTCGCCGACCTCGTGAAGCTTCAGGTGAAATATTCCGTCCGCCAGATAATCTTCATCGTGGTTTACCAGCGAGTCGGTCCCGTGCGGAACCTCGCTGATGAGGAAGATGTTCGCCTTGAGCTCCTTGAGGAAGCGCATGAACTGGAATAGCTCCACGCGCGGGTGCTTCAGGCTCGCGAGAGCGTACAGCGCCGCGAGGGAATCTATGACGACTATGTCGAAGCCGTTGCCCTTGACCCTCTGCTCTATGTACTTGGAGAGGATTTCGAGCCAGTTCTTTCCATACTCCTCATCGCGGTGCTCCATCCTTATCTTTCCTACATCGACCAGGAAAACGTCAAGGTCGTCGAGGTCGCCCATCCCGAGGTCCTCCATCGCGCCACGGAGGTTGTCGTAGCCTTCCTCGAGCGAGATGTAAAGGCCCTTCATCCCGGCCTCCTTGGCGTTGTTGTAAATCATGCTGAATGCCAGCGAGGTCTTCATCGTTCCAGGCGTTCCGCAGATGAGGACCACATGGCCGTCGGGTACGCCGCCGTCGATGATTTCGTCGAATCCTTCCACGTATGTCTTGATGCGCTCCATTTCACGTCCCCGACTCAAATCCCCCTGCCACTATAAATACTATTCTGGCATCGCTTGGAAAGTTATTTCTCCCTCCCGCGCATCCTCGTTCCGATGGACCCTCTGACCGCAGCCATGCTGGGTGTATGGCTTTTCCTGCCAGCCATGGCTCCGAACTCGGGTGCCGTGCTCCTGGGAGGTGGGACTCCGATGGATTTCGGACGGTCCATGAAGGACGGGCGGCGCGTTTTCGGCGACGGAAAATCCTGGCGCGGATTCTTCGGGGGGATCGCCTGCGGCATCGGGCTCGGTCTGGTGCAGATGGGAATTGCGTACGCAGCTGGCTCAGGAGATTACTGGGGGTTCTCCCCTTTTCCGGAGATACTTCTGGTCTTTCTGCTGTTGTCCGCCGGAGCGATGCTGGGCGACCTGCTCGGCAGCTTCGTGAAGCGCAGGCTGGGCGGAGAGCGCGGGGCGAGCTACCCCGTGCTCGATATATACGTCTTCGTGGCGGTGGCCATTCTGTTTGTCGCGGTCTTTCAGAATGGCTGGTTTTCCGAGCACTACCTGAACGACTGGGGCTGGCTCGGCCTGGTCATGGTGCTGGTGCTCACGCCGCTGCTGCACCGAGGAGTCAATGTTATCGGTTACAGGATGGGCAAGAAGAAGGTTCCGTGGTGATTGAATGAGCGAATTGGCGAAGATGTTGATAGACCTGGGCGCGGTAAAATTCGGAGACTTCACGCTGGCATCGGGCAGGAAGAGCAAATATTACGTAGACATAAAGAAGGCCAGCACCGACGTGCGGTTCCTAAAGCAGCTCTCGAAGGAGATGGCGAAGCATGTGGGTGGAGCCGACCGTTTGGCAGGAATCGAACTGGGCGCCATTCCGATTCTTGTAGCGCTGGCGGTCGAGACCGGCAAACCGTTCGTGATGGTGCGCAAGGAGAGGAAGGACCACGGCACATCGAAGATGCTGGAAGG
>Ga0315268_10005617_pt1 | contig 13434 bp, 14 predicted proteins | sample C1_top_MG_FD_204535 | JGI IMG/M metagenome (GOLD analysis project Ga0315268, IMG submission 204535) | Sediment microbial communities from Yellowstone Lake, YNP, Wyoming, USA - C1_top | ecosystem: Environmental > Aquatic > Freshwater > Lake > Sediment | place: USA: Wyoming | collected 2017-08-01 | reverse complement strand
CCCCGCTAGCCTACCCCGGCGCGGCCGGCCACCGCAAGCCCAGGCGGGCTCTGCGGCGGCCGGTCGGCTCGGGGATGATCACTTCGACGGCCCGGTCGGAATCCGGGTCGCGGCTATTCCTCCGGGTCCTGCTGGGTCCGCTTCTGGCCGGCCGCCATCTTCTTAAACACCTTCAGCTTGATGGGGGTGACTAAAGCCGCCAGAACGCCCACGATAATGACCCAACCCCACCACGGGATGCTGCCAAAGAAGCCCGCCATGCTCTTCACCTCCCAATCCTACGGTTGACCACTAACCCCTTAGGGCCAGTTTCCTCCGGAGCAACCGCCACGAGGCGGCCAGAAAAAGCACGTTCACGGCCAGGCTGATGCCCGCGAGCCGGAGCACCTCGCCCCAGGGGGCGCCGGCGCCACCGGCGCCGCCCCCGACCCCACCGGCCCCGCCCGCCGACAGCACTAGGCTGTAGCCGCGGTAGGTCCAGTAGGTGGGGAGCCAGCAGAGAAGCACCTGCCATTTGGCCGGGAGAAGCGAGGCCGCGAGCGGCGGCACCAGGAAGATCAAGCTTCCGGTCTTCACGGTGGCGATGCCCGAGATCTGGTTTGCGCTCACGCTGCCGGTGTAAAGGCCGTAGATCACGGCCAGAAAAGCCCCGCCCAGGCTCATGACGAGAACCTGCCAGCCGTTGAAGGGCCCGGCCCCGAAGAGCCACAGGCTGCCGAAGACGAGGACCAAAGACAGGGCCAACCCCACCGCGCTGCGCCCGGCCACGTATTCGGCCCGCGACAGGGGCGAGACGGCCAGGGCGGCCAGGGTGCCCATCTCCTTGTCCTCGATGATGGCAAAGCCGATGAGCATTCCCCCGATGAGCATCGAAATCACGGCCAGGAAAACGGCCAGCAGCGGCTTGAAGGGCGAGGCCACCCGGCCGAGGTCGGCCTCAGTGATTGTCACGACGGCCGGAGCCCGCGAGTTGCCGGGCGTCGGAGAGACGCCGGGCCCATCGGACGTGGCGGTGATGTCCCCCAGGATGAGCCCGGGCAGCACCGCTGTGGCCTCGGCCTCGTTGCCCTCGAGGACGACCCGGTAGGTTTCGCCCTCCTTGACGATGCCGGCCGCGTCGTCGAGAGCCAGGACCCTTTTCTCCAGGGCCTGCCGGTCGGCCACGACCTGCACGTGGCCGTAGGCGGCCAGACGGCCGCCGATCTCCTGGTCCACCTCCGGGGTAACGACCAGGTTGAGGGACATCCCGCCCACGGAGGGCAGGAAGGCCCGGAGGATGAGCGCCAGCAGGAAGGGAGCTAGGAGCCCGTAGATCAGGATGTAGTCCCGCACGGCGCTGATCAGGTCGTGCCTTATCAGGGCGGCGATCCGCTTGGTCATCAGGCATCCCTCCCAACCAGTTGCCGCCTAAAGGCCAGGACGGCCAGCGGCAAGGCTATGGCCAACGTGGCCAGCATCTGCCAGACCGCCCCCGCGATGGCCGCGGTGTTCCCCGTCGGGAAATACGCCTCCCGCAGGGCGAAGACGAGCGGGTAGGAGGGCAGGACCTTGAACCACCAGGGCCCGAGGCTGGGGGCGAAGTAACCGGCCACGGGAAGGCCGAAGACTATGGTGATGACCAGACCCGTTAGGATGAACTGGCTGATGGTCTTAAAGAGGTTCGCGATCACCAGAGCGATGATGGTCATCGCCGCGGCGGCAAGGAACACCAGGCCCAGGATCGGGCCCCAGGCCACGCGGAGGCCGACCGTCAGCGCGGTGACGATGACGGTGAAGACCACCCCGAGCACACCCATGGCCAGACTCTTGGCCAGCAGGTACTCGAACTCCCCGCCGGGGGAGACCCGGTAGGCCCGGAGCGTGCCCTCGTCCTTCTCCGAGTAGAGGAGGGCCGCCACCAGGAGGATGCCTACCATGACCGCCTCGCTGAAGATGAAGACGGGCAGGAGGGAGAAGTTGAACGGCGGGCGCTCGGCCGGCTGCGTGGGCCGCAGGACGTCGGTCTCGAAAACCGGCGGCGGGCTGCCGGCCAGGGCGGCCACTTGGGCCCGCAGGGTGGTCTCGAACAGGTGCCGGGTTTGCTCGTTCTCGTAGCCCTGGTAGGTCACGGTGATGCGTTCCGGCAGGTCGCCGCCCTCGATGTGGAGACCCAGGCGGGTGTCGCCGGCCTGCAGGGCCTCGGCAGAAGCGGTCTCGGAGTCGACAGCCGCGCCGCTGGCTCCGCCCGCCCCGGTCTGGTAGAGCTTCAGCATCGCCTGGCCCGGGGTCTGGTCCCACACGACCACTTCAGCCGAAGTGGCTAGCTGGGCCGGGATGACGAAGTTGATGGCCAGCACGTAGACCAGGGCCAGGCCCACGACCACGGTGAGGTAGTGGTTGCGGGTCACGACCTTCAGGTCCTTGGCCAAGAGCGATAGGAGACGCCTGCCCATCAGGCCAGCCCCCTCCCGGTGACCTTGATGAAGACCTCTTCCAGGGTGGCCTCCTGGGAGTGAACGGTCTCCAGGTGCCCGGCCGCCACGAGCTCCTCCAGACGCCTGCGCTCGCTCTCGGAAGTCATCGACAGAGTCTCCCGACGGAGTTGCCCGCCGTAGCCGCCACCCTCGCCGACGTCTCCACCGCCGCCCGCGCGGTACTCCACGACCACGACCCGCTCGCCGTAGCCGAGCTTCAGGCTGCGGGGCGTGTCGAGGGCGGCGATGCGGCCCTCGTTGAGGAAGGCCACTCGGTCGCAGAGGGCATCCGCCACGAACATGTTGTGAGTGGTGAGAAACACCGTGGCCCCGCGGTCGCGCTGCTCGCGGACCAGGTCGAGGACCCACTGGGTGGCCGTGGGGTCGAGGCCGCCGGTGGGTTCGTCGAGAAACCAGAGCCTCGGGTGGTTGATGAGCGACCTGGCCAGGACGAGGCGCTGCCGCATGCCCTTGGAGTAGGTAGCCGCCCGGCGGTTGGCCGCATCCTCGAGCCCCACCCGGCGGAGAAGCTCCACCGGGTCAGCTGTCGGCCCGTCGTAGAGGCTGGCGAAGAAGCGGAGGTTCTCGAGACCGGTGAGCTTGAGGTAGACGTTGGGGGTCTCGAAGGACACCCCGATGAGGTTAAAGAACTCACCGGTGGGGTGGCGGATGTCGTGCCCGGCGACCTTCACCTCGCCCTCCTGGACGGGGAGAAGACCGGTGAGGATCTTCTGGGTCGTCGACTTGCCGGCGCCGTTCGGCCCGAGAAAGCCGAAGACCTCGCTCTGTGCCACCCGGAAGCTGATGCCGTCCACGGCCGGCTTGCCAGCACGGGAGTAAGAATGGCGAAGCTCACGCACATCGATCACCGTTGACACCCGATAGACCTCCTCACTGCCCACGCGGGGCGAGACCATGTCTGAGGACATCGAAGACCTGCGCCAGGAGCGGTTCCAGGCCGTCAAAGGGCATCCGCCCGGCGGCGAGGTCCTGGCTTAACTGCCAGGTCACAGCGTTGAAAACGTAGAGAGCGGTGGCCGGGCTGAGTCGCGGGTCGAGTTCTCCCCGAGCCGCGGCCTCGGTGAACCAGCCGCTGAGCAAGTCGTCGGCCGCGGGCTGGAGGCCGGCCAGGACCCGGGCCAGGAGCGCCGGGTCGGTCTCCCGGGCCAGGTTGTTGCCCACGGCGTAGAGGACAGGTTCTTCCCGGGCCAGCTTCAGGCCGGCCCGGGTGGCCGCCATCAGGCGCTCGAAGAGGCCGGCCTCGGGGCCCAGCCCCGAGAAGGCCTCGTTGAGGATGCGGAGCTTCGTCTCCATGCCCAGCTTGAGGGCGTAGAGGTAGAGGTCGAACTTGTCTTCGAAGTACTGGTACATCGACCCCTTGGCGATGCTGGCCCGCTCCACGATGCGGGAGAGGGAGGCCGCGTGGTAGCTGTGCGCGGCGAACTCCTCGAGGGTGAGGTCGGTGAGGAGCTTCCGCTTCTCGGACGCGAGGTTGAAAAAGGTCTGCTTGGGCAAGGCGGCGCGCACCCCTTCCCTCATGCCCTCGCTCGAGCTTCAATCGGGAGGCGAGAGTGACCGGGCAGTCATATGACTACCCGGTCACATCATACGGGCGACGGCCTGGGTGTGTCAAGGGGGTAAGGGGTAGTCTCCCCGTCTGGGCATGATGACCTGGGGGTGAGCCCGGGTGTGCGAGTTCTGCACCCAGCACGGCGAGGGCAAGGTCTGGTACGAGAACGCCCGCAACTACTCCGACGAACTCCTGGCCGACCCGCGGCGCCGCCGCTACCTGGCCGAGTTCTTCGGGAACATGGAGAGAAACCACAGAAGGAACGAGCGGCTCCTGGCGGCGGTGAAGGAACTCTCGCCGGCCGCCCACCGCCTGGTGCGGAGGGTATTGGAACCCCGCCAGAAGCGGGTGCACTTCGGGCAGATTCTCCCGGTGGAGGACGTGGAGCGGGTCATCGACGTGGCCGGGCAGGTGGCCCGCATTCCGTGCGTGTGCCGGAAGATCCTCACCGGTAAGGAACTCCGCTATTGCTTCGTCTTCGTGGCCGGTCCCCAGGAGTGGCTCGACCCCTACCCCAGCTACCGGGCGGGCCTGGAGGTCCTCAGCCGGGACCAGGCCAAGGCCGCAATCCGCCACCTCGACGGCGAAGGTCTGGTCCACTCCGTCTGGACCATGCTCACCCCCTACATCGGCGGGGTCTGCAACTGCGACGCCGACTGCGCCGCCATGCGCATTCAGCACCGGTTCAACCTCCTGGAGGTCATGTGGCCGGGCGAGCGTCGGGCCCGCATTGACCCCGAGCGGTGCGAGGACTGCGGCGCCTGCGCCGAAGCCTGCCGGTTCGGGGCCATAAGGGCTGGAAGGGGGAGGGCCGGCGCCGCTGCAGGAGCGGTTGCGGCCGGCTCCGCCGCGGGTGAGGCTGCTGCCGCCCCCAGCCCTCTGGAGGTGGACCCGGCCGCCTGCTACGGCTGCGGGCTCTGCCGGGCGCGGTGCCCGGCCGGGGCCATTGGGCTGGAGCCGAGAGACCCCGCCTCCCTGCTCAGGGCGGGTAGTCACCCGCCTCTGGGTCGTGCCCCATAGCAGACGGATCTATCTCCTCCGCCTCGGCAGGAGGTCACCCCTGGAAGCCACCTACCGCCCCGTGGCTGACCAGGCGCAGGATGTCGGCCTCGTCCACCGCCGTGGGCCGGCGCGTGGTCTCAACGTAGCTCTCAGGGGACGAGCCGAGCGGCGGCAGTTCAAGGCCGGCAAACACGGCGTCGCGCACGGCCTTCCCCGCTATCTTGAGGGCCCGGGCGGACAACCGAGGCACCACTCCGCGTCCGCCCAACACGCCCGCCAGGTAGATGTAGAGGATGTCGTTGCCGGTCGCGTAGCCGTAGCGGGCCCGGGCCAGCAGTCTCTCCGCGGAGTTCAGCCCCTCGGCGACCAGGTCGGCCACGTAGTCCCGGGTGGCCTCCGCGCCGGCGCTGTCGAGCGAGCCCGCACTCCCTCCGGCGGAGGCCAGGAAGACCTCGAAGTCGCGCACGGCGCGCACATGGGCCTCAGTCTGTTCCGCGCCCAGACCACGCTTGGCGCAGTAGTCGCGGAACTCGAGGTCTTTCATCGTGAGCCCTCCTTCAGCCGCGAGGTAATCCTTTGCTCAGTCGGATAGGCGGACGCCGGGGCCCTCGACCCGGAGGCTTCGGGCGGCGGGCAGAGAAAGAGGCGAGCGGGCTCAGGTCGCAGGCAGGGGTCGTAGGCCGCGACCAGGAGTCGCGAGGACTCATAGGGGGAATCGGAATGGAACAGACCGCGGTCTGGGATCACCTGGTGACAATCGTCGAAGCCCAGCCCTGGTGCACCCTCATCACGTTGGGCCCCGGCGGGCTTCCGCACCCCCGGACAGTGACCCGCCTGAACCGCCTGGGCGCTCGCCCCGTGGGGACCGTGGCCTATCTCGATTTCCCCACCAGTCTGGGCAGCCGGAAGGTGCCGGAGATCCGCGCCGACGCCAGGGTGACTCTCTTCTTCGTCGACCTGGAAACACGGGACCACGCCACTCTCTACGGCCAGGCCGGACTCCTCGCCGCCGACGACCCGCGCCGGAAGTACCACCGGGAGAACGGCTTCGAGGGCGCTGGCCCAGCCCCACCGACCACGATTACCTCATCATCCGGGTTCATCTCGTCCGCGGCGAGTTCCTCGATGCGGCGAGCGAGGTGACCACCGAGGTGGACCCGCGGGCCACGCGGCTGCCGCCGGGCTGTAGCGGGGAAAGGATGACGCCACCGTTCCGCGAAGCCGGGTGCGGGGCCGCGTCCTGGACCCGGGTAGGAGGGGTTCGCCGTGCCGATGGTCGGAGCCGTCCGCTTGCGCCCAGTCAAGGACTGGCACCTGGTCATCAGGATCGGGTTCTGTCGCGACGCCGAACTGGCGAAGCTCATGGGCGTGCGCGAGTTCGACCCGCACCTGACCGTCGACGACTTGCGTTGCTGGCGGACCTCGCGCCTCGAGGCCGGGGATACCCTTCTAGCCATCGAGGTGGGCGACCGCTACGTGGGGGACATCGACGTCGCCGTCGACCGCAGGCACGGGTCGGCCGACCTCACCCTCATGATCGGCGACCGGCGGTTACGGGGCCGGGGTGTCGGGACGGAAGTCGTTCGGCGCGTCCTGGGCTGGCTGTTCCGGGGCGACCAACTCCTGGTCGAGACCGCAACCGCGCCCCCGGGAAGGATGGAACGCGATCCGGGGCCCAAGCCCGAACCGCCGCCTACCGGCCATCCTTTCGACTACGTAGAGGTCGACGTGGCCCGGGGCAACACCCGCGCCCACGGGTTCTGGCTCAAGCAAGGCTTCTCTCCCTGGAGCACGGGGCTCGACGGGACCGAGCGCCTCCGCCTGACTCGCGACCGTTGGCTGGCCGCCCATCCGGCGCCAAAGGAACCGCGTGCCACCCGGCTCTAGCGAGGGCCCTCTTTCGGCCGCTGCACGACCCAGACGGGCTACCGGGGCCTGACCCGGATTCCCGAATTCTACAGACTAAAGTGGAACTTGACCACTCTCGACTGGAGGATTCCAGCAACACTGCGGAATAGTCATCAATGCTTGTAGTAGGACTGGAAGAACGACTCCTGGATTGTCCAGGGGGCGTCCAAGGAAGGAGCGCGAAGCGCATGAAGTCCAACCGGAGAAGTAGGAACCGGGGCTTCCTAGCCGTAGGCGTCCTGATGCTTGCCGTTCTCATACTGGTCACGAGCTTTGGGCTCCAGACGACGGCGCGGGCCGCCGTGAATGTCGCCCTCAACCCGCAGCCGGAGCCACCGCTTCCCGTCTATATCGGAGGCAACAAGCTCACCTTCGACGTTGACCCTTTCAACGCCAATGGCCGCCTCCTCGTTCCCATGCGGGCCATCTTCGAGGCCCTGGGGGCCGTCCTCGACTCCTGGGACCCGGTCACCCAGACCTTTCGAGCCCACAAGGGGTCGGTCAGGATCGTCCTTCAGGTCGGGAACCCCACGGCCTACATCAACGATGTGCCCTTTCCCCTCGACGCCCCGCCGGTCAACATCCGCGGGCGGGTCTTGGTGCCGCTACGTTTCATCAGCGAGGCCCTGCGGTCAGGTGTGACCTGGGACCCCGTCAACCGCCGCGTTCTCATCGCCCCGGCCGCCGTGACCGGCCGCAACCTGGTCCTCCCGGGTTCTCTTTTGGGGATGTTTCAGGACCCGCCGCCCGGGGGCTTCGGGGAGTGGTCGCTCGCCAACCCCGCTGACCCCGAAACGGGCAAACCGCTTCCGGGGCTTCTGGGGGCCAGTCTCTTCGACTCCTACGAAATGGACAAGGGCTACGCGAAGGCCAAAGTCGCCAACCCGGACCTTCTGGCAAGCTTTCCGCCGGCCAGCCTCGATTGGACCCCCTACATCACCCTGACCTCCAATCAGGACGGCTGGGGCGGCTGCATCTGCCGCTCGATTACCCACTGCACGACAATGCTGAAGGAGATGGAACACCCCTACAGCCCGGACATGTCCTACTGGTGGCTCCACTACACGTACGAGCACCAGCGTGACGAGTGGTCAGCCAACCACCCGGGAGCCGCGGACTCGGACTGGCCGCCCATCACGTGGATGATAATCGAGTCCGACCCGACCTCGGAGTTCCGGGGCTTCGCCCCGGAGGGCTCGCTGCCGTCGGACCTCGACCTGGCGGAAAGGAAGCCCTACTACGTGAACGGTGTGTGGCAGAAGGACGAGGACGGCAACCCCATGTACTACATCGATTTCACCAAGGTTCCCAAACCCGACCAGGCCGATCTGAACCAGGCTCTCCTTTACAGGGTCGACGAGTGGAGCGACTATATCACCACCGAGTCGGCTGGAGTGTCGGGTCTGAAGTGGTATCTCTGGCGCTATGGCCCGGTCACCGCCGGAGGTCCGCTGTCGACCATCAACGCGAGCTGGCAGACGGTGAGCCACTGCATCAGCGTCGTCGGCTACGACGACGCGGGGACAATGACCGCGACCATCGACGGCAAGGTGACAACCTACAAGGGCATCTTCAAGTGCCTCAACAGCTGGGGCGACACCTGGAACGGCAACGGGTTCTTCTCCATACCCTACGACATCCTCGAGACCCAGCTCACCTATTTCCAGTACTTCGTCAACCACCCCTCGGACCGCTCCGAGTCGCCCGACGCCTACACCGCCCGCCTAAAGGTCAAGAGTTCGGAAGGCCGGCGCTGGCTCAAGATCACGGTCGGCGTCGAGGGTCATGAGCCGCAGGTCCTCTACGAGCATCCAAACGGGAGGGCCTCGATCTGCTATGACGCGAGCGAGAGTCTCACCGTCGATATCCCGCTCCCGGCCTACGCCGCCTCCCACTGGCCGCCGAGCCAGACCAACCGCTGGTACGTCGAGGTCAAGGACCTGAACGACCCTGACGACTTCAAAGCGCCCCAGATGCGGATCCTCGGTTTCACCGTGGCCAAGCTCAACCGGAACGATGCCTGCGTGACCCTGGGCCGGTTCTCCACCGACGTCTACGACGCCGCGCCGGCCGACGTGCCGAAGAACATGGCGGAACACCAGTCGACCAAGCTCTACATCCAGGGCGTTGCGAGCGAGCTGCCCAGCTTCTACCTGCCCCCGCCGGACTACACCCTCACGCTGACCAAGCCGGTCGGCGATGCCGTGCCGGGCCAGCCCCTGCTTCTGACGGGGTCCCTCACCCAGTACGGTAGAATCGGTACCGCCCCGAGCGGCGATCCGATCTTCGGGGAGACCGGAGTCTCAGGCCAGAACGTCCGGCTCTACGAAGGCGACCTCACGGGCTGCCTCAACCTGCCGACCCAGTGGAAGCTGCTCGGTGGGATGACCACCGGTCCGGACGGAACCTACAACTTCAGCCCGCAGCCCGCCGCCGGCTGGCGCCTCTACGCCGTGGCCATGGTGGACTCGCAGGGCAAGTTCTTGGTTTCCACCAAGCACCTGCTCGTGCCGGTGGGGCTCTCGCAGACCGCCAGGCTCACCCTGCCGGAGCTGCCTATCGATCTGCGCACGGGCGAGTAAGCGCAAACAAGGGACAAGAAGCGGACCCGGAGTCTGCCGGCAAGGACCGAGAGCCAGCCGGCGCGCTCCGGGTCCTTGTTTCCTTGGCCGGGGCCCGCACGGCCTAACCGCCGGCGGACCTATGCCCGCCGGTCTCGCCCGCCTGTGGTTGCGGCCCAGGCAAGACGCCGCTTGAGGGTGTTCAGGCCACTCCTCCACGGCAGTAGCCCGTCGTGCTGCAGCCGGCCGACCACGATACCGGGAGCTATCGAGAGGAGGCGGGCGAACTCGCATATCGTGGTCTCATCAAAGCTGTGACGAGTCTTTAGCCTCTCGTACTCTCGCGGGGGAATCAGGAAGTCTCTCGCGAAACGATGGGCCTCCTCTTCGGCCTGACCATTGCCCTCGTCCTCCTCAATGAACGCCTGCCTCCCGTGGAGGAGGACATGCCCAGCCTCGTGGAAGAACGAGAACCAGAGATGGTCGTCCGTCCGGAAGCGGAGGCTCAACTGCACGAGAGCTTTGTCCGGAGCAAGCCACCGGGTGATGGCGCTCACCCTGGCCTTGGGCAGTTCCCGCACGAAGATAGTGACCACCCCGGCCGGGGCACACAGGGTCGTGAGGCCGGGGACGAACCGCTCCGGTGGCTCCAGCGACAGGCTCCGGGCCTTCTCGAGAACCTCGCGGAAACGTGCCGCGTCAAAGGGCCGGCACTCGACGTTCCGGGCCATCACTTCGCCCCGGCGGAGCCAAGCCGCCACCGCGCCCGGTTGGCTCTGAAAGGCCTTCGACCGGCGAAAGGCTGCCTGCGGCGCCTCCCATACGGCTGACCAAGCCTCGGGAGAGGCTACGCCGAAGAAGGCAAGCGAAATGAGCAAACGTCATTGCCGGACGACGACTCAGAGCCATCGGCAGAATGCGATCATCCTGCAGGGCGGGATGGGGGCCAAACAGCGTGAGGCCGTGATCGGCCAACTGGCGGCCACCGAGGGGGAGGAACGGGTGGTCCTGGCCACCGGGCGGTACGCCGGGGAAGGCTTCGATGACCCCCGGTGGCTGGGGGGCCTCTCACTTCTTCTCCTTCACCATATCCGGGGCCAACACCCCGTTCCGCCCCCAACTCTCCTTCGGCACATCATGAAAAATTACGTGCAGGTGTTCGGGGCTCGAACCGGCGATGTCGACCATGGCCTGGGTGAAGGCCTTGACCAGGCGCTTCTTCTGGTCGGCGCTCCGGCCCTCCCAGAGTTCGACGATGATCACGGGCATGTTTTCCGTTGTCCCCTTTCTCCATCTCTAGTTTGCCCCGGTCTCCGGCTGATCCTGGTCCAGGCGCCTCCGGCCGACTTGATGTCCGCGGCCTAGCCGTCGTCCGTCTCGGCCTCCTTCACCTGCTCTCGCACCTGCTCGATGACATCGCGAATGTGACGGGACATGGCTCGCCCGGCGGCCTCGGCGTCGTGGGCGGCGATGGCCGCGGAGATCTCCTGGTGCTGGCGGGCCGAGAGAAGCATCCGTCCGTTGATGCGGAAGGTGGCCTGCCGGTCGGAGGCGGCCCAGGAACCGGGGGCCAGGGTGACGAGAAACGAGTTGTGGCTGGCCCGGGTCACGGCGGCGTGGAAGGCGCGATCAAGACGGGCGAAGGCTTCAAGGGCGACATCTCCGGACTGGGCAACGGCGACCATCTCGCCGGCCAAGCCTTCGACCTCGGCGGTCTCCTTGGGGTTGGCCCGCCCGGCGGCGAGTTGGGCGGCCCTGGTCTCTATCGCTTCCCGGGCCTCGAGGAGGTCGAGGACCTCGTTCTGAAAGGCCTTGAGCCAGTAAAACCACAATCTGGCCGGCTCGCCGGCCGTTGCCGTGTCGACCACAAAGCACCCGCGTCCGTGACGGACGTCCACGACGCCCATGGTTTCCAGGATGCGCAGGGCCTCGCGGACGCAGTTGCGGCTGACCTGAAACTCCAGGGCCATGCTGTTCTCGTCGGGCAATCGCGCCCCGGGCTCAAGGCGCCTGTCACGGACGGCGGCCAGAATCTCGTGGACCACCTGCTCGGCCTTGCGGGTGTTTTCGAAAGGTTTGAACACGGGCGCCACCACCTCAGAGCTTAGAGAGGCCTCCCACAAATCAGCGAGGTTATTAGGTCATCCTACAACACCTTCGCCCCGCGGTCTTCGGAACCGGGCGCCGGAATCCTGCGGTCCGAGCCGCCTACGGACTTGCGAGAAGGAATCCCGTTCAATCGGACGAACGCAGCTTTTCGCAGTTGTAGAATGACCTGGTGACCTTGTGGCGGGATGGTTACACTTGCAGGGCGAGGCTCACTAGTCGGAGGTGCCGATCACGTGAGGGTAGCGGTTCTGGGTGGTGGCAACGGCGCGTTCATTACCGCGGCCGATCTGGCGGGCCGGGGACACGCCGTTCGGATGTTCGAGGCGCCTGAGTTCGGGCAGGCTCTGGACGGAGTGAAGCGGGAGGGCGGCATCAAGCTTGAGGTCCGCGCCGGTCTCGACCTGCCGGGCGGCTTCCACCCGGTCGAGGCTACGGACGATCCGGCCCGGGCCGTGGAAGGGGCCGAGGTCATTCTGACCGTGGTCCCGGCCTTCGGGCAAAGGCGGTTCGCCGAGCTGGTCGGCAGGTTCCTGAAGGACGGCCAGGTCGTGGTCTTGAGCCCCGGCAACTTCGGGGGGGCCATCGAGTTCGCCCGGGGTATCCGGGAGGTCGGCTGCGCCGGACGTCCCATTATCATGGAAACCGAGTGCATGATCTACTCGGGCTTCAAGGACGGCCCGGCTTCCTGCTGGGTCAGCGGTTTCAAGGAGGGCATGTCGGCCGCGGCCTTCCCGGCCGCCGACGGCCCGAGGGGCATCAAGGCCGTGCAGGCCCTCTACCCCAAGTGCCGCCTGGCCAGCAGCGTCCTGGAGACCGGACTCGGCAACGTCAACACCGTCTTCCACGCTCCCATCCTGGTTCTCAACGCCGGGCGGGTAGAGTCGGACAAGGACGAGTTTCTCTTCTACTGGGAAGGTTGCTCCCCGTCTGTCGGTCGTGTCGTCGAGGGTGTCGAGGCCGAGCGCCTGGCCATCGGCCAGGCCCTGGGCACGCCCCTTACGCCGTTCCATAACGTAATGATCCAGTGGTACGGGCATCAGGGCGCCAAGGGCGAGAGCCTGTCCAGGGTCATGGCCACCAACCCCGCCTACGAGTGGGACACCGCGCCACGCAAGCTCCAGCATCGCTTCCTGCTCGAGGACGTCCCCTACGGCATGGTCGCCATGGAGGATCTTGGCCGCCTGGGTGGGGTTCCGACCCCGCTGACCACGGCCGTGGTCGAGCTGGCCTGCCGGCTCCTCGGTGAGGATCTCCGAGCGAGGGCCAGAAGTCTATCCTCCCTGGGTCTAGGCCAGCTTTCGCTACCCTGGCTTCGCGAGGTTGTCGAGACCGGCCGGGGCATCTGGCCGGAGTGAAGCGCCGCCCGAGGCAGGGTGGTGAGCGATCGCGCTCCGGCCGTGGTCGTCGCGCGGTCGTGTGAGGCTGCGATGGGGTAGCGGGGCAAGACTAGGATCAGCGGTGGGGTCTACCGCCACGCGGCGGACCCCGCCTCGACTCCATGAGCCGGGAGGCACAAACCGTGAGCGATGTCCAGCATCACTCGCACCTCGCTCTCAAGGTGAAGAATCTCGAGCGCTCGGTGAGGTTCTACACGGAGGTTGTCGGACTCACTGTCCTAGAGCGATCCAAGCCGGGCGCCCCCGCGCTGGTCGTCCTGAAGGAAGGCCTCGGCCTCAAGGCGGCCGAGGCCGGCACGCTGTCGGGGCGGGGCGGCACTGTCGACCATGTGGCCTTCAGGGTGACGAGCCTGCAGCCGATTCTGGCCCGCTTGGCCGCGGCCAGAGTGCCAGTGGCCGACGGACCGCGACCTTCGCCCTACGGCCAGTCTGTC
>Ga0315268_10005615_pt1 | contig 13435 bp, 19 predicted proteins | sample C1_top_MG_FD_204535 | JGI IMG/M metagenome (GOLD analysis project Ga0315268, IMG submission 204535) | Sediment microbial communities from Yellowstone Lake, YNP, Wyoming, USA - C1_top | ecosystem: Environmental > Aquatic > Freshwater > Lake > Sediment | place: USA: Wyoming | collected 2017-08-01 | reverse complement strand
GTAAACCGCTCACGCCGACCCTGGTCGCGCAGGCCCCGAGCAGCGGGCAGACATTTACGCCGTCGCCGTTGATGCCGGCCTCGCCGCAGTGGACGACGGCGCTGGTCCTGTTGGCGCTGATAGCCGTGTTCTTTGTGAGTGTCACAGTAGCGGCAAGAAGACGCTCTCATCCATGACAGCCCGCGCCGGCAAGAAACGTGTTCGATCTGGACGTTGTGTAAGACAATATCCCGTTCAATCCCCCTATCCCTGCCCCTTAAGGGCATCCTGGGGACAGGACACCCTTAAGGGGTGCAGCAGGGGGACAATATCACTTTGCACAGGAGATAAAATGAAAATCGCAGCCATTACCGACGACGGCCGCACCATCAGCCAGCACTTTGGACGCGCGCCGTACTATCTTGTGGCGACCGTCGAGAACGGCGCCATCGTCAACCGTGAGATGCGCGACAAACTCGGTCACGCGCATTTCGCGAATGAGCCACACGAGGGCGACCAGCCGGGTCAGCCGCATGGCTTTGGCCCTGCCGCGCAGAATCGCCATGTGCAAATGGCAGAAGCCATTGCCGACTGCCAGGCGCTGTTGTGTGGCGGGATGGGCGCGGGTGCGTATCAGAGCATGGTGCAGCGCGGCATCCAGCCGGTGGTCACCGAAATTGCTTCGATTGACGAGGCCGTGACGGCCTATGTCGAGGGCAAGATTGTGGATCGCACCGACTGGCTGCATTGAGTCAGGTTTTGTTTGACAGAGGTCAGGCGATGATGCTGCACATGAACCTGGATGCCTGCACAGGCTGCGGAGTATGTGTCGAGATGTGCCCAGCCGGGGCAATGTGCCTCGTCGCCGGCAAGGCCGTCATCAACACGGAACTCTGCACAGCCTGCAAGGCGTGTATCGAGGTGTGTCCAACCGGGGCTATCACTGTTGTCACGCCACCGACGCAGGCGGCTCTGGCAACCGTGCCACAGGCTCCCGCAACTACACTGCCTTCTCAAAAGAGGGACGCCGCGCCTGGTGGCCTCGCACTGTGGACAGGCATCGCGCTAGCCCTGGTTGAACACCGGATCGTGCCACGCTTGGCCGATGCGCTCATCGCCGCACTGGAGCAGTGGCAGTCACGCCCTAAGCCCTCACAAGCGACGACAGCGTAGCGAGATGCGATCGAGGGCAAAGTGGGATGGGGGCCGACCTATCGGCATCGCAGGCGCGGCAACCACAGTTGATAATCTAGTAGTCAAAAACATGGCACAAAAGAGACGAAAGGGGGTGAATGAAATGCCAAGAGGAGATGCAACCGGGCCGATGGGCTTAGGGCCGATGACAGGGCGCGGGGCTGGCTACTGTGCGGGCCAAGCTGAGCCAGGATATGCCAATCCTGCTCCGAGGCTTGGACTGGCACGCGGCTTTCGCGGCGGCGGGCGTGGCTGGCGACATTGGTTCTATGCGACCGGCCTGCCGCGTTGGGCGCGCGGGAGTATTGCGCCGCCAACGCCGCAGCAAGAGGCCGAGGCGCTCAAGGAACAGGCTGGGTGGCTGAAAGATCAACTCGACGCGATCAACAAGCGCATCGAAGAGATCGAACAGAAATAGCAAAGCCATGGTCAGGTGCGACGCACGTTTCAGTGCGTCGCACCATCAAGAAATGAGGTGAACCTATGTTTGACCGGTTATTCCGCGGCGGACGCGGGCCAGGTGGGGGCGGGCGCGGCCAGGGCAAAGGCGGCGGACGTGGACGCGGCGGCGGCACCAAGCCCGGCTCCGGCCCTGGCGGCAACTGCGTCTGCCCCAAGTGTGGGCACAAGATAACGCACCAAGTGGGTCAACGTTGTCTCGATATAGCCTGCCCCAAGTGCGGGACAAAGATGGTTCGTGAATAACACCAAGGAGAAAGCAAATGGGCACCAAAGGCAAACAAATTGTGGGGCTGGATGTAGCCGAACTCGTCGCTGATCTCAACCGCGCATACGCTGACGAATGGCTGGCCGCGTATGCTTACAACTACATGGGGCAGGTGGTCACCGGCCGGCCTGCCGCCAAGCAGTTGTCCGCTCTGCTCCTGGACACTTCGAAAGATGAATTGGAGCACCAGCAAGAACTGGCCGCACGCATCGTTTCGCTGGGCGGCAAGCCGCTGGCCGACGTGAGCAAGCTGCCCAAGGCTGGCAACGATAGCTACCCGGCTCCGCCGGCCAATGAAAAAGATTTCGAAGCCATCGTCAAGACGGTGATCGAGGCCGAACGCGGCGCGATCGAGGTCTACAACAAACTGGCTCAAAAGACGCATGGCAAAGACCCGATCACCTACAACCTCATCGTCCACATCCTCAGTGAAGAAATTGAGCACGAGGATGAATTCGAAAACCTGTTGAGTTAGCGCCATGAAAATCATCATCACGACTGTCTCACCCACTATCGAGTCGGAAGTGGATCCGCGCTTTGGGCGCGGGGTGTACCTGCTTGTCGTAGACCCCGACACGATGGAATGGCAGACGCATCCCAACCCAGGCGCCAGCGCATCAGGCGGCGCTGGCATCCAGGCAGCGCAGTTCGTCACGGAGCACAAGGCCGACGCGGTCATCAGCGGCGATTTTGGCCCGCACGCCTTTGAGGCGCTCCACGCCGCCGGTGTGCCGATGTATCTGTTCGATAACAGCCGCACGGCCCAAGACGTGATCGCGCGTTTCAAGGCCGGACAACTCGAACAGGTCGGTGCGGCGACCCGCGAGGATTGCCATCCCGAGGGAAAGGCATGAGGATCGCCGTCGCCAGCGGCAAAGGCGGCACGGGCAAGACCACCGTCGCGACCAGCCTGGCACTCTGCTTGGCGGCGGATCGAACGCAGACTCAGCCTGCGCCCGATCCGCCGCTTTTCCTGGATTGCGACGTGGAAGCGCCCAATGCCCACCTGTTCCTCAAACCGACATTCGAGCGCCGTCAAGAGGTGGGCCTCCTGATTCCTCGCGTGGACGAAGCCAGGTGTACCCACTGCGGCAAATGCGCCGAGGTGTGCCAATACCACGCTATCGCCGTGTTAGGCAAAAAGGTGCTCGTCTTTCCGCAGTTGTGTCACGGCTGCGGGAGTTGCACGCTCACATGTCCCGAACACGCCATCAGCGAGATGCCGGACGTGATGGGCGTGCTCGAAAGCAGCACGGCGGACAGCGGCATCCATTTTGCGCGTGGCGTGATGAACGTCGGCGAGCCGATGGCGACGCCCGTCATCCGCCAGCTCAAAAAGTGGGCCGCGCCCAAGCCCGACCAAGTTGTGATCGTGGATGCGCCGCCTGGCACGTCGTGCCCGGTGGTCGAATCCGTGCGCGGGGCGGATTTCTTGTTGCTCGTCACCGAGCCGACGCCGTTCGGATTGCATGACTTGAAATTGGCTGTGCAGGTTGGGCGCGAGCTGAATCTCCCGATGGGCGTCGTGGTCAACCGCGACGGCATCGGCGACGGTGGCGTAGATAATTTTTGCGAGACTGAAGGCTTGCCCATCCTGATGCGGATTCCGTTCGACCGCGCGATTGCCGAAGGCATCGCTCAAGGCCAGCCATTGGTAGATATTCACCCCGAGTACCGTGTGCAATTCCAAGAAATGCTTATGCGGATTGCCAAGGGCGTGTCGGGTTCAGCGGAACAAATCACATCAGATGAGTCAATTCCGCTTTTTGAGGCAACCATACTCGATTTCAAGCGCAAGCTAACCCAAGGGAGAAACCGTAAAGACTGAGCATGAAGCAACTCGTGATTCTGAGTGGCAAGGGTGGCACGGGCAAAACGAGCCTGGCGGCGGCGTTCGCGCACCTGGCGTGTGACGGGCCAATGCCTTTGCGCGCCGTGCTCGCCGATGCTGACGTAGACGCGGCTAATCTTGAATTGGTTCTTCAGCCATGCTCACTCGAACAACACGAATTCATGGGCGGCTCGAAAGCCATCATAGACCCAGCCAAGTGCGAAGGCTGCGACATCTGCACTCAGGTCTGTCGCTTTGATGCCGTCATCTCCCCTCGCCCAAATTGGGCGAGGGGGGCGCAGGGGGGAGAGGGCTACCACGTAGACCCCATCGCCTGCGACGGCTGCGCCGCCTGTGTCTACCAATGTCCCACGCAAGCGATCCACATGGAACCGCAATTGGCCGGTCACTGGTTCCGCTCCGAGAGCCGCTACGGCCCACTGTTTCACGCGGCGCTGCGCCCGGCGCACGAAAATTCAGGCAAGCTCGTCACGCTCGTCAAGCAGCAGGCGCGTCTGCTCGGACTGGACGAGGGCTATCAGGTTGTGATCGTGGATGGGCCACCCGGCATCGGTTGCCCGGTCATCTCGGCGGCGTCGGGGGCCGACCTGGCCGTGATCGTGGCCGAGCCGACGGCAGCGGGCATCCACGATATGCGGCGCGCGCTAGAGACGACGGCGCACTTTCGCGTCAAATCACTTGTGTGTATCAACAAGGCCGATATCTATCCGGCAGGCGCAGAACAGATTGACGCGTACTGCCGTGAACACGACGTCGAGATGGTTGGGCGCATCCCGTTTGATGCGACGGTGACAGAAGCGATGGTGCACGGCGAACCGGTGACCGCCTATCGCCCCGCTGAGCCAGCCAGTCAAGCTGTGCGCGACATCTGGCACCGAGTGGCAGGACATTTGAATCATCGGGAAAGCAAAACATGAGCGAGACCTGGTCGTTCTCCAAGGCTTACCAACTCCGCCTGGCGATCCTCAAACGGCTCATGTCGGTGATTGACCCGGAAACCGGCGTGGACGTAGTACGGATGCGGCTCATCGAGGACCTGACCGTGGACGAGAGTGGACGTGTGTCGTACAAATTCCGTCCCTCGTCGTTCCTGTGTCCAATTGCTATTCCACTTTCGATGGAAATCCAACATGCCGTATCGGAAGTCGAAGGCGTTACAGAGCAAAATATGGAAATCGTCGGCTATATCCAGGCTGAGGAGCTGACCACGCTCATCAAAGAAGCTCTGGCCGCCAAATGGAGTCAAACCGATGAACAACCAGGATGAGGCGCGGGTGGCGCAACGCGCCGGTCAGTTGATGACGGCATCGGGTACACCCCTTAAGGGGGTCCTGCGCGCAAGCGCAACGCCAAAGTATCACTGATCCGAGGCCATCCTGCTCGCCGTGGGCGAGTACTTGTTGGGTTATGTGGATTATTGGATGCAGCGGATGACCACCGGCCTGGCGGGCGGTGTGGGCTGCACACATCAGGAAATGTGCGGCGCGTTGAGCGGGAGCGTGCTGCTGATTGGCGCATTGCATGGGCGCACCACACCTACTGAAGACGACCGCGAATGTCAGAGACTCGCCGCCGAATACCGGGAGCGCTTTGCCCAGGAATTGGGCGCGACGCGGTGTTGTGATTTGCGCGCCAGCGGGTATGGTTCTGGTGGAACACAGCCCTGTTCTACGCTGGTTGAACGGGCCGCAAGAATCCTGTTGCAAGTCCTAGCAATCGAAGATGGCTGCCGCCATGGCCCCTTGTCCCATCGGCGAAGACGGGCGGTGCTGCAAGAACTGCCACATGGGGCCGTGCCGGTTGGTCAAGGAAGGCCAGCGCGGGGTGTGCGGTGCGACGCTGGAAACCGTCGCCGCGCGCAACCTGGCTCGCGCGATTGCAGCGGGCGCCTCGGCACACTCGGATCACGGCCTGGACATGGCCTTCACGCTGGAAGCCGTCGCCAAAGGCCAGGCGCCGGGCTACAGGGTGACGGACGTCGCCAAGACGATGGGCATACCGCTCGACGGCCAATCGGCGAACGAGCTGGCGTTGGACGTGGCCGAGCGTGCCATCGGAAACTTTGCACAGATGCGCGGCGAGCTGACCTACGTCAGCCGCGCGCCGGCTAAGCGGCAAGAGATCTGGCGCAAGCTGGGCATCACGCCGCGCAGCGTCACCCGTGAGATCGTCGAGACGCTGCACCGCACGCACATGGGCACCGACCAAGACCCGGAACACATCTTGCGACACGCGCTGCGCACAGCGTTGTCCGACGGTTGGGGCGGCAGCATGTTGGCGACCGACCTCTCCGACATCCTGTTCGGCACACCCAGCCCGACGCTGTCGCAGGTCAATCTGGGCGTCCTCAAGCAGGATGAGGTCAACATTGTCATCCACGGCCACGAGCCGACGCTCTCGGAGATGATCGTCGCGGCGGCCCAAGACCCCGAGCTGATTGAATACGCCCGCTCCAAAGGCGCGGCGGGCATCAACCTGTGTGGCATCTGCTGCACCGCCAACGAAATCCTGATGCGCCAGGGGGTGGCCGTGGCGGGCAATTTCCTCAGCCAGGAGTTGGCTTTGCTCACGGGCGCTGTCGAGGCGATGGTGGTGGATGTGCAGTGCATCATGCAGGCGTTGGGCGATCTCTCGTCACGCTTCCACACCAAACTCATCACCACCTCGCCCAAGGCCCACATCACCGGCGCGACGCGCGTCGAGTTCGACGAGCACCACGCGCCAGAGATCGCGCGGCAGATCGTGCGCATGGCCGTGGACAATTACCCGTCTCGCAACGGTCACGGCAACATCCCGCCCGTTATGAATGAACTGGTGCCCGGCTTTTCGCACGAGTACATCAATTACATGCAAGGCGGCACGTTCCGAAGCTCATTCCGACCGCTCAACGACGCCGTGATCGCGGGCCGGATTCGAGGCGCGGCGGGCGTGGTGGGCTGCAACAACCCGCGCACCGCGCACGACGAAACGCACGTTTACCTGGTGCGCGAGTTTATCAAGAACGATGTGCTCGTGGTGATGACGGGCTGCGGCGCGATCGCCAACGCCAAGATAGGAATGTTGCTGGGCGAAGCGATGGAGTATGCGGGGCCTGGCTTGCGCGAGGTATGTGAAGCCATCGGCATCCCGCCCGTGCTGCACCTGGGCAGTTGCGTGGACAACAGCCGTATCCTGACCGTGTTGACGCAGATGGTGGCCGAGGGTGGGCTGGGCGAAGACATTTCCGATTTGCCCGTCGTCGGATTCGCACCTGAATGGATGAGCGAAAAGGCGCTCTCCATCGGCACATACTTTGTCGCCTCGGGCGTGTACACCATTTTTGGCATCAGTTCGCCAGTGGGCGGCAGCGACGAGGTCACGCGCCTGATCGGCGAGGGATGGGAGAAGCAAGTCGGCGCGCGACTCGAGTTCATCCCAGACCCGCAGCAGATGCTGGCCAAGGCGCTGGCGCACATTGACGCCAAGCGCGCCGCGCTCAAGCTGCCCGCCTACGATCCCGCCCGCTTTGGCAAGAGTGGCGATTGGCGATTGCGGCAGATCATGGACTTGCCAGTCGAAGAGCGCGCTGCGGCCTTGTATGGAAACGGATGGGCCTGACGATGGGATGTGGAACTGGAATCTAGAGAAAGGATGGACGTAGGCGATGATAACGACTGAAACGGTGTACCAGGGACTGCGCCAAGTGATGCACCCTGAGATCAAGCGCAACCTGGTGGAGTTGGGAATGATCAAAGACGTCGCCATACAAGACGGCTGCGTCACAGTCAGTCTGGCTCTGCCCTTCAAAGAAATCCCTGCAAAGGATAGCCTGGTGCGTGACGTGCAAGAGGCCGTCAAGAAGCTTGATTCGAGCTATCAAGTCGAGGTCAAGCTGGTCGAGATGAGCCAACAGGAGCGCGCGGCGTTCATGACGGCGTCCGAGGGCGGCCCCAAGCCCGCGCAGGCGGGGAACCAGATCGCTCACGTGATTGCCGTGGCAAGTGGGAAAGGTGGCGTAGGCAAGTCGTCGGTAGCAGCGCTGCTGGCGGTGACGTTGAACCGCCAGGGGAAACAAGTTGGCGTGCTTGACGCCGACATCACCGGCCCCAGCATCCCCAAGATATTCGGCCTTCACGAAACGCCCGTCGTTCTTCCCACGGGGCTCATTCCCGTCACGACGAAAACCGGCATCGAGGTCATGTCCATCAACTTGCTGCTGCCCAATGAAGATGAGGCCGTCATCTGGCGTGGCCCGCTCGTCGGCAACACGATCAAGCAGTTTTGGACGGATGTGATGTGGGGCGACCTGGATTACCTGATTCTGGATCTGCCCCCTGGCACCTCGGACGCCTCGCTGACAGTCATGCAGTCCATTCCCCTCAGCGGCGTCGTGCTGGTTACCTCGCCTCAAGACCTGGCGGGGATGGTAGTGCGCAAGGCGGCCCGCATGGCGCAACAACTGGGAACGCCTATCCTGGGGCTGGTCGAGAATATGAGTCACGTCATTTGCCCCAAGTGCGGCGAGCATATCGAGGTCTTTGGCCCCAGTCAGGCGATGCGCACCGCAATGCAATTGGGGATACCGCTTCTGGGGCGGTTGCCCCTGGATCCCGAGTTGGCGCGCCTCTGCGATGCCGGCCAGATCGAAACATATACCTCGTCGTTATTCGAGCCGATTGTTCAGCACGTGATAGAGCACGCTCCGCAGCAAAAGACAGCGCCTATTTTCGGGGGCATCTAATCCATGAAAACCTACCTGGCTTGCTATCCCTGTTTCCTGCGCCAGGCGTTAGAGACAATCAGCCAGATCACATTCACGACAGATAGCCACGAGCCAGCGACGGATAAAGGCCATGAAAAAGATAACTTGTGTTACTGACAACGCTGTACAACATAGCTCGCGTTTCTGGGGTGAACATGGCCTGAGTTTTCTCATCGAAACGGACAATGGCAACGTTCTCTTCGATACCGGCCAGACAGAAGCTGTGCTATCGCACAATTTGGGCTTGCTTGGCAACGCCCCGCGCGGAATCACGGCGCTCGTCCTCAGCCATGCGCATGTGGATCACATAGGTGGGCTGGCTGCTGCTCTTGCGCTGAAGCCAGGCCTACCACTCTATGCCAGTCCTGATCTCTTTCGCCCGCGCTATGCAATCCGAGGCGGCGAGTACAAGTCTATCGGGCTGTCCATGACGCGAGACGAGCTGGCTCAACGGGCAGACCTGCGACTCTGCGAGATTCCAGCCGAGGTTGTCCCTGGCGTGTGGACGACCGGAGAGATCACACACCGTCCCGAGCCGGAAGGGCGCAGCGCCCACCACGTTGTGCCCACCGACACCGGGTGGCAGCCCGACACTTATCGTGATGACATGTCACTCGTGGTAGAAACCCAAGGGCTAACCGTCATTTGCGGTTGCTGTCATGCGGGTCTGCTGAACACGCTGGCTCGTGTCCGGCAAGTGTTCCAACGCCCGATTACGGCCATCATTGGCGGTACGCACCTGGTAGACGCCGACACAGCGTATCTACAGCATGTGATCGAGGTACTGCGGGATACGTATGGCTCACCCCGCCTCAATCTCAACCACTGCACGGGCGAGCGCGCCTACGTCGCCCTGGCGAATGCCTTTGGCGATCAGGCGAATCCATTCCCGGCCGGAACAACGCTGGCTCTGAATTGAGAGGTCGTCAGCCAGGTCAACGTGGAGTGTGTGGAGTGACCTCTGAATGGAGCTGAAAGCCATGCCCATTTACGAATATCGCTGTCGAGTTTGCGGCGCGACCGTCGAAGTGCTGGTCAGAGGCAGCCAAGCAGTTACCTGCCCGCACTGCGGCAGCGCGGCGTTGGATAAACTGATGTCTGCCCCGTTTGTTTTGAGCGGGCAAACTGCTCGCTCGTCGAGACGTACCTGCTGTGGTCGCGAGGAGCGATGTGACACGCCGCCCTGCTCAACGGGAGGACCGTGCCGTCATGAATCATAGAAAAAGGGGGTGTTTCATTTCAGTTGAAAAAAGTGTGCCCAGCCTTGCGAAGGTTCGCAGCCTTCGCAAGGTTTCAACTCGTTTGAAGCGCACCTGTTGGAGATAAGGAGGGCAATAGTGGGACAACAAAAACAAGCGCGGAATGCCATTGCCAACTGGCACAAGCAAAAGGATTGAGGCTGTGGGAGCAACCGATTACCATGCCCGCTTGCGAGAGTGCGTCGGGCACGCTTTGCTGTTGGGGCCATCGGCCGCCGCCTGCATTCGGGATACAGAGGGCCACAGCCTGCTTTTGCAGCGCAGCGATGGGAATAACCTGTGGGGCTTTCCCGGCGGCGCGATGGAACCGGGCGAGCGGATCGCCGACACCGTTGTACGCGAGGTGCGCGAGGAAACCGGGCTGGAGGTCGAGCCGACCATGCTCATCGGCGTCTAGTCCTCGCCAGAGTACGCTTTTGCGTATCCCAACGGCGACCAGGTGCAGCCGGTGACAATTATCTTTGAGTGCCGGATCGTGGGAGGCGAACTCTCGCCGGATATGGAGGAAAGCCTGGCGGCGTGCTACTTTGCTAACGACGAATTGCCGCCGATGCGTCCTTGCTGCGTTGCCAAGGCTGGCAATGCTTTTGCGTTCCAGGGCCAGGCGTTCTTTCGTTAGGGGGGTATCTTGTTTGTTGCTCGTGTTCAAGACCCTTCTCGCATCTGGTGGACAAGTGAATTCTTTCAGATTGTGGAGGATTCCAGTGATGAACAAGCCCATTCACGTGAGTGACGAAACATTTGAAAAGACTGTGCTCCAGTCGCCCATCCCGGTAATTGTGGACTTTTGGGCGCCGTGGTGTGGGCCGTGCCAGATGGTCGCGCCGGTATTGGAGCAGATTGCCCAGGAGTACGCTGGCACGGTGATCGTTGCCAAAGTCAATACCGACGATTGTCCGCAGTGGGCCACGCATTATGGCGTGCGGGGCATTCCCACGATGCTGTTTGTGGCGCACGGGCAGGTGGTAGATCGTATGGTTGGTGCTGCCCCGTTGCCTGTTATCAAACAGCGGCTTGAAAGTGTGCTGGCAAAGGCCAAGTTGGCTCCTGCGCCGCCATAGGAAGGAGCAGAAGGATAAATGTAAGATGAGCCTCGTCTTTGGTCCGATTCCATCACGGAGACTCGGTCAATCGTTGGGGACTGATCCTATCCCGCTCAAGACTTGCAACTGGAATTGCGTGTATTGCCAGTTGGGGCGCAGCACGCCGCTCGTCAACGAGCGCAAAAACTATTATGTGCCAGAAGCGATCCTGGCGGAAGTGCAGACTGCGCTAGCCGCGCATCGTCCGGGCGACATTGACTGGATCACCTTTGTCGGTTCAGGCGAGCCGACACTGCACGCCAGCCTCGGTTTACTGATCCGCCAGGTCAAGACACTGACCGACCTGCCTGTCGCCGTCATCACCAACGGCTCGCTGTTGTATTTGCCTGAGGTTCGACAGGAGCTATCCGCTGCGGACGCGGTGCTGCCCACACTCGACGCGGGCAATGCGCAACTGTATCGCAAGATCAATCGTCCGTGGCCACGGTTGACGTTCGAGCGGTTGCTGGAAGGGCTGACGGCATTTCGGCAAGTGTATCATGGCAAGCTGTGGGTCGAAGTGATGCTAGTCAAAGGCTTGAATGACACCGAAGATGCTTTGCGCGGTATCACGACCGCTTTGCGGAGCATCCAACCTGATCAGGTGCACATCGTCCTGCCCATCCGCCCACCAGCCGAGCCGTGGGTGGAACCGCCGGATGAGGCCGGGCTGATGCGTGCGGTGGCGATTCTGGGCGACGTCGCGCAGATCGTGCATCCGGCCGAGGGCGATTTTGATCTGTCGGGTTGTGACACAGTGGTGGATGCTATCGTTGGCATCATCACCCGTCACCCCATGCGCGAGGACGAGTTGGTGCGCGCGTTGGAACGCTGGACGCCGGGGCAGGTGGAAGAAGCGTTACAGGCTCTTATCGCCAGCGGTCAGGCTCAACGAGTGGAACGTCACGGCGCTCGCTTTTGGAGTGCAGCGGTTTCACATCTTCCATGACGTTGTGACCAAACATGAACAAGATGAGATGGCGAACATGGGGTTGGCTGCTGGCGTTGGCGGCATGCCTGGGCGGGCTGTGTATTGCGCATCAAGCTCAAGTCGCGCTTGCCCCGCCGGCACCATCACCGCAGCCTGTGCGAGTGACGACGCAGGCCATGGTGGAAACCGTCGCGCCAACCGCACTGCTCTCTACACCCACGCCAACCCACGCCTCCACACCTGCGTCAGCTTACACAGCCACACCAGACGGGACACGTATGACCAAGCCGGCCCAACCGATCACGTTAACGATTGTGTATGACAATCTTGCCCTTGATGCGCGGCTCAAGACGGCGTGGGGATTTGCTTGCCTGGTCGAGACAGGCCAGGCGACAGTGCTGTTCGACACCGGCGGCGACGGGTCAACGCTGATGCGCAACCTGTCCGCGCTTGGCTTTGACCCGCGCCGGATAGATGCGATTGTTCTCTCGCACATTCACAACGACCACACAGGCGGGCTGGACGCGCTCCTGGCTGTCAACGATCGCGCGACGGTATTTGTGCCGCGCTCTTTCCCCGACGAGTTCAAGACACGCGTGAGCAAGCGCGCGCCCGTCATCCAGGTACGCGAGCCGATGACGATCACCGATCACATTCGCACGACGGGCGAACTTGGTACAGCCATCGTCGAGCAATCCCTCATTGTCGAGACAGACAAGGGATTGATCGTGATGACGGGTTGTGCGCATCCTGGCATCGTCGAGATCGTGAAACGGGCGAAAGCCTACGGCGAGGTGTACCTCGTCATGGGCGGCTTTCACCTGGCAGATAAGAGTGCGCAAGAGATCGAAACCTTGATCGCAGAGTTGAAGCGATTGGGAGTGCGCCAGGTCGCACCGAGTCACTGTACGGGCGAGGCCGCCATTCGACAATTCAGCGCTGCCTTCGGCGCCGATTTCATTCAGGCGGGCGCAGGTTTGCGAATCACTATTCCAGCGAAGGACTGAGGCGAGGCACACGCCGCCCGGCAATGACACCTCACTTGTCTCCCTCGTGACATCTGTCACTTGTCGTTGCCAGGGAGCCGGGCGTATCATGATATTGATAATTATTATCAAAAAGGCACTGTATGGCTCAATCAAAAAGCCTGACTGAATCACTGCACTCTAGCGGTCGAAGGGTCACCCGTCAACGGCAACTGGTAATGCAAGTGTTACAAGAGAATGCGGGACACTTGGAAGTGGAGGCTGTATATGCCCTGGCAAAAGCCAGTGATCCCAATATCAGCCTGGCAACGGTCTACCGCACCCTAGCGGTGTTGAAAGCGATGGGACTGGTAAAAGATCATTCTCTGGGAGAGAATCACGCTCACTTTGAGACAGTCCCAGAAAAGCCGCACTATCACTTTACCTGTCTGAAATGCGGGCAAGTGGTGGAGTTTGACGCGCCCCAAGTCATGCAAGTGGTACGTGCCGTGAGCGAACGCGAAGGACTGCAGGTTACCGACGTACATCTGTTTCTCAGCGGCTATTGCGCTCAATGCCTGACGAGAGGTACCGATGCCACACCTAATATTACTTCGAGACTTTGCATTACTTCGAGATTTTAAGGTTTCCGAGTCGCTGAACGCCGTTTGTGGCGGCGTAGCGTTCGTTTGCGATGAGAGCGAT
>Ga0315268_10005614_pt1 | contig 13438 bp, 8 predicted proteins | sample C1_top_MG_FD_204535 | JGI IMG/M metagenome (GOLD analysis project Ga0315268, IMG submission 204535) | Sediment microbial communities from Yellowstone Lake, YNP, Wyoming, USA - C1_top | ecosystem: Environmental > Aquatic > Freshwater > Lake > Sediment | place: USA: Wyoming | collected 2017-08-01 | reverse complement strand
TAGACCGCCGCGTCGCCGTGGGGGTGATACTTCTTGATGACTTCGCCCACCACGCCCGCGCACTTGATGTAGCGCTTGTCGGCGGTGTTGCCCTCCTTGTACATCGCGTAGAGGATGCGGCGATGCACGGGCTTGAGTCCGTCGCGGATGTCGGGCAGCGCGCGCCCGATGATGACGCTCATCGCATAGTCGAGATACGACTTCCGCATCTCGTCTTCGATGTTGACCGGCGTTTCGTTCGCCGGCTTGATGAGTTCCTGGTCACCCATTGTCACTTCCTTACGATGTCAGCCGCTCCTCCGACTGCTCCTCGTGGCGAGCCGAAGACGTGAGCGGTTTGTGAAAGCCACACCTGCGAAAGAACCCTGAAGCTAGATGTCGAGGTTCTTCACGTCGAGGGCGTTGTCTTCGATAAACTGACGGCGGGGCTCAACGATATCGCCCATGAGGACCGTGAAGATCGAGTCGGCTTCCACCTGGTCTTCGACGCGCACCTGGAGCAACATGCGCTGTTCGGCGTCCATGGTGGTCTGCCAGAGCTGGTCGGGATTCATCTCGCCCAGACCCTTGAAGCGCTGCACAGTGAACGACTTCTTCCCGATCGACATGATGTGCTCGAGCAGGTCCTTGCGGTCCTCGATGGTCAACTGGTTGCCGTTGGAAGCGATGACGAAGGGCGGCTTATCAAAATCGCGCACGCGGCGATGCAGCTCGAGCAGGCGCCGGTAATCGGCGGCGGAGAGGAACTCCCAATCGAGGATCCGCTCGCCCAGCGTTTCGCTCGAGAAGGTGAGGGTGTAGAGGTTGTGCTCCTCGTCGAGCTGGATGGTGGTTTTGAAGCCTTCCGCCTTCAGGTCCTTGGCGACCAGCTCGAGCTTGGTCTTATCCTCGAGCTCCATTTTCTTCCCCAGCTCCGCCCGGAGCAGGGCGTCGATGGGGCGCGCATCGCCAAGGCGCTTCTCCAGCTTGTCGAACAGTTCCACGTACTCGCCGAGGGCCATGAGGAAGTTGGTGAGCTCGCCGCCTTCCAGGCGGACTTTCTTCGCGCCGTCGCCGATTTCCACCGCGTGGTCCTCGGTCGCGCGGCGGAGCACTTCGCGGCGGAACTCCTTCTCATCGCGGATGTATTGGACGCGCTTGCCCTTCTTGATGAGATAGAGCGGCGGCTGCGCAATGTAAACATGCCCGCGCTCGACCAGCTCGCGCATCTGCCGGTAGAAGAAGGTGAGCAGCAGGGTGCGGATGTGGGAGCCGTCCACATCCGCGTCGGTCATGATGATGACCTTGCCGTAGCGGAGCTTGGCGACATCGAAATCGTCCTTGCCGATGCCGGTGCCCAGCGCGGTGATGAGCGCGCGGATTTCCTCGTGGCCCAGCATCTTGTCGAAGCGCGCCTTCTCCACGTTCAGAATCTTGCCGCGCAGCGGCAGGATGGCCTGGTAACGCCGGTCGCGCCCCTGCTTGGCCGACCCGCCCGCCGAGTCGCCCTCCACGATGAAGAGTTCGCAACGCTGCGGGTCTTTCTCCTGGCAGTCCGCCAGCTTGCCGGGCAGGCCGCCGGAGTCGAGCGCCCCCTTGCGCCGGGTGAGCTCGCGGGCCTTGCGCGCGGCCTCGCGGGCCCGCGAGGCATCGATGGCCTTCCCGCAAATCTTGCGCCCCACGGTGGGGTTCTTCTCAAACGCCTCCATGAGCTTCTCGTAAACGAAGCTCGCCACCGTGCTCTGAATATCGCTGTTCAGCTTGCCCTTGGTCTGGCCTTCGAACTGCGGCTGCGGCAGCTTCACGCTGATGACGCCCACCAGGCCCTCGCGCACGTCCTCACCCTGCAGGTTTTCCTTGACGTCCTTGAAGAGGCCCTGGTTTTGCCCGAACTGGTTGATGGCGCGCGTGAGCGCGGAGCGGAAACCCGAGAGGTGCGTGCCGCCGTCCACGGTGTTGATGTTGTTGGCGAAGGAGAAGACGGTTTCCGCGTAGGCGTCGTTATACTGAACGGCGAACTCCATGTGCACGTCGTCGCGGTCGGCCTCCGCGTAAATGGGCGTGGCGTGCAGCACGTCCTTGTTCTTGTTGAGGTGCTTGACGAATTCCGAAATGCCGCCCGTGTAGTGGAACTCCGCCTGTTTGCTCGTCCGTTCGTCCTTGAGGCGGATGGTCAGTCCCTTGTTCAGGAAAGACAACTCGCGGAGGCGCTGGGCCAGCGTGTCGTAGTTGAACTCAATCGAATCGAAGATCTTGGAATCCGGGATGAACGTGATCTTCGTTCCGCGGCGCTCGGTCTTGCCGGCTTTCTTGAGCGGTGCCAGCGGCTTGCCGCGCTCGTAGGATTGTTCCCAGGTGTAACCCTCGCGCCAGATTTCCAGATCCAGCCCTTCGGCGAGCGCGTTTACCACCGAAACCCCGACGCCATGGAGGCCGCCGGAGACCTTGTAGGAGTTGGTATCGAACTTGCCGCCCGCATGCAGAACGGTCATCACCACTTCCGCGGCCGAGCGCCCTTCTTCCTTGTGGAGGTCGACGGGAATGCCGCGCCCGTTGTCGATCACGGTCACGGAGTTGTCCGTGTGCACCACGACGTCGATGCGGTCGCAGGAGCCCGCCAGCGCCTCGTCCACGGAATTGTCCACCACTTCCCAGACCAGGTGGTGCAACCCCATGGGGCCCGTGGACCCGATGTACATCGCCGGGCGTTTGCGGACGGCCTCGAGGTCCCCCAGCACTTTGATGCTGTCGGCGTCGTAGGCCTGGCCGGCATTGGTGTCAACGACTTTCTGCTTGCTCACGCGCCTTCCAACCTCCCGGATTTCGAGCGGCGATATGAAAAGACCGGCAGGGACATCAAACCCCTGCCGGCCTGTTGTCGTCCTAAAACTTCTCTCCTGCTTCTGGTGTCGTCCTGAATCCTCAAAGACCCATCTCCATGCCTCCGGAACTTACCACCTGCCCTCCGGGACCGTACGCCGCACGCGCGTCAAATCCGCATGGGCATGACGACGTAGCGGTATTTGTAAGACTCCTCGTTGCCGGGGCGAAGCTGTCCCGCGCTCTGCTCGTCCTTCAACTCCAGGCGAACCTTGCTGCCGTCGCCGAGCACGCCCAGGAAATCCAGCAGGTATTGGTAGTTGAACCCAATCTGAATCTGCTCGTTGGGGTAGGCGGCATCGAGCGTTTCGTGGGCCTCGCCGTAATCGCCGCTGGAAGCAAAGATTTCGAGCTTGTCCTTGTCCAGTTGCAGGCGGATGGCGCGCGAGCGCTCATCGGCCAGCAAGGCTACCCGCCGCACGGCGGCGTTGAGGGTGTCCCGGTCGAGTTCGACGACTTGCTTGTTCTCCTTGGGCAGGACGGCCTCGTAGTTCGGGAATTGCCCGGTGAGCATGCGGGCGATGAGCAGGCGGGTGCCCACGGAGAAGAATAAGTGGCTTTCGTCTTTGGCGAATTGCACGGGCAGCGACTCGTCAACCTCGGCCAGCAGGCGCTGGAGTTCGCCCATGGCCTTCTTGGGGATCAGCACCCGGAGTTCATTTTTTATGCCTTCCACCGCCATCTCGCGCTCAATCAGCGCCAAGCGGTGACCGTCGGTCGCTACCATCGTCACACTGTCCGGCTTGAGCAGCAGCAGGGCGCCGTTCAGCGTGTACCGCGATTCCTCACTGGAAATGGCGAAGATAGTCTTGTGAATCATCGCCGTAAAAACCCCGGCGGGAATCGTGGCGAGGCTCTTGGGAGCCTCGGGCAGGACGGGGAAGTTGTCCCGCGCCATCCCCACCAGCTTGAACGATGAGCGCTCGCAGTTGAGTTGAACCCAATGGTTCTCCAGAACCTTGAAACGCACCTCCGCCTCAGGCAAGGAACGAATAATCTCCAAGAGGCGCTTCGCTGGAATGGTTCCGGCCCCTTCCTTCTTCACCTTGGCAGGACAACTGCAACGGATGCCCAAATCCAGGTCCGTCGCACTCAAGTGCAGCGTGGACCCTTCCGCCTCCACGAGAAGGTTGGAGAGGATGGGAATGGTCGTTTTCTTCTCGACCACGCCCTGCGTGAGGTTGAGCTCCTTCAGAAGTTCGGCCTTACTGGTAGAGAATTCCATAGAGATAACGTCCTACATGAAGAGTTTTAGTAGTAGAGCCTGTGCATATGTGGAAAGTCCGCGAAGCGTCTGGCCCAAAGGCGTTTATTCGCCGCGTGCTTGTGAATCGAATCCTCAATTTTGTGGATCCCTGTGGAAATTCAAGCCCCAAGTTTTGATGCACAGCGTATCCACCTACGAGAGCTGTGGAGATCGTCGTAACTTCAATTAAGTCTATCACGAAGCTTGTTGAGAAGCCTGTTCAAATCTCGATCATTCTTGCGTAATTCCGTGATTTTATTGACCGAATGCAAGACGGTGGTGTGGTGCTTGCCTCCGAATTCCCGCCCGATCTGCGGCAAGGAGGCCATTGTCAATTCCTTCGCTAGGTACATCGCGATCTGCCGGGGATAAGCGACGGCGTGGCTGTTGTCTTTCGCCTTGAGCTGGGGGAGGCTGAGCCCGAATTCCTGGCAGACAGCGCGCTGGATGTTCTCGATGGTAATGTGCCGGTCTTCTTGGTCGACAAGGTTTTTCAACACCTGCTGGGCCATTGCCAGCGAAATCTCCGAGCCCGTCAGCGAAGAGTAGGCAATCAGCCGCGTCAGGGCGCCTTCCAGGTCGCGGACGCTCGACTTGATGCGGCTGGCGATGAAGTCCCCGACGTCGTCGGGGATGGAGACCGCCAGCCCCTCGCTCTTCTTGGCGAGGATGGCGCGCTTCGTTTCGTGGTCCGGCGGCTGGAGATCGGCCGTCAGACCCCAGGCGAAGCGCGACCGCAGGCGTTCCTCCAAACCCGAGATCTCCTTGGGTGGGCAGTCGCTCGAGATCACCACCTGCTTCTGGGCTTCGTAAAGCGTGTTGAAGGTGTGAAAGAACTCCTCCTGCGTGCGCTCCTTGCCGGCGATGAACTCGATGTCGTCCATCAACAGGATGTCCACGTTGCGGTACTTTTCGCGGAAGGAGGTCATGCGATCGTAGCGGAGAGAGTTGATGACCTCGTTGGTAAAACTTTCGGAGGAGACATACGCCAGGCGCATTTCCTTCCACTGGCTCTTGATGAGGTGGCCGACGGCCTGCATCAGGTGTGTTTTTCCCAGCCCCACGCCGCCGTAAAGGAACAGGGGGTTGTAAGCCTTGGCGGGCGCCTCGGCGACGGCGCGCGACGCGGCGTGCGCGAACTGGTTGCACGAGCCCACCACAAACGTGTCGAAGGTGTAGCGGGGATTCAACTGGTGGTCGACGGATTCGAAGTCGAGGGTTGCTTGCACGGGTTTGGCGTTTCCGCTCTCCGCACTCTTGCACTCGGTGGGCTCTTCAATCACATACTGGATTTCGTGAACGCCGAGGTGCAGCTTCTCCACCGCCTGCGTGACCAGCGCGCCGTAGTGCTCCTGGATCCACTCCTTGAACTCGCGGTTCGGGACGCGCACCAGCAGCGCGTCCTGCTCGGTGTGGCTGAAGCGCGTGGGCCGCAGCCAGGTCTGGTAACTCTGCGTGTTGACCTTCGTCTTGAGAAAGCTGAGGATTTCTTGCCAGGCGTTCATGGCGCATTCGGTGACAACTGGAGGTGCTGGCTTCGCGGCGTGCGCGAAGCGGAATTGAGGTCTCGGCGGCCGCTACGATGGGACTGACGGTCGCCGCCCCGGCTCCTCAAAGTTCGCGAGCTGTCCCCCGGCCTTTCCTCGTTCTATTGGATTTGAAACGCAATTAAGAAGACGACCGCGCGTGCTGCGAGTAACCCGCTTCACTTAAATAAAGTACCATAAAACGCGGCCCGATTCCAGTCGCCGAAACTCCTCCGTGAGCCTCGTTTTCATGGAGTGAGAGGGCTGGCGTTAGCGCCACGCGCCTCACCCCAGCAGCCGCGCAAGCTCATCGCGCGCAGGGACTTCGAGGGGCCGTGCGCGCCCGCCACGCAGGATCTCGATGCCCTCGCGCTCGCGGAGAACCTCGCCGATCACCGCCGCGTGGATGCCCCGCCGCGCGTACGCCCGGAGGAGCCGTGGGGCGCTCCGCCGGCTCACCGCCACGAGCAGCGCGCCCGAGGCGATCAGGGCCAGCGGATCGAAGCGGAGGACCCGGCCCAGCGCCGCGGTTTCCGGCAGGATGGGGATGCGCTCTTGCCACACGCGCAGGCCCGCGCCCCCGGCACGGGCGAGCTCGTAAAGGCCGGAGAGCAGCCCACCTTCCGTCGGGTCGTGCATGGCGTGCACCTCCGCATGCTGAACGGCCAGCCTCGCCTCACGTACCACACTGATGCCGGGGCGGAACAGCAGTCGCTGCGCCCGCCGCACCCAGGCCTTGCCCAGCGTCTTGCGGAGCGCCGTCGCCCTCTCCCGCGCCAGGAGGGCGGTGCCTTCGAGCGCCACCCCTCGGGTCAGCACCAGGAGGTCGCCGGGCCGCTGGCTTTCCTTGCGGACCAGCTTGGACTTCTCCACCTCGCCCAGCATCAGTCCGACGACGATCGGGCGGTCGAGGCCGGTGGTGATCTCCGTGTGACCTCCGCAGAGCGTGATGCCCAGCGCCCGGCAGGCCCGCAGGGCGTCCTGGAAGATGGCGCGCGCCAGGGCCGCCGTCGTGCGCCGTTCCGGGAGCAGCAGGGTCGCCAGAAACCACCGCGGGCGCGCGCCCAGCGTGGCCACGTCGTTGGCGTTGATGTTCACGGCGTACCAGCCGATGCGTTCGGCCGTAAAGGTGATGGGGTCCGTCTTGGCCACCAAGTACCGGCGGCCCATGTCGATCACCGCCGCGTCCTCGCCGTAGCGCGGGCCCAGAACCACGCCGGAGCTCTTCGGAATGGGGCAGAGGGCGAGCAGCTTCTCGAGGACTCGTGGGGGCAACTTGCCGACCGGAAATCGTCCGCCCAAGTTCATGGCGCCCAAGTATAATCCCGCATGACCCCTGCCGGGGCAGGTCTCGGACCTGCCCCGACGCATCCTGGAGGTGGCACGACCACGAGAGTTCTCGGCGTTATTCCGGCGCGGCTGGAATCGACGCGGCTGGCGCGCAAGGCGCTCCGGCCGATCCTGGGCCATCCCATGATCGCCTGGGTGTACGCGCACGCGCGCGCCGCGAAGTGCCTGGATCGCCTGGTGGTGGCCACGGACTCGGAAGAGATTGCGTCGGTCTGTCGCGCGCGCCGGATTCCCGCGGTGATGACCTCCCCGGCCCATCGCTCGGGGACGGACCGCCTGATCGAAGTGCTCTCGCGCGAGCCCGCCGAGATTTGCGTCAACATCCAGGGCGATGAGCCCATGGTGACGGCGGAGCACATCGAACTTCTGCTCAAGCCTTTTGGCGACGCATCCGGGACGGACGTCTCGACGCTGAAGGTGGCGATCGACCCCGAAGCCGCGGCCAATCCCAACAACGTCAAGGTGGTTACGGAGCTGAGCGGCCGCGCTCTCTACTTCTCCCGCGCGCGGATCCCGTACGACCGCGAGGGTTCACGGCGCGTGCAATACTACAAGCACCTCGGGCTCTATGCTTACACCGCGGCGGCGCTGGGACGGTTCCAGACACTGCCGCCTTCGCCGCTCGAACAGCGGGAGAAGCTGGAGCAGTTGCGTTTCCTGGAAAACGGCATCCCCATCACCGTCCTCGAGACTCGCCAGGACACCATCGGCGTGGATACCGAAGAGGACTTGGAGCGAGTCGAAGAGTACTTTCGAAGCCAGGGCTTTGCGCTGTAAGTCAACCCCCGTTGGGGAACCCTTGGGGCTCGCGAGAAGTGAACGCGGGAGGGCGAAGCCCTCCCCGACAACCGATCGGAAGGTCACATGAGAATCAGAAAAGCGACGAAGAAGTACGAGGCCTGGGTGAGAAAGCACGCCAAGCTGTTGGCGGAAGACCTCGCGTTGAAGCACCAGCATATGGCCGAAGACCCCTTCCCTTTTCTGCGCGCCACGTTCTACCGCTGGGCGCAGGTGTGGCCGGAGGTTTGCCCGGACCTGGCGAAGGCGCCGAAGGTGCTGGCGGTGGGCGACCTCCACGTGGAGAACTTCGGGACGTGGCGCGATGCCGACGGGCGGCTGATCTGGGGCGTTAACGATTTCGACGAAGTCTATGCCATGTCCTATGCGAACGACTTGGTGCGCCTGGCCGTCAGCGCCCACCTGGCCATCGCCGCGAACCACCTGGCCGTGGCGACCGAAGAAGCCTGCCAGGCGATTCTGGAAGGGTACGCCGACGGGCTCGAGAAAGGCGGCCTGCCGTTCGTCCTCGAGGAGCACCATGCGTGGTTGCGGGAAGTGGCGATGAGCGAGCTGCGTCACCCCGTCGCCTTCTGGGCCAAGATGGAGAGCCTGGAGACTTTCAAGGGCGACGTCCCCAAGGGCGCGCGCAAGGCCCTGGAAGGGCTTCTGCCGGAACGCGGCTTGCCTTACCGCCTGGCCCACCGCATCGCGGGGCTCGGCAGCCTGGGGCGCGAGCGCTACGTGGCCCTGGGGGACTGGCATGGCGGAAATGTGGCGCGCGAGGCGAAGAAGCTGATCCCCTCGGGGTGTGTCTGGGCCGGCCCCGGTCGCGGGAACGAACTCCTCTACGAGCAGATCCTCCAGCGCGCCGTGCGCGTGCGCGATCCCTTCGTCCACTTGCGCGGCACCTGGATTGTGCGCCGCCTCGCGCCCCACTGCTCGCGCATTGAGCTCTCCTCCCTGCCCAGGAAGCGCGATGAGACGCGACTCCTCCAGGCCATGGGATTTGAGACCGCCAATATTCACCTGGGCAGCCAGAAGGCCGTCAGGGCCGTGCGCGCCGACTTGAAGAAGCGCCACGGCGCCTGGCTGCACTTGGCCGTCAAGGCGATGGAAAAAGCCACACGCAAAGATTGGGAGGACTGGCGAGAAGCGTTCCGCTCCAAGGGTCCGCGGGCCACGGCGTGATGTTCGTGCTGGATTGACCCGTCGTGCCGCATGCCGGCAGCAAGTCGCTGCGGCGCCCCCTGGTGCACGCTTGCAGCCGTCACGGACTCGGATTGCGCGGCACTAGGCGATCGGTTGCGTGAAGTACGCCGGATACTGTCGTGGGTAAGGCTTCTTATCGCGGTAGGAGCGGGCGAGCTCGAGGTAGATGCCGAGGTCGCGGTCGAGGTCCGACTGCGTGCCATCGAAGTAGAAGTTGCGGATAGGGATCCCGCCGTAGTCCTTGCTGAGCTTGGGGTAAATCGATTCGCTGACGATCCCGTTCATGCAGGTAAAGGGGCTGATATCCACGACGCCGTCGGCCCCGTGGAGGGCCACGTAGGCCGCCTTGCCGACGCTCAGGACCATTTCGCCCAGGGCGCCGGAATTGGGCAGGTAGGGCCAGGCGAGTTCCAGGACCTCTTCGATCTCCGGCTCCTCGTAGCCCGCGAACTCCTCACCGAAAGGCTCGAGCAGCGTGTGCTCGTCGGCGTGTTGCACGTGAGAGCGAATGCGGTTCTTGACCATGTCCCAGGAAAGGGCCCGGCGGTGCAAGCGCAGTCGGCGTCTCTCTTCGGCGTTGGTATAGGCCACCCACTCGCCGATGTGGCTCAGCCAGCATTCCGCCCCGTAGCCCTCCAGCTTGCGGACCAGGTCCTCGTTGGAGAAGGTATTCAGCCGGCAGAAGATCTCGCCCACCACGCCGATCAGCGGCAGTTCGCGCTCGTAGGTGGCGGGGACGCGGTGGAAGCGTTCGCGCGCGCGTTCCATCGACTCCGCCATGACCTCGAGCTGGCACGGCGCGTGGGCGCAACTGCGTTCGAGGGTCCCGCAGAGGTCGTCCAGAGATTCCTGGAAGGCCCGGTCGGCGGCGCCCGGGCTGGTCTCGTAGGGGCGGGTCTTGAGCAGCGCGCGGTGAATCGTGTCGGCCGCCACCAGCGCCCGCCAGGCCGCGCGCATGAAGGGCGTGGCGATGTCGCCCAGGTCGCTGTAGCCGTCCTGGCTGGTAGGCGAGAGGATGCGGACGTTGCCGTAGCCGATGTCGCGCAGGGTCTTCGCCAGAAAGGGCGCGTACTGGCCGAAGCGGCAGGGCCCTTCCGCCGTGGGCATGAAGAACGCCACGCGCTCGGGATCGAATCCCGGCTGCTCGATGACTCGCAGGAAATCGCCCACCGTGACCTTGGCGGGGTAGCACTCGTCCCCGCAGGTGTACTTGGCTCCCAGCTCCCGCGTCCGCTCGTCCGAGGGCGGGGTCGCCGCCGCGTCGATCCCCAGCCAGCGAAAGACGGCGGCAAAGGCCTCCGAGCTGCCTTCCGCCATGGTCGGGATGTAGACCCTCTTCCCGGCCAGGGGGTGCCCGGCGCTGATGTGGCGCGTTAGGTGGCGGTGGCCGAGGAGGCGCATCGCAGGAATCCTTTACTGTCCAGATAAGCTTCGCAGCGGGTGATAAAGCCCGCATCGTTCGAGTGGCCGTCGAACTGCAGAATCAGCGACGGTTTGCCGGCCGCGTCATCCAGGAACGACTTGATGTAGGAGTCCGGCCCGCACTTGAAGTTCGAGATATAGACGAGGTGCAGGTTGCGGTGCCGCCGCGCGATCCGCGCCGCCGCCAGAATGCGTCGCCCGGAGTTCCAGTACATGTTGGGATTGACTTCCGTGATGTCCTCGACGTCGAGCGGCAGGTAATCCATGGGCAGCACGTTCACCCCGTAGAGCGCCCGCAGCTTGCGGGGGATATCGCAATTCACGCTGCGGTCGTAGAGGTTGTAGGACCTTCCGACCAGCACCAGCGCCGGCTCGCCGGTCTTGCGGAGCTGTTCGAGCGCCTGCGCCCCCGCTTCCAGCAGCGCGTCCGTAAAGGCTCCCTGGGCGGCGTAGGCGGCCAGCACGGCGCGGCTGTTGGCGGCCCCCGAGCGTCCCAGCGTCCGGGCGAACGCCGCCAGCTCGCGCTCCACGTGCTTCCGCCCGAAGCGGAAATGCACCGTGGGCGTCAGGAACCGGGCGCGCGCCTCCTCCAGTTGCGGCACCGCCCGCACCACGAACGGCAGGGTCTGGTTCCAGGGACAGAGGTGCGAGTCCACCGGGGAGGGCGGCGCCTCCACGTTGACGACGTTGGGGATCAGCACGTAGTCCACGCCCCGCTCCAGCAGGTCTTTCACATGCCCGTGCGCCACCTGCACCGGGAAGCAGGGCTGGGCGATGGCCAGCTCTTCGCCCATCGCGGAAATCTTCCGGTCCGTCGCCTCCGAGGTCACCACGTTGAAGCCCAGCTCCTGGAAATACGCGCACCAGAACGGGAAGCGGTCGTAGAAATACATGGTGCGCGGGATGCCCACCGTGGGCCGGCCGTCCTGCGCGGGCTCGCGCGCCTCCTCCAGCCGCTGGTCGTGGAACTCGAGGAGGTCTTCGACCACCGGCTTGCGGTCGGTGCGCGCCCGCTTGTGGAACATGTCGGAGCACTTGTCGCCCCAGAAGGTGCGCTGCCCGTCGACCACGAATTCTTTCATGTCGCAGTAATTCGAGCAGGCCTGGCAGACGAACTCGCGCGTGGTGAAGTTGACGCGCGTGAGGTCGTAGCCGCGGAAGCGGCTGGGCCCGGGATGGGCCTGCATCCGCTCGCGCGCCAGGAGCGCCATGCCGATGGCGCCGATCACCCCGTTGTGCGGCGGCACGATGACGCGCTTGCCCAGAATCTCGGAGAACGCGGCCGCCACGGCATCGTTGTACGCCGTGCCCCCTTGGAAGAAGATGACGTTGCCGATCTTGCGCCCGCGCACCACCCGGTTCAGATAGTTGAGCGCCACCGAGTAGGCCAGCCCCGCACACAGGTCGCCCACCTCGGCCCCCTTCAGCATCAGCGACGTCACGTCGCGCTCCATGAAGACCGTGCAGCGCTCTCCCAGCCGCGCCGGGCGGGCCGAGGCCAGCCCCAGCCCCGCGAATTCTCCCTTGATGTTGACGCCCAGCTTTTCCGCCTGCTCCTGGAGGAAGGAACCCGTGCCCGCGGCGCAGGCCTCGTTCATCGCGAAGTCCACCACCACGCCGTCCTGGATGCGGATGAACTTCGAGTCCTGCCCGCCGATCTCGAAGATGGTGTCCACCCGGTCAATGTCCATCTCCTGGCAGACGTGCATGGCGCCGGTCTTGTGGGCGGTGATCTCGTCGTTGACCGTGTCGGCCCCCACCAGTTCGCCGATCAGCTCGCGTCCCGAGCCCGTCGTGCCCGCGCCGCGAATCTCCAGCCGCTCGCCGAGTTCCGCTTCGATCTCCTTGAGCCCGCGCGACACCACTTCGATGGGGCGGCCCTCCGTGAACAGGTAAATCTCCTTGAGCAGGTGCGCGTCCTTGTCGGTCACCACGAGGTTGGTACTCACCGAGCCGATGTCGATGCCGAGATAGGCCTCCACCTTCTCGCCCGGCCCCGGCAAGCGCACCTTCCTCACGCGGTCGCGCAGCAGCACGACGTTCCCCATGGAGAGCGGCTCGCCGCAGGCAAACACCTTCTTCGCCGACTCGTGCTGCCCCAACTGGTGGATGCGCTTGAACGAGCGCTTGCGATATTCTTCGGCCTCCAGCAGCGCCGCCCCCAGCGCCCCCATCCAGGCGTAATGCTCGGGGACCCGGAAATCCTCGGGCGACAGCTTGAAGGCCTGCCGCAGCGCCTCGCGCACTCCCTGGTTGAGCCCCACCGCGCCAATGAACGCCACGGGCGGGACGACGGCGCGCCCTTTCACGATGCTCGACTTGAAGTTGCGCGCCACGGCGTCGCACAGCCCGCGCAGGATCTGGTCCGTCGAGTAGCCCTTCTGCTGCGCGTGGATCATGTCCGTCTTGGCGAACACCGAACAGCGCCCGGCAATGCGCGCCGCGCAGTTCGCCGCGCACGCCACCTGACCCACCTCTTCCACGGGATAGAGCAGCCGCGAGGCCTGCTGGTCGATGAACGACCCGGTCCCCGCCGCGCACTCGCCGCTGGTCGAGTAGTCCACAATTCCCAGGTGCTTCGAGGGCGAGGCGGGCTCCAGGCGCAGATACTTCGAGGATTCGCCCCCCATCTCGAAGACCGTGCGCACCTCGGGATCGAACAGCCGCAGCGCCTTGGCGATCGCCCGAAACTCATTCTCGAAATAGATCCCCAGAATCTTGGCGATGAGCTGGCTCCCCGAACCCGTTACCCGAATCCCCTCGACGCTTTCCTCGGGAATGCGTTCGTAGAACTCTTCCAGGAGATCGAAGGTCGATTGGATGGGACTGCCCTGAATCCGGCGATAACGCGAAAGCAGCAACGGCCGACCGGCATAACCGCATCCCGCCGGAAACGCGCTCGCCGTAAAACTCTCGGACCGCTTCTTTAACAACGAGTCAAAGAGCTCCCGGTCCGTCTCCGCCCCCATGGCGGCCAACTTGAGACTGACAGCGCCGATATCCAACCCGATGTTGATACTCATGAGGGTTCCGGGTCTTTCAGTTC
>Ga0315268_10005613_pt1 | contig 13438 bp, 12 predicted proteins | sample C1_top_MG_FD_204535 | JGI IMG/M metagenome (GOLD analysis project Ga0315268, IMG submission 204535) | Sediment microbial communities from Yellowstone Lake, YNP, Wyoming, USA - C1_top | ecosystem: Environmental > Aquatic > Freshwater > Lake > Sediment | place: USA: Wyoming | collected 2017-08-01 | reverse complement strand
TCTGAATTGCACTTTTCGAGCGTAGTATGCTTTCAAAGGAGCATCTGTTTGGCTCGCTTCTCTTGCCTTCGTCCAAGAGTCCTTGTGGATCTCATGCACTTGATTCTCGCAAAGCCTATCCTGAGCGCAATCTTCGTTCCGCTTGTGCTCGAGGAGATGGCGTATGCCGTGGCCATATTTCGAGCTCAAGAACGAGCGCGCGAAGACTGAAGACATGCACTTTTTGGACGACCATTCTCTTTGAGTATATCTCCGAGCTATTTCATTATCTCTAATGTCATAAATATGATTATCAGTTTATGTCTAGCCTAGTTGTGTGCATGCCCATGGTTGCAGAATCAAATCGTGCCAGGTAAGCGGGATGCTTGCCAGAGACTGTCTCTCGCTTGCTTGGCGCATGCTTATCCACGCATATCTGGCTGTGCGCGAATTGCCGCATCTGGCTTGCAATCCGTCACATCCAATGAGCCGGCCTTTCGGCTAGTTTCTGCCTCATGATTCACTATGTCGGATGATCTCGCATCGGTTGTTCATCTCCTTTGCATGCCATGCCTTGACGTGACACGCATACCTAACGTGCTAGAGAATAGCATGCCGTCTGCCGTTGTCGGACGGAATTTCTCTATTTAGGTATATTGATGGACCAAGTTGTGATATAAAGAATACTAGTATACATAGCAACTATAATCGACCTCCCACAATTGCCCCCTGCGGGGGCAACATCGCGTTCGAGCTCGCGGATCGTCGGTTTTCCACTTGAAGCCTTGGTGTTTTCTTGGATTTTGACCAACCCGTGCTACTTTATAACACGTTCTTGAGCTCAATTGTGAGCTGGAAAGGGCGGCCGCAAATGCCATATGAAGTAGAACGGCAACAAATAGGGTATTAGTTGACGTTTTTGAGGTGTGTTTCCGATGGACGAGCGGCCCGAGGGCACTTTGGAGTGAAAATGCGTCATTTTTAAATAGGCACAAACCAATGCTTTCGTCGGACAATCGTCTGAAGACGAAGGGATGGGAATCAGCATGCGCAAGTATCTCAAGCAGGAAGAGCTCAAAGCCCTGCTAGAGGCACCAAGACGAATGAGAGATCGTCTGATCATCAAACTTCTGTACGAAACGGGGATGAGGGTTGGTGAACTCACAGCCTTGACAATAGGTGACGTGGACCTCGAGGCCGGCGAGATCACGATACAAGAAGCGAAGAGACATGAGGAAGGTCGGAAGGTCCCGCTTGTCAACAGTTGGACCAAGTCGATGCTCCACGACTACATCGGAACTCGGAAGATCCGGAAGGATCCGCTGTTCGTTTCGAACAAGCGTGGGCAGCTCTCGAGAAGGCAGGTGGAAAGACTGATTGGCAACTATGGCCAGATGATCGGTCTGGACAAGGACAAAAGCCACCCTCACGTGCTCCGGCACACACATGCGGTCTACGCTCTGAAATCTGGCATTGACCTTCGCACTCTGCAGCAGAATCTGGGACACTCCAGCATTGAGGTCACTGCCATCTATCTCACCATGGACATCGACGACAGGAAGGAGGAGTACTCGAAGCATCCGCTGCCAAGCATCGGCGAGGCACAGAGCGTTCATCCTCAGGTCTCCCATGCTGAGAGCCTTGTCGAGGTCAACGCCTCTCAGGCAAACCACACGAACTCGTTTGTGATCTCAGAGGATGTATAGGTCTGACATAAACTATTTCTCGTGAAAACTCTTTCACATATACTATTTTATGCAATAACTAAAGATAGGGGCACCGCGCGAAATTCACAGCATTTTCCGGAGGTCTAGAGGAGGTCTATAATATCGGAATCGTCACTCTCGACTCCGATGAAGGACGAGTGGACCGAGAAGTACCGTCCCCGTTCACTCTCTGAAATCGTCGGCAACGAGCACGCGATACGGACGATCAGGAAGTGGGGGGAATCATGGAAGAATTGTATCCCTCGCCTGAAGGCTCTCACGCTGAAGGGCGAGCCAGGAACTGGGAAGACCAGTGCAGCCCTTGCGCTGGCACATGACATGGGTTGGGACTTCATCGAAATGAACGCGTCAGATCATAGGAACGCGGCGTCCATCAAGAAAGTGGCGGGGGCGGGCTCTGTCAGCCAGACATTCACTCTTGATGGTGAGTTCCTCTCATCCGATGATGGACGAAGGAAACTCGTGATACTGGACGAGGCAGACAACCTCTTCGGAAGGGAGGATTTCGGTGGCGCGAAGGCAATAGCCGATACGATTAGAGAGTCTCGCCAGCCGATCATATTGATAGTGAACGATTTCTACGAACTCTCCAGAAAAGCCCCAGCCATCAAATCGCTGGCGGAGAGCGCCACTTTCGGGAGGCTGGATGCGAAATCGATAGTCAGTGTCCTGAAATCCGTCGCTGGGAAGGAAGGAGCGACGATTCCAGGGCCGGCCTTTGATCACATTGCTGAGAATTCCGGCGGGGACATGAGAGCTGCTTTGAACGATCTCCAAATGCTGGCAGAAGGTCGGGAAATAGTCACATTGGAGGATTCAAAGGCTGTTGGAAAGAGGAATCAACTCAGGGACCTAGACCACGCACTCAGAGCAATGTTCGGCGCCAAGACCGTAAGAGAGGCTAGAGACGCAACCTTCGATCTGGACAAGACACCGGACGAACTCGTGAAATGGATTGAGGAGAGCATCCCCCTGGAAATGCCCCATCCCTGCGATATGGCTGGGGCTTTCGACGCCCTATCGCTGTCCGATGTGTACCTTGGTCGGACAAGGAAGCTGCAGCACTATGGGTTGTGGTCATATGCCAAGGAAATGATGACAGGCGGGGTCGCCTTATCGAGGGGGCCGGGACCCAGGCCTAGCGTCTACCAGTACAGATTCCCTGGATACTTTATCGTCATGTCGCGAGCCAAGGGTCCGCGGGCGGCTAGGGACTCCATCTCCAGCAAGCTGGCGGACTATCTGCACACTTCCCGAAGATGCGTCGTTGATTCCACGCTGCCCTATATATCGGTCATGGTCAAGAACGACCAGGAATTGCTCGGCAAGCTTGTTTCCGACCATGGGCTCGACGATGGCGACGTGGCCTACCTTCTCGGCGTCGCTGTCGATTCACCGGCCGTCCAGAATGTCATCAGTCAATTCGGAGAGAGCACCCAAGAAGCCAGTGCTGGAGGGAAGAAGCGCGGCAAGGGTGCTCGCGGGACAGGCAATCTGCAGGGGTTCTGAGGTGCCTTGAGGGATGGATTCGAGAACAAGGGAGCATCTTGAGAGGCAGCAGTACCGAATCATCGGAGATACGGGAGCGGTCAAGCTATGTCACTGGATGCGTCAGAAGCTGATCCACGGCAGACCATGCTACAAAGAGGAGTTCTATGGCATCGCTTCCCACCGGTGCCTCCAGATGACGCCGGCGGTGAATGTGTGCAACTTCCGTTGCCTCTTCTGTTGGCGATATCATGGGATGACAGGATTCGGTCAGTCCAGCTACCCAGAGCCCGAGGAATTGCTTGAGATGTGCCTCAAGGAGCAGAAGCTCCTTGTATCAGGATTCAAGGGAGATTCCAGGTGCGACCCGAAGCTATGGGAGGAGGCTAGGAACCCGAACCAGGTGGCCATCTCGTTGTCTGGGGAGCCAGCGCTCTACCCGGAGCTCGGAGAGTTCATACGGCTCTGCAAACGGAAAGGTATGACCACATTCCTCGTCACGAACGGGTCCATTCCGAAAGCGTTGGAGGAGCTCTCTACCCTCCCCACGCAACTGTACGTGTCCGTTTCCGCTCCGACCAGGGATATCTTCGAGAAGCTATGTGTGCCACAGTTCCCTCGGGCATGGGAAAACCTCATGGAGACACTGGCACTATTGCCGTCATTGTCGACCAGGACGGTGATCCGTCACACTTTGGTGAACGGATGGAACCTCGGTTGGGAGGATGAATACGCCAGACTCGACTCGATTGCCCAGCCGACCTTCATAGAGCCGAAGGGATACGTCTTCGTGGGCGATTCCAGAACTCGAATGACCGTCGAGAACATGCCCTCCCATGAGTCTGTCAGAGAATTCTCGCAGAGGCTGGCCGATAGGCTCTCTCTTGAGGTTCTGCGTGAGAGAGAGGACAGCAGAGTGGTCCTGATAGGAAAGGACGGCAAGAACATGCGATTAGGCTGAGCGTCACTTGAGCCTGATCGTTTCGAGGTTCAACGGAGCTCTGGTCTCTATTCCGAACTTCTTGTAGAGAGTGCTGGCAAGGTCGGAGCATTTGAAATCCTCCCCGTGGCAGATGATTATCCGCTCGGGTCGCGGTTCCAGAGTGCTCACGTAGTTCACCAGCTGGCGCCTGTCGGAGTGCCCGGAGAATCCGTCGACGGTCTCCACATCCATCTTCATGTGTAGCGTGAGCGGCTTGCCCTTCTCGTTGAGAGTGATGTCACTCCAGCCCTTCTGGATCTTCCTACCCATCGTGCCCTCCGCCTGGTAACCAACGAAGGCGATGGTGTTCAACTCGTTGTCGCACCAGGCCTTGAAGTACTCCATGACGGGTCCTCCGTTCATCATGCCGCTGGTTGCCAGCACGATGCAGGGTTCGGGATCGTTGCATATCCTCTCGCGCATCTCTGAACTGTCGACCCGCTTGAAGATCTCGGATAGGAAGGGGTTCTCACCCATCTGGAATATCTGAGTCCTCAGCTGACTGTTGAGGTACTCTGGATACGCTGTATGGATCGCAGTCGCTTCCCAGATCATCCCGTCCAGATACACAGGAGCCTTCTGTATCTGGTGGTTTCTCATCAGGTCCTCGAGGACAAGCATGACCTCCTGCGACCTACCGACTGCGAAGACTGGAACCAGGACCTTGCCGCCTCGCGCAAGGGTTGTGCGCACGGTTTCCTTGAGCTGCGCGCCAGCGTCCTGGCGGCTGGGTTGCATGTCATGGTAGCCACCGTAGGTCGATTCAATCACAAGGGTTTCGAGCCTTGGGAACTTGTTGACGGCGGCGTTGAAAAGCCATGACTTCTCGAACTTGATGTCACCGGTGAACGCGATATTGTAGAGCCCGTCCCCGACGTGGAAGTGAGCGATCGACGATCCTAGGATATGCCCCGCGTTCTGGAACGTGAGCCGGACGTCGGGCGAGATATCGGTCGTCTCTCCGTACTTGAGCGGAATGCAGTGCATGACGACCTCTCTGATGTGGGACGACTCGTACGGCGCCTTCTTCGCCTCTCCTACGGCCACTTTGATGAAGTCCAGCTGGAGAAGAGACATCATGTCACGCGTTGGCGTGGTGCAATAGACCGGTCCTTCGTATCCGTACTTGAAAAGAGCTGGCACAAGGCCACAGTGGTCCAGGTGCGCGTGCGTGACTACGACGGCATCGATGGAATCCATCGGCTGAAGCTCAGGTGCGCTCAGGTAGGGCGTTGAACCGCCGTTGTCCGCTGAGACGGCCACACCGCAGTCGATGAGAACCTTGCTCTCGCGCGTCGTAAGCAAGGACGCGCTCCTTCCCACCTCCCTATAGCCACCAAGAGAAGTCACCCTGAGCCAGGTCTCTTCGTTCATGCGCGGTCTCATGAGTCTTCGTCCGACTTTCCTGAGGAACTCCTTCCTTTCATCCTGAACCTTCCGGAGATAGCTCCTGATCTCGCTGACGGTCTTGGATGGAATAGGAGGTGCTCGGACGACCTTCGGGGCCCACCCGATCTCCTTCTTGATTTCGTTTAGGACGACCCCATGCTTGCCGATGACCAGTCCAGGTGATATCGCCTCGATCGTGACCTCACCGGTCTCATCGTCGAAGTATATGCTGGATATCTTGGCTTCTTCGGGAATGATCTTGCGGATCTTCTCTTCCGCACTCTCGGTATCCGCAAGCATCGTCGGGTCGGGCCTGATCGCGACTCTGCGCCTCAGGCTCTGTGCGAGCTGGCGCACGAGGTCGTTGTTGTGAGCGAACTCCTCGAGGTTCTTCGTGTAGATGACTATGACAGGTCCCTCGAAGTCGATGTCTGTGACTTCTATGTTCGTGGGGATGGTCTTCTTGACTGCCTCTCTGGCGTCTTCTAGAATCTTCTCTATGCCCATCTATCTCACTCAACTGTATCGAATAGGTTGTCTCGGCAGAAATGCCGACTGGAGATGTACTGATTTATCACGACAGTTTCATCTTGGCAAGCCGCTTCTGAATATCCTTCTCGTCGTATGTGACGAATCCGTCCTTGGTTATCGACGCAAGACTGTACCCGTCCCCAGATGCGGAATCTCGTCTCATGGCTGCGTGCAGACCTCTAATCGCGAGATCGATGCCGTCGTTCACTAGCAGGCCCTTCTCGTAGTGATCCTCCAGAACGCCGTACACATACGGAGAGCCGGAGCCGGTTGTCACATAGTCGTCAGGTATCGCCCCTCCAACCATGTCCAGGGCATATACATGCCCTCCTTCCCTGTCAATGCCCCCGAGTATCAGGCCAACATAGTACGGGTAGAATCTGCTGCCTCCAAGCACGTTCGATGTCAAAGTGGCGGCCGACCTCACGCTCATGGGCTGCCCCCTCTTGAGCTTGTACAACTCCACCTCTGCCGTGATGTACCTTGCGAGAGTCTGCGCGTCACCGACAACGCCTGCGACAGTCAGTCCGAGATTGTCGTCGATCTTGAAGAGCTTCTGAGTCGTCTTGTGAGCTATGAGAGTCCCCATCGTAGCCCTCATTTCCGTGGCCATGACGACTCCTTCCTTGCACACTAGCCCTATGGTCGTGGTACCTGTCTTCACTTCTTCAACATTCGTCATGAATGAACACCGTCATTGAAAACTTGTCAACTAAAAGGCGTTTTGAAAGAATCCCCCTGCCAGTATATAATTGTTTGTCCTCAAAACCATTGGATGGGCGTGCAGACAAACGCTGAGTGCAGGGGCAAGTATTATCTCCGATGGCGTCGCATAATCGATCGAGATGGGTAGCATATAAGTCCCTTCCAAGTTGGCACGCACCCTTGATTGGACGCCGTGCTCCGAAAGGAATTGGAGGAAGGGCATTGCGTCAGGAAATCGATTGCCTGCCCATCTCCCTCTGCTTTTCCAGGACAACGATAAATACATTCACGAGCATTCAACAATCGACACGGGTGACACAATGAAGATCCTAGTCGTCGATGATTCAGAAGCATTTCGAAAGGTTATGGTCGAGCTCTTGGTGCGGGTTGGCTTCCACGACACCGTGGAAGCCAAGGACTTCGACGAGGCGATCGAAGTTTTCAGGCGAGAGATGCCAAAGATATCCTTCGTCGACATGATTCTTCCGGGCAAGTCTGGCGTAGAGGTCACGAAGGCTATGCTCGCGATCAACCCCAAGGCCACGATCGTAGCCATGAGCTCTATCATCAACAAGAAGATGATCCGCGAGAGCATGGACACAGGCGCGAAGGACTTCCTTCTCAAACCCACAAACGAGATTGCCCTGAGCTCGGTCCTCGCGATGTGGAGTGATTAGATGGGCCTCTTCTCGAAGAGGACCGACGTGAAGAAATCTGGTGGAGAGGCAGGGCTCGGAATCACGAGGAAGTACAATCTGGCCGGCGGGAAATCGTACGTAGTCGAAGAGTCTCCTCCAGACATCAGCTTCGACGCCTTCGTGAATATCATCTCGACGACATCCAGCGACCCATGCAAGAAGATGGTGGGCCTGGCCGTCAGCCGCCAACACCCGGACCTAATAAAACAGAAGTACGGGCTTGAAACCACACCCATATACTGGCTCGCGACCCGGACGGGCCAGGAAATCATCTCCCCCACGAACCTGGGAATACTGACGCACACGATGATCCAGTTCATCGAGGCGAACCCATGCAGCGTGATTCTTCTCGACGGGATAGAGTATCTCGTCTCCAACAATGATTTCAACAAGGTCATGCGAGTCATCGACCAGGTCAACGACCACATCTCTCAGGGCAAGGCGATTATGATCATCCCCGTTGATCCGAGAGCGTTCGAGCAGAAAGAGCTGGCACTTCTCGAGAGGAACATGGAGAAGATATCGGCGAAGATGAAAGCGAAGTGATTCATAGCAATAGGTCTAGCTCGCTACCAACGCCGTCGAAATGAATACGATCTCTGAGACCAGAATGCAGGTTCCCAGAGCGCAGAATAGCGTCGAACGATTCTTGCTACCTTCCAGACCCCAGAGAAAGTACGTTACCACTGCGTTCGTCTCCGCCAGAAACGCTCCCAGAACGATGAGGAAGAGCTCTGCCCCGATTCCACCAGTCCCGGTGGCCGTCACGCCCCCCAGCGAGAGGTATATCGCGTATGTGATGCCGAGGACGACAGGTCCAAGCGCATAGGAGGTCATCCTCATCATCGATACTGTTGGTTTCAAGCGGCTTTTGAGCGTCGATTCCAGATCTCGCAGGTCCTTGATGTAGGACGCGATGTCCATCGCCAGCAGTCCCGCCGCCAGCTCGTCTTTTTTGGCCGCTTCTCTGACGACCCGAAAACCCTCCAGGGCGTTCGAACCTCCAGAACGTGGGGTCCACGCAAGATCGTTGTCGAGACCCTCTCCCGATATGAGAGACTTGAATGAGATCATCCGGGTCGTGCGAGAGTCTATTTCAGACGCGTCCTGGCTGGCCTTGTTCAAAGCGGATTCGAAGTTCTCTCCTTCCAGCATGCGCGCGCCAGTTCTGAAGAGCGTGTCCTCCAGATGGACGTTGGACGGACCCGCATACACGTCCCCGGAACCCCTCCCTTTCACTATCAGGAACGATGCGCCAGGCGAGATTGCCGCGACGATGATTGCGAGAGACCGCATGGTCCCGTCGAGCTCCACGATGCAGAACAACACGAGAGCGATCGATGTGCAGATGACGGCTGCCACTCTGAACCATGACGCCGGAGCGTAGCCGCCGTTCATTCTCTCTCGCTCAAGTGGATGCCGGGTGACCGAATTCAATGCGACAAGCATCCCGATTGCGGGGAAGAGCACGTTCATTATGAAAACGGTTTGAACTACGGCAGGGCTCTGATCTATCGCGACGGAGTCGTCGGTCCCGCCTCCAAGCGACCATATGTCCCAGGACAGCATCGGAAGGAACGAGCCGACCATCAGAGGGAGCAGTATCCCGAGGCCGAACATGACCATGCTCGGCGTGGACAGCGAGAGCGCATAGTCCTCTATCCTCCGCCTCGCACCCGAGATGATCGCCTGGTTGGCTCTGTCAAGCGCTCTGCGCTTGCCGTCCGCAGTCGATTCGCAAGAAGCCGTGACCATAGAATGAAGTGACGCCTTCAGCTCTCCGCAGTACTTCGACCATCTCTCCCCGACCTCTTGCAGAGACTCCTCGAAACTGCTGTGTTTTCCCATCACAACAGTCCAAACGCATCTTCTGAGCTCGTGAGAGAACGCGTTTTCCTTCGTCGACGCGAATCTTATCGCCTTCGACAGCGAAGGCTCATGCCTCAAGCTCATGATCATGAGGTTCGCCATCTCGGGGGAGGCTCTTAGGAGTTCGTCCGCCTGCTTCTTCGCCGCACTTTCGGGAAAAGAGAGGATTGCCTCCCTGACCATCAGGGAAGAGACAGCAAGCGAGACCAAGATGGTGATGAGATACTGGCTTCCGAGGATCGCCCAAGCGGGCATGACTAGGATTGCGGCTGAGATCGCGCCCAGCGCAACGCTGGTCCTTGCTGCAGAAATGACCGTCTCCGCATCAATGTCCATGCCGGACAGATCTACCGCGGACGCAAGTCGCTGGATGGAACGGTCATGCCCGTGGATCTTCCGAGCCTTGATGTGGACCCTCATCCCGATGATCTCCAGTCGCTTGCAGAGTCGGACGAAGTTCGGATGCCGTGAAAGCGTTCCATCAGCTTTGGGCATCGAGCCAACTCCTCCACTCGGACAGGCCGGACTCTGGTCCTTCCCTCGCGAACAGTGTCCTGACGAGTATCTCGTTGGACCGGACTCGGAAAGCATCGGCGGTCAAGTCCCTGGCATGAGGCTCGCGGTCTTTGGACTCGGAAAGGACTTGGTCCGCGTGTGCCTTCGACTTGATTATCTCCATCATGTCTTCCGCCCCCACTCCCAATGACTCCGCTGCGCGCCGAATTGATCTGCATGCTGGGGAGAAGCTCGATGTTGGCTTCGCCATCGGGCACCCGTCGTCGGTCCTGAAGAGGTCCACCAGCGCCAGTCCGCTTTCGTCCTCTCGTATCTCGGCGACCTCGACCACACGCCTTGAGAACCTTGTCCCGTCAGGCGACCTGACCAGCCCGATCACGACCACAATATCGGTCGACGAGAATGCCCTCTCCGATATCCCCAAGTCCTCGACCGCTCGGTCCAGCACTCCCTTCGCGGAGTTTCCGTGAATCGTGCCGAGCACGGAGGAGCCTGCGCTCCCGGCACGCATGCTCTCATAGAGCACTTTTGCCTCCCGGCCTCTGACTTCCCCAATCACGATTGCGCTTTCGCCCATCCGGAGGCTGACCCTGAGTGCTTCTTGAGCATTGGTCATGCCATTCCCATCCTCTCCGGAGAACCTGAGGGCCTGGATGTCATATCCCAGGGTCTGCATCCTCCTGACCGGTATCTCTGGCGTGTCCTCTATGAGGATCATGCGCTGTGATAGTGGAAACTCCAGCAGCATCGCCCCCAAGAGGGTGGTCTTGCCCGCCCCTCGGCTCCCCGCAAGGAGGACTGTCCTCCTGCCGAGGACGCATGCCCAGAGAAAGGCCGAGAGAAGGGGCGAGAGGGAATCGTTGGCAATCAGCCTCGACATAGTCCACAGGCTCTCCGAATGCTTCCTAATCGCGATTGAGACGCCTCTGTCGCTCAAAGGCGGGCCTACGAGAGTGACACGCGCTCCCAAGCGCCTGATGTCCGCCTCGAGGACGGGATGCGCCTCGGAGAATGGTAGCCCAGTCTCGAACTTGACTCTCGAGACGAAGCTCTGGAGGTCCCTTCTGCCCACGAGGATGTTCGTCCGACACTTCTGTCTGACGCCCTTGTCGATGTCTGATCGCAGGACCACGTGAACGGGCGTCTGGCTGGAAGGCGCATTGACGTAGATGTCCTGGACGAGCCCGTCTTCCAAGAGCGTTTCCAGAACACCATATCCGGCAGTGTACTTGCACAGCAACTCTGACAATCGGTCCGCCTCTTTGTCGAGGTCCATCCCGCCGACCTCATCAGCGGACCGGGCGGCGAGTCGCGAGAATATCAGGTCCTTCGCCCTCGCCTTTATGTAAGGTCTGATCGTGTCGAGGGAGCTGATCTCGATGTCATCTGGAAGCGTCGACGAGATTCTAGGGATGGTCTCGGTCAGCGCCTGGAGGTGAGGGGCACTCAAGCGATACTCTGGCGGATCCACCGCATATGTGCCGAAGCTCGCACCATCCGGTGACGATATGGTCACATCCACGCCAGCTATCTGACGTCGGAGCTCATAGCCGCTCCTTGGCTCGTTTGCTGGCTCGACCCAGGATGAGGCAAAGCAGGGTCTCGTCTCCACCTTGCCCAGTCCTGAGCCTTTTGTCGAGACCATGTGCTTGCAGCGCACCTTGATGCTTGGTGGATTTGGAACTGTGGCGCTTGCCCTTGAGACAATCCTTGGAGGAGGTGGCCTCGTCGCCGTCTAGACCACCTCAGAGTGTACGATGCTTGTCGAGAGGGCGCTCTCGATGCATTTGATCGAGTCGAGGCATTGATCGGAGCGGAACACGGATGTGAGTTCTGCTGCCATGTTCTTGTGGCCGGGCAGGTACTCAGCCGGGTTCTCGAGCAACCGGTGCTTCATCGCTGTCAGAATCCTCTCCCTACTGGCGCTGCATGTCCGACACCGTTTGTCTGACGGTCTCTCTGCAGAGGCAATTGCGCGGTTCAAAGCAGAGAGCTCAGACGCAACAAGGGCCACGGACCTTATGGATTCTCCACGATACCTCTTGTGGATGAGTCTCTTCAGGATGATTGCCGTGGGCACAGCCCCAGTCACCATGACGTTGAGGATTCCGGAGACGCACTTGCTGTTCGTGAGGTCTTGCGCGCCTTGGCACGCCGAGCAATCGATCTCCAGCTGAAGCCCCTCATCTTCGCTGTAGTCGTGAGGACAGCAGTTCTCGGGGCTTATGGAGGGTATTAGCTTCTTTGTCGGTCCTTGGCGGTGTTTCATGCGTTGCGCATTGGCGCCGGGGGCTCTTCTACCGTTCCAGCTTTCGTATGCTACATGTAGTCACCAGGATGCTGGTTCCGCGTCGAGATCCCATCTCCCATGAGAGATGATTGCGGGGGAGTCGCAGGCTTCTTCGAGGATCTCCCTGTTCTGATGTTCGTGCTGGCGGGAGTCTTCATCGTCGTTGCGGCCGGCGTTTGGACATCCACCACTTTGGAGACTCAGCACAAACGGGATAGGCTCGAGGCGTTGGCAGAGAGCCTCGTGGACCAAGTTATCCTAGAGATCGAAACAAGACTGGGCGGAGAGTCGGAGCCGACTGTTGACGCCCTATCACGCCTGAACCTTTCACACGTGGCAGGGGGAGTTCTTCCGGCTGACCGTTTTTCCGTTGCCATCATCGAGCGCTATCCCGAAGTCCGATGGCTCATTCACTGGTCCGATGAGACTCCCAAGTCACCTATACAAGCAGTCGGGGCAGCCAGGCTCCTCAACGCGCTTGACGAGAACCTGATGGTCGCGGCTGTGGAGGTGAGAGCGGTTGTATGGTAGGCTGAGGAAGGATCGCTGGGGACAATTGGCCTTGATGGATGCGATAGTCTTCTTCGCCGCCGCGCTCGCAGTCTGCGGCGTTCTCGTCTCCTATGCCAGACCATCGGTGGAACCTGGGATGAATCTACAGGGAGACTCAGATCCAGCGGAGATTCTCAGAGTACTTCTCCACGCATCCATCGGCCGCCCGGTCTCGGTAGATATCGAAGGAAGCCATCGTCTGGATGGAACCGAGGATGTCGCGACCTGCATCGCGGTCGAGGTGCACGCTTTGTCCTCCGGGGCAAGCCAGGAGGCGTTCTCCTCGCTGAATGCGATCATTCTGGAGATGATGAATTCGCTGTGCTGCCCTGTATTCGAACCGTTCCTGATCGTCTACTGCATGTATGACGGGTTGCCGAGCGCGATCCTCAAGTTGCCCTACGAAGATCCAGAGTCAGAGAACCGATACGCGAGCTCTGCAGACATACCTGGCGAAGACGGGAATCCGTACAAGGCAGTCCTTGTCCTAGATCCAGCCGCGCTTCCTGAACTCGGTTAGATCTCCATCCGTGACTTTGATTCTCTTCTTTGCGTATGCAGCGCCACGAGACACATCAGCGAAGGAGATGACCATCATGAGGATGACTCCCGCAAGCGACAGCCAGATATACGGTCTGACGCGCGTGATGAGATAGACAACCACAAGCGCGGGAACTACGACATAGAGCCCGTAGGTGACATAGGTGAGCCA
>Ga0315268_10005612_pt1 | contig 13439 bp, 11 predicted proteins | sample C1_top_MG_FD_204535 | JGI IMG/M metagenome (GOLD analysis project Ga0315268, IMG submission 204535) | Sediment microbial communities from Yellowstone Lake, YNP, Wyoming, USA - C1_top | ecosystem: Environmental > Aquatic > Freshwater > Lake > Sediment | place: USA: Wyoming | collected 2017-08-01 | reverse complement strand
TGGTAATCCTGTCGCGTCGTGTGCAATCGGTACGCGTCCTCGTCGCTTTTTCCGGCTGGCTGTTCACCATCGTGCGGCGTGAGTGCCGGCGCCTGGAGCGGCGCGTGTTCGGCATCGAGCATTTCGATGAACAGAAGGCCGAGCATTGGGTGGCGGCGCATTCAGTTGACTCATTACGGCTCGATCTGGTGCGAGCGCTCGAATCCCTCCCGCCGCATTATCGTGAGATTATTTTGTTGCGCGACTTTGAAGAGCTATCCATCCGTGAACTCGCGCAACAGCTCGCATTGACGCCAGCGGCAGTAAAAAGCCGCTTGCATCGGGCGCGACAATTGATGCGGGAATATTTATTGGCATAAGGAGAAAATCCATGGAACACCAGCAAGCATTGGATATCTGCGGCCTCTGCTGCGCAGAGCCCATCATTCGCATCAACAAGGCCTTGAAAGGGATCGCGTCAGGTGAAGTGCTGCTGGTCACAGCCGATAAAGCGTCCATGCTTAAGGATGTACCCGCCTATTGCAAGCAGACTGCGAATGATTTGATCCACCAGATGGAATCGCAAGGTAGGTATCAATTTTGGATACGGAAGAATGCATAAGCTCCACGTACGGGTGGCTTGGCCAACCTTGCCGGCTGGAAGCCGGCGCTACGCACCGTGCGCGGTATTCATTGTAGGGGCGGGATATATCTCGCCCCAGTAGTGTCCGGCAATTTCGCACAGCCGGTTAAATAACAACTTGATCGACAACAGGAAATAGCATGCTTAGGGGTGTCACCGATTTGAACGTGAGTTTTTTGGGAAACTGGGTTTTTCACACCCAGGTCTCCCATCATGCACTCAGGCAAATTGGTTTTCGCACAACTCATGGAGCATCTACCCCTGCATACCTTTCGCCGCTGTGTGAGGCGCTATCCTGCCAAATACCCGACCAAGACCTTCTCGCATCTCGACCAATTTCTAATCATGGCCTTCGCGCAATTGACCTATCGCGAGAGCCTGCGCGACATCGAAACCTGCTTGCGCGCACATCAGACCAAGCTCTATCACCTGGGCATCCGCAGCCACGTTGCCAAGAGCACGCTAGCCGATGCCAACGAGCAGCGCGATTGGCACATCTACGCCGATTTCGCCATGAGCCTGATCCAGACGGCGCGCAAGCTCTACGAAGACGATTGCTTTGCCGTGGAACTGGATCAAACCGCCTACGCGCTCGATACCACCACCATCGATCTGTGCCTTGCCGTCTTCCCCTGGGCGCGCTTTCGCTCCACCAAGGCTGCGGTGAAACTACATACCTTGCTCGATCTGCGCGGCAACATTCCGTCTTTCATCCATATCAGCGACGGCAAGATGCACGAGGTCAACGTACTCGACATCCTGATCCCGGAAGCGGGCAGCTTCTACATCATGGATCGAGGCTTCATCGATTTCGCGCGACTGTTTATCCTGCATCAAGCGCAGGCGTTCTTCGTCATTCGCGCCAAATCCAATCTGGCCTTCCATCGCGTTTATTCGCACGCCGTAGACAAGTCAACCGGGGTGCGCTGCGATCAAACCATTGCACTGACCGGCTACACCATCAGCCGGAATTACCCGCAGCACTTGCGCCGCATCAAGTTCTACGATGCCGAACACGACAAGCATCTGGTGTTTCTCACCAACAATTTCGACTTGCCCGCCCTAGTCATCGCGCAACTCTATCGCTGCCGCTGGCAGGTCGAGCTGTTCTTCAAATGGATCAAACAGCATCTGCGCATCAAGGCGTTTTACGGCACCACCGAGAACGCGGTGAAGACGCAAATTTGGATCGCGATCACGGTTTACGTCTTGGTCGCCATCGTGAAAAAACAACTCAAGATCAAAGCGTCGCTCTATACGATTCTACAAATTCTAAGTCTCACACTCTTCGAGAAAACGCCGCTCGATCAACTGCTTAAAGAAATGGAGCAAAATCTCACCATGCCGCAAAATACTAAACAACTGAATCTATTCGGCTAAATTGCCGGACACTACTGATCTCGCCCGAATCCTCGTGCGATTTCCGATCAAATAAATGACGAAAAACGTACCGCTATTCCGGCGCCACGACACTCGCCCGAAACGGGGCGCTCTCATTAAGTTCACATACATACTGCGCCACACCTTGCTGCTCGCGCGTGAGGAAATCGCTCACCGCGCGCGCGAATTTCTTGTCCGCGATCCAATGCGCGGAAGTGGTCGTCACCGGCAACAGGCCGCGCGCGAGCTTGTGCTCGCCTTGCGCACCGCCTTCGAACACCGGCAGTCCGCGCGCAATGGCAAATTCGATGGACTGGTAATAGCAGGTCTCGAAATGCAAGCCGGAAATAAAACAGCTCGCACCCCAATAGCGGCCATACAGACACTCGTCGTCGAATAAATTCAAGGCTACCGCAATCGGCTCACCGGCTTGATAGCCAATCACCAGCATGACGTTCGCGGCGAGCCGCTGGCCGATCTCGCGGAAAAACGCCAAGTTCATATAGGGCGGCGAATGGTGGGCAAGATAGGTGTGGCGATAGCACTCATAAAAAAACGCCCAATCTTCTTCCGTGATCTCCGCGCCCACGCGATGCTGAAAAGTCACCCCCGCCTCGCTCACCTTGCGCCGCTCTTGTTTGATCTTTTTGCGCTTGTCGTGGCTCATCGTCGCGAGATAAGCATCGAAATTCGCATAGCCCGCGTTGCGCCAATGAAACTGCACGCCGTGGCGCTGCATTAGGCCATGGGCGGCAAGCAATTCGGCTTCGTGCGCGGTGGGGAATAAGCAATGCCAAGACGAAACCTGGAGATGCCGCGCCAAATCGAGCACGGTATCGATCAGCAGCAGGCGATCCGCATCGTTGTGCGCCAACAAACGCCGCCCCGCCACCGGCGTGAACGGAATCGCGGTCAACAATTTGGGGTAATAGCGCCCGCCATAACGCGCATAGGCATCGGCCCAGGCGAAATCGAACACAAATTCGCCATAGGAGTCATCGCGCAGATACAAGGGCAGCGCCGCCGCCAGCCGCCCTTCGCGCTTGAGCAGCAGATGCTGCGGCGTCCAGCCGGTGTTGGCCCCGACGCAGCCCGTCGCTTCCAAAGCATGCAAAAACGCATGCCGGACAAAGGGCTGCGGCCCGGCCAGCGCATCCCATTCCGCCGCATCGACCGTGCTTAATGATGCGGCGATTTCGATTTGCGCTTCCGTCGGCACGCGTTTTCCCTCAGAATCTCAATTTTTTAGCGCTCGCTGCGCGGAAACTATTCGATGAACCTACACGAATATCAAGCCAAAGAAGTCTTACGCGAATATGGTATCACCACGCCGCGCGGCGTCGTGATCGCGAATACCCTGCACGCCGAAGTGGCCAGCAACGAATTGGGCGGCGGCCAATGGGTGATCAAGGCGCAAATCCATGCCGGCGGGCGCGGTAAGGCGGGCGGCGTCAAACTCGTTAAGTCGGTCGATGCCTTGCGCGCGGCGGCCGATACCTTGCTCGGTAAACCGCTGGTCACGTATCAAAACGCGCCGCATGGGCAAATCGTGTCGCGCGTGCTGGTGGAAGAAACGCTGCCCATCGCGCGCGAATTATATTTGAGTTTGCTGGTGGATCGCGAAAGTGAACGCATCACCCTTGTCGCCTCGCCCGCGGGCGGGATGGATATCGAAGAAGTAGCGCGCGTAACGCCGGAGAAAATCCTGCGCGAGACCTGCGATCCGCTGATGGGCTTGCAAGATTTCCAATGCCGCAATCTGGCGTTTGCGCTTGGGCTGACCGGCAAGCAAGTCACGGACATGACGCACCTGCTGCTGAACGCCTATCGTCTGTTCCTGCAACGCGATTTGTCCATGCTGGAAATCAACCCGCTGGTGGTCACAGCAGCGGGCGCCCTCGTCGCGCTCGACTGCAAAATGAGCGTGGACGATAACGCGCTGTACCGCCAGCCGCTACTGGCCGACAAGCGCGACGTGAGCCAGGACGATGCGAAAGAAGCCGCCGCGCACGCCGCGGGCCTCAACTACATCGCGCTCGCCGGCAATATCGGCTGCATGGTGAACGGCGCGGGGCTGGCCATGGCGACCATGGATCTGATCAAACTGCATGGCGGCATGCCCGCCAATTTTCTCGATGTGGGCGGCGGCGCCACCGCCGAGACCGTGGCCAAAGCGTTCAAGATCATCCTCGCCGACCACAATGTGAAAGCGATTCTGGTCAACATCTTCGGCGGCATCATGCGCTGTGACATCATCGCCGAGGGTATCATCAAAGCGGTACAGGAAGTGGGCGTAAAAATTCCGGTGATCGTGCGCTTGGAAGGCACCAACGTCGAACTCGGGCGCAAGATGCTGGCTGAATCGGGCTTGAAGATCGTTTCCGCGTCAAGCTTGACCGATGCGGCAAAGCTGGCGGTGGCCGCGGCTTAAACACGGCGTCTCAAGTATCGCCGCATGTAATGCGCTCGGCAGGGCAATCAAAGCAGGTGCCCTCCTTTGGCTGCGCAGCGACCCTTCCGCAGCCAAAGGGGGGCACCTGCTGTATCGAGTGTCGCCGATAAATCGTCCGACGCCACGCATGCGGCGTTACTTTTATCGTCGCGGATAAGGACGGAATGTGCGCATCACGCGCCGCCCTATTTTTGCCAAGCCCGATCCACCTCGGATTGGGTTTGCGCGGCTCGCGCCGCGGCTTGCTGATAATTGGCTTGCGCTTGCGCCAAGCCCTTTTGCGCATCGGTTACACGCTGCTGCGTTTCCTGCAAATGCTTTTCCGCTGTTTGCTGCGCGCGCTGCGCCTCGGCCAGTTCGGTTTCGGCCTGGTGCATGCGATCCGCGGCTTTTTCCTTCTCTCGCCGCGCAAAATCGGCTTTAAGCTGGAATTCCGTGCGCGGCTTTTGTTGCACGGTACGTTCTTCGACCGGCGCTTGCGCCGCAACCGTAGCAGAGAAACTCAATAGGAGTAAAAAACACAGCAGCTTCATGGCGACCTCGAACAAAAATGGTGTGTTGGAATTTTAGCGCGAAAATAAGGCAAAGCGGCTTATCTATTTTCTGGTTCGAGTAGCAGCCCCAGCTTGCGCGCCAGCCATCGGGTCGTGGTGGCTTGAATCAGAATCGTCATCAGAATCGCGATGAAAGTCACCGAGGCAATAATCTTTGCACCCGGCGCATTAAGACCCACCAGCATGCCCGCCAGCGCACCTGGAATCACGCCGGTCTCGCGCGTCCAGCACATGAACAACAATTCCTTCAAGTGCCAGCGTGCGCGTCGATCCGGCCCCGCGCACAAAAACACCGTCGCCGGCCGCGCCACCAGCATGAGCACGCTGACCACCAGCACGCCGGCCCAGAGATATTGGCGCATCAAGCCGAAATCGACTTGTGTGCCGAGCAGAATAAAAATAAACATGCGCATGATGAATGAAGTCGTCATCACGAAATCGTCGAATTTTTCCGCCTCGTTCGCTTCCACTTTAAAGCCGAATGTTTCTTTATTGCCGAGCATGATGCCGAACACGAACACCGCCATGAAGCCGCTGGCGTGCAAGCCATCCGCGCCAAGGTAGGCGCCGATCACCGCCATCAAGGTCACCACCGGCGCATATTCGGCCAGAAACGCATAGCGTTCATGCGCGATGAGCAGCGCCGCGAGGTAGCCCAATATCCCCCCCGCGGCGATGCCGATGAGCGCTTGCTGCAACAAATCCAACAACGCGCTCTGCACCGAAAACGCGCCCTTGCCCAAGGCCACCGCCAGCACGGCGAAGGTGAGGATCGCGCCCATCGCATCGTTGAATGCGGATTCGCTCAACACCGTTTGCGCCACGCGATCCTTGATTTTTATCTGCCGGAAAATCGGTACCAGCGTCGCCGGATCGGTGGACGCCAGCGTGGCGCCGAGCAACAGCGCCACCATCCACGGCACACCGAGAATGGCATGCGCGGCCAGCCCGGTAATCAATCCGCTGATGACCACGCCCACGGTGGAAATCGCCACGATGGTGATCCACACTTCTTGCAACACTTTGAATCGCAGCGAGGCACCGCCATCGAACAAGATATAACAGGCGCCAAAGATCAGAATGAGCTGATTCGCCGCCGAACCGGCGCGAATATCCACCCACCCGGCGACTTGCGGGCCGAGCAGCATGCCCACGAGCAGAAACACCACCACATCCGGCACGCGAATTTTTTGCGCGACAAAGCTGGACAAGGTACCGCTCAGCAAAATGGCGCCGAAAATCAGCAAATAGTGCTTGGCGAAGGCGATTCCCGCGGATGACTCCACTAGCGTTGGCCTTCGGCTTACGCTGCGCCGAGTGACTTCAGCATGCTTTCCGCATCGCTCACTTCGAACTTGCCGGGGGCTTCGACATTGAGCGCCTTCACGATGCCGTCTTCCGCCAGCATGGAAAAGCGCTGGCAACGCACACCCATGCCGCGTTCGATAAGATCCAATTCCAAACCCAAGGCTTGGGTCCACAGGGCGCTGCCGTCGCCCAACATGCGCACCTTGCCGGTCGCGCCTTGATCCTTACCCCAGGCGTCCATCACGTAGGCATCGTTCACCGATATGCAGACGATCTCATCGACTTTTTCCGCTTTAAGCGAAGCCGCCAGCGACACATAACCCGGCACATGCTTGGCCGAGCAGGTGGGCGTGAACGCACCCGGCAAACCAAAGATCACCACGCGCTTGCCCACAGTCAACTCTGCCACTGAAACCGGCTTCGGTCCTTCGTCGCGCATTTCGAATAATGTGCCGGCTGGCAGCTTGTCACCCACTTTGATCGTCATCGTCGTTCCTCTTGTGGCAATCGTCGAAGTTTAGCAGACGCGCCCCTGGCCGGGCGCAAAGCCCCGGTTCAAAGCGAGGCTTTTGGATCGGATATAATGTCGAATTTTCCGGCCACGGCCTGTAGCGCCGGCTTCCAGCCGGCATGCAAACCGGATGCTACGCCACCCAAACCATTTGAAACCCATCGATAAGCCATGGAACTCAGCTCCGAAGATGCATTTTGTCTCAACGTCATGCTCGCCGCCGGTGTGCAAGCCATCCGCATCGACACCGCGAATATGGCGGTATGTGGCCTGACCGAAAAAGGCGAGGCCAGGGTCGCGCTGCATCCCACTTGCCGCCAGGATCACTATCTCAAACTGGTAAAGCAAGCACTGGCCGAGCATGCACTGGATTCGCCCGAAGGCTACCCGGTCTATCTGCGGCGCTGGACGCGCATGGGGCAACTGCGCGACGACAATTTAGCCAAGCTATTGCTCACCGGCGAGGAAGAAGCCGTGGTGGCGGTGGTGCATGCGCCCGGCCTCACCGACGAGATAGCGCGCCGTGCCTGGTGGGCCATGCCGACTATCGAAAACGCGCGCCGCATGCTGGAGAAAGAACAAGTCGCACACGGCACGATGGGCAAAGTGCTGGCGGATTTTCTGGTCGCGCATTTACCGTTCGAGGAGAATCCCGCCGCCATCATGGACACCGTGCGCTGGCTATTGCATTACGACCTGGTCGATGCGGCAGCGCAAAATACTCTGTGGAATCGAGGCCGCGAACATGGCGCGTACTACGTCGGGTTTTTGGAGCAGCGCCCGGATCGCTTGCCGAAACAATTACCGGCACGCGCGGATTTCGCGGCGATCAACACCTGCTTAGCACCGCTCATCGAAACCGGCAACGCATTCGCCGCCTCGCTCGCGCGTTTGCTTTCCGGGCCGGGGCAAAGCTTTCTCGCCGGCTGCGAAGAGGCGATGCAGCGTCCTGGCACGCACGAGATCGTGAGTCCCTTTCTGAATGCCATTGCTTATTATTTTGCGCCGCTGCGCGAACACTGCGTGCCCGCGGCATCGATCGAAGCGCTGCTGGCGGAAGGCGCGCAAGGTGCAAGCGGCAAACTGCACGCGCCCGTACCCTTATCGGCATTGCTCGCTGCCGCGCCCACACTACAAGAAGACATTCGCGCCATGCTGATATTAGCGCGGGTATACGCCGAACTCGCCACTCCAATCCTGCGCAGCACCACGGCGGTGAATGCGCTGCTGCGCACCAAACTACAACCCTTGTTTGAACCGCTGACGCAGCGGATACACCTGCTGCGCACGGCGAAGCGCTAAGTAAAACGAGGTTCCACCATGCATCTCCTTCTTTAGAAGAGGCAGGCCGGAGTGGGGATAAACACAGGCTTAAACCAGAAATGTAAGACGCGTTGGACGCTAGCCATAACCCGCCACATGTTTTGGGAGTGCGTCCGACGTAAAATGTAATGTCGTCTTCAATAATGCAATTATGCAAGCCTTCCGTCGTGTCGGTGAGCTACGAATCCGGGAAAGCCATTGTGCTCCGCCGGTCAGGTGCAACGCCGCGGCTCGCCGTTACTCAATTCGATCGGAGAGGCTGCCAAAACTACTTGACTGTCGGCCTCAGGACGTGGGTTAGGCGCGATCTGGGGCCGATCGAGGAGCAATCAGGCCGACGCCCGGTCCAAGAGATACTCCTTGAGAGCGATGGCATCGTTGTGCTCTTGGTCCTTCGCACCGTACACGAGCGTCACCGGCCCGCGATGCGCCTGCTCCAGGAGTTTCTCGACTGCTTCGCGGTTCTTCTCGAGTTCCCGGAAATAGCGATCCCGGAACTTGATCCACTTCGCGGGGTCGTGGCCGAACCACTTTCGGAGCGCGGTGCTCGGGGCGGTCTCCTTGAGCCAAAGATCAATCTGGGCCGAATTCTTGGACACGCCCCGTGGCCAGAGCCGGTCCACAAGGATCCGGAAGCCGTCATCCGGTTCGGGTTTGTCATATGCTCGCTTCAGCTTAATGACCATTCGCTTAGCCATGGTGATCACATCCTTTCGACCCGTAGCCGGATGGAAACCTAACGAGTAAGCTGCGAGCTACGAGGCGCAAAGCGCTGACGTAGTGAGAGGCGCACGTTGCACTAATTGCGTAAGCAGCCGCGTTCTAACTCTACCAAATGTGGCAAAAGCTCAGAGTGCTTTTGCACATGGAAAATGTAGCGTGGCACATCTCGATCCGTGGATTGGGACATGAAAGGCTCGCCCCAGAAGCTAAGTAGCGCCTCGGCCCCACCGCTCTGGTGGTTATCGGCAAGAATAAATGAAATATTCTTGCTCAGGCTGCACCAACGGGGTTCTCTGACCTTGGTATAGCCGGTACAGGTAGCGATTTTGGGCTGCACTACCTCTTGCCATAAATCCTTCTGGCTTTCATCCAGGACGAACTGAATCGAGGTGACCATTGGATTTTCCACCGCAGGGCGTAACAGTGCGTCGAATAACGGCTGTGGTTTGTACATCGATAGGCAGACATTGAACCAGATCGCATCTCCGCCCATATACCGGGCAAATTGCTCGCTTACCGAGCGCAACTGACGCGGCCCAATCAGGATTATATCGGGCAGCTTTAGCGCTGACTGGATTCTATGTACTACGTGTTCGGTTCGCTCCACCTGTTCAGCCGTCAGCTCGTTGTTTCTCGTATGACGCATGAAATTGATGAACAAGAGCCCCATCAGGGCAAGAATGATGGGCAGGACGACATGCTCATCCACAATGTGCAGTAAATGCAAAATAATGGCGGCAACGGCAGCCAGAAGACCCGCTATTGCGTCCCACTCGTAACTGAGTAATTTCTTGAACTTCATATCTTGCCTAGCGAGTCCATGTAGAGGCTGGACAAAGACCTCATTCTGCGCTGAACAATTTAGCCGATCAAGGTCGAAGCAAGAAGCGCAAAACGACAGGGGATAGGCATGGCTCTCTACAAGATCATTGATCGCAGTCCGCGATTTCTGCCGGTGGCGTTGGATACTCAACTGATGAGTGGCAGTTTCGAACGTAGCGGAAGAAGAAATGACACCCCGCCTAGCACTGGATGATTCATCCCAAACCATGTATCCATGGCTAAGCAGTTTTTGAATTCGCCGTAAAGCTTGATCCCTCTTCCTTCAGCGCCACTTCGTATTTCGCCCAACGCACAAACTCCTCGCGGGCAGCATAGCGCTTTTGCGCCGCACCGTGCCGCGCCTGCTACGATTTTGAAGGTCGCCGCGTCATCGCGCGATTCGGTTTCTTCCGCATAGCTTCGTACCTCTCCCCGTTTGCGGTGATACTCCGCACGAATTTGAAATCGCTATACAAGAAAACAGGCCCGACTCAATCGTGAAACGAATGCCGCTACCCCCCGTAACATGAAGTGGTTGTGCCATGCCTAAACCAGACATGGCACAAGTCTTGCTGTCTACCTTAGAAGATATCCGAAATGTAATAATGGCACGCGTCCGATTACTCGGCTGCGTTTTTAGGGGATAGGGCATCATGCCCCACATAACAAAACCAACCAGCGGCTTGTATAGATGACCAAGAAGGATTCACAGCCTGTAGAGCGCACCGACGCCGGACTGCTGCCCTGTATGCCCCACGTCCTGCTGAAACTGCTCACGATGGACGAAGCGGAGCCCGGCGGGCTTTGGCTACAGGCTATCGGCGAGGACCCGGCCTTGACGGCCCGCGTCGTTTCGGCCTGGCGGGCAAAAGACGCGGATGGCGCGCCGGCCAGCGTTGCGCGCGCTATCGCCGGATTGGGCGCCGACAGGGTGCGCGCGATTATCCGCAATGCGGCTATCCAGCAAGTCTTCAGCCCTTTCAACAGCCGTCCCACCGCCGATCTAAAAAAGCAATGGTGGCGAGCCATCGCGTGCGCGAATCTTGCCGAACAGCTTGCCTTGCACACAGCCTATCCGCATCCCGAAGAAGCGCGGCTCGCGGGAATCCTGTGCGCCTTGGGCCCGCTGGCCCTATGGGCAGCCTCATTCAAGGATAATGGGGAGATCGGGGCCGGCCCAGCCGAAAGCGCTCGGCCGCAAAACAATGCGCATCTGCGTATCACCTCCAGCTTGGTTGAAGAGTGGCGGCTCCATCCCTTCTTGGCCGACGCTATTCGTTACCATCAGGAAGCCGTCGATCAGATCGCGGATACGCATCCCTTGGTGCGAATTGTCCATCTCGCCAACAGCCTTGCCGATTACCTGACGGACGCCGGGTCCTTACCGCTCGATGCCGCCAGGCTATTTTTCGGCCTGGAGGCGCCCGATCTGGATCGTATTTCCACCCACGCGCGCCAGTCCATGGCGGAAACCGCGCGTAAATTCGGCATCGCCTTCGAAGAAAAGACCGCCGTGACACCGGAACCGCTTCCAGGCGAACGCCGCCTGCATCGCAACACCCTCGGCGGAACGCCATTGGAACCGGTCGAATTGCCCATTGACGCCCAAACCAAGCTCGATTTGGCGCGCGAAGTGCGCGACCTCGCGCTCATGGACAGCCTGCGCGACCTGCTGAGTGAAACCCACGGGCTGAACGAAATATTGACCAAGTGTACCGAGGCGGCGCACATGCTGTTTGGCTTAGCGCCGCCGTTTTACCTCATCGCGGATAAAGGAAATACTTTGCGTGCGCACCCGCTTCCCGGACAAGATTTGCGCACTTCGGAATTAACGCTCACCGCACCAGGGGGGCGCAGCTTGGCCGCCGCGGCCCTAAGCAAAAATCTCCCGCTCAATACGCTTTCGGATCATGCCGGAACCGTGCTGGATCAGCAATTGAGCCGGCTGCTGTCGAGCAACGGCGTGCTGTACGTGCCATTTTCGGCAAATGCAAGCCCCTTCGCCTTAGCGGTTTTCGGCATCGAACGTCATCAACTCCCCCGCCTGGTAAAACAGCGGCGCCTGCTGAGCCGTTTCGGACGCGCTTGCGCCCAAGCGCTACAGACGGGCATGACAAGCAGTACGCGGAACGCGGAGTTGACGCGCGAAAAATTAACGGCAATACAAACCCAAGCCCGGCGCGTGGTGCACGAAGTGAACAACCCGCTCGCGATCATGAAAAACTACGTCAAGCTGCTGGCGATGAAGCTTGATGACAACCCGGAAGCACGCAACGACCTGCGTATCTTCAACGACGAGATTGATCGGATTGCCGCAATTATTCGAAGTTTGACGAGCACGGCCGCGCCCGCGCCGGAAACCGATAGCGGTACCGACATCAACGGCGTCATTCGGGATTTGATCGCAATCTCTTCCGATACTTTATTCACGCCCGCGAAGATTTCCGTAAAAATGCATCTGGCCGAACGCTTGCCCCCGATTGCAACCCAACGCGACAAGCTGAAACAAATCTTACTCAATCTTTTGAAAAACGCCGCCGAGGCTATGCCGGACGGCGGCACGGTCACGATCATCACTCGGGATAATGTGAACCGCGACGGCCGTCCCTACGTCGAAATCACGGTTGCGGACACCGGACCGGGGATGCCTGCCGAGGTGATGGCATATCTTTTTGAGCCTGTTACCAGCACCAAGGGTAGCGGGCATGCAGGCCTGGGCCTGGCGATTGTCAACAAACTGGTGGGGGAGATTCATGCAAGTATCACTTGCATAAGCGAACAAAGCGGATTAGCTTTCCATTTGCTGATACCAAAAACAACAGCGAGCCGCTAGAGGGCGAGGCCGCGCCAACTCCCCGATAGCCAAGAAAAAGCCGTTTTATCGCTTAGGGGTGTAGCCATGATCCAAGAGCAAGAGCAGAAAGAGCAGAAGCAAACGCCTCCCCTTGGGGCCCAAGTTCTCGTTGTCGACGACGAGCCGCTGATACTCACCAGCCTTTCCCGTTTGCTCACCAGTGCGGGATATCGCGTGCATATCGCGCGCAACGGCCACGAAGCCGTGCGCAACCTCGAAACAAACCAATACGACTTGGTGTTGCTGGATCTCATGATGCCCGGCCTTACCGGCCATGAGGTCATGGATCACATTCAAGAAAAACACCTGGACACGCTCGTTATCGTGGTCAGCGGTGATGTCTCGATCGAATCGGCGATCAGCGCCATTCGCCGCGGTGCCTACGACTTTGTGCGCAAACCCTACGAACCCGACGAAATACTGAAGCGTGTCCAAAACGCGCTCGCCAGCCGCCAGCTCGAATTAGAAAATCAAACTATGGCCAAGCGTCTGCGGCGCTCCGAACAGTGGCATCGCTACCTCGTCAATAGCTCACTGGATCTCATCTACTCCTTAGACACTGAGGGCCGCTTTACTTTTATCAATAACGCCGTGGAACGCATCCTGGGTTTCCCCAAGCGGGAGCTGATAGGCAAACACTACACCACGATCGTTCATGACGAGGATGTCCTCGGTGCGGCGCATCTGTTCAACGAGCGCCGCACCGGCGAGCGCTCCGTCCGCGTGGAGATGCGCCTCAAGCACACGGACGACAGCCGGCTGCATAGCCCGGGAAAGCGCTTTGTCCCGGTCGAGCTGAACGCGATGGGCATGTACGATAGCGACGGCGACGGTCAACGCCGTTTCATCGGCACCTACGGCGTGGTGCGCGATATCGCCGATCGAAAACG
>Ga0315268_10005611_pt1 | contig 13440 bp, 11 predicted proteins | sample C1_top_MG_FD_204535 | JGI IMG/M metagenome (GOLD analysis project Ga0315268, IMG submission 204535) | Sediment microbial communities from Yellowstone Lake, YNP, Wyoming, USA - C1_top | ecosystem: Environmental > Aquatic > Freshwater > Lake > Sediment | place: USA: Wyoming | collected 2017-08-01 | reverse complement strand
AGCCGGTGGTGAGCATCGAGCAGCGCGCACCATACAAGGTGATGGTGCAAGTGCCGCAAGAAGCGATAGCTGGCCTGCACCGCGGAGGCGGAGTGCGCTTGTCAAATGGCGCGAATGCCCTCACCGCGAAGATCAGCCGCGTGTACCCGGCGTTGGGCGCGAACATCCTCGGGTCGGTGGAGATCATCGTCGCGACCTCACCGTTCGGCCTGCCGTCCGGCAGCACCGTCGCGGTGGACCTGGTGACGAAGACGTGCACCGGCGCGATCATCCCGAGCAGCGCGCTGGCGCGGAACGCCGAGGGCAGCTTCGTCTGGGTGGTGCGGGACGGGCTGGCCCATCGCGTGCGCGTGACCGAACTCGGCAGCACCGACGGCAAGTCTGCGGTGGAGGGAGCCATTGCCGCGGGCGACCAGGTGGTCTACGGACAGGAGAACCGCCTGCTCAGCCTGCGGGACGGTGAGCGCCTGGTCCTGGCGGGAGCGCCACGATGAACTTCGTTGCGGGTTACATCAGGAAGCCGCACCTGGTGCTGTCGTTCGTGATCCTCCTGTCGGTCGTGGGGCTCATTGGCTACCGCAGCATGCCCTTGAACCTCTTTCCCGACACGGACCGTCCCCAGATCAGCGTCGTGACCGTGATGCCGGGGGCCGCCGCGGGTGACGTCGAGACCGACATCACGCGCACGCTCGAGAAGGAGATCTCGACGATTGACGGCGTGCGGCGCGTGACCTCGACCTCCAAGGATGAAGCGTCGGTGGTGCTCGCGGAGTTCGAGTACAGCAAGGGACTCGATGCCGCCGCCACGGACGTGGCGAATGCGGTGAGCAAGGTCGGGCCGCGGCTGCCGCCGTCGATTCGCGCCCCGCAGATCTTCAAGATCAGCCAGGCCACCCAGCCGACGATGACGCTGGCCCTGTCGCCCGCGGCGGGTTCGCCGGCGGGCCTGGAGAAGATCCGGGAGCTGGCGGACAACCAGATCAAGGAGGAACTGCTCCGGTCTCCCGGAATTGCCAACGTGGAGGTGTTCGGCGGCCACCAGCCCGAAGTGCAGGTGATTGTTGATGCGGACAAGCTGAACCGCTTTGGCGTGAGCGTCACCGATATCATGGGGGCGCTGGCCGCGCAGAACCAGAACATTCCGCAGGGTCTCATGATCCAGCGCGAAAGCCAGTACCTGTTCAAGATCGAAGGCGCGGCCAAACAGGCGGCGGATCTCGAGAAGCTCGTCGTCGCCCGGCGTGGAACGGGGACCGTGCACCTGCGCGATGTCGCCACGGTGGCAGCGGGCATCCAGGAGCCGCAGTCCGCGTACCATGGCAACGGCAAGGAGGCCATCGGCATCAACATCCTGCGGGCCCAGAGCGGCCACACGCTCGACGCCATCGCCGCCGCCGAAAAGGTCATTCCGGGACTGCGGGCGCGATTCCCGTTCATCGACTTCGCGGTCAGCTACACCCAGAAAGACCTCATCGACCTCAGCGTCACCAACATGCTGGACGCGCTGCGCGATGCAATCCTCATCACCGTGCTGGTCATCTTCCTGTTCCTCGGGAACTTCAGAACCACCCTGCTGTGCGCCATCTCGATCCCGTTCACGTACCTCATCACCTTTGCGGTCATGTGGCTGTTCGGCTTCGAGTTCCACATGGTGACGCTCACCGGCGTGATCCTGGCGGTGGGCATGCTCCTCGACGACGCCATCGTGGTGATCGAGAACATCGAGCGACATTACCGGGAGAAGAAGAAGGACGTGATTGACATGGTCGCCGGCGGCACCGAGGAGGTGATGCTGGCCATCTTCTCTGGCACCTACGCCACCGTGGTCGTGCTCCTGCCGATCATCTTCATTGGCGGGTACGTGCAGACGGTGCTGCGCCCGCTGTCGCTGTCGCTGAGCATCGCCCTCGTTGCCTCGTACGTGGTGTCGGTTACGATCATCCCGATCGTGGCCCCGCTCGTGCTCAAGGCCAACCACGAGCCGAGCCGTCTCGAGCGCTTCGTCGGCAAGGCCAGCGACCGGTTCGTCCATGGCATCCGCGACTTTTTCCTCGGCACGTTCGACACGGCGCTCCGGCACCGGTTCTGGTTCGTCGCCGGGGCCTTTGCCCTGCTGGTGGTGACGATGCAGGTGGTGCGTCCCCTCGTCGGCCAGGACGTGCAGCCGCCGATGGACACGGGGATCATCAAGATCAACTTCGAGGCCGACGCCAACTCGTCACTGGCCGAGGCGAACGGCATCCTGACGCGGATGGAGGCGGTGATCCGCAAGGAACCGGGCGTGGTCTACATGAGTTCGACGCTCGGCTCCGAGCCTTCAGTGGTGTCCTTCGGCAGCGGCAAGAATCCGCAGCAGGGGACGCTGACGGTGAACCTGGTGGACCGCTATCACCGGAAGGCCACCATCTGGCAGGCGGAAGAACGCTTCCGGCAGGGGTTCCGCCAGATTCCCGGGCTCAAGTTCGCCGACGTCTTCGACTACGGCGCCACCGCGATGTCGAGCATCCGGGCGGCCGTGGACGTGATGGTGACCGGCCCCGATCCGCAGGTGCTGAGCCAGATCGGCCAAGATATCAAACAGCGGCTTGACGGCGCGGGAGGACTCTCGTCGGTGTCGCTCACGTGGGGCAACGACAAGAAGGAACTGCTCTTCGTGGCGGACCGGGAGCGGTGTGCGTACTACGGCATCTCGCCCAGGGAGATCGCGGCGCAGGTGCAGGTGGCGCTGCAGGGCGGGGTGGCGTCGGTGCTCCGCGTGGCCAACGAGGACGGATTGCCGGTGCGGGTGCGCTACGCGGCGTCATTCCGTGATCGCGCGGAGGTGCTCTCGACCCTGAAGGTGCACACGCCCATGGGGGAGATTCCGCTCTCGGCGCTCGGCACGATGCAGTCGACTTACGTGCCGACGCTGCTGACGCGGCAGGCGCTGCGGAACAGCATCGACGTGTATGGATACCGGGAGCGCGCGGCGCTGTCGCACATCATGGCGAACGTTCAGGGCGCGTTGAAGGGCCTGACGCTGCCGGCCGGTTACGCGCTGTCGCAGGAAGGCGACTCGAAGCAGGGGGCGGAGAGCTTTGCCGCGCTGATGTCGGCCCTCGCGATCGGCATGGTGCTGCTCTATTTCTCGCTCATCCCGGCATTCCGGTCGTTCCGGCACCCGCTGACGATCATGAGCGTGATTCCGCTGGCGATGATCGGCGCGACGTGGTCGCTGCTGGTCAGCGGCAAGCACCAGTCCACGGCCGCGTTCATGGGGGTCATCCTGCTGGCCGGCATCGTGGTGAAGAATTCCATCCTGCTGATCGACTTCATCGAGATGGCCCGGGCGAACGGGGTCCCGATGCTGGAGGCGCTCCGCGAGAGCGTGCGGGTGCGGACCCGGCCGATCCTCATGACGGCGTTCGGCACGGCGGTGGGCATGGTGCCCATTGCGATGGAGCGTGCCATCGGGCTCGAGCGCCTGTCCCCGCTCGCGGTGGTCGCCATCGGGGGACTCATGGTCGCCACGTTCCTCACACTGCTGTACGTCCCGATCTTCTACACGCTGTTCGAGGACCTGCATGACTGGGCGCTGAAGCTGCGCCCGAGCCACCACGCGGCGAGACCGCCGCGCATCGCTACGGATACACCCAACCTGTAATAGAGGAGCACGACCGATGGCTGAGAACCTGGTTGCCAGACCTATGGAAGTCCTGCGCGCCATCTCGCCCGAGGGGGCCAAGACGTTCATGGATCACCGCGCGGCCACGATGGACAACCCGCAACTCCAGGCGCTGCCGCTGAAGGTGAAGCTGCTGGTCGGCATCGGGGTGGCCGCCGCCCTACAGTCGAGCACGTGCACGCTGATGTGGGCCAAGCAGGCGCGCATGGCAGGCGTCTCCGACGCAGAGATCGTCGAGGCGATCCTGGTGACCCGCCTGGTGAAGATGGCCACGGTGAATGACGTGGCGACGGATGCGCTGGAGTGGCTCCAGGCATCGGCGAAGTAGGCCGGGCGAAGATCGCACGCACCTCACTCTGACTTCACGGAATTCACCATGACAACTTCATTCGTTCCCCCCTCGTGGGCCTTCGAGTTCCACGGCCATCACTGCCCGTTCATGCCGATCGGATTTCGGATGGGCGTGCTGGCGATGCGCGCGCTCGGCGTCGACCGGGAGCAGGACCACGGATTCCACATCTTCCCCGAGCTGGGTGAAGGCCATCCGCAGACGTGCATGATGGACGGCCTCCAGGTTGCCACGGGAGCGACCTACGGCAAGGTGCTGATGGCCAAGACGTTTTATGGCAAGCTGGCCGCCACGTTCTACCATCCCGCCAAGGGGGCGGTGCGGTTCGCGCTGCAACCTGACTTCGTGGACGCGATGGGCCAGTTCGAGTTCTTCGCCTACCGCAAGCGCGGCATCGAGCCCTCGGCGATCCCGGCGGCGGTGACTGACGAGGTGATCGCGTGGGTGGCCAGCCAGCCGGACGACGTCGTGTTCAAGGTGGAGCCGAAGCCCGGCTTCCAGTACACGCCGGTGAAGGGCTCGTTCGCCAAGACCAAGTGCAGCGGTTGTGGCGAGTACGTCTTCGACCGCTATGTCCGGACGAAGGACGGGGCGCCGGTCTGCATCCCGTGTTCCGGGTACACGGGCGCCGCTGCCGGCGCGACGGGCGTCGTCGGCGGTTGACGGCCATGGCACTGCTCGCCGGGGCCATCACGTTCGCATTCACAACCCTGCTGACGATCGCAGGCGTGGGCGCCGCCTTCATCCTCATCCCCGTGTTCCTGGCGATGGGGATCGAAGTCCACACCGCGATGGCGACGGCGCTGCTGCTGAACGCCGTCGGCATGTCGGTGGCCTCGGTGACGTTCGTCCGCCGCAAGCTGGTGGTCTGGCGGGTTGCCGTTCCCATCCTGCTCGTCGCCAGTGCGCTGTCGCCCCTCGGCGTGTGGGTGAGCCGCGGGCTCGATCGCCGGGTGCTCCTGTGGCTGTTCGTCGGGTTTCTCGTCTTTGCCGCCGCGATGATGCTGTTCTACACGCCCAGGGTACGGGAGACGATGGCGGGGAGGGGGCGCCTGCTTGGGATCGGAATGGGCGTCGGCGGCGCGGCCGGCTTTCTGGGCGGCTTGCTGGGTGTCGGGGGCGGCAACGTCGTCGTTCCGGCGCTGGTTGCCCTGGGCTTCGACCCCAAGAAGGCGTCCGCCACGACCTCGTTTGTCGTCATCTTCGCATCCATTTCTGGATTCCTCGGTCACGCGTCGCTGGCCGGGATGAACTATCCCCTGCTCGGCTGGACTGCACTTGGCTCGGCCGCCGGTGCGGCGCTCGGATCGCGGTTGATGTCGGATCACCTGAAGGGACGGCAGGTCAAGCTGCTCATCGGCCTTGTACTGCTGGCCATTGCGCTCAAGATGGCGTGGGGGCTTCTATGAAAGGGTACGCGCTGCGCGCGCGGTGTCTGCCAGACGCTACGCGCGCGAGTGCCTCGGTTCATCTGAACGCGGGAGCGTGTCGTGCCTGACCCCAAGCCGTTGCTCGAATACTCCGTCTCGGCCGAGCGTCTCGATGCGCACGGCAGCGTCGCGCGGTGCAAATTGGCGGAGGTGGCGCTCGATACGGACCTTGCGGGGCGGACAGACGCCTTCAATCCGGCGGAGCTGCTGTTGGCCGCGCTCTCGGCGTGCATGCTGAAGGGGATCGAGCGCGTGGCGCCGGTGCTCCAGTTCTCGCTACGCGGCGCCCGGGTGCACGTGCACGGCGTTCGGCAGGACGTGCCGCCGCGGATGGTGTCAATCAGGTACGAGATTCTCATTGACACCGACGAGAACGATCAGCGGCTGGAACTGTTGCACACGAACGTGCGCAAGTACGGCACCGTGTTCAATACGGTCGCCCCGGGCACGGACCTGCAGGGCACGCTGCGGCGGGCCGAATGACGCACGACCACGATCACGCGCCGGCCAACTTCGGCCGCGCGTTCGCCGTCGGGATTACGCTCAATGTCGGCATCGTGCTGGTGGAGGCGATCTACGGCTGGCGCGCGGGCTCACTGGCGCTCCTCGCCGAAGCCGGGCACAACCTGAGCGACGTGGGCGGCCTGGTGCTGGCGTGGGGCGGCATGGCGGCGGGCCGGCTTCGGGCGGACGATCGCCACACCTACGGCTGGCGCCGCGCCTCCATCGTCGCCAGCCTGGCCAACGCGATGTTTCTGCTGCTCGGGATGGGAGCGCTGGCGTGGTCGGCGATCCAGCGACTGCTCACCCCGACGCCCGTTGAAGCCCGCACAGTGATGATCGTCGCGGCCATCGCCATCCTGGTCAACGCGGGGACGGCCGCCATGTTCGCGTCGGGCCGCAAGGGCGACCTCAATATTCGCGGCGCGTACCTGCACATGGCATCGGACGCCCTCGTGTCGGCCGGTGTGGTGCTGGCCGGCGCCCTGTACCTGTGGAAGGGGTGGAGGTGGATTGACCCCGCGGCGAGCCTCATCATCGCCGTCGTGATCGTCGTCGGCACCTGGTCGCTATTCCGGCAGTCGCTGCACCTGCTGTTCGACGGCGTACCCGAGCATTTGGACGTCGCGGCCATCCGCCAGCGCCTGCTGGCCCTGCCTGGCGTGCAGGCCATGCACGACCTGCACGTCTGGGCCCTGGGAACGTCGGAGCCGGCGCTCTCTGTGCATCTGGTGACTGGGCCTGAGGCCCCAACTGCCGACGCGCTGTTGCACGCGGTCGCCGATGAACTGCACGAGCATTTCGAGATCGTGCACGCCACGGTGCAGCTCGAATCGGAGGCCTTTGCTCAGGCGTGCGCGTTGCGAATGCGGGGCGTCGTACCCTCCGCCGTGTCCGTGGGAGGCGCGGCCAGCACCGGGAGCGGGTAGCGACCATTCGGCGGCTGGATGGGTGACGGCCGGTAGGGTAGACTTGCCCGCGTGGGGCCGCCGCACGCTCGGATGGCGGAACTCGCGGACGCACGGCACTCAAAATTCTGGGACGGTCAAGACGTCCTCGGCCCGTGGACGCGCCGGCCTGACGCCCGACGACGTCTGATTGCGCGCGCCGGGGCGCCGGCAGCGGTTCACGATCCCCGCTTCGCGGCATTCTGGGCGCGCCTGAAGGTGGTGCCGCCGCCGGGGATGTAAGGCGGTATTCTCAGTGTGCCAAAGCTGGCCGCCGTTCGCGGTTGGCCGTACTATTCTCGCATCTCCGTCCTCAGTCAATGCGCGATACACTGCTAGCCGCCGAGTCCATCCGTCTCACGATCGTTCGGCGCATGGCGCCGGCCGACCGCGTGCGCCAGGCGCTCGAGCTGAGCGAATGGGCACGGATGCTCGCGCTCACCGGGCTCAGGCAGCGCCATCCGACATGCAGTGAGCGCGAATTGGTCGAGTTGTTGCTCGGCAATCGCGTCGTTCAGGAAGGGAATCACCAGACCGCCACATGAGTGCCGCTGATCTGCTCCGTCTGGTCGCGGCACGGCTCGACGCCCTTGGCATTCCGTTCATGCTCACGGGATCGGTTGCCGCGGCATTCCATGGCGCGGGCCGCGCCACATTGGACGTCGACTTGGTGATCGACGCGTCACGCGATCAACTCAGTGCCCTCGTGTCGTCGCTTTCCGCACCCGATCTGTATGTATCCGTGGACGCGGCCATGGAAGCGCTCGATCGCGAATCCCTGTTCAACGTGATCGACACCACGACCGGTTGGAAGGCCGACCTGATCATTCGCAAGACTCGACCGTTCAGCCAGGCAGAGTTCGCGCGGCGCCGCGCGTTTGAACTCGAAGGCATGGCGCTTTGGGTGGCCACCGTCGAGGACTTGGTGATTGCGAAACTCGAGTGGGCCAAGCTCGGCGCGTCGTTACGCCAGATTGAAGATGTCGCTGCGATGCTGAGGATCGCGGGCGATTCGGTGGATCGTCCCTACCTTGATGGCTGGATCACGGAACTCGGCCTTGCTGCACAGTGGCGCGCCGCGCAGGAGGCAGTCGGGCAAAGTGAGCGAACCGACTGAGGCTTACGCGTTTTCGGCACGCATCTGCCGACGTGTCGACTGCTTGTCTGCCATTCCGCGTGCCGTTAGACTCACGGGATCACGCCCGGATGGCGGAACTGGCAGACGCACGGGACTCAAAATCCCGCGAGGGCAACCTCATGTGGGTTCGATCCCCACTCTGGGCATGACATGCAAACGACGCAGGGCAACCTCCCGGCTGCCCTGCGTCGTTTGCATCTCACGCGCTGATCGCCGTAGGCCGTCTACGGCTTGAAGTTCGGGTTCGACTCCTTTTCGCCGAGCGACGTGGCAAAACAGAGGTCGCGACCCGTCATGTCCTCGGCCGCGCCGGGCGTGCCGTTGGCCGCCCAGCGGCGGAAGTCGCCCAGGCGGCGCGCCTCGAGCCAGATCTCGATGCCACGCTCGCGCTTGAGCGCCGTCCACGCGTCCGTGGCGTTCGCCGCCGTCCACGGGGCGAGGTTCAGCGCCACGCGGTGCATGTTCACCAGCGTCATCGCGCCGGCGACGTCATTCGCCGTCAACTTCGCCTCGGCCTCGATGAGGCGCATCTCCCATCCGGTCGACAGATTGATCGGCGAATCCTTGGCGCTGAACTTGAGCTCGAAGTACCACGGCACCTTGCCGAGATTCCCCACTGCGGCGTCACCCACGGGGACCGCCGGGTTGGAGCCCCACGCCACGCGCGGATCGCCCGTGGTCTTGAAGTAGTTCTCGTAATACGTGTTCCACACCGTGTGCGCGCGGTACGGGGCGTTGGCCGTCGACCAGTAGATGCGATTGTACTGATCGGCATCGATGGTGTTGTACGGCATCTTGTACGAGAACGTGTTGGTCAGGCCGTTGGCGTCGGCCGCGGCTCCGGTGAAGTCCTTCTTGAGCAGCCGGACGGCGGCGCGTCCCCCCTTCGCGGCATTGAGCAGGGTCGTGTTGTTCTGGCTCGTCGCGACGGCGATGGCCTCGGTAAAGGCCGCCTCCGCGCGCGTGATGTACACGGTGTACGACTCCTTCGGACCACCGTCGATCACGCCGTCACAGAAGTTTTCGGCGAGCAGACGGTTGGAGTAGCCCACCCAGACGAGCGCCTGCAGATATTGCGTGTTGGTGGCGTACGTGGGCCCGAGGACCGTCTTGATGCGGGTGATGGCCGACTCGGACGTCCAGCGCGCGCGCTGTGCGAGCTGCCAGTGCGTGCCCGTTTCGTCGTCCTCGAGCAGGCCATTCTGCTGGGCCGGGGTGATGCCGAAGCTGCCCGTGGACCCGGCAGGATTCAGTTCACGCGCCACGGCGGCGCCGGTGTACGACACCCAGTTCAGCGCCTCGGCGAGATCGCGCCCCGCGCCGTTGACGAGGGCCGGGAATGCCCCCTTGTCGTCGAGGTACGTGGCGTTGACGGGGCCCGGATTGGTCACTTCGAGACTGCACGCCGAGAGCAGCAGGGCGGCAGCGACTGCGGCGGCGCGCCGACGCAGGGTCGGGGAAGTCGTGATGGTCATGGTCGTCTCCCCCTTAGAACGAGACGCGCACGGACGCACTGAACGTCGCCGGCGCTGGAATGTGTTCGGAGATGTAGCGGACGGTCGCATTGAAGCCGCTGTTGCCCGACTGTTCCGGGTCGAACATCGGCATGCCGTAATTGCGGCGGAAGAAATTCTGCGCCGTGAAGACGAACATGCTGCTGCTTGTGCCGGGAATCAGCTTGCCGAGCGGGACCGACGCCGTGAAATCGCGCAGCTTGAAGAAGTCGGCCGGGAAGATGAACATGTCCTGTTTCACGTTGGCCGGGACGCAGGTGGCGCGTTCCCACGCCGTGATCGGCTGGCTCGCGTCCAGTGCCGCGTAGGCGCGGAAACAGGTCGGCCATTTCACCGAGCGCTGCAGCGCCTGGAACGACGCGTCTTCGTCGATGTAGGCACCCCCCTGGTATTCGCCGCGCAGCGCCAGCGTGATGTCACGCCACGTGCGGACGCTGACCGAGCCGTTGATGATGTGGGTCGGCTGGCTCGGTCCGAACAGGTGATTCGGGACGGTGTCCGGCGTGGCGCCCATCTCGTCGTGGTTCCGGATCCACTTGCCGCGCATGATCGGCACCTGCTGTCCCTCGATCGCCCAGCCGTAGTTGCCCAGCGAAAAGGCCGGTGCGCCGCCGAGGCTGACGAGCTCGCTCCGGTTGGTGGTGACAGCCAGCGACGTCTTGACCGTGGCGTACTTGCGGTCGAGCGGGGTGCCCGAGATGGAGAGTTCGACGCCGTGCTTGGCGAGCTTGCCGACATTCTCGAGCTGCGATCCGCCGAACCCCTCGGACGGTATCTGGCGTACGGGAAACAGGGCGTCGCTGGTCTTGGCGTTGAAATACGTGAACGTCACGCTGGCGCGATTGTCCAGCAGGGTGAGGTCGGCGCCGAGTTCGATTTCCTTGGTGCGTTCCGGGCCGAGGTCCGCGTTGCCGATGTTGTTGGGACGAAAGGCCGGAAGGCCGCCCCAGCCGACGGGGCTCCACGTCTGCACGGCATCAAACGCACCCGGTGCGCGCCCGGCTTCGCCGTAGGCCGCGCGAAACTTCGCGCTGGCCGACGGCCACCGCCAGAACTTCTCTTCGCTCGCCACCCAGCTGCCGCTGACCTTGGGGTAGGTCTGCAATCCGAAATTCTTGCCGAAGGCGCTGTTGCCATCGACGCGGACGCCGGCAGTGAGGAAATACCGGTCCTTCCAGCCGAGCAGTTCCTGCAGGAACGCGCCGCCGGTCACGATGGTCTGGCGCGATTCGAACGCATTCTTGATGGCCGCACTCGACACCGTGGGAACGCCGGGTCCGGGGAACGACTCGCCGTACGCCTCGGCGCTGCTGACCGCGGACGACACGTACTGCGTGCCGGCGGACGTCGTGCTGCGCAGGTCGTTGGGGAAGTTGTACTCGTAGTTGTTGGCCCAGTCGACGCTCAGTGTCATGTTCTGCCACCGTTGATCGCTGATGATCCCCTGCGGCGCGGCGACGAACCCGTACGGACGTAGGTTGCGGTTCTCCACCGCGGCGCGATCGAGGCCGAGGGTGATGCGGCTCGAAACGGCGGTGATCGGCGTCCAGGTGGCGGTCGTGCCGAGGATGAGGCGGTCGATGTTGGTGGTGAGCCGGTACGTGAGTACCTGCGCGATGACCTTCGTCGACGAATCGCCGAAGTAATTGCGGTCGCGACGGAAGGCGTTGAGCGTCAGGCCCGAGGCATTGTTGCCGGCCGGCGTGTTCTGCAGGGCGTCGTTGGAGTACGAGCTGTTCCAGTTCACCGCCAGGTTCTTGAGCGGCGTGAAGTCGAAGTTGGCGCGCAGGTTGTACTTCTTCTCGTTGTCGAGCGGCATCACGCCCTGCGTGTTGTCACCGGCGAACGAGAGGAAGTAGCGCGTGTTGCCGGCGGTGCCGCCCGAGACCTGGAGGGCGGCGCCGTTGCGGCGGCCGTCGCGGAGGAACGGGTCCATGAACAGGTACGGCGCCGCGTCGGTGCCGAACTGCTGCAGGTGGTTGAAGCCCGTGGTGGCCTGCACCTGCCACCGCGCAGCGCCCGCGGCGCCCCGCTTGGTGAAGATCTGGATGACGCCGGCCGCGGCATCGGTGCCGTACAACGTGGCCGCCGCGGCGCCCTTGACGACCTCGATGCGCTCGATGTCGTCGGGGTTGATGTCGTTCAGCGGGCTCGCGTTCACGTGGCCGCTGCGCAGATCCTGCCCGGCCTGCGACGAGACGTTCTTGGGGTACTCGTCGCTGCGCAACCGGACGCCGTCGATGTAGATCAGCGGCTGGTTGGTGAGGGCGACGCTGGTCATGCCGCGCAGGCGAATGGCCGAGCCCGCGCCGGCGTTGCCCGACCCGCCGGTCACGTTGACGCCGGCCATCTGGCCGGTCAGGATGGACGAGACCGATGTCGGAACCGACGGCGTCTCGTTGATCTTCACCGAACCGATCGAGTTGCCGACCTCGCGCATGCGCGCGGCGCCGGCGGTGCCGGTCACGACCACTTCGTTGAGCGAGACGACCGCCGAATTCAGCGTGAAGTCGGCGCGCGCACCTTCCGAGGTGACATTGACCGATACGTCAGTCGGCTGATAGCCGAGTGCGCGGGCGCGCACGGTCTGCTGGCCGAGCCGGACGCCGGCGATGGAGTAGTTGCCGGTGGCGTTGGTCATCGCGCCGACCTTCGTGCCGACAATGAAGACCTGAACCGAGGCCAGCGGTGTGCCGGAGGCGGCGATCGTCACTCGGCCGCGAACCGTGCCGGTCGCCTCCTGGGCGGCCATCGGACTCGCGAAGGCCGCCAAGACCAGTGCTGCCGCAACGCGCGTGAACCAGTGAGATCGACGCATCAATCGCTACCTCCAGCGGGGGTGGGAGTGGAGCGGGGAACATCGTCGGGCACTCGCATGTTTCTCGGTGGTCGATGGCTGCTGTCGATTCTCGTTTCGAGCGACGGTGCGAGGCGGACTTTCCGGTGCGCGCGGCCCGGTACGGCATCGCGTGATGCGGTATTCGCGGACGTCAATTAGGGAAACACCTCAAGCATCGGTAGGGACACGCCGCACAATGTTACGGGCCAGTCGGTCATCCGGCTAGTCCGAAGATTAGCGGCCGAAATGCCGTGAGGGTTGGGGTGGAACGAAGAAGGCCGCCCCAAGGGACGGCCTTCGAGATAATCGTTCTTGCGTGGTGCGGGCGGTTGAGTTCTGGTGTGCACCTTGTTAAGGTGTCTTAACAGTCTTGAGGCCACCGTAAACATACGGCTCGGCCTCTCGCGCGAAACCGCTTGGCGCACGACACCGCTTCGAGGAGCCTGCTGTGGAATTATGGAAGAAGTTCGGCGAGAAGGAAGTCTCGCACTCCATGGCCCATTACCTGCAAACCGTCGCCACGCTCAAGGCCGACAAGGGGCACGCGCGCGTCGGCGACATCGCCGAGCAGCTCGGCGTTTCCAAGAGCGGCGTCACGTCGATGCTCCGATCGCTCGAACGTCGCGGCCTCGTGCGGCACGAAAAGTACGGCTGCGTCGAGCTCACCGCGGAGGGCGCGGGCTTCGCCACGCGCACGGCCTCGAGCCGCACCGTCCTGACCATGTTCCTGACCGAGATCCTCGATATCTCCGAGGAGGTCGCCTCGGAGGACGCGTGCATGATCGAGCACCTGGTGAGCCCGGAAGTCACCATCGAACTCCTGCGCCTCACGACCTTCATGCGGTCGCGCCACCCGGCGGCGGCGCGGTTCCGCGAGGCGTTCCGCACCAGCCCCGCCTCATGCAAGGACCATGCGCCGGGCGCCTGCGACGTCTGCAGCGCCTCATGCCTGCACGAATCGCTGGCCGCCACGAGCGCTCCCGTCGGGGGGCGCGCATGACCACACCGGCAACGCGCGCTCCGGGCGACGAGTGTGCGCTCGACCAATTGGCCGAGCG
>Ga0315268_10005610_pt1 | contig 13447 bp, 6 predicted proteins | sample C1_top_MG_FD_204535 | JGI IMG/M metagenome (GOLD analysis project Ga0315268, IMG submission 204535) | Sediment microbial communities from Yellowstone Lake, YNP, Wyoming, USA - C1_top | ecosystem: Environmental > Aquatic > Freshwater > Lake > Sediment | place: USA: Wyoming | collected 2017-08-01 | reverse complement strand
TTCCAGTTCCTGTCGCTCTAGCAACGCAGCAGGCGGCGTCTCTTCCACCTGCTCGCTTTCATCTCCTAATGCCGGTGCCCCGGCAGCGAGCTGCGACGATTCGGCCACTTGATGGCGCAGACTCTGCAACTCTTCAATCAGTTGCGCCTTGGTCTTTTTGTTATCACTCATTGGTGTACCCCTTGAAACCCGGCAGGGTTATACTCTATCATGATCGCTGGACGCCGGACGTGTATTTCCTACTGCATTGCTCGCCGCCTGCAACTGCTCTTCCATTCCCAGGCGAACGACGCCGTGGCGGGCGCCCAAGGCGCGGCGTATCTCGTGCACAGTAGTGCGCAATACGCTTTCGATGTCTGGCGCAGCGCGCATCCGGGCGGTAATTTGGGAAACCAATTGCTCGCGCTGGGCGCGCTGCCGGGTCTGCTCGAACAGCCGCGCGTTTTCCAGAGCCAACGCCACCTGGTCGGCTACTGCTGTCACTAAGGCGACATCCTCCTCGGTCCATTGGCGTTCGGTGTCCGTCTCGTGCAAATCAATGACGCCGATGAGCTGATCGCGCAGCTTGATGGGCATTGCCAGAGCCGCCTTCGCCGGCAAGCTGCTATCGCCTGCCACAGTTACCACTCTGCCCTGCCGGATAGCCTGCTCAATCTCTGGCAGGGGCACGTCACCGACCGGCGGCACGCCGGACACGTGATATTCGTGGCTGGCAGACTGCAGAACTGTCAGCAGTTGTTCCCATTCCTGGCGTACGTAACGCCTTTGAGCCTCTTCGGCCTCCTGCAAGGCGGCCTGGGTCTGCGTGAACAAGCGCGCGTTCTCGATGGCGATGGCAATCTGGTCTGCCAACGTACTCAAAACAGCCACGTCTTCTTCGGCAAAAGCAGCTCCTTGCGTGCTCTGCACATCCAACGCGCCAAAGGTTCGCTCGCCCACCCGCAGCGGTAAAGCCATCTCGGAGCGCGTCTGAGGCAGATCAGGATTCTCAAAATGAACCGCATCGGCCCCCACGTCCAGTGCGATGCGAGGCTGACCAGTGCCAGTAACGTAGCCGACAATGCCTTCCTTGCCCACGGCCAGTTTGTGGCTGCGTGCCAACATCCGCTGGCCACCCTCACTATTGGCTGCGCGCAAGACGGCAAAGCGGCCTGCCTCGTCCACGATAAAAATGCCGACGTGATAATACCCAAATGCCTGGCTGATCAGGTGTGTTACTTGCGGCAAGAGCTGGCCCAGGTCGCGCACCTGGCTGGCGGCATGAGCCACCTGGGCGCTGGCGGTTAGTTGTGTGGCACGGCGCTCAGCTTGTTGGCTGGTATTCCGCAAATCCAGATTAAGCCGTTCTAGTTCCCCGCTGTGCCGCACCAAGTCAGCAGTGGCTTCTCTTAACTCTGCAGTACGCTCGGCCACTTGCCGTTCCAGGCCCGCGTAAAGTCCCCTGAGCTTGCCTTGCATCTGGCGGAAAGCACGGGCCAGCAGACCCACCTCATCCATCTGGGGTGGTATCGCGACCTCCGCCTCCAAATCGCCCGCCCCGATACGCTGTGTGCTGGCGGTCAACCGGCGGATGGGCTGCAAGATGCGGCTGGATATGGCGAAGCCCACCCCGGCCGCGACGACGACACTCAAGGCAGTCAGGCCGACCAGATACCATTGCATCCTTTCCACGCTGGCATACGCTTCTTGAACAGGCAGTTCGACGACGGCGGCCCAACTCGTGTCGGGGACGGGAACAGACACGCCGATCACGGCCTGGTTGTTCAACCCGCTGTACTCGTACACTGGCGGCGTCTCTTCCAATTTGCCCGCCACAAAGTCCGCTACCGGCGGCATTCGCCGCATATCTTCTCCGTGGCGCTGCAACACCTCTCCCGGTTCCTGATAGGCAATAAACCGCCCCTGCATGTCCACCAGGTAGGCATACCCCGTCTGACCAATCTCGATACGGGATACGTCTTGCCACAATCGAACAACCTTGACCTCGGCCGCCAATACGCCCGCCACGTCACCCTGGCTGGCCTTGACCGGCACGGCGATTTCGACCGATAAGAGACCGCTGCCGGGCGAGACAAAGACCGTGCCAATGTAAGACTTGCCCTGCATGGCTTGGGCAAATGCCTCACTACCCGCCCGGTTGCCCAACTCGCCCGGCATAAACGTGTGTGAATCCGAGACTTTGACCAACTCGACGCCATTCTTGTCCAACAGGGTGATCTGGCTGAACACCGTACGTCGGTATATGAGCAAGCGTTCCAGAGCGCTCTTTTGCCCCGCTCCGCTCAGCGTCGCCAGCGGTTGCATCGTCTCGAACAGGCTCAACTCATCCACCGCGCTGCCGATGTACGATGAGATCAACAATGCCGCTTCACGAGCGCTCTTCCTTTGTTGCACAAAGACGCCTTCCCGTTGGGCCTGTCGGGCAGTCCAGACCAGTACTATGCCCAAGATGGCAAGAAACACGGCAGTGAGTAGGAGCAAGCTGCCTCCCACGCGGGTCACCAGGCTTTGTCGCCAACCCACCTGGCTCACAGGGGCTGGCGAATCTTCTTGACCTTTTTGACCTAGCTCCATTTCGCGACTCCTGGGGCAGCCTGCCCCCATCTTTTATTGCGCAAGACGCACCTTGGTCACGGCAGACTTGGCGGGCCAGACGGGCACCAACTCGCCATTCTGGATCTGGACGATATACAGGGTGGCAAACTCATTCTGCCCGTCGGCGCCAAAGTGCAGCCGTTCGGCCGGCAAGATCATCTGTGGCCCTTGTGGCAGATCCGTGCCCGCCAATGCCTGGCGCAGCTTTTTCCTATCCTGCGACCCCGCCCGCTCCAGCGCATCTTTGAGCACCCAGACCGCCTGGTAGGCATACAGCCCGTTGCCGGTGACATCAGAACCAAAGCGTGCGCGAAAGCGGTCGTTCAGCGCTTTGCCCTCCGGGGTATACTTGGAAAACTCGGCCGTCGTCAACGTGCCTTCTGCCAGCGGGCCCAGTTGTTGGGCGTACTCGGGATAGACCGTGCCGCCCGCGTTGTCTAGCAACGACACCTTGGCGCCCTTGGCCGCCAGGGCTTGGGCGATCAGGATACTGTCCTTCAAGTAGGTCGTTTCCAAGATCGCATCGGGCTTGGCCGCCAGCACTTGGGCCACCTCTGCGGTCAGGTCAGTGACGCCTTCAGCGGTGTAGCTGACATCGGCCACGATCTCTACCCCGTTCTGCGGCAGGATTTCCTTCTGAGCCACAGCGGTGGCGGTGCCGAAATCGGTGTTTTCGTAGAGCAAGGCCACTCGCTGCACCCGGTAACTAGCCGAGTCAGCCAGGTCTTTTAGAAAGCGCGCCTGGTCGCGCACATAGTACTTGGCCGCGGGGCAAATGCGAAACGTGTAGCGAAACCCCCGCTCGGTGATAATGTCCGCTATCCCCATACTCACTATGAAGGGTGTCTCGAGCCGCTCGGCAACTTCTGTGGCCGGTTTGGTCACGCTGCTTTGGTAGGCGCCGATGACGGCAACCACGTTCTCAGCTTTGATCAGCCGCTCAGTCTCTTGGCTGCCAATATCGGGTTTGCCCTGGGTATCGCCAAAGACCAGCTCGAGCTTGGCGCCGCCCAGCGACTTGATGCCGCCTGCCGCATTGATCTCATCGGCTGCCAGGATGACACCGTTCTTGTTTTCCTTGCCCACGTCCGCCAGGTCGCCGCTGAGTGGATACACAACGCCAACTTTGACCACCCCGGCCGCGGCTGGTTTGCCCTGGCCCGCGCAAGCGGCGAGCAGGGGAAACAAGCTGACCATGATCACCACAAAAGAAATGCCCCGCACGAAGCGTGAACCGCGCTGCTGGCTGCGCGCCTCTCCCCTTTGTGCAACTGACCCGAACGTATGCGTTTTGCTAACCGTAACCATTGTTCCTCCTTCGTCTAATGTATTGTCGCTCATAATTGGCAGCAGAAATCATGGCCCTGTGAGAGACACAGGCTCGCTCCATCATTCCGCTCCCCCATCATCGCCCATCGTCAAGCGCACGATGGCGCGGGAGACGCCCATAGATCGCGCCAACTCGGCTGCCGTCGCTTCCAGAACGCCCTGAATGTCGCTCGCCGCGCGGATGCGCGTGGTGATCTGGCGGATGAGCACTTCGCGTTGAGCGCGCTGCTGAGTCTCTGCCAGGAGGCGACGGTTGTCTATGGCAACGGCGGCTTGGTCGGCCAGTGCACGGTGAAAGTTGAGTTCAGCCGACGTAAACGTGTGAGCCTGTTCCGTCAGGGCAAACAACAAGCCAATCCATTGGCCGCGAGCCGCCAGCGGCGTGATCGCCATACCCCGCAAGCCAAGTCCTCCCAGCACCATTTTTGCCATCTCATCAATTTCCGGATCGGCCACGAGGTCAGCGCTGACCAGTGTCCCCTCGTTCGTGATCCGGCCAAAGAGCGCAAAGTCTGCAATCGCAAAACGCACACCTGGCGCGAGGCGCGGGGTTCCGGTATAATCCCAGGCTCCGGCCAATTCAATGTACTTGGCTTGTTCGCGCGTTGGCGTGTCGAACAGCGCGATGGCCGCTGTCTGAATGCCGGTGCGCGCCAAGTCGTCCAATACAGCCGACAGCACCTCGCTCATTCCTCCCGCCGATGTGATCTCGCGGCTGGTCTCGTACAGTGCGCGCGCCTCGTCGAGCGCCTGCCGGGTTTGCTCGATCAGGCGTGCGTTATCGGCGGACAGCGCGGTCTGGAGTGCAATCGCCTGGATCATTTCGATCTCTTCGCTAGACCAGGCGCGGTCACCTTCGCGGCGCAGGGTCAGCCGGCCCAGAGATTGTCCACGCAATTCGAGAGGAACCGTAAGCGGTTCAGAGGGCGACTCGACGCCTGGTGCAGTGCCACCCCGGAATTCAGCCCGGCGGCGCGCTTGTGACTGCCCCAAGTAACCTTGCCAACCTTCCCGCACCAACAAGCGGTTGGTCGTCTCCAGCTCTTTAAGTGCGCTCTGACTCTGCTGGAACAGGCGCGCGTTTTCCAAAGCCACGGCTACCTGGTCGGCCATGCCTTGCAGTGTAGCGATGTCACTCTCATCAAAAGCAGCCACCTGCGTGCTTTGAACATCCAGCGCGCCAATCACGCGTTCGCCCGCCCGCAGCGGCAGCGCCATTTCTGAACGCGTGTCGGGCAAGAGCGGATTGGCAAAGCGTACCGCAGCTTGGCCCACATCCAGTGCGATGCGCGCTTGCTTGTTGGCGCAGGCCGCGCCGACCATGGACTGTCCGCCAATTTCGAGTCGGTGGCCGCGCTCTTTCATCACACGTCCGGCTTCACCAGTGCCTTCCTGGAGAACGGCATAGCGAGCCACTTCGTCAACCAGGAACAGACCCACATAGTAAAAGCTGAAGCGTGACTGAATCAGATTGACCACTTGGCTGATCAACTGACTGGGATCGAGCAGCGTGGTCACCACACGCGAGACATCGGCACCAGTGGCAATCTGAGCAGCGTGGCGTTGCAACTGCTCGTTGGCCCGGCTGATTTCCTCTGTGCGTGCTTGCACGCGCTGTTCCAGCCCGGCGATCATATCGCGCAGCTGCTCGGTCATGCCGTTGAAGGTCAGCGCTAGCGCGCCGATTTCATCCCCAGAGTCTACCGTGGCCCGCACAGTCAGATCACCATCAGAGATTTGTTTGGCCACGGCTGTCAGGCGGACAATGGGGCGCGTCAATAGTTGAACGGCCCCTGCAGCCACGCTAGCGGTCGCGAGCAGCGTCAGCACTCCGACGATCAAGGTCGTCCGCTCTGTTGCTGAGATGGGGTTTAGAGCTTCGTTGGAATCCTGTGCGACTATCAATTTCCAGCCTAGATCAATGGCCGTGGCTGGCTTGTCTTGAGCAGCCGTCAGCACCACCGATGCCTGGCTGACGAAGCGAGGCTGGCCGCGGTAATTGAACGAAGCATAATTTGCTGCCGCGGACGCAGTCAGTTGCGCCAAGTCCTCAGGCGAAACGGCACTGATACCCTGAGGAGTCAATATTGCTCCCTCGCCCAGCAAGAGGCCCGCCTCACCGGTTTGTCCAAAGTGCTGGGCGCCCAGGACGTCCGTGATCGCCTGAATTCGGTAGAGTGCGTGCAACACACCTTCGATTGATGGCGAATCCGGCGCACGCACAGGTATGGCCAAAATGACGCCGAAGGTAGCCAGCCCACGACTGAATTCAGGCTGGCCAATATAGATAGCACCCTGACCATTATGATAGGCCTCTTGCCACCAGCGTTGGTCTGCTTGATAATACTTGGTCGTGCGGTTAGTGGCTGCAATGGTTGCGCCATATTTGTCCGTGATGAACAGATCGGCATAGTCCGGGAAGCGAACTCCAAACTTTTGCAACTCGCGCGACGCTGCGGTGGTCAGGATACTTTGAATGAGCGGGTCAGTGTCTAGTGCAATCGTCCACGCCACGTCGCGTTGCGCCAATGCGGCCTGGATCGCCGTCGCATCCGTCGTCTGGGTATAAGCCGCATTGGCTTTGAGCACGCTGTCATAAACGATGCTGTTCAGCGCCAGCGCTTCCAGCCCGTTGATCTGCTTGTTCATGATCGCTTGAATGGTCAAGGCTTTTTCGCCCGCCAGGGTTTTGAGATTCGCCCCGACGGCGTCAGTCAGCCTGGCGCGGTTTGTGATGTCGCTGAAGAAAACGACGGTGCTCACTGCGCCGAGCGACACGACCAAGAAGGCCAGGATGACCTTCGTGCGCAAGCTGACGTTGACGGGCAGATGCGCGCCCCTTGTTCTGCGGCGTGTCCGGCCAGAAACATTAACAACGGGAGACGGATTGGATATAGTCATGTTGCTCCTCTAAGCCGCGACCTGTTGGACTCGTTCAAGTTGAACCTCGCGGTCCGTTGCACCTCGACGCCTGCCCCAAGTGGCTACGCGGTAAAAGCCGCCGCACAGGAGAGTCTTTAGAATCGCGCCGCTGAATTCCTAGGGCGCAGGAACCTTTTCTGGTACGAGCTCTTCGCTCAACGCAAACTTGCTATTCCTGACGGCAATGATCGTTACCGCTTTGCGCGGCACATGCGAGTCGGCACTGAATGTGACGGAACCAGTAATGCCGAGAAAGTTTTTCGTCCCTTCCAGCGCTGCCTTAATCGCATTGGCATCCGTAGAACCGGCTCGCCGGATGGCATCGGCCAGCAGGTACACACCGTCGTAACCAAGAGCGGCGAAGGCGTTTTCCGGTTCATGGCCGTACTCGGCTTTGTAAGCCGCCATGAATTTCTTGATGCGGTCCGTCCCCGAGTTGGCATCCATCAGCGCATGCGTGCTAAAGTACACATTGTCGGCTGCCGGACCGCCGATGCCGATCAGATCAGGCGTGTCGTAACCATCACCGCCAACGATAGGCCCCGTGATGCCCGCTGCGCGGAACTGCTTGGCCAGTGGCCCGACGTGTTCGGGCATGGCGGCCACATAATAAAAGTCAGGCTGCTTGGGCAGCGCCTTCAACTTGCTGATTTGCGCCGAAAAATCAGTCGCCTGGCCTGGATAGGTGTCGGCCAAAACGACCGTCCCGCCGAGTTCAGTGAAACGCGCATTAAAGTACCGTGCCAGCCCTGTGGTATACTCTGTGTCAGCATCCCACAGCAAATAGGCTGACTTGCCAAACTTTTTGAAGCCAAACTCGGCTCCGGCCGCGGCCTGGACGTTGTCGCCGAACGCAGCCAGAAAGGCCTTGTCGCCGATCTGAGCCGGCAATTTGGGCGAAGTCGCGCCTGGCGTAATAAAGATCAACCCGGCCTTTTGAATCGCTGGGCCAGCGATGAGAACTTCATCGCTGTCGGAAAAGCCGAGCATGGCGACCACTTTGTCCTCGTTGATGTACTGCTGCGTGATCTGAGCCGTGAGCACCTGGTCGTACTTGGAATCGCGGATGACCAAGGCCAGAGGCCGCCCCAGCACGCCGCCCGCTGCGTTGATTTCCTTGACGGCCAGTTTGGCGCCTTGTGACATGGGCAGATCGAGCGATGACATCGAGCCGCTGAGATCAAAGCCGCCGCCAATCTTGATCGGTTGCTGCGCCGCAGGCGCGCCTGCCTTTGCGCAGCCGCTGAACAGTGCTGCAGCCAACAGTATGGTAATGACAAAGAACGAACGCAAGCCTTTCATGGCTTTCCTCCTTATAAGGAAATCAGAACGATTATTGTCGTGTTCTACGCCAACTTGTTGTTCACCCTCGCGCGAGCGCTCTGCCTCACCCGGTTTGAGGTGTACACCTCCACGCCGGCGGTGCCGCCAATCTATTGACTTGAGCTTACCTGGGGCAGTTCAAGTTCAATCGTCGCATACTGCGCGCCGGTCAACTGACTAATCTCGTGGACGGCCGAGTTCAAGACACCGTCCATCGTCACCGAGTTGCGGATGCGACCGGTGATCTCGTTGATCAAGCGCTCGCGGGCGGCGCGACGCTGGGTTTCTTCGAACAAGCGAGCACCATCCAGAGCCAGCGCGGCTTGCTGGACGATGGCACGAATGGCTTCGGCCTCGCCATCCGTCCAAGGCAAGGCGCCCTCGCCGCGCTCCATCACCAGTGTACCGATCGGCTGTCCACGCAGCTCCATGGGAATACGCAGGACATAGCCGCTGGTCTCTATCATCCGAACACTCTCTGCAGAGAATTCGGCATGCCGCTCTCCTCCAACCGACGTCAAAAAGTCTTGCCAACCCTCACCTACCAGCAACCGGTTCGCCTCGTCCAGTTCCTTGACCACGCGCTGTGTCTGTTGGAACAGGCGCGCATTTTCCAACGCTACACCGACCTGGTCAGCCATGCCTTGCAGCGCGGCAATGTCACTTTGGTCAAAGGCGGCTGCTCGTATGCTTTGCACGTCCAGCACGCCGACGACGCGCCCGCCGGCCCGCAGCGGCAGCGCCATTTCCGAGCGCGTATCAGGCAAAAGCGGATTGTCGAAGCGCATCGGCTCATCACCTACATCGAGCGCGATGCGCGCCTGACTATTGGCGCAGGCCCATCCCACCATGGACTGACCGCCGATTTCCAGGCGGTGACCGCGCTCCTTCATGATGCGTCCGGCTTCGCCGCTGCCTGCCTGCAGCACAGCAAAGCGATGGTCCGCATCTGCCAGGAACAGGCCCACGTAGTAGTAGTCAAATCGCGTTCGCACCAGCTCCACGACTTGAGCAGTCAATTGTTCAGGGTCCAGCGCCGTCGTCGCCACGCGAGCGACCTCGGCTGCGGTGGCAATTTGCGTGGCGCGGCGTTCCAACTCCCGGGTACGCTCGGCCACACGCCATTCCAGGCCCGCCAGAGTCTGTCGCAACTGGGCGACCATGGTATTGAACGCGCCAGCCAACGCGCCGACTTCATCCAGAGTCTCGACGGTTGCCTGTGCCGTCAAGTCGCCCTGGGCCACTTGGGCGGCAACAGCGGTCAGGCGGGCAATTGGGTTGGCCAGTACCTGCGCTACGATGACGCCTCCACCGGCCACCAAGCCAGCGATCACCAGCGCCAGCAACAGCACAGAACGCGTCTGTGCCTGTACAGGCGCCAGGCTTTCGGCGCGATCTTGGTAGATAACTACTGACCAGCCCAAGTCCGCAATATACTTTTCCTCTGTGGTGGCAGCTACCAGCGTCCGGCTGACCAGCTTGGGCGTGCCTTCATAGTCAAGTTCTCCATAATCACCAGCGATTGCCTGCAACTTGGCCAATGTCCCCGGGTCAGGCTGCGCCTTCTCGCCGCTCTCTGTGAATACACGCCCCCCTGGCAAGTAGAGTTCAGCACGACCGGTTTGCCCTAACCGGTTCGAGGCTAACAGTTGAGTAAGCGCATCCACGCGGTAAGTGGTGCGGAGAATACCTGTAACGGCTTTGTTCGTGTCGTACACTGGCAAAGCGATGATAATGCTAAATGTCCGACTGCTCTCATCGTATGTCGGCTCGCCGATATAAAGAGAGCCTTTGCCATTGTTCCAGGCCGCCTGCCACCAACCCTCATCCGCCTGATTATAGTCCGAGGTACGGTTAGTGGCCCCTACCAGTGCGCCATATTTGTCCGTTGCAAAGACTTCGACGTGCTCTGGGAAAGACGCGCGAAAATTGTTCATTTCTGCTGCCACGTCGTTGATCAAGCGAATGTAGATCAACAGATTTTGCTCGTCATTGGCCGCGACGGCAGCCTGCCACTTGCGATCGAGCTCTTCAATCCCGGACAAGATGGTCTCCGGGCTACCGGTGTAGGAGCCACTGGCGACTGTGAGCTCGTATTCCAGGGATTTGCTTGAACCGAGCGTTCTCAACCTATCCACCTGCCGGGCCAACTGGTCACCGATTGCTGTCGCTTTAGAGTTGGCCACATTCTTCAAACTCGTGCCCACATTGGCGGCGATGCTGGCGGACATGGTACGGTTGTTCAGGTAGAACGCCAAGCCCAATGGGATAAGGGACACAACCAAAAAGGCAATGATGAGCTTGGTGCGCAAGGTATAGTTGGCGAACTGCCGCACGACAAAGACACCGTAAATCAGTATCAACACCACCGCAATGATCGTAGCGGTAGTCGGCGATACTGCAGAGATGCGCCAAGCCGGTTCGCTCAAGTCAACGAACAAAGCCAGGAGGCCCACGAGAACGCCCGCGGCAACCGCACGGGCAGCTTGCCGTTGGAATAGCACCTGCCCGGCAATCATGGCGGTCAAGATCACGGCCGCCGCACCCAACAACAACCCCAAGCCCTTGAACAGGAGCGCCCCGGCCAGGCACACTAGCAGCACCCCGCCGATGGCAAACCCCGCACCCGATTCAGAACGACCGCGCCTGCTCAACCAGACGCTAACCGCAGAGGCTACACCCATGACTAGAGAGACACCCACAATTGCAAACTGCTGCCAAACTGGATCCAGGATGGCTGTATACAAGTTGTACAGAAACAAGACAACAGCCGCGCCAAGCATGACTTGACTGACCCGGAACGCATTACGCGTCCGCGCGGCTGCTTTGGCGGTTAGCTCGGTTTGTTGACGGGAATCGGGAATGTTCATGTCAAATCCCCCAGCCTACTTTTCTCATGCCTTGCCGGCAGGCTCAGACACTTGAACCCGGACTGACGCGCGTGAGGCGCCGAATGCGTGGCCCAGCTCTTCAACCATCCGCTGCAAGATGGCATTGACTGTCGGCACGCCTCGGATTTTTGCGGTAATCGTGTTGACAGCCTGCTCACGTACGGCCAGGCGTTGGGCTTCCTCAAACAAGCGCGCGCTCTCCAACGTCTGTGCTAACCGGTCGGCCAGTGTTCCCAGCAGGGCCTCCTCCTCAGTCGTCCAAGCTTCGCCAGTCGCGCTCTTGCGAAAATGCAGAACGCCGATCACCTGGTCACGCACTTTGAGAGGCACGGCCAGGGTGGGTTCTCCTGTACCATTCCCTTGCACACTTTGACCGATCTGGAGTGCCTGCAGCATCTCGGGGCACCAGTCACCTTGGGCCAGAGTAGTGGAACGGTGAGCGTAACGGTAGCTCAACTCGGTGCGAGAGCGCAGGATTTCAGACCATGCCTGGCGGCTGAGTTCGCCATAGGCGCGGTGCGTCGCCTCCAGTGCAGCCTGGCTTTCGACATAAAGGCGTGCGTTGTCAAGCGCCACAGCCACCTGGTCAGCCATGATTTGCAGCACGGCGATCGCTGCCTCGTCAAAAGCGCCTGGCTGGTCACTCTGCACGGTCAGCGCGCCGAGCACGCGGCCCCGTGAGCGCAAGGGCAAAGCCGCTTCGGATCGGGTATCCGGCAATTCCGCAGTTGCTAGGCGAATCGCATCTTCACCTGCCACCAACGCAATGCGCGCTTGCGCGTTGGCGATGCTCCAACCAATCATGGAGCTGCCGCCGATTTGCAGTCGGTGATCACGGGCCAGCATCTTGACACCAGCCTCGCCGGTGCCGGCTCGCAACACAGCCCACTCGCCAGCCTCATCCGACAGGAACAGCCCCACATAATAGAGATCGAACCGTTCACGAACGAGTTCGACGACTTGTTGGATGAGTTGATCCGTGTCAAGGATCGAAGCCGCCACGCTACCTACTTCTGCGGAGGCTTGCAGATAACCCGAGCGTCGCTCCAGTTCAGTCGTGCGTTCAGTCACGCGCCGTTCCAGACTCCCGATCAGATCACGCAGTCGGGCAGCCATCGTACTAAAAGCATGGCTCAAGCGGGCAATTTCGTCCTGACCTGCGATGGTCAGGGAGTGCTCCAGGTGGCCTTGCTCCAACGCGGACGCAGCTTCCGTCAGGTTGCCCAGTCGTCGAGTGATGGAACGCGCGATAAAATAACTCGTCGCCAGTCCGAGCAGCAGAGTAATCGCAAATGCCAGACCTATGGTGAGCAGTGTTTGGCGGTGCGCTGATACCGCTGCATCGTTAGAGAGTTTGGCAAACTCGTCATTCACAGCGATCAACCGCTCCAGTGAAGCGCGCACCTGGGCCAACAGATTGATGGTTTGATTGGCCAATTGATCGTCGGGAGTTCCCATTTGGACAGAGGTCAGGTAAGCCTCTCTGGCCTGCAGGTATTTGTCGTACGCAGCATGATACGCAGCCAGAGTAGATACTTCATCTTGCTGCAAGTCCAACCGTCCCAGGCCACGCAAGATAGCGGTGAACTCGGGGCTGCTGGTTGTCACCCATTCGGTGTCGTAGCGAGTCATAATGCCGGCGACAGTGGTTTCGACAGCCTTAATCTCACCGATTCGAGCAGCCTGGTCTGCTAAGCTCAACCCGACTTGACGCAGTGCCGTGAGGTGGATCTGGGCATCGGCTAGAGCTGTGTCTGCCTGATTGATAGCCACAATCGGGACCAGCATGAAATCGTAGAGGTTGGACAGATGATAGCGCATCACTCCCAGACCTTGCACGCTGGCAAGTGACACCCCGATGGCTCCTAACGACATGACCAAGATGATCAATACCATCTTCCAGGTCATAGTAACATTGGACAATATGTCTGCCCGGCGCACTGTGCTTGCTTTCAACACTTGTGCGGCGGCTGGTTGTGTGCCAAGAGTAGAATCGGGAATGCTCATATCAATCTCCCAAAATCAATCCGATTTACTGTAACCGTTGCCGTCGGTGGGTATCCCCATCCGAACCTCGACCTCGGCCATGCCCAGCGCCTCTCCCATCTCGCGGATGGCCGTCTGCAACACTGTGTCCAGATCCAGCGTCTCCCGCATACGGGCTGTAACCTCGCCAACCAACTGCTCCTGGGCCGCATGCTGCTGAGAGTCCTGGTAAAGGCGCGCGCTTTCCAGGGCTGCGCCCAGTTGGTCGGCGAGTGTCTCGAGCGCAGCAATCTCTTCCGACGTCCAGTCTCGGCCTTCGGGCTTGTAGGTATCCAACACCCCGATGACATTGCCGCGAACCTTGATCGGCACGGCCAGCGGCAGTGTGGTCCCATCGCCGG
>Ga0315268_10005609_pt1 | contig 13447 bp, 12 predicted proteins | sample C1_top_MG_FD_204535 | JGI IMG/M metagenome (GOLD analysis project Ga0315268, IMG submission 204535) | Sediment microbial communities from Yellowstone Lake, YNP, Wyoming, USA - C1_top | ecosystem: Environmental > Aquatic > Freshwater > Lake > Sediment | place: USA: Wyoming | collected 2017-08-01 | reverse complement strand
AGGAAAGGCAAAACCACCAGATGAAGCGCCTGCCGACTGCTAATCCCGTGCATGTGGCGGGAAAACCGACTGAACGGTTACGGCTGAACTTTGATGATGTGGCTTTTGTTACACCGCCCGATACAGTGGAAGCAAGACGGACAAAAGTGGAACCTCGTGATTTGCTGTTTACGATCACAGGCATTGTAGGGCTTGTGGCAGTCGTACCCGATGATATTGGCGAGGCCTATGTCAGCCAACACGTTGCCATTGTTCGACTCAACGACGAAATTGACCCGACTTTTGTCGCTGCTTTTTTGGCAGACGTAAATGGTGGGCAAGCTCAGATAAGCAGGTTGCAATATGGTCAAACCAAGCCTGGATTCGGGCTGGATAACATTCGTTCGCTTCAAGCCTTTTGTCCACCCTTGCCACTTCAACGGGAATCCGCTGCTTGGTCTACACATGCACGCGAGTTAGAAGATCAGCAGACTCGATCTCGCCATTATTTCAATGAACTTGCCAATTCTCTGCTGGCCCAGGCTTTCACAGGTGAACTCACCGCTCAATGGCACGAGGCGCACCGCGAAGCACTGGCACGTGAAGCCGAAGAGATGCAAAAACGGCTAGAAAAGAAGAAGCGCCCCACCGAGCTACCCGGCGCAGAAGCCAGTTTAGAGGAACTCTTTCAATCCCTCAGCCGTCTTCCTGCCGCTGCAGAGATTGTGGCCAAGGCCATGCCTCAAATTGATTGGGACAAGCTAGTTCAGCCTGTGCGCCTGCCTGAATTCACCAGATTTGCCGATGCTCTGCGACCTTTTACCGAACTCATGGCCGAGTCACTCAATACTGGCCTTATCCGGCAAGTGGCTGCACTGAACGCTTCTATAATCGAGACTTGGGCGAAAGCGATAGGGCCACTGGTGGACTCTTGGAAACAGGCCACACCTTTTTACGCGGAATTGGCTTCCAAGATTAGCCAACTGGCGCAATTGCAGCTTCGCCGGCCCATGACGCGCGCCGAACTGCAAGATGCTGTGATGGACGTAGTTAGCGAATTGCCGCGTTTCTGGACATTGGTAGATTTGGTTGAGGATTGGCGGCTGAACCATTTGCCGCGCAACACCATCCGTGAAGCGGTAGACATGTTGGTGGTGCTGGCCAAGGTACGCTCGGCGTCTATCAGCTACGAAACCAACGATCCAGAGAATCCTATCGGGTATATCCAAGCGTTCACATGCGTTTCCGATACTGAACTTGTCGAGCCTAAAGACATCCACCTATGAAACTCCATTCTCTGTGGATTGGCGATTATCGTAACCTTCGAGACATTGAGCTGACGTTTCCACCTCAGCCGCGTTTGCCCATTCACTTGGTCGTGGGCATCAATGGCACGGGCAAGTCAGGCCTGCTGCGCGTGATCGCGCACATCTTTAGGACGCTTGAGTACAGCCAGGCCCCACACATCCCTTTCCGAGCCGAATACCAGATCGGGCGTGGTGAGGAGAACTGGCAAGTCCGTATCAAGGGAGATGGAAGCGGAACGGTTAGCGGCATCACATTTGAGGTGGCGAATGCGCAAGGCGAGTTCAGCCCTCGTGAACGAAGCGAGTGGGCAGACTTTCTCCCCGCTCGCACAGTTGTTTACACATCCGGCAACCTGGCGGAATGGCAGCCCATCTTTGCTGAAGCCATCACAGAGCGAGAGCGTTGGGAGTCCGATCAGGCGGAAGCCTTGCGCAGTAGGCAGGACAGTGAGGCGCACATTGACGAAGTCGCAACGAGTGTGGAGTTGAAGCGTCCTTCTCCTGTGATTGAAGAGGTCATTCCAAGCCGAACGCTGCTGCTTACTCCGCCGCATCTACAATTGGCGCTTTTGGCAACGCTTGCGCTTAAAGAAGCGGCTGACGCCGACCTGCGCAGCGAAATTTACCAGCGAGCCAAGCTTGACCAACTGACGCGGTTTGCGCTCCGATTGGAACCTCTCTCAATGCAAGACGGTGGTAGACAGAGTCACGAACGGCTCACGTTACTCATCCAAGAATTACTCGTGAAATATCCGGATGATCCAGACTTGCAGAAAAGACTTGAGGAATTGAACAAACAAGGCTCAGTCTTGCCTCCTCGCCCGATGGAACTTGTGCGCAAGCTAGCCGAGTTGGCTGCTCGTCGCCATCGCAATCCGGATGGCAGTTATCACCTCCTATTTGATATGACGCCGGAGATTCGTCTTGGCCTGGGCGGCGACAAGGGATTGTTCCCCACTCCAATGGAGTTCTACGAATTCCTTGCAGATCTGTACGAGCGCGGTGTCCTGGCAGGGGTTGACCTTGTCATTCGCAAGACGGACCTACCCGACGAAATTCTTGACCATCACTTGAGCGATGGCGAGTACGATTTCCTCGGCCGCATGGCGCTATTCCTGTTGCTGTGTCAGCCCGAATCGCTTTTCTTACTCGATGAGCCAGAATCACACTTCAATGATGTGTGGAAACGTGAACTAGTTGACATTCTGGCAATGATTCTCAAGGATCAGCCCTCGACGGTTCTTTTGACAACGCACTCGAGCATCGTCGTCTCGGATGTTTCGGCGGATCAAGTCACCTTGCTGAAGAAGGATGAGCAAGGCCGGACACGCTCCATAGACATCCGCACTCCGACGCTGGGAGCAGACCCAAGCGAGATTATGATCCAGGTGCTTGAGGCTCCCGATAGCATTGGTCAGGATGCCTTGGATTATTTGGATGACCAGTTGAAGCGGGACTGGAAACCTGAGGATCGAGAAGAGTTGGAAAAACTGATTCGCACAGTCGGCCCAGGCTATCATCGCTCAGAACTGCGTACCATCTGGAGGAAGCTCAATGCTCCACAGAATTAATATACCTGCCTGCCGAGCACAACTTGAGTGGATAGTCCAACTTCAATGGAGATTGTTGACGGCCCTATGCCAGCCTGACGTGAAGAGTCAGGACATCACCGTGGATTGGGTGATCGCCCAATCACCCGACCTGGGTCACCGATGGGTCACGACATTCTGCTCTCGCAAAGACCAGATTGATAGCATCAAGCGGCCGATGCTGCAACACATGCAAGCCATCGCCGGACTCGCGTCAGCGGACAAGCAGGCGTTAGTTGAAGCCTTTGAGCATGATCAGCAGTTTCATCTGGCCTTCGAAGCCAATTCTTCACAACCGCGTCGCTTGCGTGGTCTCTCCTCGTTTCAGAATCAAGGCGCTGTCGAGGCTGTGCGGGGTTTCTTTGAGAGCTTTTACGCGCCCAATTTTTACGCCAACGCTGGCTATGACATTCCACAGGTGGACGGCAGCGTAGTACGATTTCATCGTGGCGAATTCTTCAAGCATTTCCAAGTCGCCAACCCTCAAATGTGTGTCTGCCCAATGTGTGATGGCGATTGGGGCGAGCCGCATGTGGATCACTTTTACCCCAAGTCGCAATATCCCTACCTTTCCTGTCATCCTCTCAACCTGGTGCCTATCTGCCCCACATGCAACAGCCCGCAGAACAAGGGTGAAAAGCTGCCGCTGACATCCGATAAAGACGACCCAATGACAGATTGGTTCCATCCCTATCTGCGTTCTGCCCAGGGCAGTTTTCAAGTTCGATTTGAGCGATTGGCAGATGGCACGACACCTGTGCTCTTCAGTCCTGACCCTCAGGTGCAGGCCCGGCTTGATAACCTTGAGCATTTGATCAAACTGAACCAGCGTTGGCGCAAGGCTTTGTCGCGCGAGTTTCAAGTTACACTTCGCAGAATAGAAAAACGCTGCAAAGCAACTGGGCATCCCATGAGCAAGGAAGAGCTTGTCGCCAAGTTGAGTGAGTGGGCCGAAGATGAGGAGTGTGAAATCGGTCTGAAGGCATTTGGCCTGGTATCCACTCGGTATTTGCAGTGTGCTGCCAGTGGAGATGCCGTCATCTTTGATGAATTGTGGATTTACAACGTCAAAGCTGATGCGTTGACAGGCAAGTGACTCGTGACGAAAAGGAATGCTCATGAAAAAAGGCGCTTAAGCGGCGCACCGAGCGCAAACAGCAACACGTGCAAGAGGCGCAGTCTCCACTGCGTTACATCCGCCAGGCACGCCGCTCTATCCACACTTTCAGGATCGCGTGAATCGCCTGGCGAGAGCGGCACGCGGTATCGGCTGGGGATATGGCGATCACGTCACAGAACAGATAGAGCTTCTGGAAACCGAAGTGAGTAGGCAGTGGGCGCGCCAGGTGACCACAGGCTGCCAAGATTTCTGACTGCCGTTCTAGAGCCGGGCGTCTGCGCGCCGAAGCGGACGCGGTGGTGGCGGAAGCCAAAGCGCGCGTCGAGCGGATAATATTGGGAGAAGAGGCATGAACACAGGCGGCAAATATCGCCCGCTGTTCGACCATTTGCGCAGCAGCGGGCAGGATGAGGTCATGCTCACCTTTGCCAAAATCGAGGCTTTGCTCGGCAATAACCTGCCGGATTCAGCGCGGTCGCACCGTGGCTGGTGGAGCAATCGCGGTGGAGGGGGGCTGCAATCTCAGGCGTGGATGAAAGCGGGCTATCACGTCGCCGAACTTGACCTCACTCAAGAGTGGGTGACATTCCGCAAAGCTGTGGTCAAATATACAGTGCAGCGCGAAGGCGGCGTCGTAGTGTGGGATAGCGATTTGATCAAAGCCTTGCGCCAGCACATGGGCTTCAACCAGGCGCAGTTGGCGGAAGAGCTGGGCGTGCGGCAGCAAACCATCAGCGAGTGGGAAAATGGCCTCTATCCGCCGAGCCGCGCCACCTGCAAGCATCTGAGTCTGGTCGCCGAGCGAGCCGGGTTCAAGTACGGCTAGGCTGGAGTCATATCATGCAAATCACTCCCTTCAAACTGGAACGCTACTTTGCCCAATACGAGTTCAAAGTCAAGTATCTGCTGAGTCCCTCTGACTGCGAAAGCCTCTCGATGGCCGAGCTATTGCAATTGGCTGACTCGGACAGCCTGACGCTGTGGAACGAGTTGAGGCTGGGCTATACCGAGTCGCCCGGCCACCCAGTATTGCGAGCGGAAGTATCCCGACTTTATCAGACGATTAGTCCTAACGATGTGATGATCGCCGCGCCTGAAGAAGCAATCTTTATAGCGATGCAGACGCTGCTCGGACCGGCCGATCATGTCGTCTCTATCTCTCCCGCCTATCAGTCGCTGTATGAGATTGCCCAAGCGATTGGCTGCGACGTGACGCCGTGGACATTCAAGTTGGACGCAAATGGCTGGCGGCTCGATCTCGATCAATTGGAGCGCGCGCTGACTGAGCGCACGCGGTTGATCGTGCTCAACTTTCCGCACAATCCTACCGGCTATGTGCCTTCTCGCGATGAATTGAACAGCATCGTCGAGTTGGCAAGAAAGCGCAGCCTCTATGTTTTCTGCGATGAGATGTATCGCCTGCTGGAATATGATCCGGCCCGCTGGCTGCCCGCGATGTGCGACCTATACGAGAGAGGCATTTCGCTATCAGGCATGTCCAAGGCGTTTGGATTGCCAGGGTTGCGCATAGGCTGGCTCGCCACACGACAGCCGGCGCTGATGGAACAATTCCTAGCGTTCAAAGACTATACGACGATATGCAGCAGCGCGCCGAGCGAAGCCCTGGCCATCATGGCGCTGAGAGCCAAAGACGTGATCGTGGCTCGCAATCTCGCCATCATTCAAGACAACCTGAAAATTGCCGAACGGTTCTTTATGGAGCAAGGCGACCGGTTCGTCTGGATCAGGCCGCAGGCCGGTTCCATTGCGTTTCCACGTTGGGCGGGCGGTACTCCCGTGGAACAGTTTTGCCAGAGTGCGCTCGAACAGCAGGGCGTGATGATCGTGCCGGGAAGCATTTTTGATTTTCCAGGAAACCACTTCCGGGTTGGTCTGGGCCGAAAGAATTTTGGTGAAGCGCTTGGCCGGGTGCGGGCCTTGCATGGTTTCTCGTTTCCTGTTACAATGTAGCTGCAAACACGATGACCGGGATGAGTAGCCGGGCCAGTCAGCAACAGGGATTGAAGGCCAGAGACTGAGAGCCTTCTTTGCAAGCTACCGGCGAAAACCTCCCGCGAGCGGGCCGATGAACGAAACTATCAAGTATTCGGCTCCGGGCGCGCCCGTTATAGCGAAAGAGTGGTGGCAATTTAGACCATCATGTGGGTGGAACCACGGGAGAAGGCGCCTCTCGTCCCAGTCGGGATGAGAGGCGTGTGTTTTTAGAAGGAAGCCGGCAAGCCAATGCTACACGTTGACCAGTTTTCATTCATCCTGGGTTTTGTTGTTGCGGTGATAACGCTGTGGGCGTTGGGGCAGGTTGCGTCCTGGCTGAAAGGCGTCTTTAAACCAGCCGCCGATCAGCCGATCGGGAAGAGACTATCCACCAGCCTACGCAACTTGATAGCGAGCTTGCTGGTCCTGCTGGCATTGGCGGTGATGGGCTATATACTGTATTCGGTGATCAAGTAGAACTGCGAGGAGGTAAGCTATGGATAAGGGAATGTCAGAAGGACATGACGACAAGTTGCATCGTGTCCGTCACTCGGCAGCGCACGTGATGGCGCAAGCCGTGCTGGAAATGTTTCCCGAGGGCAAGATTGCCATCGGCCCGGCGATCGAGGACGGCTTTTACTATGACTTTGACCTGCCGCGCAATCTTTTGCCGGAAGACCTGGAAAAGATCGAGAAGCGGATGCGCGAGATCATTAAGGAAGACTATCCGTTTGTGTATCGCGAGGTCAGCGCAGACGAAGCGCGCGCCCAGTTCAAAGATCAGCCCTACAAGATCGAACTGATCGACGACCTGGAAAAAGGCGGCATGGACGACGCGAACGCGGGCAACCCGACGGACGAGCCGGTCAAGATTTCGTTCTACACGCAGGGCCCATTTACCGATCTATGCCGAGGCCCGCACGTCGAGCGCACTGGGCAGATCAACCCGGACGCGATCAAGCTAATGAGCATCGCCGGCGCGTACTGGCGCGGTAAGGAATCGAATCCGCAGCTTCAACGCATTTACGGCACGGCGTGGGAGACGGCGGACCAGCTCGAGCAACACCTGTGGCAAATCGAGGAAGCCAAGAAGCGCGACCATCGCAAGCTGGGCAAGGAACTCGAAATCTTTGTCCTCGACGAAGAGGTGGGGCCGGGCTTGCCGCTGTGGCTGCCGAACGGCGGAGTGCTCATCGAAGAGTTGGAGAGCCTGGCGAAAGAAATGGAGCGCAAGGCCGGTTATGTGCGCGTCCGCACGCCGCACGTGACCAAAGAAGCGCTTTTTTTGCACAGCGGGCACTTGCCTTACTATGCAGAAAGCATGTTCCCGCCCATGGATCTCGAAGGCGTCCGCTACTATCTCAAGCCGATGAACTGCCCGTTCCATCACAAGATCTTTGCCAGCAAGCCGCGCAGCTACCGCGAGTTGCCGCTGCGCCTGGCCGAATACGGCACGTGCTATCGTTACGAAAAGAGTGGTGAGCTGTTCGGCCTGATGCGCGTCCGCTTCATGCAGATGAACGACGCACACCTCTATGTCCCGGAAGACCTGTTCGAGCAAGAGTTCATGGGCGTCATTGACCTGTACATCAAGTATTTCAAGCTGTTCGGGATCGAGAAATACGTCATGCGCTTCAGCACGCACGATCCACAAGAGCTGGGCAAGAAATATGTGGACAACGCGCCGCTGTGGCTCAAGACGGAAGAGATGGTGCGCCAGGCCATGAGGAACGGCGGCATCAACTTTGTCGAGGTCCCCGGCGAAGCCGCCTTTTATGGTCCCAAGATTGACGTGCAAATCTGGAGCGCCATCGGGCGAGAGTTCTCGCTGGCAACCAACCAGGTGGACTTTGCCCAGCCGTTGCGCTTTGACCTCAAATTCACCAACAAGGCTGGTCAGGAAGAAATGCCGCTGGTGATTCACCGCGCGCCGCTCAGCACGCACGAGCGCATGGTCGGCTTTTTGCTCGAACACTATGCGGGCAACTTTCCGGTCTGGCTTGCGCCGGTCCAGGCGGTGATCATCCCGATCACCGATCGTCACGTCGAGTTTGCGCGACAAGTTCAGGCGCGTCTCTTTGACGAGGGCTTCCGCGTTGAGGTGGACGATTCGGCCAGCCGGATGCAGGCAAAGATCCGCGACGCGCAGAATAGAAAGATACCGTACATGTTGGTTTTGGGCGATAAAGAACAGCAGGCCGATGCGGTCAATGTCCGGCTGAGGTCGGGTGAACAGCTCGGCGTCAAGCCGGTGGCCGAGGTCGTCGCGCTGCTCAAGCGGGTGGTGGAGAATAGGTCGGCGCAGTTAGTTTGATCCGACAAGGTGACACCCTCTGCCAATCGTCGTCTCAAATTGAAGCGCCCTGTTCCGTCTCGGAAACAGGGCGCTTGTTTTCACCTTGTCATCCTTCGTGACCAGAGTCTCTCAACAACATCGAGCGGAACATCCACGCAGCCGAGTTGCCCGTGGCTCGGATCGTCGAGCGTGTGAAAGTCACTGCCGCCCGTAGTGACGAGATGGTATTTCGCCGCGATGTCAAGCAGTTCTGCTTGTTGCTCTGGCGTGTGCTTGGGGTAATATACCTCAATGCCATCCAGTCCCGCTTCGACCAGTTGCGGGATGAGGTGAGCCAGCTTTGATTCGGCTGGATGGGCCATCACGGCCAGGCCGCCCGCGTCATGAATGTAGCCCATCGCCTCGCTCATCGTCATGCGCAAGCGGTTGACGTAGGCGGGGCCATCATTCGAAATGTACTTGTCGAACGCCTCTTGCGTGGTCGCAACGTAACCGGCCTCGACCATCGCGCGCGCAATGTGCGGACGGGCAATGGACGCAGCATCACCTGCCATCGCCATGATGCGCTCCCACTCGAGCGGCATTCCCATCGCCGCCAGTTTTTTGAGCATCCCTCGAGCGCGCCCCACACGCGCGTCACGAATTGCCAAAAGTTGTTCCTGCAACTGCGGTTCGGATGGATCAACCCAGTAGCCGAGGATGTGTGCATCGCCGTGCTTGCCTTCGCTGTTGATTTCAATTCCGGCGATGACTTCGACGCCCACCTCACGCCCGGCCTGTAGTGCTTCAGGCACACCTTCTGTTGTGTCGTGGTCTGTCAGCGCCAGCGCGCCGATTCCCAACTGCCTGGCTAAATGAACGACCTCCGATGGACGGAGCGTGCCATCGGAGGCCGTGCTATGCGTGTGCAGGTCTGCCCGAAAACTCATCGTTTCTCTACAGTTAGTTTGACCGCCGTCCTCTCCTGTTCGTCAATCGAAACCTCAGTAAACGCGGGAATCATGATCACATCAATCCCATCTTGGGCCAAGTACCCTCGTGCGATCGCCGCCGCTTTCACTGCTTGATTGACCGCCCCGGCGCCGATGGCTTGCACTTCCGCTCGTCCGACCTCGCGGACGACTCCCGCGATAGCGCCCGCGACTGAAGTCGAGCGCGAATGTGCAGAAACCTTGATGATGTCCATTGTTCGCCTCCTCCCTAAGGCTGTGCTGTGATGATTATATAGCCGGGCACGCTGCGCATCGTTGCGCGGCGCACTCGTCATTGTTGACGAGTATTTTACACGATATTAGTCTCTTAATCAAGGCCGCATTTTGGCGGGATTGCGGCTTTTATCACAGGCATTGTGGCAAAATATCACAAGATTCCTACCTGGCTGTGGTCGCCCAACGTAAGTTTGTAAGCTTTTGGTTTAATCGGCGAGCGGGTCAATTGGACATGGCGGCCAATCAGGCTGTCTTCGATGCGCGCCGGAATATCGGCAATGCGCGAATTTTCCAGCACAATACAGTGTTCGACCTCGCTGTTTTCGACCACGCAATGATGATAGATCGAAGTGAACGGCCCGACATAACTGTTGATGATGCGTGTATCCTGCCCGATGATGGCCGGGCCGCGAATGCGGCTGTTGATAATCTCAGCGCCCTGCTCGATGGTGACTTTGCCTTCGAGGATCGAATCTTTATCCACGTGGCCCTCGACAGTGTGATTGATCTCCTCCAGCACGAGCGAGTTGGCAGCCAGTATGTCAGTCGGCTTGCCAGTGTCAATCCACCAGCCTGTGTGAACGTAGGGATACACATGATAGCCCTTGTCAACGAGGTATTGGATGGCGTCGGTGATTTCCAGCTCGTTGCGCCAGGAAGGCTTGATGGCGTTGACAGCTTCAAAGACGTTAGAGTCGAACATATAGATGCCCACCAGCGCCAGGTTGCTGGGAGGCTCTTGGGGCTTTTCGATCAGCCGCACGATACGGCCATTGTCCAGTTGAGCTACGCCGTAATGCTGCGGCTCGGACACCGGCGTGAGCACGATCTGGCAATTGTAATTGCAGGAAGCAAACTCGCGCAACAGCGGTGAAAGCCCACCCTGGATGACGTTATCGCCCAGGAACATCACAAAACGATCGTCGCCGATGTAATCGCGCGAAATCTTGACCGCATGCGCCAGCCCCAATGGCGCTTCCTGCGGAATGTAGGTGATCTTGACTCCCCAACGCGCACCAGTGCCCACAGCGTTTTTGATGTCGGGCGCTGTGTCGCCCACGACAACTCCGATGTCGTTGATGCCGGCGTCGCGCAGCGTCTCGATGACGCGAAACAGCACCGGCTTGTTGGCGACGGGAATGAGTTGCTTGGCGCTCGTATACGTCAGCGGGTAGAGGCGCGTGCCTTTGCCGCCAGAGAGAATCAGTCCTTTCATTGGCCTGGTCTCCTTCTTGACTGCGGACAACAGCCCGCCGACCGCAGTCATTGGTCATCTGAGGTCAATATCCGAGTGATTTGTCCGTTGGAGCGTTTGTGAGTGCTACGCCAAAAATGCGAGCGTGCGCCTTTTCCAATTTTTCTTTTGCTTGCTGGAGATGGTCACGGCTGGTGTGACCCGCTTTCACCAAGAGCAGGACGCCGTCCACTTTCATGCCTAGAACAGCAGCGTCGGTCGCAGACAAAATGGGCGGCGCGTCAAACAGCACCAGGTCGGCGCGTTTTTGCAGCGCAGCGATGACTTCGTCCATGCGCTTGGAGCCAAGTTGAGCTGCTGGGTCGAGAGGGGTTGGACCGCTGGTCAACAGTTGAAGATTCTCCACATCTGCGAGTTCTATCAGCGGCGGCGCAGAAAGTGCAGCTTGTCCTTCGAGTAGCGTCGTCAGCCCGCGCTCGTTCGGCGCGCCAAAGATTTCGTGAAGCGTCGGGTGGCGCAGGTCGGCGTCCACCAAAATCACACGTTGGCCGCCTTGCGCGATCACAATGGCGAGGTTCGCCAGGGCGACAGACTTGGTCTCGTTCGGCGCGGCAGACGTGACGACGAGGGCTTGCAACGAATGCCCTGTCGCCGAGAGCGACAGGTTCGCCCGCAGTGCGCGGTATGCTTCGGCGGAAGGCGAGCGGGGATGAGTTAGTGTCACAAGATTAGGTTTTGACTCTGGCATGTCTTTGACTCTCGTTGTTATAGCAGTGCATTGGAGCTTGTCTATCAATCAGTCAATCACCGTTCCGCACTTGGAATCGTTCCCAGCACAGGTAGGTTCAGCTTGCGCTCCACATCGGCAGAGGAGCGGACGACGCCGGACTCGACCCATTCGAGTGCGGCGACGACGAGCGCGCCAAGCAACAGGCCAAAGATGCCGCCGGCCGCCGTGTTGATGGTCGTCTGCGGGCGAAACTTGCTATAGATGGGATTGTCGCCCAGGACGACTTCTACCTGATCTTCTTTGCGGACTTTGCCGTTCTCCAACTCGCGCCAATCCTGAAACTCTTGCGCCCACGCGATGGCGATGCGATTGGCCTGCTCGCCGTCTGCATTCTTGACGTCAATTTGAATGACGTTCCTGTCTTCGAACGAGGCGATGGTGACATTGTCCTTGAGTTGCTCCGGCGTCATGTCGAGCGGCGCGCCGGCCTGCTCAAAGCGTTGAAGCACTTGACCCGCGAACCTCTTAGTATCAATGATCGTCACGTAGGCGCGCAGCAGATTCTTGGTTGTCTCGGCCAGGCCAAGATCGTTGCGAGCGGGCAAAACTGTCATTCGCATGGAGGATTTGTAGATTGGCCGTTGCAGCTTGCTAAAGCCAAACGCGCTGGCGGCGGCCACGATTGCCACGACGACAATGATCCAGCCGCGCTGGCGCAAAATGCGAAAATAGTCAGAGAGTTCCATAGTTACCTCGTGATGCGTGCTCTATTCTCGCACGTTACGCGGCACGCATCATATTTCATTCTACCATAGATTTCAGGCATTACGCTCCGGCCAGAGATAGTGCGCGAGAAAGACGAGCGCAACGCCGGCCGCGAGCGCCAGCGCCACACGCACGGGCAGGTCGAGTTGAGCGCGCAGACCGGGCGGCACAAGGCCCACGTTCACCGGATCAACGGCGCGCACTATCGCGCCGTCGGGGCCGAGCTGCGGGAAGGCTTGTGCGTTGCGGTTCTGCAACACCGTGATAGCCGCCGTCGCGATTGCTTCGAGTTGACGCGGATCGTTCCATGTGATGAACATGGTCACCACGCTGCGTTGATGGTCAGAGGCGATGCGCCCGGCCAGCGCGCCGGCCGGAATGTCCACGCTCTGCTTTTGCAGTTCGCGGCTCACTTCGAGGCCAAAGTCACCTGTCTTGACCCAATCGCCCAGCCCGCCAGCGATGTATTCCGAAGCCAGCCACGCCGGATAATAGCGGTCGTAGAGATAGGTGCCCGACGATTCCGGCGCATAACCCACGGTGAAGCGAATGCCCACCTGATAGACCGGCGCGGGACGACGGTAGGTCGCCAAGCCGATGCCCAATACGATGATGGCGGGCAGCAATGCTAGCCACCAGCGGCGGGTGAGGACGTGCCAATAGGTTCGCAACTCCATTATGTGCCCCCGGATGGAGACAAGGCAAGAGGGAGACAAGGGGGATAAGCAAATTTCACCTTGTCACCTTATCACCTTGTCGTGAATGAATGCCCCAAGCTTGTGTTTGAACACTTGCGTATCGAATTTGAGCGCAAACTCGCGGATCGTCGCCGTATTGAAGAGGCTGTTGTCGAAGCGATGCACAGCATCCATCAGACTTGGCGCGGTCGGCTCGCGAAAGAACAATCCGGTCACACCTTCCTGAACCATGTCGAGCGCGCCGCCGCCCGCAAACGCAATGACGGGTCGCCCGGCGGCCTGCGCTTGCACCGGCGTGATGCCAAAGTCTTCCAGGCCAGGAAAGATAAACGCGCGGCAGCGCGCCATCAGTTCCGCTCTTTGCGCATCGTCAACACGGCCCAGAAAAGTGATGTTTGGCTTGGCCATCGCCTGCAACCGCGCTCGATCCCGCCCGTCGCCGGCAATGACCAACGGCAATCCCAGTGCATTGAATGTTTTGATGGCGAGGTCAATCCTTTTGTAAGGGACGAGCCGCGATAGGATCAGAAAATAGTCGTCGGGCTTGGCAGCCGGCGGAAAGTAT
>Ga0315268_10005608_pt1 | contig 13447 bp, 17 predicted proteins | sample C1_top_MG_FD_204535 | JGI IMG/M metagenome (GOLD analysis project Ga0315268, IMG submission 204535) | Sediment microbial communities from Yellowstone Lake, YNP, Wyoming, USA - C1_top | ecosystem: Environmental > Aquatic > Freshwater > Lake > Sediment | place: USA: Wyoming | collected 2017-08-01 | reverse complement strand
CCAGGATACGCCCTTTATCCATCTCCACGCCCAGCTCTTCCAGGCCCAGGCCCTCGGTGTTGCACCGCCGTCCGGTGGCCAAAAGGATGGTGTCCGGAGTCAGGTCGGTCCGATCGTCAAGTCGGCAGCTAAAGTTATCTGCCTCTTCTTCCACGGCGCACACCTGGACGCCGCACTTGACCGCGATCTTGCGGCGCTTGAGTACGCCGGCCAGGTACGCCGCCATCTCGGCGTCGTCGTAAGGCAGCAGGCGGTCCATCAACTCCACCAGGGTCACCTGGGAGCCCAGTTCCCGGAAGATGGCGGCCATCTCCACCCCCACCGCGCCGCCGCCCACCACCAGCAAATGACGGGGCAGGAAGTCGATGGTGAGAATCTCGTCGGCCAGGAAGACCCGGGGACTTGCCGGAAATATGGGCAGGCGGGCCGGCCGGGAGCCGGTGGCGATCACCACCCTGGCGGCCTGCACCAGGTCAAGCCGCCCGTCCTTCTCTACTTCGATCTTATCGGCGGCCAGGAGCCGGCCCCGGCCTTCCACCAGGGCGATGCGGTGCGCCTGAAAAAGACGGCCGATGCTGGCCCTCAGCCCTGAAACCACCCGTTCTTTGCGGGCGATGATGGCCTGGATGTCGGGTGACGCTTCCACGGGTTGCAACCCGAACTCCCGGGCCCGGCGCATCGACCTGGCCACTTCTGCGGAAGCCCGCACTGTCTTGGTGGGGATGCAGCCCCAGTTGAGGCAGACGCCGCCCAGGAACCTTTCCTCCACCACCGCCACCTTGGCGCCCAGTTGGGCCGCCCGGACCGCTCCCTGGTAGCCCGCCGGGCCGCCTCCCAGAAAGGCGATATCGTATGCTTCCGGCATGGTCGCACCTTATTGGATCACGATCTCCGGCTTGATGACCAATTCGGACTTGAAGGACTGGTTGATGGTGGAGTATTTCATGGCCATGTCCAGGGCCCGCTGCACCATCTCCTTGGTTTTGCCCCTGACCACGATCCTGGGATAGAAGGTCACCCGCTTGAACCAGGAAGTGCGGTCCAGGTGCTCCTCCACCTCGCCCACCGCCTCCATTTCCAGGGACACCAGGTCCATCTTGAAGCGTTCGCAGGCCCAGACCACCATCATGAAGTAGCAGGTGTTGGCCGCGGCCACAAAGGCGTCTTCCGGAGTGAGGACTCCGGCCTTGCCGAAGAGGTCCGGGGGCGCCGAAAACTCCATCTCCACGCCGTTCTGCATCCAGGTGTAGCCCAGATGCTCGCCCCGCCATTCCACTTTGTTTTTATAAATGGGCATAGTTGCTCCTTGGTTATTCCTCTTCCAAAACCTCGTCCACCGCCCGGGCGATTTCTCCGGCCACCGCTCTCACGGCGGCGTCCTCCTCCGGCCCGAAATGGCGCAGCTTGTCGGGAGCTTTCAAGCCGTGCTTTTTAAGAATCTCAGGGATGGAGAGGGACTTGGCCGGCTTGCCCGATAACATCTCCGTGGCCTTGGCGGCGCACATCTTGTCGCAGCCGTCCACCGTGATGGTGGGGTAGTTGGAGGCAAAGGTGCGCTCTTCCTCGCCGCCGGCGATGAACAGAGGCAGGCAGATGGTGACGGTCTCCCCGGGGCGCTCATCCAGCACCCTGCGGCAGGCCAGGCGGCACAGGGTCCCCTCGGGGATTTCCTCGCCGCTGCAGGAGACGATGCCCACTTTTTGCACCTGGATGTCCATCACGCCTCCTCCCCGGCGGCCAGTTCGTCCACCACCTTGGCCACTTCCGCCGCGGCCACCTGGGCCAGCTTCCGGCCGGTTTCATTGACTTCGGCAATGCCTTCCGGCTTCAGGTCCTTGTGCGCAGTGTAAAACTTGATGGCCTCGTAAGCCTTTTCAGGCTCTTTGCCCAGGGCCTGCACGCTCTTTTTGGCGCAGTCCTTGGGGCAGCCGTCGATGGTGATCACCGGGTTTGCCGTCACCAGGGCCACCGCCTCGGGGTCCTGGATCACCAGGAGGGGCAGGCAGGTGGTCGCCACGGTCCCTGGCCTGGTCTTTTCCAGCAATTCATACATGGTCTCCCGGGCCAGGGCGCCGAACACCTTGCCGATGCCGCTGCACGGGAGCACCACCACTTTCTTGTGCTTCTTACCCATAGAGTTTCTTCGCCTCCTCGGCGACCTTGCCTTTCATGAGTTCGAAGTATTCCTGGGCCTCCATGAGTTGAGCCTTGTCGCCCTGGGGGTCGCTCAACTCAATCCGGTAAATCCAGCCCGCCCCGTAAGGGTCGTGGTTGATCAGATAAGGGCTGGCCTCCATCTCCGGGTTGACCTCCACAATCTTGCCGGACACCGGCGAGATGATGCCGAAGGTGGCCTTGATGGTCTCGATCTTGCCGATCTCGTCGCCCCGCTGGACCACGGTCCCCGGCTCCACCGTCTCCAGAAAGGCCACGTCGCCCTTGGCCTTTTGCATGAAGTCGGTCAACCCCACGACGGCCGCTCCGTCCTGAAAATTCGCCCAAAACTCTTCCTGGCTATACAGATAGCCCACTTTCACCTTGAAGATGAATTTTTCATATGTGTGTTCCAGAAACTCTCCCATGCGATTCTCCTTGATATTTTAGGCATTGAAGGCCTTGCCCACTTCCTTGACAATCTTGGTAATGAGAATGCCGCCGGCAAATCTCGGCTCGCCATCAATAACCACCAGGGGGCCGGGATATTGCCGCGTAACCAAAAGTCGGCCGTTCTCACTCTCCTGCTCCGCCAGGTTTTCTTTGAGGTTCACATATTCCACCCGGGTCCGGCCGGGATAGGCTTCTTCCAAAGCCGTCCGCAGTTCGGAGACTTTTTGCTGAAAGATAGCGGCCATTTCGGGGCTGCAGGGATTGGGGCCGCAGGCGCACCCCCCTGATACCCCCGGAAGTTCCAAAATCTTTACGGTAACACGGTCATTCTTAGACATCATCGCTTCTCCTGTTTTCGCTTATTAGCCTATTGTAAGGCTCTTTTTTATTATTATATCCGGTTATCCGGTTATAGCAATATATTTTTTCCCATGGCGCATTTTCAGGGGGCGGGCCGCCGGATCGTGAGCCAGATGCACCCTCTCGATGCCTCTCAGGCGGCAAACAACCTGAGCACCGTATCCTTGATCTTATAAAAATTCTCCATTTCATATTTCTCCTGCTCCCAGATGGGGCGGTAGGCTTCCCTGACCCTGGCGCAGTAGGCGTCGACGCCCTGCCTGAGGTCCTCCCGCCGCAGGATGTCGTCGGCTCCCGGGTGGCAGGGGGTTATCGGCAATCGCTCGTAAATTTCCCGGCTCACCTCGGGGTTATCGATCCACATGCACGGGAGGTAGAGATTGTCATTGTAAGGCTGCCGCCGCCGCAGCTCCCGGAAAAATTCCGAGTTCATGGCCTCTTTCAGGGACTTGTCCTTGATGTTGTCCTGGCAAAAGTGCGTGAAAATACAGGGCTCCACACAACCCTGGGGGTTGATATGGGCATAGTACTTGCCGGCGATGCAGCCGCCCACGTAGGGGGCGTCATTCCAAAAGTCGATCATCACGATGGGCCGGGTCTGCCGCACCAAATTGACGAAATTCAGCATGTGCACCCGCTGCTCCGGGGTGGGCAGCAGTTCCAGGTCCGGGTTCCGGCTCACCGGCATGCACAGGAACATCCACCCCATGAGCGCTCCCCTGGCGATCATGAAGTCCGCAAAGGTTTCGCTGGCGATGACCGGTTCGTTCGTCCGGGTCGCGGTGACCGAATAGCCGAAAGGAATTTTTGCCTGTCTGAGCAAGTCCATGGCCGCCATGACCTTGGCGAAGGTACCCGGTCCGCGGCGGGCGTCCGTTTCCTTTTCAAACCCCTCAACACTGAGGGTCAACATGACATTCCCCAGTCTTTTAAGCCTGTTGACGAGATCTGGGGTGATCAGGGTGGCGTTGGTGAATACCAGGAAATACATATGGGGATGAAGGCCCATGAGGTCCAGGAGAGGCCCCCAGAGAAAAGGCTCACCACCCAGGAGGGTGACCACGGCCACCCCCAGCTCTTCCGCTTCCGTGACCAGGCGGTCCACCAGGGGAAAAGGCAGCTCGTCTTTGACGGCATAATTGGCCGCGTAGCATCCCTGGCACCTGAGGTTGCATCTGGCCGTGGGAGAAATGAGTAAAGAATAAGGCACGGCGCCGCCCTGCAGTTCCTCTCGCAGTCTTTTTTCTTCCCGCATGATCAGACCATCCATGAGGAAGCTGATGGCAAGGCGATCCAGGGCCTTGCGGCTGGTGAGCCGGGACAGCCGGAAGGCGATGTCTCCGAAGCTGCTGGTCGCCAAAAATTCCGGCAAGGCTTTGACCTGGCTGGGCGGTTTCCCGGAAAAGAGGATGGCGTACCAGGTGATCAGTTTGATGATATTTTCCTTGGACGCCACGGGGAAAAAGGCCAGGATCAGCTTGAGGGTGTAGAGCATGAGCACTTGTTTGAATTTGAGAAGGAGAAGTTCAGCCGGGCGTCGCCGGGCTTCTTCCCGTTCCCGGACAAATTGTACGATTTCTCGGAAACCCATGATCCACCTCCTTTTGAAGAAGGCCTGATTATTGAGGGCTGGGAGCCTTGCTTATACCAAATTCCTGATCCCCTGGAACAAGATGTAGCAGCCGGCGAAGAAGATCAGGCCGCCGGCCACCTGTTGCAGCACGGCGCTCGCCTTGGCCCCCCGGGATTGCAGGAAGCTCTCGATCACCCCGGTGAAGGTCCCGGCCACAATGACCAGAGTGCCTTGGCCCAGGGCATAAGCGAAGAGCAGGGTGCTGCCGTAAGCCACCTCTCCCTTGACCGCCGCCAGGGTCAGGATCACCGCCAACACCGGTGAGGCGCAGGGGGAGAGCACCAGGCCGAAAAGCGCTCCCAGAATCAGGGCGCCGATCAGGCCGGTCTTCTGGGGTAAAAATCTTTGGGCATTGCCCCCTAGCTTCAGGTTGATGACTCCGGCCAATTGCAGGCCCATGACGATGAGGATCACGGACACCACAAAATACCAGTAGGTGCCCACGTCGCCGAACATGGTGCCCATGAGGGAAGCCATGGCGCCCAGTATGGACATGACCACGGCCAGGCCTACCACAAAGGTGAAAGAGTAAAAAAAGGCCTGTTTTTTGTGGCCCCCGGCGTAACCGCCCACAAAGCCGATAACCAGGGGAATGCTGGCCAGGATGCACGGGCTGGCGGTGGCGATCACCCCGCCCAGGTAAGAGGCCCCGTAAGCCAGAACAGGGCGGGTCTGCATGACCTGGCCCAGAGATTCACTCCATCCCATGAAATCGTCTCCTTAATTCATTTGATGAATTTCAATTCTTTGAGCTTCTGCAAAACCTCTTCTTTAGGCAAGGCCCCGATATGGCGGTCCACCTCTTTGCCGGAAGCATCGAAAAAGATCTGGGTGGGGATCAGCATGATCTTATATTGTTCAAACAGAGGCCGTTCCTCGTCCGCATAGACCATGCGAAATTCCACCTGGTCGCCATGGCTGGTTTTCAATGCCGCCATCACCTGTTGCATCTCTTTGCAGGGTATGCACCACTTGGCCCCGAATTCATAAAGCGCTGGTTTATTTTTGGCTGGAGCCGAACCTTGCGCCATGATCGGCCAGACCACCAGCAAACCTACCACCAGACAAAACAAGCCGATTAAAGAACCACGTAAAAATTTCATTGGTACCCTTCCTTAGTGCAGTGGTTGAAGTCAGCCTTGCTGACATTTTGCTGATTAAATATTCGTGTATCCGCCTTTCAGAATATTAAACCATTCCAGGGCAGGAAACCGGCGCGCTCGCATGAACTTTCCCCAGAAATTTTAAAGTTCTTTCTACCATTTCCACTACTTCACCGGGACGCCGGAGGGATCAGGAGCACCGGGCAGGACGCCAGCCGGGAGACATGATGGGCCACACTGCCCAGGAAAACCTCCTTAATGAAGCCTTTCCCCTGGGTGCCCATGATGATGAGGGAAATGTCCCGGGTCTCCAATACCTGCAAGATTGCCGGAAGCGGGTGGCCAGGGTCGAACAGGGTCTCAACCCGGGATATGCCAGATTGAAGCAGGCGCTCTCTGGTGGCCGCCAGGAATTCCAACGCCAGGGATTCCGCCTCCCGAAACTCCGGAGAATAGCCCTCGCCTTCCGTCACGTCCAGGGCATGGAGCACGGTGACCAGGAGGACGCCCTTGGGAGCCAGGCGGACCACGTAATCGCCGGCCCGGGCGGCAGTGTCAGAGAAATCGGTGGGAAACAGGACATGCCGGAGCAACTCTGCGCAGTTGAGACGGCAGGTTCCCTCCTCGCCTTCCTTCTTGAGCTGCACATTGAGCAGCAGGGTGGGATACCGGGTTTGATGCAGAATGGCGCTGGAAACGGAGCCCAACACCGCCTCCCGCCACAGGGACTTGCCGTGGGAGCCCACCACGATAAGATCGGCCCCATGGCGCCAAGCTACGTGGTTCAAGGAATGAGCCGGGAGCCCCGTGGGCATCTCCACGCTCACCTTAAAGCCCTGGTCCTCGAGAAATTGTTTTTGCTCTTCCAGTTTGGGTTCCGCCTCGGCCCGCAGGGCGGCCTCCATGCCCCCCATAAACAGGACGGTGATGACGTGGGTCAGGATGATTTCCGAGGCGCCCAGGGCCTTGAACTCCCCGGCACAGGCGACGATTTCATCCCAGATGGCTGAAAGGTCGGTGGCCAGCACGATCTTTTCGAACATGTTGTTATCCTTAGGGTTTCCGGTTATGATTCGGGCCTTCAGCCTGGCGTCTATTCGGGCTTATCCGAGGCATGAATGGTTTCATGCACACAATTGGGGCACAGGTAGATTTCGGTTTCGGCCCGCCGGGCCCGAAAAAGAAAACTGAGGCCTCCCTCCTGCCCGCAGACCGCGCAGCTGGGCAGGGTGAAATACTTCTGCTTGAAGTGCAGGGCTACGTGTACCAGGCCGAGGAGCACGGGGACCTCCAGGAGCGGGCCAATGACGGTGGCGAAGGCCATGCCGGAGTGAATGCCGAAGACCGCGATGGCCACCGCGATGGCCAGCTCGAAGTCGTTGGACGCGGACGTGAAGGACAGCGTGGCGGATACCGGGTAGCTCGCCTTGAGCTTCATGGCCAGGAAAAAGGTGAGGAAAAACATGATGAGGAAGTAGAGGGCCAGGGGGATGGCGATGCGCACCACGTCCAGGGGCAGGCTGACGATGTATTCCCCTTTTAACGAGAACATCACTACGATGGTGAACAGCAGCGCCACCAGGGTGATGGGGCTGATCCTCGGGATGAATTTTTCCTCGTACCACTGCCGGCCTTTGAGGGCGCCCAGGATGAAGTAGCTTAAAAGACCGGAGAAGAAGGGGATGCCCAGGTAAATGAGCACGGTGACCACCACGTCCAGGATTCCGACGTGGACCTCCCGGGCGAAGGCCAGGCCCAGCCAATGGGGAAAAACGGAGATAAAGAGGTAGGCGTAAACCGCATAGAGGGCCATCTGGAAGATGGCGTTGAAGGCCACTAGGCCGGCGCAGTATTCCCGGTGGCCGCCGGCCAGCTCGTTCCAGACGATGACCATGGCGATGCAGCGGGCCAGGCCCACCAGTATCAGCCCCACCGCGTATTCCGGATAGCCGGAGAGAAAGGTGATGGCCAGGAGAAACATCAACACCGGCCCCACCGCCCAGTTCATGATCAGGGACAGGGCCAGAATCTTGAACTGGCTGAAGACCCGGTGCAGTTCCTCGTATTTCACCCGGGCCAGGGGCGGGTACATCATCAGGATGAGGCCGATGGCGATGGGGATATTGGTGGTGCCCACCGTGAAGCGGTCGATGAACTTGGCGGTTCCCGGAATAACGTAGCCCAATAACACCCCCAGGACCATGGCCAGGATGATCCAGAGGGTGAGAAAGCGCTCCACAAAACCCAGCCGCTTGGCAACCGTGCCGGCCATATTCGCTCTCCTAAATTATAGATTTTCGTATATCCGTTTTATTAGATATGTTTTGGCAAAATTTTTAAGGCCTTACCGAGCCCTTGGCTGGTTCCACCGCCGTGTCCTTGGCCTGGGCCTGCCGCTTTTTTCCCAGCCAGTCGAGAAGCTGTGCCCTCAACGTCTGGGCCTCGGGAAGGGAGTCAAACATTTCCGCCAGGAGCTTAAGCTGCTTATCTCCAGGGCTCCCCGGGGGCACGCACAGGCGATAGTTCATCAAGAGACCCTCCCGGCGGTCGGTGACCCAACCCAAATGATAAAGATAGCGCAAGTGTCGTGAAGCCCTGGACTGGGTGATGCCCAAAGCGCGGACAACGTCACAGACGCACAGTTCTCCTTCCTCAAAAAGAAGCCACAAAATCTTCAGGCGGGTTTCATCCGCCAGGGACTTGAAAAACCGGGCCTCGGCTCTCATAATATATCTTTTAATCCGGTTAAACAGATATATCAATCAAAAAAATGCCTCCTGGAAATTTTTCTTCAGTTTGGCACTTATAGGCCGCAGGAACACTTACAATCCGCGGCGGCGCTGTCCCTGCCTTCAGGCTTGACTGTCAGGCACTGCTCCAACCGATCCTTGAGCGTTTGGGCCTCGGGGCGGGAACCCAGGATCTCGGCCAGCAGCTTCAGTTGCTTGTCCTCCGGGCTGCCGGGAGCCACGCTCAGCCGGTAGTTCATCCACACCCCGGCCCGGCGGTCCATGACCCAGCCCAAGTTATAGAGATAGCGCAGGTGCCGGGAGGCCTTGGATTGGGTGATGCCCAGGACCCCCATGATATCGCAGACGCAAAGCTCTTCCTTGGCCAGGAGCAACCAGAGAATCTTCAGGCGGGTCTCATCCGACAGGGACTTAAATAATCGCGCCTCGGCTCTCATGATATATCTTTGTAACCGGTTTGCCGGATATGTCAAGCAAAAAAATCCCCCAAAGCTTCTATCAGTCTTTTGCAGAGGAAAAAGCTTCTCGATTTTCCATAATAAAGGTGAAATAAAACGTGGCGCCTTGACCGGGGCGGCTGTCCACCCAGATGCGGCCCTCGTGGGCGTCGATTATGCGCTTGACGGTGGCCAATCCCAGCCCGAACCCCCCTACTTCGCCAACCTTCGCCCCCCGGAAAAAAAATTCGAAGAGATGCGGCAAGTCTTCCGGAGGGATGCCGGGCCCCTGGTCCTGAACGGCAAACCGAACTTCCCCGTCCTGTCTCTCGGCCCTTAAGACCACAGAGGTTGCAGGCGGACTATATTTGATGGCGTTTTCCAGCAAATTTTCCAACACCCGCCTGAACAGGATCGGGTCCGCCGAGACGATGAGCATTTCCCGGGGGAACTCGGCTTTCAACTCCATCCCCTTAGCCTCGGCCAGGGGAAGCAGGAGATTGATGACCTCCTGGCAGGCCGCTTCGACCTGAATCGCGCTGCGCAGAGGCGTCAGCATTCGCATATCCAGGCGAGCGAATTCCAGAAACTTCTCTATAAGCTTCTCCAGGCGCTTCATCTCCTGGGAGATAATCTTCAGATAATCAATCTGCTCCGTGGACAAGGAGCCTACCTTGCCTTGCAGGAGGCGCTGCAGCAGGCCGGCCATCCCCACGACGGGCGTTTTCAAGTCATGGGCGAACATGTTTACCAGGTGCCGCCGTTCCTTTTCCAGCCCCTTGATGAAGGTGAGATCCTGAATGACGAGAACCCCTCCCAAGAAGACGCCGCGATCATCTTTCAAGGGAAAGGCATTGAGCATCACCGGCATGGTCGGGCCTGACCGGCTTCGCAGCAGCAACTCCTGGGTCATCTGTTTCTGGTGCAGGATAACTGAGGATATTGGACAGGTTTCGTGTTCGGTGGTCTCGCACGGCAAGATATCATCGCACATGAGACCCAATGCCTCTGAACGACTGTAGCCGGTAAGAGCCTCAGCTGCGGGGTTAATGTCGGTGATCCGCCCCTGGTTATCCAGGGTAAGCACTCCGGAAGGCGTGCTTTGGATGATAAAGTAAGACCAATCGGGATCAGGGTTTTGCATAGTTAAATCCCATACTTACTTTTCTAACCGGCAGTTGGATTGTCCATCTGGACTGGAGGCCATGTGAGGTTGCAGAACCGAAAATATCAGGCGCCGGGCAGGCCCAGAGGTGAAGTCGGTTATCGTCGGCTGACAATTTTAAAATAAGGATTCCGGCTTTATAGTTCATGTTGGCATACATCTTTATAATCGGATAAGCGGGTATTGTCAAGCGCAAGCCGAAATGATATTCTCCTTAAAAATCTTCCGGCAGGGAGGCTTAATAACATGGCTAAGGTGGCAATCAACGGCATGGGCCGGATCGGCCGGGCGGCTCTGAAGATCATCCTGGAGACTCCGGCCTTGGAGTTGTTGGCGCTCAACGATCTCATGGCCCTGGATAACCTGGTGTATCTGCTGAAGTATGACACCGTTTACGGCAGGTATGAGAAAAAGGTGGAAACCGCGGGCAATGACCTGCTGGTGGCCGGGAAACGATATCAATACCTGAGCGAAAAGGACCCGGCGCGCCTCCCCTGGCGCGACCTGGGCGTGGATATTGTCTTTGAATGCACCGGCGTTTTCACCCGTAAGACAGATTTGGAAAAACATCTTCAGGCCGGGGCCAAACGGGTCATCCTCTCGGCCCCGGTAAAGGGTGAGGGCGACATCCCCATGGTGGTCTGTTGCGTCAATGTGCCCGAAGCCTCCTGCGAAATGGTCTCCTGCGCCAGTTGCACCACCAACTGCATCGCCCCGGTGATGGAGGTCATGGGGAGAAGAATCGGCGTAATAAAAGCCATCATGACCACCATCCATGCCTACACCTCTTCCCAGGCCATTGTGGACGGGCCTGCCAAAAAGTGGCGACGGGGCCGAGCGGGAGCGGCCAATCTGGTCCCCACTTCCACCGGCGCGGCCATTGCCGCCACCGAAACCTTGCCGGAATTCAAGGGCAAATTTGACGGCGTGGCAGTGCGGGCCCCGGTGCCGGCGGGCTCCCTGGCCGATATCGTGTTCCTGACGGCGCGACCCACGACAGAGGAGGAAATCAATAACATCTTCCGGGAAGAAGCGGCCAGTTCGCGTTATCAAAGCGTCATGGGAGTGGCGGAAGACCCCATCGTATCTTCGGATGTTATCCAAGACCCTCGGGCCTCCATTGTGGACCTGAGCATGACCAAGGTGGTGGACGGCAACCTGGTCAAAGTCATGAGCTGGTATGACAACGAATGGGGCTATACCAATCAGATGATTCGGGAGGCGGTGCGGATAGCCAGGGAATGCCTGGGGTAAACTTGCTGCCAGGGAAATTTCTCAGGGCAGATGCATCAGCCGGCGGCGTCAAGATGCATCTGCCCCGATCCCTATATCACCTAAGTCCTTCATTTCTCATTGTCAGAAATCTGCGACTGCTCCTCGGTTGCCGGCTCAATTGAGGTTTGGTTCTGGTTATCAGGCGCCTTCGGCTGCTCTTCGGCCACTTCCTCGATCTTAAGGTTGCAGCAGGATTTGTTGCCCCCAAAGAGCCTCGACCAGATCCCTTGCTTTGTTTTGTATGTCATGTTCCCATCTCCTTCTTAAATGAGGCTAAATGCGAATCCAGCCACCACGGCCGTGAAAAATACCATCCCCACGAAAATGGCCACCAGCCGGACCTTGAAGATGCTGGCCAACATAGTCATCTCCGGGATGCTCATGCCGGCCCCGCCGATAATCAGGGCGATGACCGCTCCTAGACTCATGCCCTTCTGCGTCAGGGCCACGGCGATGGGGATGACCGTCTCGGCCCGGACGTATAACGGCACGCCGATGAGCGCTGCTACGGGGATCGCCAGGGGATTTTGCGGCCCAGCCAGCCGGATTACAAAATCGCCGGGCACGTAACCATAGACGACTGCCCCGATGGCCACGCCGATAATGAGGTAGAGAAGCACACCCCGGAAGTCGATCCAGGCGCCGGCGAAGGCCCGGCGGAGTTTCTTGCCAAACGTCGGAAGTTTTTCCCGTTCCTGGGAACATCCGCAGACGCGCACATTTTTGACGTCCTTCGCCAGCCCCAGCCCCGCCAGAACGGCGCCGCTGGCCATAGCCATGATAAAGGTCACCGCCCCGTAGGTCAAACAGGCCTTCCACCCCAGCAGAACCAGGAACATCGTCAGAATGATCGGGTTCAACAGGGGTGAGGCCAGGACGAAGGATATCGTGGCCCCAAACGGCACTCCAGCCCGCAGAAACCCAACAGTCATCGGGATCGTGGAACAGGAACAGAATGGAGTCACGGCTCCCAGCGTCGCGCCCAGGAAATTGCCCAGCCAGCCCCTGTGGGAAAGCCACCGGCGGAGCGTCTCGTCTGAGACATACTCGAACACCAAGTCCATCAGCGTGCTGATGCCCAGAAACAAGACGGTCAATTCGGCCAGGATCAGGCCAAAGAACTGCAACGACATCCAAAGGGAATTCATAAACCCCTCCATTTTTATCATATACCTTGACCATCAAGGTATTAAAGCCCAAAAAAAGACGATCACTCCTTCTCCGCGACCACCTGCTTAACGCAACAGAGGCCCTTTTCCCAGACTTCCTGCCCGGCCTTGTAGGCATCCCGGCCCTTAGGCGTCACAGTGTAGACCTTGCGAGTCCGGCCGTTGACCACCTCTGGGCTGCAAGTGACACAACCGCATTGCTGAAATTCCCTTAGCACCGGATAGATTGTCCCTTGGGTGGGCACGCAGAAGTTATCCGTCAACCGGGCCACGCGGCGGATAATTTCGTAGCCGTGAGCCGGTCCGTCGCAAAGCGCCCGCAGAATAAAGAACTTACAAAGGCTGGCATTCAAGATGCCGTTCCAATAGCTGTGGGTTGTGTAGTTTTTGGCCATAATCGATACCTTGATGGTTAAGGTATATCAGGTTTAGGATGTTGTCAAGCTGGTTATGGATCAAACCTTGGCTTGATTTGTAACCGTTAAGCCGAATATACGGCTTTTAGAATATATAACTCATAAAGGGCCTGAATCCGGCGTGGGAACAGCAGAAAAATTTTCATAGGAATTTTATGAAAAATAATTTCAGATAGTTGTGCCGGGGGTGGCAATCTTGAGACGAGGCTAATGAAATTGCTTGATAGGATTAGAACCGATCAGGTCCCTATCTGCGGATGATTAAGCTTCCGGCGTCTTCAGGGGCAAGGTGAAAGAGAAAGTCGTGCCTTTATCGGGGCCGGTATCCACCCAAACCCGGCCGCCATGGGCCTCGACGATGCTTTTGACGATGGCCAGCCCGAGACCCAACCCGGTCTCCTTGCCGGCGCTTTTCCCCCGATACATTAATTCAAACAGGTGCGGTAGGTCCTGGGGCTCAATACCAGGACCCTGATCCTTCACGGAAAACTGTATCTTTTCTTCCTTTTCCTGCACTTCCAGAACTACCTGG
>Ga0315268_10005607_pt1 | contig 13448 bp, 11 predicted proteins | sample C1_top_MG_FD_204535 | JGI IMG/M metagenome (GOLD analysis project Ga0315268, IMG submission 204535) | Sediment microbial communities from Yellowstone Lake, YNP, Wyoming, USA - C1_top | ecosystem: Environmental > Aquatic > Freshwater > Lake > Sediment | place: USA: Wyoming | collected 2017-08-01 | reverse complement strand
CGAACCGCGGCCCGACCTCGTCGAACACGCGCTCGTAGCGACCGCCCAGGGTGAGCCAGACATTGGTCAAGAAGGCAAACACCGGCACGATCAGCGCGATCGAGTTGACGATGGACAGGACCTTGAGCCATTGCGGCACCGGCGCCTGTAGCAGGTGGTGGGTGCCAGTGTGGGTGTACATGACGATCAGCATCCAGAAGCCGATCAGCGACAGCGTGTGGCTGTACAGTGGCCGCCGCGCCGCGCGCGGGATGATGTAGTAAGCGATGGCGATCGCCTGCGGTGTGATCACCAGGCCGACCACGTTGTGGCCGTAGAACCAGAGCAGGATCTGGTCGGCCATGCCGGTCCACGAGCCGTTGGCCGGGTCCCACACCACGTTGCCGGTGGCGTAGACGAAGAAGGTCCAGACCAGGCCACCCGCGATGTACCAGGCGCTGACATAGAGCAGTTTTTCCTGGCGCCGGGCAATGGTGCCGAACACCAGGATGATCAGCACCGCGACCGCGATCAGCACGCCGACGTCGAGGATCCAGGGCGCCTCGGCGTACTCGCGGCCCTGGGTCATGCCCTGCGGCAGCGCAAAAGCGATGCCGAGCACCACCGCGTTCCACCACCAGACGCCAAAGTTGGCCAGTCGCTCGAACGCCAGCTCGGTCCGGCAGACCGCGGGCACCACGTGCAGCAGCGCGCCAAAAAAAGCCGACAGCAAGAAGCCAAAGATGACGATGTTGATGTGGGTCGGCCGCATCCGGCCAAAGGTCAGCTGGGCGACGGCCGGCAGCAGATCTGGCGCCACCATCTCGATGGCGCCGATCAGCGCGAGCAGCACACCGACGAGCAGCCAGATCGAGGCCGAGACCAGAAAGCGGCGGCTGGCGCTGCCGGGGGTCGCGGGGAGCATACGATCGAGCATCGCAGACGCCTCCGTCACTGATGGCACGCCACGCACTCGACCGGAGCCTGGCGCTGGCGGTGGCAGCTCAAGCAGAAGCCCATGTAAAAGGTCACCTGGTGCAACCGGTCCACGCGCTCGACCTCGCCGTGGCACTCCTGGCAGGTCACGCCCTTTTGCAGGTGGCGGTAGTGCGGGAAAAAGACGTGGTCCGGATTGTAGTAGACTCGCACCCACGGCACGCCGTCGCCGACGTCGGCGAAGGCGCGCAGCTTCTGGATCTCGGCGTGCCCCGGGATGATGTGGTCGTGACAACCCAGGCACTTGCTGCGCGGCGGCAGGCCGGCGTTGAGCGAGTGTTCTGCGGTCGAGTGGCAGTAGCTGCAATCGATCTGCTTGTCGGTCACGTGCAGCCGGTGCGAGAAGGCGATCGGTTGCTCGATCGCTTGCCCGAACATGGCGCTGTTGTAGGTCAGCTGCTGGCCGTAGCTGCGAACCACCGACGGCCGGAGGTAGAGTCCACCCAACAACGCCAGTGCCACGACGACGAACAGCCCGATCAACGCCAGCCCCCACAGGCCGCCACGCCAGCGCTGCAACCAGACGATCCGTGCGCTCATGGCGTCACCTCGGGTCGGCCAAATTCGGCAGCGAATATCGGATCGCCCACCGGCAGCAGCGGCACTGCGGTCAACAGCGCACCATAGAGCCAGGCGCCGGCGCCCAGCATGCCGGCCAGGGTCAGCGCCGCGGCCAGCAGCGGCACCAGCGCCTCGGTCAGCGTCGCGCCCGCGCCCAGGTGCAGCAGCGGCGGCGCGATCTCGATGAAGCGGACGAGGAAGATGCTGGCGACGACGATGCTGGCCAGCAGCGTCAGCAGCAGGTCGCTGCGTTTGACGCGGCGGAACAGCAGCGCCACGAACGGGATGGCGAAGAATCCGGCGATCGCGATCCACGACAGCGTCGGCCACGGCAGCCGGGCGTCGATGCCGCGCTCGATCACGTAGTGCGTCTCGTCGGGCAGGTTGCCGTACCAGATGGTCAGCAGCTGCGACCAGAAGAAATCAGTGTTGAGCAGGCAAAAGGCGAACAGCAGCGTCGCCAGATCGGCCTGCCGCTCGACGCTGAGAAAGCGCTCGAGTTTGAAGGCGCGGCGGCTGACCACGCCGATGATGCCAAGCGCGGCCAGGCCCGCGAACAGGTGGCCGATGAAGTACCAGGCGCCAAACAGCGTGCTGATCCACTCCGGGTCAAGCGCCATGATCAGGTCAAAGCCGAGCAGCGAGAAGCAGACACCGAAACCGAGGCAGAGCGCGACCGCCAGCGGTTGCAGTCGCGCCTCGCAGCGCGCGCGCTCGACCTCGCGATCGACGATGTTGCGGCCGAGCCAGCGACCAGGCCAGCCCGGCCAACGCTTGGCCACGCCCTCGACGCAAAAATCGCGGCGCAGCGCATGGTACAGAAAGGCGAGCGCCAGTCCGTCGGCGACCAGCAGCGCGATCAGCACGCGCGCGTCCCAGAACCCGCGGGTCAGCCAGATCGCTTTGCCGCCGACGTCTGGATGCTCGTGCACCCAGGGCAGATAGGCACTGCCACCGACCAGCAGCACGAGCAAGCCGAGCAGCCCGATCGGCGCCAGCGCGATCGAGGCCTCGGCCAGCCGCCGGTAGGCGCGGCCCCAGCGCGCGTGGGTCAGCTCGAAGATCGCCGACAGCAGGGTGCCGACCACGCCGAGCCCGATCACCAGCGAGGTGGCCGTGAGCAGCGCGACCCAGCCGGCAGCGCCATCGCGCCAGCCAAAGCCGGCGCCGACGCCGACGCCGCCAAGCGCGATCAAGGCTCCGGCCACCAGCTTGAGCCGGCGCGGCGTGGCCTGCGGGGTCAGCGCCAGCACTTCGTCGACCAGAGGTCGCGCTGTCATGCGGCCTCCGGCGCAGCATCGGCCACGCGCTGCACGTCGCTGGCGCCGGCCTGGCGCAGCAGGTCGCTGGCCGCGCGCTCGTCGCCAGCAGCGCAGTCGATCCAGACGCCAAAGCGGTCGAGCGAGAACTGCTCGCGATAGGCGGGCCCCGGGAACGCGACGCTGGGCAGCCGAGCCAGCACCAGCAGCGCAACCAGCGTGGCCAGCGCGCCGAACAGGATGGTCAGCTCGAAGCCGACCACCAGGAACGGCACGATCGAGTTGACCGGCTTGCCGCCGACGACCAGGTGCCACACGTCCGACGTCATGAAGGCCAGCGCCAGGCCGCTGACCAGGCCGGTGACGGCGCCGACGAAGGTGACAAAGCGTACCGGGCTGCGCCCCGGCGTCACAAAGTCGCGCGCCTGCTCCAAAGGCACCGGGGAGTAGACGTCGCGCACGGTCATTCGCGCCTTTTGCGTGGCGCGCAAAGCGGCCAGCAGCTGGTCAGTGTGCTCGAACACGCCGAGCACGCCGCGCGGTGGGGTTCGCCGCATCATGGCGCACCTCCGGCGGTTGGATGCGGCATCGACTCCTTGACCTCGGTCATGGCGATCGCGGGCAGCACCTTGACGAAGGTCAAGAACAGCAAGAAGAACCAGCCGAACGATCCGATCAGGATGCCGACCTCGACCAGCCGCGGCGCATAGGTGCCCCAGGCGTACGGCATGAAGTCGTGCGACAGCGAGGTGACGATGATGTTGAAGCGCTCGAACCACATGCCAAAGTTGACCAGCATGGCGACCACGAACAGGCCGAGCAGGCTGCTGCGCACGCGCTTGAAGAAGAAGGCGAGCGGTGCGATCACGTTGCAGAAGACCATGCCCCAGAAGATCGGCGCGTAGTGGCCGGTCGGCCGGTACGAGAAGATCGCCACCTCGAATACGTTGCCCGAGTACCAGGCGACAAAGAACTCGACGCCGTAGGCGTAGCCGACGATCAGCGACGTCACCAGCAGCAGCTTGGCCATCGCCTCCAGGTGGTACATGCGGATGATGTGCTCGACGTGAAACACCTTGCGCAGCGGGATCAGGATGCACAGCACCATGGCCAGGCCCGAGAGGATGGCGCCGGCCACGAAGTAGGGAGCGAAGATGCTGGTGTGCCAGCCCGGGATCACGCTCATCGCAAAATCCCACGACACGACCGAGTGGACCGAGATGACCAGCGGCGTGGCCAGGCCGGCGAACAGCACGTAGGCGCCCAGGTAGTGCTTCCACTGCCCGGTCGATCCGACCCAGCCGAGCGAGGCCAGCGTGAGCAGCCACTTGCGCAAGCCGGGCGCAGCGCGGTCGCGTACCGCCGCGATGTCGGGCACCAGTCCGACAAAGAAGAAGACCGCGCTCACGGTCAAATAGGTCGTGATGGCGAGCACGTCCCAGACCAGCGGCGAGCGAAAGTTGGGCCACAGCTCGCGGCCGCTCGGATAGGGCAAGATGTAATAGAGCACCCAGAGCCGGCCGAGGTGGATCAGCGGGAACAGGCCCGCAGTGGCGACGGCAAACACGGTCGACGCCTCGGCTGCGCGGAAGATGGCGGTGCGCCACGGCACGCGCAGCAGGAACAGGATGGCCGAGATCAGCGTGCCGGCGTGGCCGATGCCGACCCAGAAGACGAACGTGGTGATCAGCGTGCCCCAGCCGACCGGGTTGTTCAGGCCGGTCAGGCCGATGCCGACCTTGACCAGCGTGAACCAGGACACGCCGCCGATCGCGGTCAGCACCAAGCACAGGACGAGCAGCGCGGTGTAGGCTTTGCCCGGCCGGCCCAGCGTGGCCAGCACGCTGCGGTCGACCTCGGCGTAAGTCAGATTGCCCAGATCGGCGTGGTCGACGCTGCTCATCACGTCTCCTCGCTGCTGGCTTCGACCCGGCGCAGGTAGACCACGCCCGGTCGGGTGTTGACCGCGTAGTCAAGCAGCCGGTAGCCGCGCGGATCAGCGGCCAGGCGGCAGAGCTCGCTCTTGGGATCGCGGTAGTCGCCAAAGACGATGGCGCGGGTCGGGCAGGTCTGGGCGCAGGCCGGCACGATCTCGCCGTCGCGCAGCGGCCGCCCCTCGGCGCGGGCGCGATTGCCGGCCTCGCGGATGCGCTGCACGCAGAAGGTGCACTTCTCCATCACCCCGCGCGAGCGCACGGTGACGTCGGGATTGAGCCGCTGGTTCTCGGGCCGCTCCCAGCGGTAGTCGAAGTAGTTGAAGCGCCGCACCTTGTACGGGCAGTTATTGGCGCAGTAGCGGGTGCCGATGCAGCGGTTGTAGACCTGGCCGTTGAGGCCGTCCTTGGTGTGATACGAGGCAAACACCGGGCACACGGTCTCGCACGGTGCCTGGTCGCATTGCTGGCACATCACCGGCAAAAAGCGAACTGCGCGACGGCTGGCCTCGGTGACGTCGTGGCGCTCGATGCGCAGCCAGGCCAGCTCGCGGCCGCGCAGCATCTCGCCACGGCCCACGACCGGGACGTTGTTCTCGGCATAGCAGGCCACGGCGCAGGCGCTGCAGCCCGTGCAGCGGTCGAGGTCGACGATCATGCCCCAGCGGTGCTCGGGATGCTGTTGCAGCTCAACCAGGTTGTCGTCGGGCCGGACGCCGCCCGGTTCCTGGTTCGGCATCAGCGGTAACGAATCGGGATGCACCTCGCCACGCTGGTCGCCCTGGCGAGTCAGGTGTGGAAAACGGTTGGCGCGCGCATCGCTGAGCGGCACGGCCAGCGCCAGCAGCCGCTCGCTGGTCTCGGTGCTGCCCGCGACGCAGAGCAACTCGCCGCCCGCCTGCCTGACGACGTCGATCGGTCCCTGCACCAGCGCCAGCTCGCCCGAGTCGGCGTCGAACACGGGTCCCAGCAGCTGGCCCACGGCCGCCTGGTTGCGATCGCGACCGGCCGCGTTGCCGCCGCCAAAACGCAGCGCGATCGTGCTTGGTTCGAGATCGGCCACGACGCACGCGGTCCCGATCAGGTCGCCCTGCCGACTGTGCAGCTTGACCTGGTCGCCGCTGGCAATGCCCTTGCTGCGCGCGAATTCTGCTGGCAACTCGACTGGAACTTCCCAGGCCGTCTCGAGCAGCGCGTCCGGCACCTCGTGCAGCAGATCGGCGCTCGCGCCGCGGCCGTCGTAGAGCGCGTTGGCGAGCGGCGCGATCAGGGTCAGCCCGGTCTCGGCGCGGCCCAGGTCAAGCGCGGGCAGCTTGGCGTCGCTGCGCAGCACAGGTTGCGCCACGGCGGGCGCTGGGTCGACGAACAGGCCGCCCGCGACCAGCGCATCGTCCCAGTTCGGCGCGCTGGCGGCATGGCCCAGCGCTGCCGGGTCGGCCCAGTGCGCGACAACGTAGTCCCGATAGTTTTCTCTGGGCAGCGGCTTGCCCGCGCGGCGCCACAGTTCGATCAGCAGATCGCCGACGTGGCGCGTGGCGTGCAGCGGCCGCCGCACCGGCTGCATCAGCCCGCTCACGCCGCGTCGCACCTGAAAATCGCCCCACGACTCGAGCGGGTGGTGCACCGGCAGCACCACCTGCGCTGCCTCGGTCGTCTCGTTGACCTCGCTGGCCAGGGCCACGACCAGCTTGGCGCTGGCCAGGCGCGCAGCCGCGCCCGGGATGGTGTAGGCCGGGTCGCAACCGTGCAGCAGCAGCAGGTCGCAGCGGCCGCTGGCCGCGCCGTCGATCGCGTCGAGTACGCGCTGTTCGCCGCTGACCCGGCCCAGCGCCAGCTGCTCGCCCAGGCGCAGGTTTTTACCGAGCGCACCGGTGAGCGCATTGGTCAGCAGCGCCGCGCACTGGATCGCGGTGGCGTTGCGGGTCAGCCCCTCGGCGCCGCCGTACAGCACCGTGCCGCAGGTCGCGCTCTGCAAGCGCTTGACCCAGCGCGCCACGCTGCGCGTCTCGTCGCTGGTCAGCGCGGGTCGCGGCCCGAGCTGGCCAGCCAGCGCGCGCACTTGTTGCCGCACATTCTCGTCAAGGCCCGGCCGACCCGCGTCGAGCAGCCCGTGCAGCAGCCCGAGCGCCAGCGCACCGAGCCGCGCCGGCGCTGCGCGCTGCCAGCGATCAGCAGCATTGGCAGTCAGGTTACGGCGCGGTCCGCAATACTCGAGGTCCAGGTTGCGGCCGGCGCCAAAGGCGTGGCGTTCGGCCCATTGCCGCGACAGCTCGACCGGCGACACCCAGGCGTCGAGAAAATCGGTGGCCAGCGCCAGCACGAAGTCGGCCGCGCTGAGATCGATACGCGGCAGCTCGGGTGTGCCGATCAGCAGTCCCGTCGCCGCCGTCAGCGAGCGCAGTGCCACGGGCTCGTGCACCAGCCATTGCAGGCCCGGGCTGGCCGTCGTCAGATCGCGCACCAGGTCGTCCCAGGTGCCAGCCTCGAGCCCGCTGATCAGCGCTGGCGCGCGCGCTGTTTTGAGCTGGCCAGCGACCAGCGAGAGCGCCTCGCCCCAGCTCGCCTCGACCAGCGCGCCCCGGCGCCGGATGCGCGGCGTGCGCAGCCGGTCGCGACCGTACAGTTGCTGGATGCTGGCCTGGCCACGCGAGCACAGCGCGCCCCGGTTGATCGGATGCAGCGGGTTGCCCTCGAGCTTGACCGGCCGACCCTCGCGCACGCGCACCAGCAGGCCGCAGCCAGCCGGGCAGGCGCGGCAGACCGTGCAGTAGTGAACCGCGATCCCGGGCTCGAGCTCGGGCGGCGCCTCGAGGTAGGCGGCCATCCGTTCGGCTGGAGCACCGCACGACGCCAGCAAACCGCCGCCGCTGACCGCGCCGAGCGATTTGAGAAAGCCACGCCGATCGATCAGCATGCCGACTCCGTCGCAGAACTCTCAGCTCTGGATCCCGGCGCTCGCTGCTGGCGCGCCATGACAGGGCGGCGCCGCATCGGACGCGAGGACATTGCACACGCCCTTGTAGGCAATCCAGCCACCAGTCGCCAGCGCCGCGGTCAACACCAGCGCAGTTGCATAGCGCCGGCTGATCGCGCGCAGCAGACCACCGGCGCCGGTCGCCACTGCGAGCAGCAGCGGCACGGTTCCGATCCAGAAGCAGCCCATCAGCACGGCGGCGCTCAAGGTCGAGCCTGCGGTCAGCGCGCGCGCAAAGGCCGCGTACAGCACGCCGCACGGCAGCAGTCCGGTCAGCAACCCAAGCCCGAGCAGGGCGCCGGGTCGTGCGGCCGTGAGCCAGCGACCGAGCTGGCGGCCGACCCAGGTGGTCTCGCTCGCGCCAGCCGTGCGTCGCCACGGCAACACCGTCCACAGCGCAGCACCCACCACGACCAGCCCGACCGCGAGTTGCAGCGAGCCGCCGACCAGGCGGGTCGGGAACAGGGTGGCGAGCAGGGCGCCGGTCCAGCCGAGCAGGGCGCCCAGCGCGGCATAGGAGAGGCCGCGGCCCAGGTGGTAGGCCGCCTGCCACAGGGCGAGCTGCCGGCCACGCTGGACAAACGATCCGCTCTCGTTGCCGAGCGGCGCGCACGCCACTGCGATCAGCGGTCCGCACATGACCGTGCAGTGCACGGACGAAATCGCGCCGAGCACCACCATCATGCCGAGGTCGGCCATGCCGTCGAGCTGGATCACGTCTGCTCGCCCGTGTCGTCGAGTTCTCGTTGACGGAGTAGCTGGCATCCGGTTTTATTGTCAAGCGTCAAGAAAGGCCATTTCTCGTCGACAACGGCGTCCCCCGGAGGCGGAGAAGACCGCAGACAGATCGCCCGGAGACGGAGAAGACCATGGATGCGGTTCTGCTCGCGCGTTTGCAGTTTGCCCTCACCATCGGTTTCCATTTCATCTTCCCGCCGCTCACCATCGGTATGGCCTGGGTCATCGTGCTGATGTTGGGGCGCGCGCGCCGCAGCAACGACCCGTTCGACCAGCAGCTGGCCCGTTTTTGGATCAAGATCTTCACGCTGAGTTTCGCCGTGGGCGTGGCCACCGGCATCACCATGGAGTTCCAGTTCGGAACCAACTGGGCCAACTACTCGCGCTTCGTCGGCGACATCTTCGGTGCACCGCTCGCGATCGAGGCGGTCTTCACGTTCTTCCTCGAGTCGACCTTTCTTGGCGTGCTGCTGTTTGGCGAGAAGCGCGTCTCCAGGAACTTCTACTGGCTGGCGGCCTGGCTGGTCGCCCTTGGCTCGACCCTCTCCGCGTTCTGGATCATCGTCGCCAACTCGTGGCAGCAGACGCCGGCTGGCTATGAGATCGTCGACGGCCGTGCGCAGTTGACCTCGTTTGTCGACGTCGTGTTCAATCCGTCGACCGTACCGCGCTTCTTGCACACCTTTGACGCTGCGTTGATCAGCGGCAGCCTGGCCATCGCTGGCATGGCCGCCTGGATGCTGCTCAAGCGGCGACACGTCGAGCTCGCCACACGCTCGCTGCGGCTGGCGCTGCTGGTGACGCTGGTGGCGTCGCTGCTGCAGATCGGCCTCGGCCACGCCCACGCGCTGCAGGTGATCCACACCCAGCCGGTCAAGTTCGCCGCTTTCGAGGGCATGTGGGAGACGCAGGACCACGCGCCGCTCACCCTCTTAGGCTGGCCCGACGCCGAAGCCGAGACGACTCACTTCGACGTGCACATTCACCCCTGGGTCAGCATCATGGCCGGCCTGTCGCCGACCACGCGGGTGCAGGGGCTCAAGGACTTCCCGCGCGCCGAGCGGCCGCCGTTGCTCATCCTGTTCTGGTCGTGGCGCTTCATGGTCGGCACGGTCTTCGTGTTCCTCGGTATCAGCCTGCTCGGGCTGTGGCTGTTGCGCCGCAATGCGCTGGTCGCGAACCGGCGCTTTTTGTGGTTGCTGTTGCTCGCGTCGCCGCTGCCGTTGCTGGCCAACGAGGTGGGCTGGATCGCGGCCGAGGTGGGCCGCCAGCCGTGGGCCGTGTGGAAGCTGCTGCGCACCGACCAGGCCCACTCACCGGTGGTTCCAGCGGGCCAGATCGTGCTTTCGATCGTGCTGCTATGCGCGGTCTACGCGCTGCTCTTCGGGGTCTGGATCTTCGTGCTGCGGCGCAAGCTGCTCAAGGGACCTGACGACGTCACGTCCGCTGCGGCCAGCGCGCCGCCAGCCGAGGTGACGCCATGACCGCGCTGCAGCTGACCTGGTTTGTGCTGATCGGCGTGCTGCTGTGCGGTTACGCCATCCTCGACGGTTTTGACCTCGGCGTCGGCTGCTGGCACCTGTGCGGCCGCGACGACAAGGAGCGCCGCCTCTTCATCAACGCCATCGGTCCGGTCTGGGACGGCAACGAGGTGTGGCTGCTCACCGGTGGCGGCGCGCTGTTTGCCGCCTTTCCGCCGGTCTATGCCTCGGTCTTCAGCGGCTTCTACCTGGCGCTGATGCTGGTGCTGGTCGGTCTCATTCTGCGCGCCGCGGCGATCGAGTTTCGCAGCCAGGTCGAGAGCCCGGCCTGGCGCCAGGCGTGGGACGTTGCTTTTGCGGTCGGCAGCGTGCTGCCCGCGCTGCTATTCGGCGTGGCGCTGGGCAACGTGGTGCGCGGCCTCGAACTCGACGTCGGTGGCAACTATGTGGGTGGCTTCTTCGCGCTGCTCAACCCCTATGCGCTGCTGGTCGGACTGACCGGCCTGGCCATGTTCGTCGTGCACGGCGCGCTCTTTTTGGCCGCGCGCCTCGACGGCGAGTTGCAGGTGCGCGCGCGCGGCTGGGCCAGTCGCAGCTGGGTCGTCTTTGCCGCGCTCTACGTCGTCACCACCGGTTGTACCTTGGCGACGTATGTGCGCGGCAGCTTGCCGCTCGCCCTCACCGCGAGCAGCTTTGGCTTGCTCTGCATCGTCACCAGCGGCTTGCTCAACCGCAGCGGTCGCGACCTGGCGGCTTTTCTGGCTTCGGCTGCAACCATGCTCTGCATCTGGGGTGGCGTCGGCGCCACGCTCTTTCCCAACCTGCTGCCCGCCAGCAATGACCCGCTGCGCAGCCTGACGATCGCGTCGTCGTCGTCGTCATCAGGCACACTGACCGTCATGCTGGTCGTCGCGCTCGTCGGCATGCCGCTGGTCATCGGCTACACCGCGGTGGTCTACCGCATCTTCATGCGGATGCCGCTGACCGTCGACCAGGGCTACTGAGATAGACTGCAAGCGACAAAATTTGTCGCGCACCGCGACATTTCCAAAATAGCGCCAAATAACAAGTACTTAAAACAAGCCAGCGGCCCTTGATATTTTCTCGGACGCCGCCGAAAATTGCAGCCTAACACCGCCATCTTGCGGCGACGGGGGGGCTTCGTCGTGGCTGCCAGTCATTGGCCCGTCTGGGTTATGGACGCGGTGGGCGCTCGCGCCCTGCTCCGCGCCCAGCGTGCCGTGCGCCGCAGTCCGCCAACGGAGTCGGCCGCGCGATCGGCGGTGTCGAACAGGGGCGTGTCCGGACGCTTTGACTGATGCGGGTCGCCTCGTCCAGCAATCTGGTCGGCCGCCATGTGACCGAACCGGGCGGAGCCTGTCCGCATGGGCTCCAAATGCGCCGCAACCGTGGTATGGAGATCTGCTGACCGGCGATGCGCTCGTCGTACCGGTCCGTGGGGAGCATCGATGAGCGACCGCAAGAAGAGCTGCACGCTGACCACGACCGACGCGGTGCGCCCCGCGCCCGCGACCCCGACTGGCCAGCGCACCACCTCGTGGAGCAACATCGTGGCGCTCGAGGGAGACGCTGCCGCCGTGGTCGCCGAGAATCGGCCGTTGCCCGACTTGGCCCGTGGCCTGGTCGACGTCGCACAAAAGGCCAAGAAGGCGGCGAAGTAGCCACTCTGCCGTCGCCGCAGGAACGCATGCGCGAGACTGTTGCTGCTGCGCGCCGCCGCGAGCCGCTGGTGCTGCTCGTCCTGTGCGTCGTCGCCATGGCGATCTCCGCGATCAGGCCGTTCGACTGGCCCACCTGGTGGATGGAGGTGGCGCCGATCTTGATCGCAGCGCCGATCCTGATCGCGACCTATCGCCGCGTTGCCTTGACCCCGCTGGTCTACCGGCTGCTGCTGGTGCACTCGCTGATCCTGGTGGTGGGTGCGCACTACTCGTACGCCGAGGTGCCGATCGGCTTCTGGTTCAAAGAGTTGCTCGGCCTGAGCCGCAACCACTACGATCGGCTCGGCCACCTGGCGCAGGGCTTTATCCCGGCCATCGTCGCGCGCGAGGTGCTGCTGCGGCTGACCCCGCTTCGGCGGGGGGGCTGGCTGTTCTACATCGTGGTCTCGATCTGCCTGGCGGCCAGCGCCTGCTACGAGTTTGTCGAGTGGTGGGCGGCGGTGATCGGCGGTGCGTCGGCCGATGCGTTTCTCGGCTCGCAGGGCGACGTCTGGGATTCGCAGTGGGACATGTTCATGTGCATGTGCGGCGCCATCCTGAGCCAGCTGCTGCTCGGTCGCTGGCACGACCGCGAGCTGGCGAAACTGCCGGCTGCGGCCAGGGACCCCTCATGAAGAAATTGCTGCTCGCCATCGTCGTCGTCATCGCTGCCTGGTGCGGCTACAGCTACTTCACCACCGGCCACATCGCGCTGCCCGGCGGTGCGCGTTCGGCCGACGAGAAAAAGGTGGATGCGCTGGCCCAGCGGTTCGGCCTGGCGCAGTCCGAATTTCGCAGCGCCAACATGGCCGCCGGCACCAGTGGCGTCGACACCACCAGCCAGGCCGAGGAGGCCCAGCAGGAGATGCGCGCCGTGCTCGACGAGTTGCGCAGTCTCAAGCCCGAGCTCAAGAACGCGGCGGCGCGCAAAAAGGCCGATGCGCTCGAGCAGCGTGCGCAGACCGTGATCGAAAGATCCAAGTAGCACCCGCGATGCCCGACGTCACCACGCTCGCCATCCATTACTGCCCGGCCGCGTTTGTCCCCGACGACGAACAGCGTTTTCACCACAACTTGCGCAAGGCCCAGCATCTGGCCAGGCGCTGGCAAGCGTCCCCGGCGGTGCGTCTAGTCGAAGCGACGCCGGTCGATCGCAGCGCCGCGTTGCTGGCCCACGACGCTGGTTACGTCGACCAGCTCTTTGCCGGCCAGCGCGACAATGCCTATGGCACACGCGACCCTGCGGTGCTTGCCGCCGACCTGGCGAGCGCGGGCTGCCTGCTGGCAGCGGCCCGCGAAGCGATGGCCGGGCGAAGGCTGGTCTTTGCACTGGCGCACCTGGGCCACCACGCGCACCACAGCCTGGAGCGCGGCTACTGCACCTTGCACAGCGGCATCATCGCCGGCGAGTTGCTGCGGCGCGAGCAGCCGGCTGCGCGCATCGGTATCCTCGACTTCGATTTTCACTACGGCGACGGCACCGACCACATCATTCGCACGCTCAAGTTCGAGCACTACCGGCACTACAGCGCTGGCGCCGAGTACGTGCAGCGCGAGCAGGCGTTCGAGTTCTTGCAGCGGGTTCCGGCGCTGGTGGCGGCCATGGCCGGGTGCAACGTCGTGCTCTACCAGTCAGGCGCCGATGTTCACGTCGACGACCAGGTCGGCGGCTGGCTCACCAGTGAGCAATTCGCCGAGCGCGAGCGGCTGGTCTTTGCCAGCGCGGCTCGCCACCAGCTGCCGCTGGTCTGGTGCTTTGGCGGCGGCTACCAGCGCGACCGCGAGCGGCGGCCGCTGATCGACAA
>Ga0315268_10005605_pt1 | contig 13450 bp, 13 predicted proteins | sample C1_top_MG_FD_204535 | JGI IMG/M metagenome (GOLD analysis project Ga0315268, IMG submission 204535) | Sediment microbial communities from Yellowstone Lake, YNP, Wyoming, USA - C1_top | ecosystem: Environmental > Aquatic > Freshwater > Lake > Sediment | place: USA: Wyoming | collected 2017-08-01 | reverse complement strand
CCGGCTGAAAACCTGTGCCCCTAAAAACTTTGGAAGAAGGCCACTTCATATATCCATCATCTGTTTAAGGAGGTTTGAACAATGGCGTTGAGAAAATCCCTGGTATTCTTACTGAGCATGCTGGTCTCCATGCTGTGGGCCTCCCTGGCCCTGGCGGCGGAGCCCGCCGCGGGCGGCGCCGGCGCCGGCCTGGGCAGCTTCTTCAGCTACGCGGTGATGGCCGCGGGTTTCGGCATCGGCATCGCCGCCTTCGGCACCGGCATCGGCCAGGGCTTGGCCGTGAAGAGCTCGGTGGAAGGCATTGCCCGCAACCCCGAGGCTTCCGGGAAAATCACCGTGACCATGCTCATCGGTCTGGCCATGATCGAGTCCCTTTGTATTTACGCCCTGGTCGTGGCCCTGATCATCCTGTACGCCTACCCCATGGCGAAACCCATCGCGGCCGCCCTGGGATTCAAAATTTAACGTAATAAGTTTAAAGGGGGGCGGCTTTTGCCCCCCTTTAAAGCGCCCCATTTGTGCAAATTGACACAAGACCTGTCGGACCCCACTAATGGCTAAGTAATGCGTGCGACGATGAAATTCTCGAAGATACCCACAGCTACCATTACTCGCTTGTCCATATATTCCCGGTACCTGGAGGTCCTGTCCCAGGAAGGGGTAAAAATTATCGCCTCGGACAAGCTGGCCCAAAAATGCGGCATCAATCCAGCCCAGATCCGCAAAGACCTGGCCTACTTCGGTGAGTTCGGCATCCGGGGGGTGGGCTACTTCGTCAAAGAGCTCCTCTTTGAAATCAAGCGCATCCTGGGCCTGAACAAGACCTGGAAGATGGCCCTGGTGGGCATCGGCAACCTGGGGTCGGCGCTGCTGGCCCATCAGAACTTCATCCGCCAGGGTTACGAGTTCGTGGCGGTCTTCGACGTTGACCCGGCCAAGGTGGGCCGCCGGGTGCCCAGCGGCCAGACCATCCACCATATCGACGAATTGGAGCAGGTGGTGAAGGACAAGGGCGTGGAGATCGGGGTCATTGCCACCCCCGCGGGCAAGGCCCAGATGGCCGCCATGCGTCTCATCGGCGCCGGGGTGAAGGCCATTCTCAATTTCGCCCCCATTCAACTCCAGGTGCCCGAAGGCATGGCGGTGGAAAACGTGGACTTCACCGTCAAACTCGACAACCTGGCCTACAATTTGACCATGGGGGAAGGATGAGGGAGCAGTTAGCTGCCAGTTCTTAGTTTTTTGATAGTTCTTGGAAGGATTTTGGATTGAAGGAGCATTAATAATCTGAACAGTCGCCCGCGGCTGTTCTTTTTTTATCCCAAGAGTCCGGTTGCCTGACCCTACGGGCACACATTACCCCCAAAAGCAGGCAGACCGATGGACTGCCCCCGGGCTGGGGGAAACAAGCCGCGGCGGCTCAATCAGAGAAGCTGACGGAATTTCGAACCAAGTCCGAAAACCCAGATCTTATTGAGTTTAGCTCTCCGGCTTTTCCAGGTTGAAGGCCAGCCAGACGCTCAGCGCCAACATCACCAGTCCGTAAAGGGAACAGGCGGCGGGATCCACCTGGCTGAAATAACCGAACTGCGCCAGCATTTCCATAGTCTTATCCAATTTCATTTCCAGAATAAATTCTGTTAAAATTGATTGTAACTTACATAAATGGACAAGACAAGTATTTTTGCCAGGAGTTATTATACATTATTGTAATTTTATTGAGATGGGAAGGCGGGAAGAGCAAAGCAGCCTGGCGGGCTTTACAAAATACGAAAATTCTCAGTGCAGCAAATCCCGCAGGTAGCGGCCGGTATAGGACCCGGGGTGCCGGGCCAGTTCCTCCGGGGGGCCGGCGCCCACCAGTCGGCCGCCGCCGTCGCCCCCTTCGGGCCCCAGGTCAATGAGATAGTCCGCGGTCTTGATGACCTCCAGGTTGTGTTCGATGACGATGACGGTGTTGCCTTCGTCCACCAGGCGGTTTAGAACCAGGAGCAGCTTTTCGATGTCGGCCAGGTGCAGCCCGGTGGTGGGCTCATCCAGGATGTAGAGGGTGCATCCGGTGGCCCGGCGGGCCAGCTCCCGGGAGAGTTTCAGCCGCTGGGCCTCGCCCCCGGAAAGGGTGGTGGCCGACTGGCCCAACTGGATGTAGCCCAGGCCCACGTCGGCCAGGGTCTTGAGCTTGTCCCGGAGGGCCGGCACCGCTCCGAAGAACTCAAGGGCCTGGTCCACCGTCATTTCCAGGACCTCGGCGATGGTTTTCCCCTTGTAGCGGATCTCCAGGCTGGAGGCGTTGTAGCGCAGCCCCCGGCAGACCTCGCAGCGCACGTAAACGTCCGGCAGAAAGTGCATTTCGATCTTGTTGATGCCCTCGCCCCGGCAGGCCTCGCAGCGCCCGCCCTTGACATTGAAGCTGAAGCGCCCGGGGCGGTAGCCCCGCACCCGGGCCTCCGGCACCTGGGAGAAGAGCTCCCGCACGATGGTAAACAGCCCGGAGTAGGTGGCCGGGTTGGACCGGGGGGTGCGCCCGATGGGGCTCTGGTCGATGTTGATCACCTTGTCCAACTGCTCGGCCCCCTCCAGCAGGCCGTACGGCGCCGCGGCCACCCGGGCCTGGTAGAGCTGCTGGCGCAGGGCCAGATAGAGGGTGTCCATGATCAGGGTGCTTTTGCCGGAGCCGGAGACCCCGGTGACGCAGCTCAGCACCCCCAGGGGGATTTTCACGTCCAAATCCTTGAGGTTGTACCCCCGGGCCCCGGCCAGGCGCAGGAAACTCTTAGGCTGCCGGCGGCCCCGGGGCACCAGGATTTCCCGCGCCCCCGAAAGGAACTGGCCGGTGAGGGTGTGGCCGTTTCGGGAGAGCTCCAATGGGGTGCCTCCGAAGACCACCTCCCCGCCGGCCCGGCCCGCGCCCGGGCCCATGTCCACCACGTAGTCGGCCTGCCGGATGGTGTCCAGGTCGTGCTCCACCACGATGACGGTGTTGCCCAAATCCCGCAGCATCTTCAGGGTGTGGAGCAGCTTGTGGGTGTCCCGGGGATGCAGCCCGATGCTGGGTTCATCCAGGATGTAGAGGACCCCGCTGAGCTTGGAGCCGATCTGGGTGGCCAGCCTGATGCGCTGAGCTTCCCCGCCGGCCAGGGTGGCGGTGGCCCGGTCCAGGGTCAGGTATTCCAGGCCCACCTCCTCCAGAAAACTCAGGCGTTCGGTGATCTCTTTGAGGACCCGCCGGGCGATCTCCGCCTGCCGGGAGGACAAGGTCAAGCCGGCAAACCACCTCAGGGCCTTACCCACCGGCAAGGCGGCCACCTGGCTGATGTTGGCCCCGCCAATCTTCACGGCCAGGGCTTCCCGGCGCAGCCGGGTGCCGCCGCAATCCGGGCAGGGGCGGACGCTCATGTACTGCTCGATCTCCTCCCGCACCGCGAGGGAATCCGTCTCCCGGTGGCGCTCCCGCAACAGGGGGATGACCCCGGGGAAGGGCCGGGGCCCATAGTAGCGGCGGCCTCCCTGCTCGTAGAAGAAGCTGATGGGCTCCCCCCGGGAGCCGTAGAGGATGGCGTCCTGCACCGCGGGGGGCAGGTCCTTGAAGGGGGTGCGCATGGAAAAATGATAGTGCTGCTCCAGGGCCTCCAGCATCTGCTGGTGCCTGAGGGAATGGCGTTGGGCCCAGGGGCGCACCGCCCCCTCCCGCAGGCTCAAGTTGGGGTTGGGCACCACCAGATCCGGGTCGATGACCAGCCGGGTCCCCAGGCCGCTGCAAGCCGGGCAGGCCCCCTGGGGGCTGTTGAAGGAGAACAGGCGGGGGGTGAGCTCCGGCAGGGAGACGCCGCAGTGGTCGCAGGCGAAGCGCTCGGAGAAGAGCAGCTCCTCGCCCCCCTGGACCGCCACCTTCACCACGCCGTCGGCCAGCTTCAGGGCCAGCTCCAGGGAGTCCGGGAGCCGGGCCCCCAGATCCGGCCGGACCACCAGGCGGTCCACCACGGCCTCGATGGTGTGCCGCTTGTTCTTGTCCAGGGGCGGCACCTCCTCCAGCTCCAGGACTTCCCCGTTGAGGCGGATGCGGCTGTAGCCCTCGGCCTGCAGCCGCTCCAGGAGCCGGGCGTGCTCCCCCTTGCGGTTGACCACCACTGGGGCCAGAATGGTAATGCGGCTTCCTTCCGGCAGGGCCAGGATCTGGTCCGCCATCTGGGGCACGCTCAAAGAGGATATGGGACGGCCGCATTGGTAGCAGTGGGGAGTGCCCACCCGGGCGAACAGCACCCTCAGGTAGTCATAGATCTCGGTGGACGTGGCCACGGTGGAGCGGGGGTTGCGGGAGGCGCTGCGCTGCTCGATGGCGATGGCGGGAGAGAGCCCTTCGATATACTCCACGTCGGGCTTGTCCATGAGTTCCAGGAACTGCCGGGCATAGGCCGAGAGCGACTCCACGTAGCGGCGCTGGCCCTCGGCGTAGAGGATGTCGAAGGCCAGGGTCGATTTTCCCGAGCCGCTCACCCCGGTGATGACGATGAGCCGGTTCCGGGGCAGCTCCAGGTCCACGTTCTTCAGGTTGTGTTCCCGGGCTCCCCGGATGATGATCTGGTCGACGGGCATCACTGCTTCGGGTGCTTCAAGGCAGAAAGGGCCTCAGGACGAGGTCTTGGCGGCAGTCTCCGGGAGGGGCTGCCGGACGGGCTTGTCCTTCGACTTGGGTTTACGGCCTCGCTTCTTTTTGATTTCATAAGGCACGAATTTCAGCCCCTGGGAGCGGCCGGCCCCGCCCGGCCAGAGCAGGGGCCCGTTGCCCAGGTGGCGGATGACGTCGGCCAGGGTCCAATCCAGGTATTTCGCCGGAATCACTGTTATTTCCAGTTTCAGGCCCCGGTTGGGGCGCTCCTTCACTCTAGACATGTTGATTACCCGTTGAAAAAAATAATGAGAATTCGGCAGATCAGCGCAGTGTGAGGTGGGTGGAATATTCGCTTGTCCCCAATTGGTTAATTTATCCAATCCCAGTTCTTTTTGCCATATTTTTTAAAGATTTTTGTCCCGTCTGACTTGAGAACAGCTGCACCGCGGCAGCAGACCGCCTTCTTCTTTCTTCCGTCTTTTCTGCCCGCCCTGCCGAAATCCGCCTTCGGCGTTGGTCTGAAAAAATTTAATCATTATAGGCACTCTGTAAATCGCGCCTGGAACGCCCCGGGCGGCTGAGCCAAAATAACTTCTGCTTTTGATTAAACCTGGAGCTCTCCTAAATGCCACTTTGTCATCCTGAGCGAAGCGACGGACTCGTATTCTAGAGATTTTCCGGTCGCTTCGCTCCTCCAGAATGACATAAAAGCAGGGTTCGCAAAGCTCACAGCTTTGAACTTTTTCGGACGGACATCTAGACTAATGGGGCGGTGTCAGGCGGAAGGGGTCCGCCAGGGCATAGCGCACCCGGTTGGCTTTCTCGCCGTTATGCACCAGGACACCTTCGCCCAGCAGCAGGTTCAGGTAGCTCCAGGCTGTTTTTTTGTTCACCCGGAAGGCGGCCTCGAACTCCAGAAGCTTGAACCACCGGCCCTCGGTGTCCCGGAGAAACTCCCACAAGGTCTCGCCGGTGATGCGCCGACCTTTCAGAGGCAGGGCCACCCGGGAGAGGGCCTGGCGCAGCCCTTCTCCATCCACCGCTTCCGGTGGCGGCGGCGTCAGGCTGACCTCCACCAGGGGCCGGGTCCCGGTCCAGTCCAACTCCTGGCCTTCGAAGTAGTGCCTGGCTTTCTCCTCGATGAGGTTCAGCAGGCGGTAGAACTGGGAAAGGGTAATTTGGCCGGCCAGGCGGTTGACCAGATAATCCTTGGCCTTCTTGCGGATAAAGGAGGCCCGCTCTTGGGGGCCCGCGGGCAATTCCGTGGCCTCCAGCAGAACCTGGAAAAACATGCCGGCCACCAGGGTGATGTCCAGGCCCTGGTCCCGGGGGGTTAAGAGGCCGGTTTTTTCGGCTACCCCAGGCACCCCGGCAGTAAAGGCAAAATTCGCGAACTCGTCGTCAAAGTCCGGCAGTTTCTCCGGCAAGGCTGCGGCCACCACCGCCGCGGTCAACTCCCGTACCAAACCCAGCGCGTTCTCCCGGTCCATGGCGCCCTCCCTGGCTGGCCGTTGTGGCTGACTTCCTTCCACGGACCACTTTACTATTTCCCGGTCGCCGAAATCAAGTGCTCCTGAAGCTCCCGCCTCGGTAATCCGAGGAAAGCTCAGGATTGTTGTATTTGCCCGCCCGTCAGGGGCCGCCTCCCGGTCCGGGCTTCCCGAAGATCTTGGTTAGGTATTGATGCAGCTCCCGGGCCTGCCGGTCCGGGAGTTGCTGGGGCGGGAAGTCGGGCATGGGACCCTTGGCGCCGTTGTCCAGCCGGGGGTCCCGCAGGAAGGCCAGGAACTTGGGAAAATTATCCAGCTCATCGGAGCCCCGGAGCGGGTATTGGGGCAGAACGACGTTGCCGCCGCCGGGGTGGCAGGCCTGGCAGTGTTGGTCAAAGACCTTCTTCCCGGCCTGAACAGACGCCTCTTCCGTTGCCGCGCCGGGGGCTGCTGCCGCGCCGCCGTAAACGATTTCCCCCCCAAAGTAGCCCAGGGCCGTAACGCTCAAAAACCCTAAGGTGTAAATCATCAGAAGAAACCGGGACTCCCCGCGGCCCAGGTAGATGAGCACCAGGCCCGCGCTGAGGACCACCAACAGGAAGGCCGCCAGGCAGATCTTGACGATGATGGGCCGCATCCAGACGCCGTGATAAAAGTGCTGCCAGTCCATAAAACCCAGAAGCACCGTGGGAAAGAACATTATCCAGGCCACCACCAGGCAGTGGCGGGCCGAGGGGGCCAGGTCGGGGCGGCCCAGCACCCGGGCCCCCCACCCGAAGAGAAAAGCGCCCACCGTCAGCCCGATGGTGACATGGGTCCAGGGCGGGTGCAGCGGATGGGGATACCCCAGGCTGGCCAGCCAGCGGTAGAGGGGATCGAAGAAAGTCAATGGATTTTCCTTTCAGTGGTGCCGCCAAACCCTCAGGCCTCAAAACATCAGCCAGGCCAATATATAGAGGGTGTTATTGGCCCAGGCGCTCCGCCCGGAGCCGTCATAGTTGGCTCCGGCGCCGTTGAAGTTATTGTATATGGTGTATTGCACCACGATTTTGGCCTGCTCCCACTTCGGCGGCACATAGAGCCCCTGGAGGATGACCCCGTCGCTGTTGGGCCGGCCGGTGCGGCTGCCGTCCAGCTGGTCGGCCGCATAGAGCAAGGCATCCCTGCTCCCGAAGGTGTTGAAGTAGGCCACATTGCCGCCGAAAGTCCCGTAAGGGCTCCGGTAGGAATAGTTTAGGTTGACTCTGTAAGTATTCAGAAAGTTAAAGCTATTGGCCGTGTTTCCCAGGGCAAAGCTGGCGCTCCAGTTCTGAATTTCGTGGATCCAGGTGGTGGCCAGGGAAAAGCGGTGCTTCTTCGAGATGTATTGATACTGGGCGTCAAAGGCGAGGTCGGTGAAGCGGTCGCTGGGGCCCCGGGCCTGGCCCTGGGGGAAGATGTTGGCCACCAGGCCGTAATGACCCACCATCAAGGAATGCTTTCCCCATTGGTGCTGGAGAAACACCCGCCAGTAGGGAGCCACCCCGCTCACCACCGTGGTCACGTGGGTGCCGCCGCTTAAAAATTGAGGATAGCCTTTGGCCGCAGTGCGGTAGAAATTCACTTCCCCGTAGAGCAGGTTGTTCCAATACCCGTAGAATCCCAGGCCGCCGACCTGCTGGTCCAAAGTTCCATCGATCACCGTCGCCGCCGTGGGGGTAAGGGCCACGCTGGAAGAGGCAAAGGGAAACCCCCAGGCCGGGGTGCTGTTCCAGACATCCTGCACCGTGGGGGCATTGTTGAAAGAGATACCGTAAATCAGCGGTTTCCCGGCCAACTTGGCGGTGTTGGCGAACCGGATGTCCGTGTGATCCACCAGGAAGGCGTTGCTCACCCCATCGTAGGTGAACTGCATGAAGGCCCCCAGCTTGTAGAAGATCTTGCCGGCGTAATAGACGCTGACTTCCTGGGGCAAATTGACGTTGTCGTTTGCCGAGGAATTGAAGGGTGCGGCCCCGGGGGGCTGGGGCCTGCCGGTGTGGGTGAAGGAGCCCTGAAACAGGGCGGAGAGGGGCGGCGGAAACTGGTAAAGTTTGTCGCTTTTGCTCATCACATAGCCGGTCATCTTGAATTGGCGGCCGAACGGCGTCAATTCCGGCCAGACCGTGTGGCAGGTGTAACACTCCATCCCCGTCTGCCGGGCAAAGCTCGGCACCGCCTGGACCGCGGAAGAAAAGGATAACAAACAAAGCCCTGCTATACCAAGGGTTAGAACCAGGTTCCTCAATATGGCTCGGCTCATGTTTCCCCCTTGCCTCTGCGGCTGCCATGGGGCGGACATGGCTAAGGTGCAGCTTGCTTCCTTTAACCTCCATGACCGGGCTATTTGAAGGTGTGGGACATGTAATCGATGACCGCCCGGATCTGGCCGGGACTCAAGTCAAAAGCCGGCATGGGACCATGGCCGTTCTCGATGGTGTCGGTGATCTTCTGGTTGACGTTTCCCTGCCAAAAGCCCGGGTTGGTGAAATCCGTGGGGCTGGGGCTGAGGGCGGCTGCCGCCGGCCCGTTCCCTTTGCCGTCGCGGCCGTGGCACAGGGCGCATTTGTCCTCGAAAATGCTTTTGCCCCTTCCCTCCTGGGCCGGAGCCGGGATTGCAGCCCCCAAAAATAAGCCGCCCAGTAACACCCCGGCCAAGGAAAATGCGACCAGTCTTTTCATGCGCAACCTCCGTTTCAAGTGAAGGTATCAGGCCATAGCCCTTAAAGGCGAGTTTTTCTAAGCCGCTCTATCCTGCCGGCAGCAGCCGGGCCAGCCTTTGGGCCAGTTCGCCGGCGTCCCGGATGGCCGGCTGGCAGGCAAAATCGTGGCAGAGGTAAGCCACCGGCACGTCCCGGGGGCCATACGTCCGGGCCGCCGGGACCAGCTCCTCCAGGGCGGCGCAGTCCGCCGGATTTTTCACCACCAGACTCCGCTCCGGGAGAAACCGCCCATAAATCACGGCCAGCATTTGCTTGAGGGCCGGGCTGCCGGGGTCGCCCACCAGGGTCAGGTCCAGGGGCGGGGTGAGATGAAGCGCGGCCGCGGTCCAGAAATGGCCGAAGCCGCCGGGGTTTTCCCGGGCCTGGGGCGAAAGCCGCCGGAGGATGCCCCGGGCCCGGTCCAGGTAACGGGACTCCGCCGTGAAGCGGTGCAGCTTGAGGCAGACCCGGGCGGCCAGGGAATTCCCCGAGGGGATGGTCTGGTCATGGACGCTCTTGGAGCGCAGCAGCGTGGCCTCCTGGTCCCTGGCCACGTAAAAATAGAGGCCATCGGTGTCCTCCAAAAATTTGTCATCCATGAGCTTCAGCAACTGCACCGCGCCTTTCAGCCAGGCCGGGTCGAAGTCGGTCTCGAAAAGTTCCAGCAGGGCCAGGGCCAGGGCGGCGTAATCTTCGGAAAACCCCGGCACCGCCACCCGGCCCTCGGACCAGATGCGATACAAGCCCTCCGGTTTCAGGAGCTGCGCCAGGATGAACCGGGCGGCTGTCGCTGCGGCCTCATAGAAGCGCCGGTCCCCCAGGACTTGGGCCCCCTGGGCCAGGGCCGTGACCATCAGGGCGTTCCAGGCGGTGATGAGCTTTTCATCCCGGTGGGGCTTGACCCGCTTTTCCCGGGCCTGGCGCAGCCTTGCCAGCGCTTCATTAAGGCGTGCCTCCACTTCCTCGGGTTTCAGGGAAAACCGGGCCGCCAGTTCTTTAAGGCTGAAAGGCCGGGTCAGGACGTTCACCCCTTCGAAGCTGCCCTCCCGGGTAACCCCCAGGGCCGCGGCGGCCAGGGGCAGGGCCTGGGCGCCCACCACCTGTTCCACTTCCTCCAGGGTCCAGACGTAAAACTTCCCCTCCACCCCTTCGCTGTCCGCGTCCCACCCCGAATAAAAGCCGCCGTTGGGGGCGGCCAGATCCCGCAACACGAAATCCAGGGTCTCCCGGGCCACCCGCCGGGCCAGGTCGCTGCCGGTGAGCCGGAGCCAGGCCAGATACAGGGGCGGCAGCAGGGCGTTGTCATAGAGCATCTTCTCGAAGTGGGGCACCACCCAGGCCTCGTCCACGCTGTAGCGGGCAAAGCCGCCGCCCAGCTGATCGTAGATGCCGCCCCGGGCCATTTTCTCCAGTCCGAAGGCCAACTGCGAAAGGAGTCCGGCCTCACCGGAGAGGCGCTGATGGTGAAACAGGAACTCCAGCTCCAGGGCCCGGGGAAACTTGGGCGCGGTCCCCAGGCCGCCGTGGCGGGGGTCAAGGTGGCGGGCCACGGTTTGGGCCGCCGCCGCCACCTCCTCCCGGGTGGGCTCCGCCCCCTCCCCCGGCAGTTGCCCCAGGGCCTCCAGATGGGCCTGGAGCTTTCTGGTCAGCTCCCCGATCTCCCGCTGGTTCTGCCGGTAGGCCTGGCTGAGGGCCTGCAGGAGCCGCATAAAACCGGGCCGCCCGCCCCGGTCTTCGGGCGGAAAATAGGTCCCCCCATAGAACGGCTTCAAATCCGGGGTGAGGAACACGCTCAAGGGCCAGCCGCCGGAGCCGGTGAGGGCATAGACCGCGTTCATGTAGGTCTCATCCAGGTCCGGCCGCTCCTCCCGGTCCACCTTGATGCTGATGAAGTGCTCGTTCATGGCCGCGGCGATGTCGGGATCTTCAAAGCTTTCATGGGCCATGACATGGCACCAGTGGCAGGTGGAGTAGCCGATACTGAGGAAGATGGGCCGGTCTTCCCGCCGGGCCCGCTCCAGGGCCTCGGGCCCCCAGGGGTACCAGTCCACCGGGTTGTGGGCATGCTGCCGTAGATACGGGCTGGTGCTGTCGATCAGCCGGTTGGCGCGCTTTTCTTCCATGCGGGGGCTCCAGGGGCTTCTGGCCTGCCGAGAGGGACCGGCGCGTGCCGGTTCAGGAAGCAAGCCTTGGATTTAAATCATGCCCCCAAAGATAAACACAAATGCGGTGGTTGCAAGGACATCCCCAGGGGGAAGAAAGGGGGAGAGATTTTTGTAATGCTTCAAGCAGAAAGCCGGAAAACCGAGGCTGAAAACCGAAAACCGTATTAAAGGCGGGTCAGGGCGGAAAATTCGTCCCGGCGGACCAGGCGGGCGATTTCCTCCAGGAGTTCCGCAAGCTCGGAGACATCCCGGAAGTCGATCTCCAGGTGGAAGTCCGGGCCTTCGAAGGCCGGCGGCGGTTTCAGGCGCATACGGGGGTGCTGCTCCAAACCCAGGCGTTTTAAGGCCGCCTGAAAGACCTGCCAGGTGGCGCTGAGACCGGGCTGAACCCGGAGCTTGAGCTCCCGCCGCACCGCTTCGGTGCGCTCCTGGGGGCTCAGTCCCTCATCCTGCAATGGGCCCCTGAGCCCCGGCCGGGACAGGACGGCTTTGGGGGTGACGCCCTCCCGGCGGGCCAGCAGCGTGACCTCCTCCACTATCTGCTCCTGCTTGCTCTGGCTGAGCCACAACTTTTCCAGAAAGGGCAAGGCTGCGAAGCGGTCCTCCGGAGCCCAGGCCGCCAGGGCTGCGGCCGCGGTGAGGGCCAGGCGGCCCCGGGCCGCCAGCTCCAGGAAACACGGCTCCAACCCGGCCAAAGCCAACAGCCGGGAAAGCACCCCGGAAGACGGCGGCAGGCCGAGGTAAGGCAGGAACTTCGTGGTCACGGTGGCCCGATCCCAGTGAACCAGGAGCCGGGCCGCCAGGTGCGCCTGCTCCCGGAGGTCGAACCCCCGGGTGAAGGAGTTGTCGTACAGACCCACCAGCAGGCAGTGGGAATCCGGCGCCGCCCCGGGCAAGGTGCAGGCCGTAACCTGCGGCCAGTTTAGGCGGACAGCGGCCAGCAGCCGCTTCCAACCCGTCACCACCTGCCAGGCGCCGTCTGCCCGGGGACGCAGCCAGGGCGGGGACAGCAGGCCCACTTCCTTCAGGGAAGCGGTGAGGCGGTCCAGGACTTCTCCTTCCGGCCCCGGCGGCGTCGCCAAAGTGTGGTCCTTAAAATCCACCGCGGCCAGGGGGATTTCCTGAACCTCAAAGACTCCGTGCAAGGGGTATTCCTTTCAGCTGCCGCAAAGCTCGGGGTTTCTATAGAGGTCAATTTACCACGATCCTGGGGCTGGCACTAATTATAAAAAGAAAACCCCTCCCCGGGGAGGAGGGGCGACGGGAAGTTAAACATATCGAGGTCATGAGCCCTCCCCGTTAGGCGGGCAACGTGAAGCCAGCGGGATTAATAATAATACGGGGCGTACTTCATGGGCGTCCGGCAGCCTTCTGGCTGGGGGGGAGTATTTTGGCTGTAATAGCTGTCACCGGCCGCCGGGGGCTCGGAGCTGTAGCCGTAATAAGGCCCCTGGGGCGCATTGTATCCATAACCCGGCGGCGGGCCGTAGCCCGGAGGGGCCGGCTGGTAGTAATAACCCTGGGGCGGCTGGGCTGTCCGCCGCTGCTGGATGGCATAGCCGCCGGCGGCCCCCAGGGCGGTTCCCACCAGGCCGCCGACGGCCGCGCCCGCCCAGGGATTTTTATTGCCGATGGCCGCGCCGGTGAGGGCCCCCAGCCCTCCCCCCAGGGCCGCGCCGGTGCCCACGTAAGGGCTGGAGGCACAGCCCATGATCAGGGTCAGCGCCGTGAGCGCCACGATGATCCCCTGCCAGCCGTTCACCACCCTCACCTCCTTGAGGAGTTAACCTTTAATTATAGGTTTGCGGCGCCGGCTGGTAACTGTAGCCGGGTTGCGGCGCCGGCTGGTAATAGCCCTGCTGCTGCTGAGGATAAGGAGGATAGGGATAGGGTCTGGAACGCCCGTAGGCTTCCCCGGCTACCGCCCCTCCGGCACCGCCCAGCAAACCGCCGATGGCCGCACCCCTCCAGGGGTTGTTGTGGTTGGCGGCGGCTCCGATGCCGGCCCCCAGGGCCGCGCCGATGCCGGCGCCGGGAAGCATGTAAGGATTGTAGTTCTCCGTGGCGCAGCCTGCCAAGAGGCTCAACGCCACCATCAAGGCCAGAATTCCAAGCTTTCTATTCACGAGTTTGCCCTCCCCGCAAAGGTTGCTGTCCTCATTTGTTTGATTAGACCTGGGGCAGAATAAAAAGTTAAGGCGGGGAAAAGGGCAATAGTTGCTGAGGGCGAAAAATATATCCTAAGATGCGGTTGGGGGAGGGGTCTTAGGGGAGGGGGCAGGGGCCCGGCCCCTGCCCCCCTCCCCTAAATATCACTTGCCGATGACCAGGATGACCGCGTCCTTGGCCACGGAGGCGCCGGGTTCGAAGTTAATGGCCTTGACGGTGCCGGAGGCCGGGGCGGGCAGCGAGTTCTGCATCTTCATGGCCTCCAGGACGCAGACCAGGTCGCCGGTATTCACCTGG
>Ga0315268_10005604_pt1 | contig 13452 bp, 4 predicted proteins | sample C1_top_MG_FD_204535 | JGI IMG/M metagenome (GOLD analysis project Ga0315268, IMG submission 204535) | Sediment microbial communities from Yellowstone Lake, YNP, Wyoming, USA - C1_top | ecosystem: Environmental > Aquatic > Freshwater > Lake > Sediment | place: USA: Wyoming | collected 2017-08-01 | reverse complement strand
CCGTCTCCGCCATCGAAGCGGCGGCCGTTTCGGCAAGCATGCGAATGTCGGTCGGTGCAGTGGCGTCCGACCGCGCATAGGACGGATTCGTTGGCGTGGTGACCTGTGTCAGGCCCAGGATCGCCTGCAGAGTGGTATCGGCGACAAATGCCGAGCTGTTGATGATGGCGGGTTTTCCCTGCGCGTTGACGTGGGTGTTGATCACGTTGATCACGCCCGCAGTGAGCACCACGTTGACCTCGATGGCGACAATGTCCCAGGCACTGCCATCGCCGTACGCGGCGGCGAACGCGCTCTGGGTCTTCTCGAGTTGCCACGGCAATCCGAAGCGCCGGGCCCCGGTCCACGGCCCTGGAGTGACGGCCGTGAGGTCGAGAATCAACACCCGCGGCAGGTGATTGCCACGGCTGAACCAGTAAGCGTCGTGATCGGCATCGACCCAGCACACTTCATTGCCGTCACAGCTCTGGTCGACCTCGTCACCAGGCACCTCGGGCGCGTTGAGGTAGATGCCGGCCTTGGTGTCGTTGCAGTCGCCGTAGCGGGAGACGTAACCGGCTGGTTGCGCGCACGCCGTGGTTGTCGTCCCACTCGTTCCGAAGGTGTCGCCGTCGGCGTCGCGATACCAGGTCGGAGCAACGGTCAAGGCTGGATTGTTGGGGCACTGATCGTTGCAGTTGGCCGTCCCGTCGCCGTCGCTGTCGGTGTCAACGGCGCCGCAACCGCACTGGCCGGGAGCGATCTTCAGCGGGTCGGTGATGCAACCGTCGTTGCAGTTGAGCGTGCCATCACCATCGGTGTCGTCGTCCGACGTGCCACAACCGCACACTCCGGGCTGGGTCTTGTTGGGATCGTTGTCGCACCCGTCGATGCAATCCATGGTGCCGTCGCTGTCGGTGTCGATATCCAGCACATCGCAGCCGCAGACCCCCGGCACCGTCTTGAGCGAGCCGGTCGGACATTCCTCGAGGCAGTCGATGGTGCCGTTGTGGTCGCTGTCGACGTCGGCCACGCCGCAGCCACAGATGCCGGGCGCGGTCTTGCTGGGATCGCCGTCGCAGCCGTCCAGGCAATCGACGGTGCCGTCGCCGTCGGAGTCGGCATCCGAAACGCCGCAGCCGCAAATGCCCGGCACGATCTTGGTCGGATCGTTCGCACATTGATCGTTGCAGTTTGGCGTGCCGTCGCTGTCGCTGTCGCTGTCGGCCACGCCGCAGCCGCAGACACCGAGTGCGATCTTGAACGGATCGAGCGGGCACAGGTCGTGGCAGTTGGGTGTGCCGTCGCTGTCGCTGTCCGTGTCGGCCACGCCGCAGCCGCAAACGCCTGGTGCGACCTTGAGGGGGTCGACCGGGCACAGGTCGTTGCAGTTGGCAGTGCCGTCGCCGTCGCTGTCCGTGTCGGCGACCCCGCAGCCGCAAATGCCTGGCACGATCTTGGTCGGATCGGTCGCACATTGATCGTTGCAGTTTGGCGTGCCGTCGCTGTCGCTGTCCGTGTCGGCAACGCCGCAGCCGCAAGCGCCGGGTGCGGTCTTGCCCGGGTCGGTCGGGCACAAATCGTGGCAGTTGGGCGTGCCGTCGCTGTCGCTATCCGTGTCGGCAACGCCGCAGCCGCAGACCCCAGGCGCGGTTTTACCTGGGTCGGTCGAGCACAGGTCATGGCAGTTGGGCGTGCCATCGCTATCGCTGTCAGTGTCGGCAACGCCGCATCCGCAGACGCCAGGCGCAGTCTTGCCCGGGTCGGTCGGGCACAAGTCGTGGCAGTTGGGCGTGCCGTCGCTGTCGCTGTCGGTATCGGCCACCCCGCAACCGCAGACACCGGGCGCTGTCTTGCCCGGATCGGAGGGGCACCGATCGCTGCAATTGGGCGTACCGTCGCCATCGCCGTCGGTGTCGGCCACGCCACAGCCACAGAGGCCGACCGTGACCTTGGCCGGATCGGTCGGGCAATCGTCGTTGCAGTCGGGCGTACCGTCGGCGTCCGTGTCAGCGTCCGAGACGCCACAACCGCAGATCCCCGGCAACAGCTTGTTCGGATCGCTGTCACACTGTTCCTGGCAATCGCGCGCGCCGTCGCCATCGGTGTCGACGTCCGCTGTACCGCAACCGCACACGCCCGCGGCGATCTTGTTCGGATCGTTGGGGCACAGGTCGTTGCAATCGGCAGTGCCATCGTGATCGGTGTCGGTGTCGGCCGCGCCGCAGCCGCAGGCGCCGGGTGCCGTCTTGTTGACATCGGCGGGACAGCCATCGTGGCAATTGGGAGTGCCATCGCCATCGCTGTCGGTATCGGCCACCCCGCAGCCGCAGCTACCGGGCGCGGTCTTGCTGCCGTCCATGGGACAACCATCGTGGCAGTCGAGCGTGCCGTCGTGGTCGCTGTCGGCGTCCGGCGTGCCGCAGCCACACAAACCGGCCGCGGTCTTGCCGGGATCGGCTGGGCAACCGTCGATGCAGTCCATGGTGCCGTCGTGATCGGTGTCGACGTCCGCCACATAGCAGCCACAGACGCCTGGCGTGGTCTTGGGAGCGCCGTTGGGGCACGGTTCCATGCAGTCGGCCGTACCGTTGCCATCGCTGTCAGTGTCGGCCACACCGCAACCGCAGATACCGGCCGCGGTCTTCAAGGGATCGCCCGGACATCCGTCGTTGCAGTCGAGCGTGCCATCGCCGTCGGTGTCGGAGTCCGAGACACTGCAGCCGCACACTCCAGGCGCCGTCTTGAGCGGGTCATTGGCGCAACCGTCGTTGCAGTCTGCCGCACCGTCGCCGTCGGTGTCGGTATCGACCGCGCCGCAGCCGCACGCGCCAGCAGCCACCTTGGCGGGGTCGCCGGGGCAACCGTCTTGGCAGTCAGGGGTGCCGTCCCCGTCGCCGTCGGTGTCGGCCGTCGCGCAGCCGCAGACGCCGGGTGCGATCTTGCCAGCATCGGCGGGACACAGATCATTGCAGTTGGGGGTGCCGTCGCCGTCGCCATCGGTATCTGCGGTGCCGCAGCCGCACTGCCCGGGTGCGATCTTTCCGGGATCGCTGGCGCATAGATCCACGCAATCGGCCGTACCGTCGCCATCGCCGTCGGTGTCGGCAATGTTGCAGCCGCACTGCCCGGGCGCCGTCTTGGTGACGTCGTTGTCGCACAGGTCGCGACAGTCGGCGGTGCCATCCGAATCGGTGTCGGTCTCGAGATTGCCGCAGCCGCATTGGCCGGCCGCGATCTTGCTGCCATCGGCCGGGCAACCGTCGTTGCAGTCGGCAGTCCCGTCGTGATCGGTATCGACGTCGGTCGCGCCGCAGCCGCAATCACCTGGGTCGGTCTTGGCCGGATCGTCGCCGCAGCTGTCGTTGCAGTTGGCCGTACCATCGGCATCGCGGTCGGTGTCGGCCACGCCGCAGCCGCATTGCCCCTCGATCGCCTTGTCCGGATCGGCCGGGCATTCGTCGATGCAATCCATGGTGCCGTCAGCGTCGGTATCGACGTCAGCGACATCGCAACCGCAGACACCCGCTGTCGCCTTCAACGAGCCATTCGGGCACGCATCGAGACAGTCGAGCGTCCCGTTGCCGTCGAGGTCCTCGTCCGCCACACCGCAGCCGCAAACACCCGGTGTCAACTTGGTCGGATCGCCCGGGCAGGACTCCTCGCAATCGAGCGCGCCATCCTGGTCGATATCGACGTCGGGTTGACCGCAACCGCACAGCCCGGGATCGGTCTTATCAGGGTCGGTCGGACACAGGTCGCCGCCGGCATCGGCATTGCCGGCATCGAAGGGACCGGTATCGGAGACACTCGAGCCATCGGTGCCGCCGCCCTGGTCGGGCTGCGAGTTATCCGCCCCGACCGCGCCATCGCTGGCGGTCGCGCTGTCGGACGGCGTGGCCCCATCGAGTGCCGGACCATCGAGCACGGTCACGCGATCGGTGGCGACTGCAGAGTCGGCGATCGCCTGGTCGGGACGCACGGCGTCTGGAATCACCGCGTGGTCCGGCCGCGCTGCATCGGGCAACTGGCTGTTGGCGTCGGTTGCCGCATCGACCACGACCGCACCATCGGTTGCTGCGCTGCCCTGATCGGGCGTGGTGACCGGTGGCGGCCCGCAGCTCGCCACGGCAGTCAACGCGGACAGGAAAAGACAAGCGGCGAGCGGCACCAGCGAACGCATACGCATGGCATCCTCATCGGCGGTGGCAAGTGGCAGAACTCCCCCCCTGCCGCGGACGAGCCATCCCGACCCTCCGCGGGTGCACAGATAGTATGGGTCGGGTGGTGACAGATCGGTGACGGATTGGCCGGTGGTCGGCCGTCAGCCGATGCAGCGGTCGCGCAGTTCGAGCAACCCGCGCGCGGGCGCAGCACCGGTCGTCCGCTGCAGCATGCGCTCGCAGCGCGCATAGGCCGCCAGCGCATCGTTCGCGCGCCCGTCCGCGACCTGGCAGCGCATCAGTCCGAGGTAGAGTGCCTCGCTCTGCTCCTCGACCTCCAGCCCGCGTTCGTACAGGGCGATCGCAGCGGCCACCTGGTTGTTCTCCTGCAGCGCGCGAGCGGTTCGCTCCAACGCGCGCAGGTAGCGCTCACACAGGCGCTCGCGCGGTGCGATGGCCCAGGCCGCCTCCTCGTCGCGCAGAAACGGTCCACGGTAGAGCGCGAGCCAGCCCGCACAACCGTCGGCGACGGCCACTGAATCTTCAAGCAGCGCCTGCAGGCCGCGCTCCAGCGCCAACGCATCGACCCACACCTGGTCAGGCGCCAGCGTCAGCACGCCCTCGGCGTGCACGATCGACGCACCACCGATCAATCGCCGCAGCCGCACCAGCGTGGTCTTGAGCGCATCGTGCGCATCGTCCGCGTCGGAATCCGGCCACAGCTCCTCAGCCACGCGATGGGCCGGCACCCGATGGCCACCGTGGGCGATGATCAGTTTGAGCAGCGCCAGCGGCCGCGCATGGCTCTTGCGCTCGAACTGCAATGGCACGCCGTCGACCGTCACCGCAAACGGACCCAGTGTGTGCACCCGCACTGGCCATGGCCAGTGCGCAGCCGACGGATCGGACTCGGCTGGCGCTGACAGCCGCTGCTTCGCGATCACCTCGCGCACGTACCCGGTCTCGATGCCGTCCGCGAGAGCCCGGCTGCATAGCGCGACCAGCTGCCGCCGCGTCCAGTGCGGGATGTAGTGATAACCGCGCTCGCGACCGAGCTTGAGGGCACGCGCCAGCGCAGCGCGGCCGCGCACGTCGTCGCCGAGCGCGAACCAGCTCTCGGCCCGACACAGGTCGATCAGGTAGCGCAGCGGTACGAAGTTGTGCGGCCCGCAGATGTCGGAAGCCGTATCCAGACTGGCCAGCGCCGCGCTGTGGTCGCCCAGGCAGGCCTGCGCCTGCGACAGCCCATGGTGGGCGCGGGCAATGACGTAGGGCGAGCCGGTGGACCGTGCGACTTCCATCGCCTCGCGCAAGCTGGCCAGTGCAGCCGCATGTTCATTGCGCGCGAGCTGCAGCCAGCCACGGACGAAGATCCACTGTCCCATGTCGACGCTGCGCTCGGGCTTGAAGGTACCCGGCATGCGGTCGATGTACTGCTGCGCCAGGTCAATGCGATCGAGGGCGAGCGCGCTGTAGGCTCCCTGCACCAGCAGATAAAAGTCGAGCAGGTGGATGCCGGTCTGCTGTGCCAGTTGCAGCCCCTGGTCGGCCGCCTGCAACCCGGCGTCCGCATACTCGACCAACCAGCCACACGACGAGGTGAGCGCGGTCCAGACCACGCGCGTAAACGGTGTCAAATTGGGCGAATCGACCTGCGATTGCAGCCGCTTCATCACCGACTGCATGGCCGCCAGATCGCCGGTCCAGCCGTAGTACCGCACCAGGCTGGCACCGAGGAGAAAACGGGCGTTGAGGTCGGGCGCCACTCGCAACAGGCGGCGCAAGGTCGACTCGATGCGGCGCAGCGCGAGCGCATCCGAACGCCGATAGAGCAGCGCATTGAACCGATTGACGTTGACGCGCGCGTAAGCCTCGACCGACAGCGCTGTGCCGAGCGTGCGTTTGAGCTCGTCGTGCACGTCCAGCCAGCGATCGAGCTGCTTGTAGCCACCGCTCTCGAGGATGATCGACTCGACGATGCGGGCCCAGCTCAGATAGGCGCCGGTGCGCGCCCGCTGCGCGACAAAACGCTCATGAGCAGCCACCAGGTGGCGCCGGGCACCGACTGTGTCCGACGGCAGGATGCTGACCCCGGCCCAGTAGGCGAGCCAGGGCTCGCGCTCGAGCTCGGCCGCCGGCAACGACCGCGTCCAGCGCGCCACCGTCTCGAACTGGCCGTCGCGAATCAGCGACTCGGCGTGGCGCAACACCAGCGCCGCCAGCGCTGACATCTCGCCGACCTCCTCGAGCAGTTCGCCAGCGGCGTCGAGCGCGCCCTGCTCCTCGAGCAGACGCGCCGCCTGCTGGCAGCGCCGGGCAAATGTCGCTGCGCTCAGGCGCTGCTGCAGCCGAAATCGCAGGCAGGCACGCAGCAGCGGATGCACCTGGAAGACCGGCGGCCGCCGCGCATAGCGCAGCACCAGCAATTGCTCGCGGTACAACCGATCCAGGATCGGGCCGGCCCGGCGCTGCCCGCTCCAGGCCTGCGCCATGGCCGCGGTCATCTGTGGCAGCAACGAGGTGTCGACCAGAAAATCCTGCACCTCATGGTCTAGATGGTCGAACAGCTCGGCCGTGCAGTAGTCGACGACCACCTGTGGCGCCTGGTCCATGCTGTGGCCGGGCGCCGCGGGCAGATGCTCGGCGTGAGCGGCCAGCAGCACCAGGCCAGCCGCCCAGCCGTCGGCGATGTGGTTGATGCGCTCGACCTGCGCGGCCGAGAGCACCGAGGTCGCGACGTGGGCCAGCAGTTGCCGCGCTTCGTCGGCCGGAAGCCGCATCTCGGACCAGCCGTAAGTCGCCAAGGAGCGCCGCACCGAGAGCTTCGCCAGACCAGGTGGTGGCACCTGACGCCCGAGAAAGACCAGGTCGATCTGCGGGTCGCGGGTCGCCGTCAGGGCGTCGAGCAGCGCTGCCTGCGCGTCGATCAGGTTGAGGCAGTGCGCGTCGTCAAGCACGATCAGCGTGCGCCGCGGCAATGCGCGGTACCAGGCGGTGAAAAAGTTGCGGGCAAAAGCCTCGAGATCGGTCGCGTACTCGGTGCCCAGATGCGGCAGCGGTTGCTTCGAGGCAGTCGCGAGCGAGCGGGCGGCGCTGGCGAGATTGGCGAACAGCGACGCCAGATCGCGGTCGCCACGGTCCAGCTGGTACCAGAGGCAGAGCCGACCGCGAGCCTCGACGTAGCTGCTCAGCAGCGTGGTCTTGCCGCTGCCAGGTGGCGCCGCGATCCAGACCGCGGCACCGCGCTGCAGGTCAGCGTCGAGTTGCGCCATCAGCCGCGCGTTGACGAAGACGTCGCGGACCTCCGGGCGGGTGAGTTTGATCGGTTGCCGCTGCACGCTATGCCCCCAGGACGCGTCGGCGAACCCCCCGGCAACGACTATACCGAGGCGCGGCGTCGGGGTCGACGAACGATGCGGCAGTGGTGAGAGACATACACCAGGCCTATACTGCCGGCGTCTCGACAGGAGTGTGCGATGAGCACGTGGAAGATGGCCTGGCGCAACATCTGGCGCAACCGGCGGCGGACGACGGTGACGATCGCGGCGATGACGCTCGCCGTGTTTCTCACCATCGGCTACTCGGGACTGGTCGACGGCATGCTGGTGCAGATGCAGAGCGACACGCTCGACTTCGAGACCGGTGCCGTGCAGGTCTTTGCGCCCGGCTACCAGGACCGGCCTTCGATCTACACCGGCATCGTCGACACTGCGGCGATCCTGGCGCGGCTGGACGCGGCTGGCATTCCGGCCACACCGCGGCTGATCGGCGCCGGGCTGGTCGCGGCCGGCGACGCCTCGGCTGGCGCCGTCTTCTACGGCGTCGACCTGGTGCGCGATCCCAAGGTGCTCGCGCTCTCGGGTCAGGTACTGCACGGCCAGTGGCTCGACGCTACCGCCGGCAAGGGTGTCGTCATCGGCCGCAAGCTGGCCCACACCCTCGGCATCAAGCCCGGCGACGAGCTGGTGGTGCTGTCGCAGGCGGTCGACGGCAGCATGGCCAACGAGCTGTTCAGCGTGCGCGGCGTGCTCAAGACGATCAGCGAGCAGATCGACCGCGGTGGCGTGTTCATGGCCGAGGCAACCTTTCGCAGCCTGCTGGGGTACACCGGCGGCGCCCAGCAGCTCATCGTCAAGCGGCCCGCCGTCCTCGACACCGCCGTGCTCAAGGCGCAGGTCGCAGCCGCCGCGCCCGGTCAGGATGTGCAGAGTTGGCGCGACCTCAATCCGATGGTCGCGTCGATGCTCGACTCAATGGCCGGCCTGATCTCGATCTTCTTTTTGATCGCCAACCTGGCCATCGGCATCGTCGTGCTCAACGCCATGCTGATGGCGGTGTTCGAGCGCATCAAGGAGTTTGGCGTGCTCAAGGCGCTGGGGGTCGGCCCGGGCGGCGTGCTCGCGCTGATCTACGTCGAGTCGCTGCAGCAGGTGACGATCGCCGCGGTCGTCGGTGCGCTGCTGGCGATACCCATGATGTGGTTCCTGTCGACGACCGGCGTCGACATGGGCGCGCTGGGCGGCAGCTCGATCATGGGCATGTCGATGATGTCGACGTGGTACGCGGTGATCAGTCCGCACGCCTTCATCCAGCCGATCGCGATGACCGCCAGCGTGGTCATGGTCGCGGTCTTCTATCCGGCCTACAAGGCGGCCGTCATCCAACCCGTCGAAGCGATGCGGCACCAGTAGGAGGCCATCATGGGATTCATGAAGCTGGCGAAGCTGGCCTGGAGCAACCTGTGGCGGCAGCGCCGGCGCACCGCCATCACCGTCGCCTCGATCGCCTTCACCTGTTTTTTGGCCGTGATCATGCTCGGGCTCAACGACGGCAGCTGGGGGCCGGTGATCGACACCGCGGCTCGCATCGGCGGCGGCCACGTCACGCTGCAGCACCCCGACTACCGCGACAAGCCGGCGCTCAGCCGGACCGTGGCCGCGACCGCGCCGTTGCTCGAGCGGCTGCGCAGCATCCCGCACGTCAGCCACGTGCTGCCGCGCATCGCTGGCCAGACCATGCTGTCCACGACGAGCGACAGCCTGGGCGCTGGCTTCGTCGCCTATGACCCGGCACAGGAGAGCACAGACACGCTGCAGATCCTGGAGGCCGTGAGCCAGGGCAGTCTGTTCAAGACCGCAAATGACCCGGGGATCATCCTCGGCTGGCGCCTGGCCCGCAATCTGGGCGCCGAGCTCGGCACCAAGGTGGTCTACACGCTGACCGACAAGCAGGGCGAGATCGTCAGCGGCATGGCGCGGGTCTCGGGCCTGGTCAAGACCGGCTCGCCAGCGATCGATCTCGGCCTCTGCTTCTTGCCGATCGGTGCCGTGCGCCGCACGCTGGGCTATGCGCCCGACGAGGCAGTCCAGATCGCGGTCTTCGTCGACAACTACCGTCGCAGCGACGAGATCGGCCGGCGGGTCAAGAGCATGATCGACGACCAGACTGCCGTCCTGACCTGGAAGGAGAACGCGCCCGAGCTGGAGACCATGATCATCCTCAAGCGCGGCGGCGCCACTTTCTTCTCGGCCTTCATCCTGGTGCTGGCCATCGCCGGCATCTTCAACACGTTGTTCGTCAGCGTCATGGAGCGACTGCGCGAGTTTGGTATCCTGCTCGCCATCGGCTTCGACGGCGGCCGGCTGTTTGCGCTGGTGATGCTGGAAAGCCTGTGGCTGGCCCTGGTCGGGCTCGTCGCCGGCGTCGCCGTGCTGGCGATTCCCTACTACTACCTCTACACGGTCGGCCTCGACCTGACCAACGTGTACGCCTCGGGCCAGCAAAAGGCAGACATCGCCGGCGTGGCCATGAGCATGGTGATCAAGCTCGACCTGCACTACACCAGCGCGGTGACCATCGCCGCCGCGGTGGTGTTCGCCACGCTGCTGGCCGGCCTGTACCCGGCCTGGAAGGCTGGCCGCGTCGAACCGGTGGATTCTATAAAGCTTGTCTAGGGGGCGTCGGGCGCCCCCTCTTCGGCCGGCCCCGGAGGTGCCGACCGAATTCACCCCGCCAGCAACATGAGATGAGCCAGCATTTCAGTGAGGCGAGAGGAGAGCATCATGACGACGACAGCAGGCGCACCCATCGTCGAGGTCCAGGGCGTCAAGAAGGTCTACCACCAGGGCAACGTCGAGGTGCCGGCCTTGCGCGGCGTCGACCTGACGATCCAGGCGGGCGAGTTCACCGCCATCTGCGGGCCGTCCGGCTCGGGCAAGACCACGCTGCTCAACCTGATCGGCGCGCTCGACAAGCCGACCGCGGGCACCATCAAGCTCGAGGGCAAGGAGCTGGGCAGCATGACGCGGCGCCAGCTCAGCCGGCTGCGGCGCGACCGCATCGGCTTCGTGTTTCAGGCCTACAACCTGATGCCGGTGCTCAGCGCCTACGAAAACGCCGAGATCGTGATGGCGGTGCAGGGTGTGGACCTGGCCACACGCCAGAAACGGGTGATGGAGCTGCTCAGCGAGGTCGGGCTGCAGGGGCTCGAAAAGCGCAAGCCGCTCGAGCTGTCGGGCGGACAGCAGCAGCGCGTGGCGATCGCGCGCGCCATCGCGTCCAATCCGGCCGTGGTGCTGGCCGACGAGCCGACTGCCAACGTCGACAGCGACACCGCCGACAAGCTGCTGGCCATGATGGAGCAGCTCAACGCCCAGCGCGGCGTCACCTTCATCTTCTCGACCCACGACCCCAAGGTGATGGCGCGCGCCCACCGGCTGGTCAAACTGGTCGACGGCGCTGTCGCCAGCGACGAGCGGCGCGATCGTTCGGCCGGGTGACCAGCGCCAGCCAGAGGCAATTTGCCAGCCAGCTTGGTATCATCAGGGCATGGGGGGCAAACTGAGACCTCTCCTGCGCGGTGCAATCGGGCTCGCCATGGGCGCGCTGACTGCGGCCTGCCCGGTCGTACTGCCAAGTCTCGATCTGGTCCGCTTTCGCTGCGGCAGCAGCGGCGACTGCAGCCCTGGCCAGCTCTGTACCGACGGCCTGTGCGTTGCACCCCCAGCCGTGCTGCCGGACGCCAGCGTGGACGCCGCTGGTGACGCCGGGATGTGCGGCAGCAGTGCCTGCCCCGCCAACACCATCTGCACGGCTCTGACCGACGGTGGATTTGTCTGCCTGTGCGGCGCCCGCGCCTGCATCCCCGCCGAGACCTGCCAGCCGCCGGCCGCTGGCGCGACCGGTCCCGACCACGAGCCGCGCTGCTGCCCCGGCAGCGAACTCAATTGTCGCGGCCGGTGCATCGACGCCAGCGCCGACATCGACCATTGCGGCCGCTGCGAACGGGGCTGTGCCTGGGGCGAGAGCTGCGTCGCTGGCGAGTGCCGGTGCGGCTCGGCGACCGGCTGCGATCCGACCAGCCAAGACTGCTGCAGTGGCGTGTGCCGCAGCGTGACGACCAACCCTGATCACTGCGGGCTACTCGACACTGGCGTCGGCTGCAGCCATGCCTGCCAGGGCGGTGTCGAGTGCCACACCGGCCGCTGCGCCTGCACCGGACCTGGCCAGTGCGGTGGCACCTACGGCTGTTGCGACAACAGCTACTGCGCCGACGTGATGAACGACCGCGACAACTGCGGCGCCTGCCACAACGCATGTCTGGCCGGCGAACAGTGCAGCAATGCCAGCTGCGTCTGTGTCGACGACTGCGACGACGTCGATCCGTGCACAGAAGACCTCTGCGACCCGAACCGCCGCTGCCGCCACACGACGCTGGATGCCGACCACGATGGCTTTTGCGACCAGCGCTGCCCGGACCGCGCCAACGGTCCAGCCGCCGAGTGTTTCGACGGCGACTGCAACGACAGCGACCTGGCCGTGCATCCGGGCGCGATCGAATTGTGCGACGGGTTGGACAACGACTGCGTCGTCGGCACCAGCGACGGCGCTACCGAGTGCCCTGACCGTTGCTGCGGCACACCGCTGCAGTGCCACGAATGTTGTTCGGGCGCGCAGTGCGGCGCCGGCGATTGGGCCTGCGAGAACAATGGCTGCGTGTGCAGCGGCACCATCTGCAACGACGCCTGCCATGGCGTCGGCCGCTGCTGCCAGGCCGTCGACTGCGGCACGGGTCGCTGGAGCTGTCAGGGCGAGGTTTGCCAGTGCGGCGTCACCGCCTGCAACGATCGTTACTGCCCGGCGGCCGGCGAGTGCTGCAGCACTACGGATTGCGGCGGCGGGACCTGGACCTGTACCGCTCTCCACAGTTGCCTTTGCCTGGGCGAGAACTGTGCAGACGGCTATTGCCGTGCAGCGAGTGAGTGCTGCGAAGCCGCAGACTGCGGTTCGGGCCACTGGGACTGTTTGACCGAGCATGTGTGCAGCTGCTCCGGCCCGACCTGTAGCGACGGTTACTGCGCGGCCGCCGGAGAGTGCTGCGCGGACGCGGATTGCGGCGGCAGCAGCCTGCGCTGCTCGCTGCACCGCTGCGTCGCCTGCAGCGGGGTCGAGTGTAACGGCACCTGCTATCCAGGCGGCAACTGCTGCCAGAACAGTGACTGCGGTCAGGGGAGCTGGTGGTGCGATTCGAGCAATCGGTGCCAGTGCCCGGCCGGCCAGTGCGCGGGCGGCTACTGCCGCGGCGCGGGCGAGTGCTGCGATCCGACCGACTGCGGCGACGGGCAGTGGTACTGCTCGGGTACCCACGGCTGCGTCTGCAATGGCTACGACTGCGGCGATCGCTACTGCGCGAGCTGGTGGGAGTGCTGCGATGGCAGCCAGTGCGGCTCTGGCAGCTGGTCGTGCCAGAGCTACACGTGTGCCTGCACTGGCACTGGCATCGAGACATGTTCGGACAGCTACTGCCGCGACAGCAGCGAGTGCTGCAGTGCCGCGGATTGCGGCGCCGGGAGCTGGACCTGCCGCAACTACTACCACGACTGTGCTTGCACCGGCGGCAACAAGGAGCGCTGCAGCGACGGCTTTTGCCGCATCACCGGGCAGTGTTGCGATGCGGCGGACTGCGGTGCGGGCAACTGGACGTGCTCGACCTCGCACACCTGTGGCTGCGCGCTGCCCAACATCAACTGCACTGGCGACTGCCGCAATCCCAACGCCTGCGGCGGCTGCTCGGCGCTGGCCGAGACACCGGGTGACAGCTGCGGCCCCAATGGCTGCGGCACCTGGCAATGCGACAGCGCCGAGGGTGTGGACTGCGTGGGCGATCACCCGCTCAACGACTGCAGCGGTTGCTCGACGTTGCCGCAGCCGCTGGGCGGACCGTGCGGAACCGATGGCTGTGGCACCTGGGAATGCTACGGCTCGGATGACGTGGCGTGCAGCGGCGACCATGCGCGCAATGGCTGCACCG
>Ga0315268_10005603_pt1 | contig 13455 bp, 13 predicted proteins | sample C1_top_MG_FD_204535 | JGI IMG/M metagenome (GOLD analysis project Ga0315268, IMG submission 204535) | Sediment microbial communities from Yellowstone Lake, YNP, Wyoming, USA - C1_top | ecosystem: Environmental > Aquatic > Freshwater > Lake > Sediment | place: USA: Wyoming | collected 2017-08-01 | reverse complement strand
GCTATCTATTTCTCCGGAAGTTGGCCCTGAATCACCCCGTCATGGAGCCCGGTGGCGATGAGGTCGACACGGCATATGCGTCGCTGGGCATGGACAAAAAAGTAGAACCCGGGTATGGCTTAACCGGTTGGGATAGCTATGATGCTACCCTGAATGGAGAAATAGCCATGGCGCCCTGCCTGACATTGAAACCGGTCATAGGGATCTATAAATCCAACTATCTGGCCATTGCCAATAAGGCTCCGCACCCCAATGCAGCCAAACTGTTCATCAAATATCTTCTCACGCAGGATGGCTTCAAACCCTGGAACAAGGTAGGTACTTTCCCGGCAGTTAAGGGTCTTACCGCTTGGAAAGGCGCCCCCTCTCCGGCAGATATTAAGGTCTGGCCCAGCGATGATGCGTTTGCCTGGGCAAACAACAGCAAAGTGCGCGACTTCTTCGCCGTTGAGCTGCTTTCCGCTCCGAAGTAGAACAAGTTTGGTGGAGATCGAATAGGTTGTCATGGACACGGACGCACCTTGTCCGTGTCCAAAGACCCTACACAGAATTCACATCAGAAAGAAAGCTGTTTGAATAGTAGCAGATGTCAAACGAACACCGCTGGGAAAGCCAGGGCGCCACTTGCGCTCCCCTGGTAAAGAGCGGCGAGACGACCTACGTCTACAAGAACGCTATCCAGGTGTGCGACTTTTGGGCAGCCAATCTCAGCAAGAAATCGGATACGAACGTAGGACAAGATGGCATCTTGCCCTGCTTTTTAGGAACGACACATGACCAATCTCGCGCTGTCCAGCTATTGGATGCGCGGGCGCTACGAACGAATCAGCGACTTTTTCCGGGCCGGGGGTGGATTTTGGTTTTCGCTCGTTTGAAGTGAGCGGCTTGCGTTGCGACACCTTTTACGACGAGATCCACCCTGGCCAATTTAACATCGTCAGTTTTCATAGCCCTGCTCCCCCGCGGCGCGGCACAACCGCGATGGGCAGCCAAGAGGCGCGGCGAGCCGATATCGTGTTGACTTCGCTCGACGACGAACGGCGTCAGCAGGCCGTGGCCGTCGTCAAGTGCTGTCTTGATGTCACCAGCGAGTATGGCGCGCAAGCCATCGTGCTTCACCTGGGACAGCCGTTCGATCCCTTGCGCGGCGAAGTAGCCCTCATCGCAGAGCTCAAGGGCCGCCTCGAACGGCTGTTTCTTGAAGGCCAGATCGCCGGCTCCGAAGCGGATACTGTCCGGTCGCGCTTGATGGAGGAACGCAAGCGCCGTCACGGCAAGCACATGGCGGCTCTGAGGCGTAGCCTGGACGAACTGATTCCTTACGCTGCTGCGGGGGGCGTGCGCCTGGGCCTGGAGAATCGCCCCATTTGTGAGACTCCGAATACGGGTGAGCGCAGTGACGATGCGGACAGCAATGACTCGTGACATCGAAGCGATTCTGTTTGACATGGGGGGCACGCTGCGCAAGCGCGTTCCCGATGAAACGTGGCAACGTCAATCTATCGCGCGCTTGTTGACCCTGTTGGGCAAACCGGACGCGCCAGCCAGTTTCGTGGACGAGCTGGCCCGGCGATACAAGTCCTACACCCAGTGGGCGCAAGAACACGAGATAGCGCTTTCCGAGGCAGAGATTTGGACGCAGTGGATGACGCCCGAGTTGCCGCGCGAGAGAATCGAGCCGCAGGCCGTCGAACTGATGCTGGTGTGGCGTGACCGCACCGGGCCGGGGGTGCTGAAACCGGACGCCATTCAAGCGATCGCCGGATTGAACCGGCGCGGCTATCGCATGGGCGTGATCAGCAACACAACCTCTTCGTCAGAATTGCCCTGCTATCTGGAAGAGTGTGGATTGACCAAGTATTTTGAGGTCGTCGTCCTGTCTGCGGTCCTAGGTCGCTGCAAACCCGCCCCGGAAATATTCTGGGAAGCCACGCGCGCCATGCGCCTTGACCCCGCGCGATGCGCTTACGTCGGAAACAAGATTCCGAACGACGTCGTCGGTTCACGCAAAGCCGGTTTTGCGATGGCAATTATCATCGAGCCAAGCGACACGCCGCACGAGAATGAGCCAAGCCCGGTGGAAAAGCCAGACGCAGTGGTCCACGAACTGAGTGAGCTACTCGACATCTTTCCGCCGCGCTGATTTCAACCGGTCCGGCGCCGGAGTAGACGATGACCATCACTAAAATTCAGGCTGTCGCCTTTGACCTGGGTGGCACACTCGAAGACCTTTCTTGCGACGAGGCTAGCCGCGCGCAAGCCACTCGCGGTCTGCAACGGCTCCTGGTCGAGCGCAGCCTCGATCCGGGTCTCTCTCTACCCGAGTTGCAGACGACAGTCCTCACTGGTATGAAGGCGTATCACCATTGGCGCGAAAAGCGCGAGGTTGAGCTTCCGGCGGAGCGAGTCTTGAGGGAATTCATCTTTCCCGACCACGGCTTGCCCCAAGACAGACTGGCGGAAGCAGCCGAAGACATCATGCTCTTTTACGAAACGAACTTTCATATTCGCACGTTGAAGCCCGAAGCGCCGGCAGTTCTCGATGCGCTGCAACAGAAAGGCTTCCGCCTGGCCGTCATCTCCGATATCGTCAGCCGGCGACTGGTGCAGGACAGGCTGAAGGAATATGGCATTGCGCACTATTTTGATCCGATCATGACCAGCTCCAACTTTGGCTGGCGCAAGCCCAACGAGCGTATTTTTGCCGAGACCGCCCGCCGGATGAATCTTTCGCCTGACGAAATCACCTACGTCGGCGATACGGTCCCGCGTGACGTGAGTGGCGCACGGCGCGCGGGTTACGGATTGGCGATTCAGATCAAGTCATTCCTCACCGACAAGGTTGACAAAGAGACAGATACTGAGCCGCTTGACGTAGTGATCGAAAAATTGATGCAGGTTGTTGATATAGTGACTCGATCCGTGGAGCAGTGCAAATGATCAAAGGCATCTTTTTCGATGCGGCCGGCATATTCTATAGCCGGCCCAAGCCAACAGAAAATTATGCGCTGAACCTTCTCAGGCAGGAAGGCTTTTCCACCGAACCATCTCTGGAAGACCTCAGCCGACAGAAGGATCTGCGCGTTGAGGCCAGCCGTGGGCACGTGAGCCATGCGGCGTATTGGGATCAATTCTTGCTGATGCGCGGCGTCACCGACCCGGAGCAACGCAAGGCACTGTCCAATCAGATTGTTGACTATTCGAACAGCGTTATTCCAGTTCCCGGCGGCAGAGAAGTGGTGGCGGGCTTGAAGCACCGAGGTTTTATCCTGGGCGTCGTTACCGACACGATGTATCCACTCGAATGGAAGATGCGCCGGCTCGCAAAAGTGGGCGTTGCCGAATTCATGGATGTGGTTGCCTGTTCGACCGTTCTCGGCGCGCACAAACCAGACCCCACCATGTACTCGAATGCTTTGCAGCAGGCGCACTTGGCCCCGGGCGAAGCGGCTTTTGTGGGCCACGACGCCAGGGAACTCGAAGGCGCGCGCAAAGCGGGGATGGCGACTGTTGCCGTGAACCATGGCCCGGAGGCGAAAGCGGACTATTACTGCAAGTCCTTGCTCGATCTGTTGAACGTGCCGATGTTTATAAATCACGCGCAGGAAAGGGAAAGGAAATGAATCACGACATTAGAGCCATTTTTTTAGATGTTGGCCATACGTTGCGGGTAGTGGTGGAAGACGAGTGCTTCCAGGCCCATGCCAGACAGCAGTTCATGACGTTGGTGGGAGCCAACGAACCGGACGCGGCTTTTTTCGAGCGACTGGATGGGAGATGGAAAGCATACAGAAAGTGGTCTTTCGAGAATCTGACCGAAGCCTCCGAACAGGAATTGTGGACGCGCTTCTTGCTGCCCGATTTTCCATGCGAAAAGATTGCGTCGCTATCGGGGAGATTGACTCGCCTGTGGCGCGATAAGGACGGACGCCGAGTCCCGCGGCCGGATGTCAAACAAACAGTCATTGAACTGAGCGAGCGCGGTTACACCCTGGGCATTATCGCCAACACCATCACCGAAACTGAAATCCCGGACTGGATAGAGACGGATGGCCTTACCCAGTACTTTAAGACGGTGGTTCTTTCTTCCAAAGTTAGATACCGGAAACCTGGCCCAGAAATATACTGGGAAGCGGCCAGGAGGATCGGAGTTGAGCCGGCCTGTTGCGCGTATGTGGGTGATAATCCCATCCGCGATGTCGAAGGCACCCGAAAGGCCGGCTTTGCGATGATCATCATACTGCTGGATCCGGCCAAGCCGGAAAAAGAGCCGCCCACGGATGAGAACAAACCCGACGCGATCATTTACACCTGTAGCGAACTCTTGGGGATTTTTCCGCCGCGCCAGGAGCGATGAAAACCATGCTCAAAGGTATCCTTTTCGACGCGGCAGACGTGTTCTACTTTCGGCCCGGGCCAACGGACAAGTATGCGTTGACGCTGATCGGGCAGCGGGGCTATTCCACCACACCGTCGCCGGACGACCAAAAGCGGTTGAAGCAACTGTATACCGAAGCCACCGAGGGGCGCGTCAGCCCCGAAGCGTACTGGGACCAATTCTGTCTGATGCATGGTGTGGCTGCCCCTCAAGAACGTGAGGCGCTGGTCGGGCAGATCAACGACTATTCAAGCCAGGTCCTGCCGATTCCCGGCGGCAGAGAGGTGTTGGCGGGCCTCAAGCAGCGCAGCTTTGTGTTGGGCATCATCACCGACACCATGTATCCCGTCGAATGGAAGATGCGCTGGCTGGCGCAAGTGGGCGTCGCCGAGTTCATTGATGTGGTGGCTTGCTCGACCGTCCTGGGCGCGCACAAGTCAGACCCTGCCATGTACTTGAATGCTTTGCAGCAAGCACACCTGACTCCCGACGAATCCGCTTTTGTCGGTCACGATGCCGGAGAACTGGACGGCGCACGGCGGGCGGGTATCGCCACTGTCGCCGTGAACTATGACGCCAAGGCAAAGGCGGACTATTACTGCGAGTCTCTGCTCGATCTGCTGAACGTGCCGATTTTTCAGAAATAGCGCGCGTGAAAGGTATAATGGATCATTTTCCACCGCGCCAACATACACCGTAGGTCGCGTTTCGAAAAAGAGGATACCTATGTCTGCATCGAACACGTTATCCAATCCGGATGTTTTTTCTGAAATCCTGTACGAAAAGATGAAGCGGATCAACCCGGGCATAGAGGAATTGGAACTCTATGAATTCCGTTATGCGCTTCATAACGTATATCCTCAGCGCGGCGGCTGGGACTGTGTAAAACTGGATTCAGAGCAAGACATCGAACAGCGGATTAACACGCGCGATTTCTATATCGCCATCCAGCTCAAGCCACGGGTGGACGACCGGATCGTGGTGGATGAAAACATCCTTCGGCTGACGGACATGCTCTTTTGGGGCCTGGTCACCGGGGCATACTCGGAGGAGTGGATTCGAGCGCACTTTTATTTCGACATCAGAGGGTTTTTCTTCCTCGCCCGGACTGTCTATTTCACTGAACCCGTGTTGGCGCATTTTGGCGGCCAGCCGTGGAAGAGTTTTGAGCCAAAGCAAAAGCGATTTGAGCGATACCAGGCTGTTGGCTACAAAGATTTCAAAGCAGCCAACGCCGAGGTGGACGAGCTCTTTATCGAAAGTATCAAGAAACTCGTCGCCGCCGAAGGCACGCCCATTCTCCTCACGCTTGCCGGGCCAACGGCGGCGGGCAAGACGGAAATCGTGGCGCGTCTACGGAGCGCATTTGAGCAGATGGGAAGTCGAGTCGCCTCCATCGAGATGGACAACTTTCTCCTCGACAACGACTATCGGGATGAAAAAGGCATCAATTCTTTGGGGAAAGAGGCCTACCATTTTGAGCTTTTCATGCAGAGCCTTGAAAAGATTATTCATGGGCACAAGATAACCATCCCGCGCCATGACTCGGCTGTCTCCAGCCACGATCTGGACGGCAACTTGAAACCGGGCTGCATCCCGCTTGAGATTGAGCCGGCGGACATCATTTTTCTTGAGGGCAATTTCCCATTTCAATGCAAGGAGGTGGCTGACTTGATCGGGATCAAAGTGGTGTATCTGACCGATGATCCGATCCGGCTAAAGCGGAAATGGAAACGCGATATTGATTACCGGAGAAAGTATGATCCCAACTACTTTCGCAACCGGTTTTTCAGAACCCAGTTTTTGAGGGCCCAGGATTGCTACCTACCTCAAATGCAAGTGTGCGATATGGTCGTTGACACCACCGGCGCCGCGATCTGGGTGACGCCGGAAATTGCCAAAATCCTATAACCCAACACGGCCCGTTTCTGCCAATGGGGGCATTTTAATGGATTTCAAATTCCTGCAAAACCTGATTGCGCTGGCTCAGACGAAAATCGCGATGATCATTATGGATGGATTGGGCGGACTGCCGCTTGAGCCAGGCGGCAAAACCGAGCTGGAAACCGCGCGCACGCCCCATCTCGACGCGCTGGCGGCGCAGTCGGCGCTGGGACTCACCATACCCGTCCGGCCGGGAATTACGCCGGGCAGCGGTCCGGGACACCTGGGCATTTTCGGTTATGACCCGGTCGAGTACGAAATCGGGCGCGGCGCGCTGGAGGCGCTCGGCGTTGATTTCGAGCTAGGGCCAGACGACGTGGCGGCGCGTGGCAATTTCTGCTCGGTGGATGCGGCGGGGCTGGTGACGGATCGCCGCGCGGGACGTCTCCCGACGGATGCGAGCCGGGAACTGGCGAAATTGTTGCGAGCCATCAAAATGGACGGCGTCGAGTTTTTTATCGAGCCAGTCAAGGAGCATCGCTTCGCTTTTGTGATGCGCGGCGCGGAGCTGGGCGATGCATTGACCGAAACGGATCCGCAGAAAACGGGCGTGCCCGCGCTGCCGGTGCAGGCGCTTACGCCGGATTCCGAAAAATCGGCGCGCATCGCCAATCAGTTTATCGAGCAGGCGCGCAGGTTGTTGGCGGGCCAGCACCCCGCCAACATGATTTTGTTGCGCGGCTTTGCCAAGTTCCCTGCGATGCCCAAGTATCGGGACATCTTTGGCTTGAACGCAGCCGCCATTGCCGTGAATGGCATGTATCGCGGGGTCGCGCGCCTGGTAGGAATGCAGGTGCTGGATGTTGGCGGGACCGAGATTGCGGATGAATTTGAGACGCTGGAACAGAACTGGAACGACTTTGATTTCTTTTACCTGCACGTCAAGCAAACCGACACCGCCGGCGCGGACGGCGACTTTGGCCGCAAGGTGCGCGTCATCGAACAAGTAGATGCGCTGATGCCGCGCCTGATGGCGCTCAAGCCGGACGTCGTCATCGTCAGCGGCGATCACTCGACGCCAGCCGTGCTCAGATTCCATAGCTGGCATCCCGTGCCGACGCTGCTGTACGGCAAGTACGTCCGCGCCGATGGCATTGCCGAATTCGGTGAGCGCGCGTGCGCGCGCGGCAGCCTGGGCGTATTGCCGGCAAAGGACGTAATGCCGATCGCGTTAGCCAACGCGCAGCGCATCGCCAAGTACGGCGCCTAGTTTGCTCAATAAGGATACCGTATGTCTGCATCGAACACCTTCAGTCCAGATGCGTTTTCCGAAAGCCTGTACGAAAAAATGAAGCGGATCAACCCGGGCATAGAGGAATTGGAACTCTACGAATTCCGCTATGCGCTGGATAACCTCTACCCTGAGAATGGAGGCTGGGCGTCTGTCGAGTTGGATCAACAGCCAGAGATCGAAAAGCGGATCAACACGCGCGCTTTCTATACCGGCATCCAGCTCAAGCCACGCCTGGACGGCCGGATCGTGCTGGATAAAGACATCGTGCGACTGACGAACATGCTCTTTGTGGGCCTGGTCACCGGGGCATACTCGGAGGAGTGGATTCAAGCGCACTTTTATTTCGATATCAGAGGCTTTTACTTTCTGCATCGAACGGTCTATTTCACCGAACCGGTGTTGGCGCACCTGGGCGGCAAGCCGTGGAAGAGTTTCGAGCCGAAGCAAAAGCGATTCAAGCGATATCAGGCCGTTGGCTACAAAGATTTCAAAGAAGCGGACGCCGAGGTGGACGAGCTCTTTATCGCAAGTGTCAAGAAACTCGTCGCCGTCAAAGGCACACCCATTCTCCTCGCTATTGCCGGGCCCACGGCAGCCGGCAAGACGGAAATCGTCGCACGCCTGCGCTGTTCATTCGAGCAGGCCGGCAGCCAAGTCACCTCTATTGAGATGGACAACTTTTTGACTGACCGGGACCATCGGGAGGAGAAGGGCATCCATTCTCTGGGCAGAGAAGCCATCCACCTGGCGCTTTTCAAGCAGAGTCTTGAAGAAATCAGTCGGGGGCGCAAGATAACCATCCCCCGGTATGACTTTGTGTATGCCACCTCCAGCCACAATCTGGAGGGCAACTTGAAGACAGGCTGCGCCCCGCTCGAGATCGAGCCGGCCGACATTATTTTCATCGAGGGCAATTTCCCATTTCTGCTCAAGGAGGTCGTTCACCTGATCGGGATCAAAGTGGTATATCTGACCGACGATGCGATCCGGCTGAAGCGAAAATGGAAACGCGATATTGATTACCGGAAGAAATACGAACCCACCTACTTTCGTAACCGGTTCTTCAGAGACCAGTTTTTGATGGCTCAAAAGTGCTACCTGCCCCAGATGCAAGTGTGCGATATGGTCGTTGACACCACGGGCGCAGCACTATGGGTGACGCCCGAAATCGCCGATATACTGTGCCAGAAGTGAGATAAGGAGTTGCTCGTGTCCGCCGGTCATCTTGCGCGCGGCGGCGTTGCGCTCGCCCATACGGTCAGAGAGCTGTATAGCGAAGGACAGTCGGATTACGCGCTCGAACCGATTGTGTTGGTGGACGCGCAAGGCGAACCTATCGGTCGCATAAAAGATGGTGATGCGGTCGTCTTTTGCTGTCGTCGCGGGGAGCGCGAAATTCAATTGACGGAAGCCTTCGCAGAGCCTGGGTTTGACCGCTTTCCGCGTCCCGATTTTCACAACCTCACTTTTGTGATCCTGACGCTGTACCACGGAAAATTCAAAGATCTGCCGGTTGCTTTCGCGCCAACAAAACTCAAGGACACGCTGGGCGAAATCGTCGGCCGCGCGAACCTGCGCCAACTGCGTGTGGCCGAGTCCGAGAAATTCGCACACGTCACCTTTTTCCTCAATGGCGGCAACAACCAACCGTTCGCAGGCGAAGAGGATGTGTGCGTGCCCTCGCCCAAAGGCATCCCTTTTGACCAGATACCTGAATTGAGCCTGGCGCAGGTTGCCGACCAAGTAGTGCGTGGCATTGAGAAGCAGTACGATCTGATCGTGACCAACTTTGCCAACGGCGACGTGATCGGCCATACGCAAAACCGCGACGCCAAGATCAAATGCGCCAGGTTGGTGGACGCGCGACTGGGGCAGGTTGTCGAGGCAGCGCTCGCCGCCGAGTATGTGGTTCTCGTGACGGCCGACCACGGAAACCTGGAAGAGATGACCAATTCCGACGGCACGCCAAACGTATCTCACACGGCCAACCCGGTTCCCTTTATTTTGATTGACCCGCGCGCAAAATCCCCCGCCGTTTTGCGTGAAGGACGGCTGGCCGACCTCGCGCCGACCATTTTGCGCGCGCTGGGCATCGCGCAGCCGGACGCGATGAATGGAGCGAGTCTCGCACCCGGTTACGATTGGGGCGGGCGGCGGCGCCTGCTGCTCGTCATCCTCGACGGTTGGGGCATCGGCAAAAATGACGACGCGAACCCGATCTTTGTTGCAGAAACTCCCGTGTGGGATAATCTGACACGGCGGTATCCATGCACCCAGTTGCAGGCCGCCGGCGACGCGGTGGGTCTGGGACCCGGCAAAGCCGGCAACTCCGAGGCCGGGCACATGAACATCGGCGCGGGGCGCGTCGTGCTGCAAGATGACGTGCGGCTCGATCTCGCGATGAAGGATGGCTCGTTCTACACGAACGAAATTCTTTGCCGCGCGATCCACGAGGTCAAACAACGAAACGCGAGCCTGCACTTGATCGGTCTGCTCACGGAAAAAAGCTCACATGGCTCCATTGATTATCCACTGGCGCTATTGCGAATGGCAAAAGCAAACGACCTGGACAAGGTCTACGTGCACATCATTTTCGACGGGCGGAGTACAGAGCCGGGCAGCGCGCCCGCGCTGCTGGAAAAGTTAGAGCGGCAGGTGGACGAGATCGGGGTAGGCCAGATCGTTTCTGGCGTGGGTAGAGGGATCGCGCTCGACCGCGATGGCAACTATGCCAAGACGCAACGCGCGTACGATGCATTTGTATTGGGCGTTGGGAAGAAAGTGCGTTGCGAATTGGCGGAGGCAGGGGTGTAAGGAGTATACAGTGCCTGATCTCGCTTTATCTACGATGTGGGGTATTGGACAGTTTCCGCACTTGGCCGATTTTTTCGCTGCCGGCGTCGCCTTAGGTTTTACCCGTTTTGAGCTGAACTACGGCGTCAATTCGGCCATGCTCAAGAGCGTGCGCTTGAACGGCTATTGCATCACGAGCGTTCATGAACCCTGCCCGGCGGACGTTTCGACTTCCGTTCTCAAGGAACGCAACTGGCTTATCTCTGCGCCAAACGAAGACGACCGCCAGGTCGGTATGACCGCAGTTCGGCGCAGCATTGACCTGGCCCGCGACTTGGGCGCGCAAGTGGTGATCGTGCATCCGGGGCGAGTGGACATAGACCCGAGTCTGGAGACGACGGTGGCTCACCTGTTCAAATGGGGCAAGTCAGATAAGCCGGCGTACGCGCAGGCCAAAGAGCGGCTGGTGGCGGCCCGCGCAGCCCAGGCCGAGATAAACCTGCGGTCGGTGCGCCGCAGCCTGATCGAGCTGGCCGAATATGCAGCTCGGACGGGCATTCGCTTGGGCTTGGAGAATCGCTATCATTACCATGAGATTCCCCTGCCCCACGAGTTGGATGACCTGCTCAACCTGGGTTGTGGCGACGTGGTGGGCTATTGGCACGATGTGGGTCACGCCCAGGCGTTGGAAAACATGGGTTTTGGCACGCACGAGGAATGGCTGCGCCGCTTTGCCCACCGCATCGTGGGTGTTCATCTGCACGATATTGTGGGCCTTGACGATCATTTGGCCGCCGGGTTGGGCCGGATAGATTGGGATATGGTGGCCCAGTATCTTCCGGCGGACGCGCTACGCACATGCGAGTTTCAATTGTTCAACTCGCCCCAAGAATTGGCCGCCGGGGTCAAGTGGCTGGTCGAGAAAGGGTGTGTGACTCGGCCGGGCAGATCGTGCTCGCCTGGCTGACGACGATTCCATTCGCCGCGATTCTGGCGGCTGCCCTGGCGTCGTGTTAGAGAGAAGGTTATGAGCTGGCTGAAAGATTTCATCAAGCCGCGTCAAGATAACTTTGTACGGCTGCTCATCGAGCAAGCCGAGTACGCGGTCAAAGGATTGGAATCGCTATCGGCGTACATGCGCAACGGCGACATTACTTGCGCCGACGAGGTGCGCCGTATAGAAAAGGAAGCCGACGAAACGCGTCGGATCCTGGTGGACGAACTCAACCGCACCTTCATCACGCCGATGGACCGCGAGGACATCTTTGCACTCTCGCGCGCGATTGACGACATCCTGGACTATGCTTACTCGACGGTAGACGAGATGACCGTGCTGCACGTCACGCCCAATCTGTATCTGCAGCAGATGGTCTCGCTGCTACGTGACGCGGCGAATGAAGTTCACCTGGCGATGCTGCGGCTCAAGGAGCATCCCAGTGTGGCCACCGATCATGCGCAACGCGCCAAAGCATTGGAGAACCGCATGGAGAGCGTCTACCGTGAAGCGATCGCGGCGCTATTTGAGGGCACGCCCGACCCGGAGCACATTGTCGAGATGCTCAAGCTCCGCGAGATTTATCGCCATCTCTCAAACGCCGCCGACCGAGGTGACGAGGCTGCCAACATTATCAGCGACATAGTCGTCAAGATGACATAAGGAGGCTGTGTGACTCAACCTACATCGTTTGATATCGTGTTTATCGGCCACTATACCAAAGATACGATTGTCTATCCTCATGAATCGCGGACCGTGGACGGGGGCGCATATTTCTTTGGCGCGAATGTAGCCGCTCGAATGGGACTGCGGGTAGCAGTTGTGACGCGCTTGGCCCGCGAGGATTGGGGCGCAGTCGAAAAGCTGGAGCGTTTGGGCGTGACCATGCTCGCTTGCGCCACGCCGGCCTCTACGCTGTTGCGCTTGATCTACCCTACCGACAACCTGGACGAGCGCACCATCGAGATGACCAGTTCAGCGGGGCCGTTCAGCGTGGACGACGTAGCAGACGTACAAGCGCGCGCCTATGCCATTGTTGCCTCGTCGGTGCGGGGCGAAATGCCAACGGAGGTGGTCGAGACTCTGGCCGCGCGAGGCGCGATCATTGCGTTAGATGTGCAGGGCTTTATCCGGGTCCTCCGCAACGGCGCGCTCTCGCACGACGACTGGCCGGGCAAGGAAGCAGTGCTGCGGCATGTCGCCGTGCTCAAGACCGATGCTTACGAGGCCAAGTTGCTGACGGGCGAGTCCGATCGCCGCGCAGCAGCCCGACGATTGGCCGAATACGGCCCACGCGAGGTTTTGGTGACCAACTCGAGTGGCGTGCTGCTCTACCACGACGGCGCGTTTGACGAAGTGCCTCTTGTGCCGCGTGAACTGCGAGGACGCAGTGGGCGTGGAGACACTTGTACGGGAGCCTATCTCTCCAAGAGGCTCACAACCTCACCCACAGAAGCATTGATCTGGGCCGCTGCCGTGACCAGCCTGAAGCTGGAGCAAGAAGGCCCCTTCAACCGCGATTTGGCCGAGGTCGAGGCGTTGTACGAGAAGCTATTCAGTTTAACCAAAGTTGCTTGACAACGAAGCCGGCGTGATGGAAGAAACCGAGAATCAGGTCAGGGCGGCAACCATTCCACGTCCATCTCGGATCGTTCGGCCAGATACGCGGTGACTTGCCTGCTCATGTGCGTCGGCGAGCGATCCCAGACCAGGATCCAGCGTCCGTGCTCGTGAAGACAACCGTCCCCCATGTGTCCGTGCGCCAGATCCATGCGCCGGCTGCCGCCAGCCGACTCAGCGTGTCGTCGCCAGGATGTCCATAGCCGTTCGGCCCGACGCTGATAACCGCCTCCTTTGGTTGAATTGTGTGCCGTCCTCTAGCATATTGAACACTTTGCCAGCGGGGCACCTGTCATGCCCGCTTTCGCGGGCATCCAGGAGTGTGCACTGGGTTCCCGCTTTCGCGGGAACGACGAGTGACTTTGCCGGCGTGCTGTTCAAGATGTTAGGGGACACTACACCTTTGGTTGAATTGCGGCCAGAAAGCTGCCGCTCGAACTGCCATTGCTCCCGTGATGCGCCACCTTGAGAATCTGAGACGCCACCGGCGTG
>Ga0315268_10005602_pt1 | contig 13455 bp, 11 predicted proteins | sample C1_top_MG_FD_204535 | JGI IMG/M metagenome (GOLD analysis project Ga0315268, IMG submission 204535) | Sediment microbial communities from Yellowstone Lake, YNP, Wyoming, USA - C1_top | ecosystem: Environmental > Aquatic > Freshwater > Lake > Sediment | place: USA: Wyoming | collected 2017-08-01 | reverse complement strand
CGGCGCCTGGTCCGCCGGCTGGAAGCCCTGGGCTACGCAGTCTCCCTGCAACCCGCCGCCTGAACGCCTTTTTCACCGCAGGTGACACGGGTTCGATTCCCGTCTCCCGCTCCACCCCCGCCTAGATGTAAACAACGTACGTAACGAGCCGCCCGTGGGGTGTATCCTGCTTTTCAGGCAGGTGATCACCATCTCGGGTCCCGGCTGGCAGGCCCACGGTTGCTGCTCAGGGACGAGCTAGCGACTCTCGATCCGGAAAGTCGCCGGTTCGAATCCCACCCGGCCCTCCGGGCCCCATCAAGGGCCAATGCCGAAGTAGTCGGTTCTATCTTCGAACACTAGAGGGGTCAGGGAAGAGCGCAGAGGTATTGACAGGGCCAAAAGAGTAATGGAGGATGCGCCATTCAAAGTGGTTCTCGAACGGCAGCCAGCGACGCAGAAGGAGGGAAGACGTGATGTCCAAGCCGGTTCACGTAGTCAGTCTCGGAGCCGGCTTCGGTGGCCTGGAACTCTCGGCCCGCCTCTCAGCGGCCTTCGACGACCGGATCAAGATCACGCTCATCGACAAGAACGATGCCTTCATCTTCGGCTTCTCGAAGTTCGAGCTGATGTTTGGACGCCAGGGCCGGGAAGACGTCAGCTCGTACTACCGGACGATAGCGAAGGCCGGCGTGGAGTTCCGTCAGGAGCTGGTGACGTCGATCGACCCGGTATCCCGTCGCGTCGTGACGGACAAGGGCGCATACAACGCGGACGTGCTCGTCGTCGCCCTCGGGGCCGACTACGACTTCGTTGCGACGCCGGGCTTCGCTGAAGGCGGGCACGAGTTCTACTCCGTCGCCGGCGCCCTGCGGCTGCGTGAGGTGCTTCCGGCCGTCACATCCGGTAACGTCGTCGTCGCCGTCCTGAGTGAGCCCTTCAAATGCCCGCCCGCGCCCTGCGAGGCGGCGATGTTGCTCGACGAGTATTTCTCCGGGCGCGGCGTGCGAAGCAACATCAACATCAGCGTCATCTCGCCCTGGGGTATCCCGATACCGGCATCTGGTCCGGCGTCGACGGCGATCCTGGAGCGCTTCCACGCGCGGAACATCACCTTCGTGCCGAACCAGGGCGTGACAGCTATCGATCCCGCTGCGAAGACCGCGCGGCTCCGGGACGGCACCACGATTCCCTATGATTTCTTTCTCGGCGTGCCGGTCCACCGCGTGCCTGCCGTCGTCCAGGCGTCTGGCCTTGCCGCCGACGGCTGGATCCCGGTCGATAAGGCGAATCTCTCGACACGCTTCCCGGACGTGTATGCCGTCGGTGATGTCACCAGCGCGCCGGTGCCGAAGGCGGGCATTTTTGCCGAAAGCGCCGCCCGCGCCGTCGCGGAGCATCTGATCGTCAGGCTTCGGAACGAAGGCACGGCGAAGCCGTATGACGGCGCCGGGTCGTGCTTCATCGAGTTCGGCGACCACAAGGTCGGACGCGTCGACGCCGACTTCCTCACCGGCCCATCGGTGGTCGCGCCGTTCACAGAAGCGTCGCTGGAAGGCGCCCAGGAGAAGAAAGAGTTCGCCTCGTCGAGGCGGGCGCGCTGGTTCGGCAGCTGAGGTAGCGCTGGGGCAGGCGGCCTCCTGCTTTTCAGGCAGGTCGTCACCATGTCGGATCTGGCCTGGGGGAGCTTGAGTTGCTGACTCGTCGAAACGATCCCGGACTTCTAATCCGGGAGTCGTGGGTTCGAATCCCACCCGGCCCTCCAGATCTTAGATACGAAGACGGCCCGCTGGACCCGCTTTCATTGGCGGGCCCAAGCATCCTCTAGCCCAAAGCTCGAGCCGGTCGGAGCGCAACATACCACCGATTTCTGGAGCGCCGACCAGCCAGCGTGTTGACACCGGCCCGACACAGAGCACAGCGCACCTCCATGTCAATATAGGGAGCTAGACCACCAGCCTTGATCCCATCCTCGTCAGCCCGCTGAGCTGTCCACCACCCCCGCTCCAGATCAGTCAGGAAGTCAGCGTAGGATCCCTCCAGGGCCTCCCAGGCGCGCCGCCAACCGTTGCTCACCAGAGCAAGAAGACGTTCCACGTGTGTTGTCCCGCTCGCTCCAAGTGAGCACCATGGCGCCTTCACCCGGACGATGGTCCGGCACACGGGGTCGCTACGGTATCACTGCAACGGCGGGCGGCATCCGGCCGTGGGCCGGGTCGGCCTCCTAGAGCTACACCCACTCCACAACCCGACGGCCAAACTTATGGTGTGATACCGAGCTTGGAGGCCGCCTGGTCAAGCAGGGGCAAGACATCCTGTGCATCCTTGGCTATGACGGCGAGATCGGGATTATTGGAGTCCGCCTGCTCCTCATAGTCCAGCTCCAACTTCTCGATGGAATCAGCAAGGGAGGCGTCCACCGGCCTCAAGGCCTTGATGATCGCTTCTATCGCCTGATCACCCTTCCCCTCGGCGTCCCGGGTACCCTGCACGTCACCTGCCTGGGCCTTGGCGATCGTCTCCTGCATGACTGCCTTGATTGTCGTTAGGTCGTTCGCCAGCTCCGCCTTGCTCACTGATGTCCCCCCCGGCGGGGTGGCGACCGCTGTCGTCCCCGCTGCCGCGGTTGCTGTCGTCCTCGCTGCGGCAGTTGAAGTAGCAGATCCCTTGTCTCCTCCACCTCCACAGGCCGCAGCGACCATCAAGAAGGCAGCTAGGGCGCCGACCCAAAGAAAGAACATTCTCCTCACGTCTTGACCTCCTCTAGGAATCCGTTTCCGAACCGATCTCGTACCAGCGGCCGCGAAGGCCACCTTCCGAATTCGCCGTAGTCTGCGTTCTGTCACACACGTTAGGTTTCTCCTTGCCCCGGCGCGTCGGACGCACTTGGCCGTCCTATCTCGACACCGCTACTCTCCGGGTGAGAGCGATTGCAGAAATGCGATGAGTTTCTCAAGGTCGGAATCGGGAAGTACATTGGTATCAAAGGACGGCATGGCCTTGGGCGCGGCTCGCACCTTGCGGGAGACCTTTTCGGCGCTGGCCCCGCTGAGGTCTTTGCCCGCAGGTCCGCCCTGTCCGTTGAGGCCGTGACAGCTGGCACAGCCGTAGCTGAAGAATGGGGCTCGGCCGTCCTGGGCAGGGTCTCCGGTGCTCGCGAGCCGGGGGTCCGCGAGGCCGAATCCCTCGAAAGGATACTCCTCCCCGACGTAGGCGATCTCGGTGCGGTTGTAGCCAACAGGTGAGAGGTTCGCGTGCGTATAGGGGCTCCGGGCGACAATCACGGCGATGAGCAAGAACGCCGCGCCGCCGACGGCCAGGGCCATGACGTAAGGCAGAAAGGGGCCCCTCATGCCGGCGGCTCCTCCCTGCTAGGCATCTGGTCGGCATGTCTTGGCGAGGCTGTCGCCGCTTCCGTGCCGATGCGGCCGATTCGAACCATCAAGAGAGCCGTAGTGAAGAGGACGGCCCACACGGCGGAGAGTACGGCGATTAGGGCCCAAACGTTCAGGCCGGGCACCCGGATGCCGGCCGTTGAGCGCTGTATCTGCGGCCCCTCCGCCACAGAGATCGCAAGGGCGGCCGTCTGACGCTCTGCCCCGTCGGGGGGCGTGTACTCCAACTTCAGGTTCTGCTCCCCGGCGACTGTCGGTTCGTAGAGCAGGATAGCCACGCCGTTCTGGTCCGTGGCCGCTCTGGCCAGTTCCACGTCACCAACGACCCTGGCGAAGGAGGCCTCTCTTAGCAGCGTCACCTCGGCGTCGGCAATGGGGACACCATCGCCGCTGGAGCGAAGGGTGACTCGGACCTGGACCTCGTGCCCCACCTGGGCCTCTTTCGGCGCGGATATCTCGACCTCCACCTGGGAGGCATGGACAACCCCGCCCGGGAGGAAGGCTACGCCCAGCACGGCGAAGATGAGCAAAGGCAAGACCGCCCCAGCCCTCATCGACCCGTACCTCCAGCGGCGTTGCCCGCCTCGCGTGTCTCCCCCATCTCCCACATCGAGATGACGGGGAACACTTTGACAAAGAGCGCCAGGAGGAGGCCCACCAGGGCGAACGCGCCAACGACTACCGAGAATTCTACCCAGGAGGGGGTGTAGACCGAGGGCTCGTACGGCATCTGCGGCACCCTTAACGCAGAAACCACGAGATAGTACCGCTCGACCCCCATAGCGACGATCACAATCAGGGCGGCGGCAACTATGCCTCGGATGTTGCGCGTCCAAGGCATGACAACTAACAGCCCTGGCGTTACGAAGCCACCCAGAAACACGAACCAGAACAGTGGGGCAAACTGGCCCTTGAACAGCTGGTCAAGGTGAAAGGGAGCCTCCCCAACCATCGAATAGCCGACTGTCAAGAACTCAGCGACGTTCATGTAGATCATGACCAGGGTGAAAATGCCCAGGAGATAGCCAAGGTAGACGAAGTGCTTCTGCGTGATGTAATCCTCTAGGTGGTAGATCTTCCTGACGACCGCCATGATCACGATGATCGTGGCGATGCCGGAGAAGACCGCCCCGGCTACGAAGAAGGGGCCAAAGATAGTGCTGTTCCAGTTTTCGCGCAGATTCATGGAGAAGAGCCAGGCGAGCACGGTGTGCACCGTCACCGCTATGGGGATGATAGCAATGGCCATCATCGTCCCCGCTTGGGAGAGGGTGCGCCGCTGCCTCTCGCCGCCGACCCAGCCGAAAGAGAGTTGCCGGTAGAGGATGCGCCGCCAGCGCGACATCCCTTGCCCCGGGCGGTCCCGAAGCAGGGCCATGTCCGGGATCATCAACAGGAACAGGTAGAGAAAGGTGGCTACCAGATACGTGGAGATGGCGATCACGTCCCACACAATGGGCGACTGCCAGCGGCCGTGGACAAGCACGAAGTGGAATCGGTCGGGTCGTCCTAAGTCTATTATGGGGAATAGGGTGCCGACGCAGAGGGCGGCCACAGCAGTCCCCTCCGCCAGCCGCGTGATGGGGCGTCGCCACTCGGCGCCCGTCAGCCGCAGCACCGCTGACATCAGGACACCGCCGTAGCTGATCCCGATGACGAAGACGAAGTTGGAGATATAGAAGCCCCACATGATCCGGTCGCGCAGGCCCGTGACGATCAGGCCATCCCGGAGCTGGACGGTATAGGCGAAGACGCCCCAGGCGACAACCACCAGCAGGCTGCCCACCAGGAGGAGATAGCCCCTGCCGGTGTGGGTCATCGCCGAAACGACCTTGCCCTCCAGGCGTGTCCGCCAAGCGGCTACCTCTTCCACTGGCGCGCTCCTCCAACTCGTTCGACCCAGGGCCACCTGGTCGGCAATCGCCCCTTCGTCAACGGGTCGCGTCCCACCGCCTCTCCATGGCCGGGAATGTAATAGACGCGAGGCTTCGTCCCCAGCTCTTCCTTTAGGCGGTACGCCTGGTTCTGCGCCAAGAACCGGGAGGCCGCGACGATCTCGTTGCCGTTAGTGGCGATGTCTTCCTCGAGGTCGCCGTAGTAGATGGCACGGTTTGGGCAGCCCTGCACGCAATACGGAAGCGTGCCAGTGCGGGCCATGTCTGGGCAGAAGTCACATTTCATGACGGTGCCCCTCCTCGCCGGCACTTGATGCTCTGGCGAGTAGTCCGCCAGACGTGCCTCTGGAGGCACCGGCGGCGTGCCCCAGTTGAAGAACCTACGGTCATAGGGACAGGCCGCCATGCAGATGCGGCAGCCAATGCAACGGTCCTGGTCGATGAGCACCGTCCCCTCAGGGGTGGAGAAGGTGGCGGCCACTGGGCAGACGTTGACGCACGGTGGGTTCTGGCACTGCAGGCACGGGGTTGGGATGAACTGCGTGCCGCCACCCGGGAGCTGTCCCTCGAACACCTGGATCCACTCCATAGGCTCCGGCACGAAGTGGCCCTCGATGCACGCAGCGGTGCACTGCGGTGGCTTCCCCACGCTCTGGCAGCCATCACAGTGACGGAGGTCGATGATCATGGTCCACTGGCGGATACGACCATTCGGGGCGCGGGCTGCCTCGTTCTGAGACCGCACCAGGCCACCGCCCACCGTTGCCCGAAGCAGCGAGGGCAGGATGGGCAGCGGGGCAACGCCGAGAGCGCCTAGCCCCAGCAGCCGCAAGAGGCTGCGGCGGTTCACCTTGCGTCTCCCCTGTGTAGGCTGGGGCCCTGAATGCTGCTGATAGTCCTCGTCTTCCATCATGTCCTCGCTGCTCTCTGTCCCAGGCAGGCCCAGAACGTCTGAGACCCTCACCTCTAGCTTCGGCTAACCGCGACGCGCGAGAATCGCGCGACAACGCAGACTTCTGCAGGCCGGCATGCGCGATCCGCCTACGCATAACCGGCGGTGGCCAAACCCAGCCGCGCGCCAAATGGCAAGACTGTGCGAGGCCAGCTTTGGCGACGGGGGCCCAGGCACTATAATTGTGTGCAGAATAGGTCGACAAGCATGGGGAAGATTCGCGTCATCATCGCAGATGACCATGCCGTGGTCCGGGAAGGGACGCGCCACATCTTCGAGTCGGAGCACGACATCGAGGTCGTCGGCGAGGCCGCAAACGGAGCCGAGGCGGTCGCCCTAGTCGAGCGGCTTGACCCCGATGTGGCGATCGTGGACATCTCCATGCCCGTGATGAGCGGCATCGAGGCGACGGAGCGGATCAAGGCTGTGCGTCCGGGCACGGCGGTGCTCATCTTGACGTCCTACGACGACGACCGGTACGTGTTCGCTCTGCTGGCGGCGGGCGCCGCCGGATACCTGCTGAAAGACGTCCCCTCAGCAGAGGTAGTAAGGGCCGTGCGCTGCGTCCACGTCGGTGAGCCTGTCCTTCATCCAGCTATCGCCAAGAAGGTGCTAGCGCGGTTCGCTACAGAAGCGCGGCAACAGCAACAAGTCCGAGATGACGACGAATTGCTGACACAACGGCAGCGGGATATCCTCCGGCTGGCTGCCTGCGGCATGAGCAACGCCCGCATTGGCGCGCGCCTCTTTGTGAGCGTGCGGACGGTACAGGCCCACCTTACGCAGGTCTTCAACAAACTCGGCGTGGGTTCGCGTACAGAGGCGGTTATCGCCGGCCTCAGGCACGGCATGCTTCGTCTGGAAGATCTCGATGAAGGCTGAGGCTGATGCTTCCTGGCTGCAGCGTGCCCCGCCAGTGCGCGCTGCGCGCTGGGCTGGCCTGAGGGGCGCCATCCGCCGCTTTCCGCAAAGGCTCCGCGAGAGCCGGTTCTGGCATGTTCAGTTGTTGGTCTTGGCCGCGACCGTGCCCCACTACATCATCGAGACAGCGGGATACACAAATCCCTTCGATACGCTTCACGGGCTAGCGGTCACGCTTTACATTATTCCCCTGCTTTATGCCGCCCTCAACTTCGGCTGGGAGGGCGCTATTCTGACAGCCCTGTGGACTGCTGCTCTCACCTCCCCCAGCACCTGGATATGGCACCGCTCCGGGCTCCACTGGTTCACCGAGCTTGGACAACTGCTGGTCACGCTGCCTGTCGGCATCCTTGTGGCGTGGAGGGTAGATCTTGAGGCCAAACAGCGGCTGAGGGCTGAGAAGACCAGCGCCAGCCTGAGGCTCCTGAACGAAATCGGGGAGATGCTCAGCCACACCCTGGAAGTGGAGAAGCAAATCCCGCAGGTGTTGCGCCGCCTGCTATCCGGTCTCTCGCTCGAATCTGTATGGCTGTCCCTGGAGCCAGAGTCTGATGACTGCGCTCCTCTCACCATAATGGAGGCTTCGGACCCGCGGTTAGCCCTGTCCAGCGCCTTCGCTCAGGATCTCAACCTGCGTCTGGCATCAAAGCAAGAGCCGGTGCTTATCGACAGCCAAATGCTAGCTGTGCCTCTTCTGGGAGAGGCGGGGATGCTTGGCTCGCTGGGGGCGAAGGCGAGAAAGGATGAAGAGCTCACCAACGGGCAGGTGGACCTGCTAACCACAGTCGCCCGCCAGGTACGGGTGGCCCTGGAGAGCGCCAGGCTCTACCGACAACGACAGGAGAGCCTCGAGTCATACGTTCGGCAAGTGACGCAGGCCCAGGAGGAAGAACGTCTCCGAATCGCTCGTGAGCTGCACGATGAGACCGCACAGGAACTGGTGCACCTGGCGCGCAAGTTGGAGCAACTCCGCAATGCGGCTGATCCCAGCCTGGCGCAGGCGATCGAAGGCCTGGCCAACATGACGCGCAGCACGCTGCAGGCAGTCCGCCGCTACAGCCGCGACCTCCGACCGTCCGTTCTTGACGACCTGGGCCTAGTGGCCGCCATCGAGATGGTGATAGAGGACACCAGCCAGCGCCTTCCCCGCGGGGCGCGGCTAGAGGTAACCGGCAAACCACGCCGGTTGGATGGGCCGGTCGAACTGGCCCTCTTCCGGCTCACCCAAGAAGCCCTCAGGAACATCGAAAAGCACGCGAACGCGACTTCTGCCACGGTCGAGCTGGATTTCAGCGGGCAGGAGATCAAGCTGGCCGTAACGGACGACGGCCGCGGTTTTTCGCCCGCCAAGAACATCTCGCACCTCGTCCGCTCGGGCAAGCTCGGCCTGCTGGGTATGAAGGAACGGGCGGAGCTTGTTGGCGGCAGCTTCGAGCTGCGGTCCGATCCCGGCAGGGGCACTCAGGTGGTGGCTAGGGTGCCACAGGGAGTCGAGCCGTCCGCTTGAGGGCAGAACGCCTTGCGGCTAGCCAACAGCTTCAGATGATCGTTGAGGCGTTAAGGTCCCTCCCGGCTCCGGCAGAGCTCAGCATCGAGGATCAGCGTGCCGCATTCGAGGCACTGACTTCGCAATTCCAGCCTTGCGCTTAGCTTAATCAATAACAGAGCGTGGTCTTGAGTCAGCGGCAGAGGGTGCATTCTCGCATCTTCTCTTTCTGCCAGAGCCTCGTTTCCCTCGGATGCACGAGTCCGCCTGGGTCGGCCGCCTCCTGAGCCTTGACCGTTCAGGACCATTGCAGGAAGATGAAAGCCACGCAGCCCGAGTGTCGAAGAGACCTGGAAAGGGGGGCAACATGCCCGAGCGAACTTACAAGCTCATCGAAATCGTAGGCGTATCCGAAGAGAGTATCGCTCAGGGTATACGTAACGGCGTCAGCCGCGCTGCCGAGACCCTCAAGGGATTGGACTGGTTCGAGGTGACGGAAATCCGCGGCCTCATTAAAGAGGGAAAGGTCAGCACCTTCCAGGTGAAGATGAAGATCGGCTTCCGTGTTATGAGGGCTGAGGAGATGGCTTAGGCCCGCTAAGTTCCTCCCTGGCGCTGGGCGCGCTGCGCGTCTATAGCCCAGAGGAGTGACTAGGCCGTTAGCTCCTTGGCGAAAGTCATGTCCCCCTCCGGCTCGTGTCCCATGGCGCCGCAAAGGGCTAGGCCGGATGTATTACCCTCACCTACCAAGTCACAGATCGTCGGGCCGAGGCTCTTGCCGAGCGGCACGGGGGCTAGGCGCAGGGCTGGCGGGCCTTCAGCGAACCCGAGGTCTGGTTCCGAGCAAGCGGCGTTGCCTTTCTGGTCCGTATTGTGGCGTTGGCTCGAGGGCGCATCCAAGAACCTGCCCAGCTAGGAGCCCACACCGCTCGTCATCGAACTGTGATACCCACCACGCCCAGTAGGACGAGGACGATGAATACAAGGATAATCACGAGCCAGATGTTGGTTCTCATTCATTCACCTCCATTAATCAGCATCCTTCGTGCTTTTCCTAAGAGCAGAACGATGAGGAACCTGACGGCAATTTTCACGTCACCCCTCCACCTAGGATCTTAACAGAGTTGGCAACAAGCCGAGGCCGTTGGATACCATCGCAGGGGTTGTGAGCCACCAGGCTCTTTCGCCCAGGAGATGGGCCTGCCCAGATCGGGCTTGATTCGCTTGGCGCTGTTGGAGTACCTCAGAAGAGGGCGAACCCCTAGCACTCCACCTAAGCCCCTCCAGGAATGCCACCAGTGGCCACAGGGCGCGGGCGCCTACGGGCCAGCCCTGGGCGATGGGGGAGACACACAGACACCGCCGGCAAACAGTAGCCCGGTTGGTGAACTTCCGCGCCACCTTCTTGTTCGGCTCGCCCCGTCAAACGAAAATTGAAGCATGCCGGCCCACGCTGCACGCCTACTGTCTGAGGAACTCACCGTAAACAGCTGATGGATGCTTCAGCAACGGCGACAAGGTGGCAATCGCTTGAACTCGCTGAGGCAGCGAGGCTTGACGCAGCCGACGTGCTCGCCCGCCTGGGGAGCTCAGAGGCTGGCCTAAGCGCCACCGAGGCAACGCGCCGTCTCGACAAGGTCGGACCAAACGCCGTCCGCAGCCACGGTGTGCGGCTCCTGGAGGTGCTAGTCCGCCAGGTCAAGAGCCCCCTGCTCCTCTTGCTGACGGTGGCTGCGGTCGCTTCGCTGGTGGTCGGCGAACGGACCGACGCGCTGATCATCTTGGCCATCATCTGCGTGAGTGTGGGGCTCGGATTCCTCAACGAGTACCGCGCTGCGCGAGCGGTCGAAGCCCTGCACTCACGGATTCGCCACGCGGCCTTCACTGTCCGCGATGGTCGCGCCGTCGAGGTCAATGTCACAGAGTTGGTCCCCGGGGACATCGTGCGCCTGGATGTCGGCGAGGTGGTGCCGGCCGATATGCGTTTGCTGGAAGTCAGCGGCCTGGAATGCGATGAGGCTGTGCTCACGGGTGAGGCGACGCCAGCGGAGAAGAGCGCCGACCCAGCGGCGCCCGGCGAGTCGCCTCTCGACCTGCCGTCATGCGTGTTCATGGGCACGGTCGTCCGCGGGGGCACGGGGCGAGGCGTTGTGGTGAGGACGGGGGCAGGGACCGCCTTCGGTCGCATCGCGATGCGCCTCGGCGAGGCGCTCGGGGAGACGGCCTTCCAGGTCGGCCTGCGCGATTTCTCCGGTCTGCTGGTGAGGGTGACGGCCGTGCTGACCGTGTCGATCTTCGTAATCAACGCTGTGCTGCAGCGGCCGCTCCTCCAATCGGGGCTTTTCGCCCTGGCCATTGCCGTCGGGCTCACACCGCAGCTCCTGCCCGCGATCGTTACCATCAGCCTCTCGACAGGCGCCCGGCGTCTGGCCCGCAAATCTGTGATCGTCAAGCGACTGATCAGCATCGAGGACCTCGGCAACCTCGATGTCCTGTTCACCGATAAGACAGGTACCCTCACCAAAGGCTGGATCACCTTCTCGGCCGCCCTGGACCTCGCCGGCCAGCCATCGAACGAGACCTTGCTTCTTGGGCTGCTGTGCAACTCGGCGGTGGTTGAAGGAGGCGTCGCCGTCGGCGGGAATCCGCTCGATCGTGCCTTATGGGATGCGGCCGAAGCTGGGCGCGCCGCGGTCGCAGGCTTCGCGCGCCTCGCCGAGGCCCCTTTCGACTATGATCGCCGGCTGATGTCGGTGCTGGTGCAGGACCACGACGGGCGCCGCCTGATGATCACGAAGGGGGCGCCAGAGTCGGTGCTCGTGCGCTGTCTTGAGGTGGCACCAGGCGTTCAATCTGTGCTGGACGCGCAGTTCGAGGCCGGAAGCCGGATCATCGCCGTGGCCACCCGTGACGTAGGGGATGCCTCGCGCCTCACTCCAGCGGACGAACACGACCTCGCGCTGGCCGGCTTCCTGACCTTCGTCGATCCGCCGAAGCTCGACGCCGGCAGTTCTATGGAACGTCTGGAGAGGCTGGGCGTCACCGTCAAGATCGTCACTGGAGACAACGACCGGGTGGCAACCAAGCTCTGCGCTGACCTGGGTATTTCCGTGGCGGGGACGCTGACCGGCGCCGCCGTGGAGACGATGAGTGATGACGAGCTTGCGGCAGCGCTGCCTTCTACGTCCATCTTCGCCCGCGTGACACCCGAGCAGAAGTCGCGGATCGTCCGAGCGCAGCAGAAGCTGGGCGCCGATGTCGGGTTTCTGGGGGACGGCGTCAATGACGCAGTGGCGCTGCACGACGCCGACGTGGGGATCTCAGTGGATTCCGGCAGCGACGTGGCCAAGGACGCTGCCGACATCGTGCTGCTCGACAAGGACCTGGGCATCCTTGCCGACGGCGTCGTCGAGGGCAGGCGCATTTTCTCCAATACAATGAAGTACGTGCTGATGGGGACCTCGTCGAACTTCGGCAACATGTTCAGCGCGGCCGGGGCCTCGCTGGTGCTTTCGTTTCTGCCGATGCTGCCGCCGCAGATCCTGCTCAACAACCTGTTGTATGACGTCAGCGAGATGACTATCCCGACGGATAACGTGGACGATGAGCTGCTACAGCGTCCGGCGCACTGGGACATCGCGTTCATCCGCAAGTTCATGATGTTCTTCGGCCCCATCAGCTCGGTGTACGACTTCCTCACCTTCGGCGTCATGATCTGGGTCTTTAGCGCGGGGGAGGTGCTGTTCCATTCCGGGTGGTTCGTCGAGTCGCTCGCCACCCAGACGCTTGTGATCTTTGTCATCCGCACTAGGCGCGTGCCGTTCTTCGACAGCCGCCCCAGCCTTCCTCTGCTGGCGACGACGCTCGCGTGCGTCGCCGTTGGCGTAGCGCTCCCGTTCTCGCCTCTAGCAAGTCTGTTTGGCTTCAAGGCTCTGCCGGTCGGGTTTTTCGCGATCCTAGTGCTGATGGTCGTGACATACCTGGGTCTGGTAGAGGCTGGAAAGTCGCGTTTCTTCCGCCCCGTGCCGGGCGAGCAACCTCTTGCTAAGCCCCGTGAGCGGCGCCAGCGGCGCATCCATCGACTCGCTGGGCGTTGGAGTCACCCGAAGCTGCCCGACACCCGAGCAGCCGCTTAATAGCCTCCTTCGCCTCCGCGGCGACGGGGCGGATCGACAGTTCCCAACCGGAAGCGCCCGCTATGAAAAGTCATAGTGTCTGCCCACTTGGCAGCATCGGAGGCCTGTCCAACGACGTGGCGAGGAGGGAGCTACGGCCAGCCCTGGGAGACGGCGAACCAGAGGATGGCGTCGGCTAGGATGAGATTGACGAGCGCCAGGACCAGGACCCAGCGTTCACTGCCAAGGCCCCGAGCGGTCTGTTGGCCCAGTGCTCCTCAAGCCTTAGGGCCTCCACCGCCTCGTGGCGTACCAGGCGTCTGCGGTGAGGGCGAGAAGCAGCTGTCGAGCCTGCTTCTGATCCGCTGGAGTGGTGGGCGTAGGCGGTGGCGACACGGGCTAGGGCTATGGCTCTGGCGTGGGCGTGGGCGTCGGCGTGGGCGTCGGCGTGGGCGTCGGCGTGGGCGTCGGCGTGGGCGTCGGTTCGCCCTCTTCGGCCGGAGCTCCGGCCCTCCTTGCCAGGCCTGTCACCACATCTCTGGTCCTATACACCACCGGCTGAGCACGGGAACGGACGCGACGCCTGGTTTCCTCTCCGCGCTCAGGAGCCAGGAGCAACCCCACGGCCATTCCGATGAGGGTGCCCATCAGAAGACCACCGACGAATGACCTAGTCATCTCATCCCTCCATCAAGTCCTTGCGCCAGCCCTC
>Ga0315268_10005601_pt1 | contig 13455 bp, 14 predicted proteins | sample C1_top_MG_FD_204535 | JGI IMG/M metagenome (GOLD analysis project Ga0315268, IMG submission 204535) | Sediment microbial communities from Yellowstone Lake, YNP, Wyoming, USA - C1_top | ecosystem: Environmental > Aquatic > Freshwater > Lake > Sediment | place: USA: Wyoming | collected 2017-08-01 | reverse complement strand
GGGGTGCGATGGCCACCACCGGGATGGCCTGTAAATCCACCAGGTAGGGAGAAAGCAGGCGTTCGAACAGGCGGGACTTGGCCAGAAGGTAGCCAATGGCGCTGGCCAGCAGGGTGCCGGTCAACAAGCCGAGCGCCAATTCTTCCAATGTCACCAGTGTATTGGAGAGCAGGCTGCCATCCCGCAGGGCGGTCAAAAATCTGTTCCAGACCATGCCGGGAGAAGGAAGAATGAAGGCCGGCAACCCGGAGAAGCGGGTCACCAGCCACCAGACCAATACCCCGACCACCAGGGAGATCAGTGCCGTCCAGGGCAGGTTCCAGCGGGTTGGTCTAAAGTCTTTGGGATGGTCATTCAGTTTGGGCAGGTCCATCTTTCTGTTTGAAATGATCTCCTTTTTCAAACGGGTATCGTTTAATTAACAAGCGAAGCCCCGCATCAGAACCTGCGGGGCATACCACAGCCGATCAACCGCCTGCATGTCACAATACATGACAGGTGGTGACCAGCTAGTTTTAACCTTCTTCCATCCGGACTGTAACCGTCGGTTGCGGACTCTCACCGCATCCTGCACAATGCCTTGCGGTATTGCGCTCGTGGACTTTAACCACCGATCGGGATTTTCACCCTGCCCCGAAGGTTATGTATTTTAATTAATTATACTGCCAATTACACCTTAATGATGCATTCCACCGGGCAGACGGAGATGCACTGGGGTGAATCGTGATGACCAACGCACTCGACACAGGTGGTGGCGTCGATGGTGTAAATGACATCACCCTCGCTGATCGAATTGGTCGGGCACTCCGGCAGACATGCGCCGCAGGAAATGCAATCATCGTTGATTTTCATTGCCATGGAACCCAACTCCTGAAAGATTATTTGCCCCTGGGTGTTTATTCTGAACCGCCGACCCGGGCTGCTTGTATAAAATAGCCTATGCCCGCCAGCGCGTCAATTGACAAATGTCTCAAATTTGGCGGTTTTTGTCATGCCCTTGTTTTCGGATATATTTAATAACAATAAGGAAAACCATCCCATGCCCGGGGATCCGGCGGGAATGCTCAATTTATGATCAATTGATCCGGGGAGTTTTTCTATCTGGGTTCGATTACCAGTTTGATGGCAGTGCGCAATTTTTCATCTATGGTCACTTCTACAAACTCTGGTCTGCAGACGACGGCGATCCCATCCCCCTCCAGATAACCTGTCGCCAGGATGAGCGCTTTGATGGCTTGGTTGACGGCTCCTGCTCCAATGGCTTGGACCTCTGCCCGCTTGGTCTCCCGAATGACACCGGCGATCGCCCCGGCTACTGCAGAGGTACGGGAGGTTGCTGATACCTTGATAATGTCCATCTTTGTCTCCCTGTTTTGAGCACAACCTTAAACCCAAGGGGCTCTCTTTTAAGATTGTACAGGATTTAAAAGGGAGATTCAAGCATCATTTATCTTATTTATATATATTTAGTAGTAATAGTAGGGACTGTGGAAAAGTGGAAAATGCTGTTCACAACTGTTTTCCGGTAGTTTTTTGACCATCCGTGGGTAGATGAAGGCTGTCAACCCCCACATACAGCGGATTGATCCGATTTTTCACGTCTAATATCCTGGGGAAAGAAAAAGGATAAGAAGTAGATTTCCTCGGATGGATTTTCCGGATCTCCACGGATGACAGGCAACCTGATCAGGTCGCCACAGGTGCTGGTTGTGTATGAATCCATTCTTAGAACACTTGATCAACTTTTCCACTTAAACCACCAGTTATCCACAGTTATTGGGGTCTTTTCCACAAGCCGTAGAGCAACATATAACCTACCCTGGCGAAATAAATTCGTAGATGGCTATTTACAGGCCGTTGGCGAGGGCCAGAGCGTCCAAAATGGCGGTCACCTGGTCCAGGAAAGCGTCCAGTTGGTCCAATTGCCCGGCAAAATACTCCCCTTCCAGTCCCCACTGATGACAGACTTGATCCCAGGGATGGCGGGCATCGGTGGTTAAGCCAGCAACTGCCAGACTCCAGGTATAGAGCAGCGGCCATAGCAGGTCCAGAGGGAAAGCGCCCTGCAGTTGGCTGCGCATGCCCTGCAGGTAATAGTTGCAGCGACCGGGGTGCAGTCGAGGGTCAGCGCCGGGCAGGCTGCCGGCCGTCAGGAAGTCGGCTTCCCAGGAAGGCAGCAGTGAAGCCAGGCTGGAAGCATCCACCCGGTCAGCACCCAGCAAGCGCAGCAGTGAGGCAGCCAATTCCGGATGTCCGGAAACAGTCGCCAGGGAGCGGAACTGGGTTAGGAAGCGCCGCTCAGCCAGCGGCCGTCCCTGCAGCACAGCCAGGCAGTTGCAGGCATGGCTGACCGCTTTCATATACTTGAGCAGTCGCTGCGGCGATGCCTGGTCCGGGGCAGGCGGTTGTGAACGAAGGTCACTCCACAAGTCACGGGCATGCTCCAGGTTGCGGTGGGCGCGTCCCCAGGCATTGGCCGGGTCATCGTATTTATCGCGCACGCCAGCCTGGACGAAGTCGAAGAAGTGCTGACCGTCATACAGGCGCAGCGGGGCGTACATTTCCGGTCCCAGCCAGGGGTCCAGGCGCAGTTGGCGGGGGTGCTCGTATTCGAAACGCGGGTTGATCTTGATATCCAGGTGCACTTCAGCCGTGAGCGGCACGACCTCGCGTTGGGGTTCGGAAAGGTAAGGGTGAACAAACACCAGGTCGATGTCAGTTGTGTTGCCCAACAGCGGGTCATCAGTTAGAAGGGAACCGGTCAGGTAAACAGCCACCAATTCCGGGTGGGCATGGATGCGCTGGGAGACGGTCTCCCGCGCCAGGCGCAGCAGGGATTCGCGGGTAATGAGCATGGCCCCCTTAGACTCCTGCTTCTAAACCCAGCGGCAGTTCGGCCTGGAAGGGTCCTAGCTTAAGGGTCTGGCGGATGCGGTTCTCGATCAGTTTCAGGTGGTCTGGTTTGTGGACGAAGTCCAACGGGTTGGAGTCGATCACCAACACGGGGGTGTCGATAGTGGGGCGGGTGAAGAAATCCTGGTAGGCCTGGTTAAGTTGGTCGATGTAGCCGCTGTCCATGTTGCGCTCATAGGAGCGGTCGCGGGCGGCAATGCGTTTCATCAGGGTGGCAGTATCAGCCTGCAGGTAAACCAGCAGGTCGGGTAGGACGATCTTCTCGGCCAGCGCTTCGTGGACTTTATGATACATGTCCAACTCGTCGCCGTGCAGGTTGATGCTGGCGAACAGGCTGTCCTTGGCAAAGGTGTAATCGGAAATAAGAGGATGCTCCTGGTCGAGGACTTCCCGGACCCGGCGGCGCTGCTGGTGGTAGCGGCTGAGCAGGAAGAAGATCTGGGTTTGGAAGGCATAGCGCTGACGGTCGGCGTAGAAATCAGAGAGGAAGGGGTTCTCTTCGAACACCTCCAGCAGCAGTTCGGCGTGGAACAGGGGTCCAAGCAGCCGTGCCAGGGTGGTTTTGCCCACGCCGATGACACCTTCGATGGCGATGTACATGTGCGCTCCCGCGAACAGGGTGGATTAAGGATACCATAGAATTGAAGTGGGATTTGCGTTGACGCCCCGCTTCCGGCGTGTTAGAATGCCCTTCGCAAGGGCGAGGCAACCCTTCGCCATTACCCAGGCGAGGCAACCCTTCGCCACTACCCGGGCGAGTAGCTCAATGGCAGAGCAGCGGCCTTTTAAGCCGTTGGTTGAGAGTTCGAGTCTCTCCTCGCTCACTAGCCGGGGGGGCATCCAGCCGCCATCGGCTGTGTCGGTGACACGAGTCATCGACCCCCTAGCCAGCATCTCGAAGACCCTCGCGAAGCACACCTTTGGGTGCGCCTTCTTCTTGCGGGGGTGCTGGCATTGGCTGTGTCAGGCGCATGGGCGCCCGACCATACTCCCCGCCCAGGGAGTATTTTATTAAGGGTGCCCCATGCAGGGGGTTGCGACGCCCTTCCCGCTTCCATAAAAATATTCCTCCCGACCACCCTGTTTTCATCCCAATTTGACCAGTTTTCCATTGTTCATCATCCATTCCTGGATACTTGTTGTATACTAATCACAGACAATTTATTGCTATCAGGGTTCAGAAACGGGGTATTTCATATGAGGACTTGGAAGCACCTATCCTTTTCCAATCACCCTCCAACTCCCGAAGTCAAGGGGGAAGCGGATGACCAGGCATGAAGTCATCCTTCTTATCCCGCTTTGAACGGCTTTTAAAATTCTCAACCACCAGTGCCATCCTGCTGGCCGGCATCGCCATCACCCTGGGGGTGATCATCCAAAGGAATGTCGGTGAGGAGATTTCCATTCTATTGGGGCCAGGGCACCAGGTGAAGACCGGTCTGATCATTTGGGGTGGCATAGGTGTCAGTTTCCTATTCATTTACTCATTCATCAATGTTCTTTACCTCAGCACCTCGCGCATGCTCATCGCCAGGAGCGAAGAGAACGTAGGGCTGCTGGAGCAAACCAAGAAACAACTGGCTGAACGGACAGAGATGGAGGAGGAACTCAAGCGGAATTACCAAATCCAAACCCTGCTGAGTTCCTTGCTGCGCGTTTCCTTGACCGACATGACCCTTGACCAGCAACTGGACGAAATCCTGGACCAAATTACCACCAGCAGCTGGCTGGAATTGAAAGTGAAGGGATGCATTTACCTGCTCAATGAAGAACAGGATCTGCTGGTCATGAGTGCCAACACCGGGCTTACCACCTCATTGGTCCACTCATTCCAGGAAAACCATCAAAACCTATGCCTGTGCGGAAAGTCCATGGGAACCGGCAAACCAGGTTCCGTGGAAAAGGCAAAGGTCAGACACCAATCCAAGGCTGGCGAGAATGGGCACGACGTTCATTATTACCTGCCGATCAAATATGGTGAGAAACGGCTGGGTATTTTGAATTTACTCCTGAGCGGCTGGCAGGGTTCCAACTCCAAGGAGGATGACTTCTTCCATTCCGTGGCGGATGTTCTGGCCGGTATCATTGAACAGCGTCGGACCGATGACAAGCTCACCCAGACCATATCTACCCTTCGCAATGCTTTGGGAGGCACCATCCATGCCATGGCTCTACCCGTCGAAACACGGGACCCGTATACAGCTGGCCATCAACGCCGTGTATCCAACCTGGCACGCGCCATCGCCACCGAGATGCACCTCTCCCGGGAGCAGATCGAAGGAGTACGGATCGCTGGCATTGTTCATGACCTGGGCAAAATCTCCGTCCCCTCCGAGATCCTCAGTAAACCCGGGGATATTTCCCTCATCGAACATTCTTTAATTAACACCCACCCCCAGAAGGGCTTTGAGATCCTGGATAACATCAACTTCCCCTGGCCTATCGCCAGGATCGTCCTCCAGCACCATGAACGCCTGGATGGTTCCGGCTATCCGGCGGGTTTAAAGAAAAATGAGATCCTGATCGAAGCCCGAGTCCTGGCGGTGGCGGATGTGGTTGAGGCGATGGCTTCCCATCGACCCTATCGTCCCTCGCGAGGCATTCAACTGGCTCTTGAGGAGATCACCGACAACAAGGGCAAACTCTACGACCCCAAAGTGGTGGATGCCTGCCTGCACCTTTTCCTCAACAAGGGATTTAGATTTGACATCCCTTCCGATGACGAACTTTATACCGATGGGGATTACCTGAAGACAGTCCGGCACGAAGTTTGATTTATTGTTGTCTACAGGTCGCGACCTGTCGCTTCGATCGGTAAATTTAGCTGCGCGTCCCTGCCCCAGGCGGGGCGCGTTGACAGGCCTCCTCCCAAACGGTACAATCAACTTGTCCTGAATAAATGACAAGGAGGTAGGATTCCATGTTAAAGGAATTCAAGGAGTTCATCACGCGTGGCAACGTCATCGACCTGGCGGTGGGTGTGATCATCGGCGGCGCTTTTGGCAAGATCATCAGTTCTCTGGTCAATGACATCATCATGCCTCCCATCGGTATGCTGTTGCACGGTGTCAACTTCTCTGACTTGTTCCTAACCATGGATGGCAATGCCTTCGCCAGCCTGGCAGACGCCCAGAAAGCTGGTGCACCCACCCTCAATTACGGTCTTTTCATCAACAATATCATCGATTTCATCATCATCGCCTTTGTCATCTTCCTGATGATTCGGGTCATCAACCGCATGAAGAAGCAGCCTGCGCCAGCCGAACCCAACACCAGGGACTGCCCGTACTGCTTCACCAGCATTTCAAAGCAGGCCACCCGCTGCCCGCATTGCACTTCCCAACTGACCTGAAAGCAACCAGACTTACTTAAAATGGAATTCCTTGACCGACTGAACGACCAGCAGCGCCGGGCTGTGACTGCCGGGAATGGGGCGGTGCTGGTATTGGCCGGACCCGGCTCCGGCAAGACGCGTGTGCTCACCCAGCGTATCGCCTACCTGGTGCGCTATGAGGGGGTGCGCCCGTGGGAGATGCTGGCGGTGACCTTCACCAACAAGGCCGCCCGCTCCATGGGGGAGCGCGTGGCTCAACTGGTGGGTGACGATGTGGCGCGTCACGGCCTGTGGATGGGGACTTTCCACGCCATGTGCGCCCGCATCCTGCGCATGGAAGTCGCTAACCTCCCGTTCAGCGAGAACTTTGTCATTTATGATGAAAACGACCAGCAGCGGGTGGTCAAGTCGGTCATCCGCGAGCTGAACCTGGACGACAAGACCTACCGGGCGGGCAGCGTGCATGCCGCCATTTCCCGCGCCAAGAACGACCTGATCCTGCCGGCTGATTACCCGCTCAACACCTACCGGGATGAGGCTATCCAGCGCGTCTATACCGGTTACCAGGCTGCCCTGCAGCGTTCCAATGCGGTTGATTTTGATGACCTGTTGATGTTAACCGCCCACCTGCTGGCGGAAAACCCCGAGGTGCGCCAGAAATACGCCAGTCGCTTCCGGCACATCCTGGTGGACGAGTTCCAGGACACCAACCTGGCCCAATACACTCTGCTGAAACACCTGGCCTCCGTCCACCACAACATCTTCGTGGTGGGCGACCCGGACCAGTCCATTTACCGCTGGCGCGGCGCGGATTATCACAACGTGCAGCGCTTCGAAAAAGATTACCCGGATTGCCAGGTGGTGCTGCTGGAACAGAACTACCGCTCCAGGCAGGTCATTTTGGATGCCGCCATGGCGGTCATTGACCGCAACCAGAACCGCCGGCGCAAGCAGTTGTTCACCGAGCTCGGGCAGGGGGAACACATCACCTATTTTGAAGCCGGGGATGATTCCGAGGAAGCCGCTTACGTGGTGGACACCATTCTGAAACTGGTGGCCAGCAAGAAGTTCAAACCCGGTGATTGCGCCATCATGTACCGCACCAACGCCCAATCCCGCCTGCTGGAAGAGGCTTTCCTGCAGGCCAGCCAGCCCTACCGGCTGGTGGGCGCCCAGCGTTTCTATGGACGGGCCGAGGTGAAGGACATGATCGCCTACCTGCGCCTGGTCTATAATCCGGATGACCAGGCCAGCCTGGAACGGGTTATCAACGTCCCGCCGCGCGGCATCGGGGACAAGACCTTCCTCAACCTGCTTTCCACCTCCCGCCAGGCGGACACAAACCCGGCAAGCCTGTTGTTCGACCTGGGTCGGGGCAGCGATTCGCCCTTCTGGTCCAGTTTCAGCACCCGCAGCGCGGCCGGGCTGGCCAGTTTTGGTGGGATGTTGAAGGATTGGACCCTGTATAAAACGCATGCCTCGGTCACGGAACTGTTCGACCGCGTCGCCGACGACATCCATTTCCAGGAGCACCTGGCAGGTGATCACAGCGAAGAAGGCCAGGAGCGCTGGGATAACGTTTTGGAACTGCGCCGCCTGACCGAAGATTATGATGAAGGCGGACTGACGGATTTCCTGCAGGATGTAGCCTTGATCTCGGACCAGGATACCCTGTCCGAAGGCCAGGACGCCGCCACCCTGTTGACCCTGCATGCCGCCAAGGGGCTGGAGTTTGGCGTGGTCTTCATCGTCGGGCTGGATGACGGCATCCTACCCCATTCCCGCTCCTTTGACGAGCAGGAGGAGATGGAAGAGGAACGGCGCCTGTTCTATGTAGGCATCACGCGGGCCAAGGAGCGCCTGTACCTGGTGCGCGCTGAGCGCCGGGGCGGGCGCAACTATGCCGATTACACCCTGCCGTCGCGTTTCCTGGACGACATCCCGGATGCCATCCTGGAGGGACGCAGCCGTGAAAGCGGCGCAGGGCAGCATGGAAAGCGTAGGGACGCAGGTTGGAGCCTGCCCATGCCCAGTTTCCGCGCCGCCTCGGTCATTGAGCATAAGTATCGCACCGGGACCCGGGTGAAGCATCCGACCTGGGGCGATGGCATCGTACTGGACAGCCGCATACAGGAGGATGACGAGATCCTGGATGTGGTCTTTGAATCGGTGGGGATCAAGCGCCTGGGCGCCTCCCTGGCCAGGTTGAGCATTCTCACCAAGAAATGAATGCATTTCGAAAGGAAAAGATATGGATTTTAAGAACCTCCCCAGCACAGCGCAAGCCATCACCAGCCTGACCTGGCAGGACCTGCAACCTTATGCCAGGGACCTGGAGGAACGCCACCTGGACGCAGCCAGTGTCACGCAGTGGCTGCTGGATTGGACTGCACTGTTGGACCGGATCGGCGAAATGTACAACCGGCTGCACCTGGCTACCACGCTCAATACCATTAATGAACAGGCCAGGCAGAAATATAAAGACTTCCTGGATCAGATCTACCCGGCAGCCATGAGCAGTGGCCAAAAACTCAAGGAACGGCTGTTGGCGAGCGGTTTGAAGCCGCAGGGGTTTGAGATCCCCTTGCGCAACATGCAGGCCGAGGCTGACCTGTTTCGCCAGGAAAACATACCCTTGCAGGCGGAGGATTATAGGCTCAATTTGGAATTTGACCAGTTGATCGGGGCGCAAAGCTTGGTGTGGGAAGGTGAGGAGACCACCATTCCCCATATGAGGCAAAAATTGCAGAACCCGCACCGAAGCGAGCGGGAAAAGGTCTGGCGGGCCATTGCCGAACGTCAATTGGTTGACCGGCAGACCATTAACTCCCTGTGGGGGCGCTACATGCCTCTGCGGGCGAAGATCGCCGCCAATGCCGGGAAACCCAGTTACCGCGAGTTTATGTGGGTGGAAAAGTTGCGCTTTGACTACACCCCGGCGGACTGCAAGACCTTCCACCAGGCCATTGAGCAGGTGGCTGTCCCGGCTGCCGGGCGCATCTACGAGCGCCACCGCCAGCAGATGGGTCTGGAAGCGCTGCGACCCTGGGACCTGATCGACGGCTGGTTCAACCGCCCGGTGAACCTGAACGGGAAGGCGCCGCTCAAACCGTTCCAGGATATGGATGAGTTCCAGCACAAGACCGCCGCCATATTTGACCACGTGGACCCGAAGTTGGGAGAACGCTTCAAGGAAATGATGACCGGCCAATTGCTGGATGTGGCCAACCGCAAGAACAAGGCGCCCGGGGCGTACTGCACCTCCTTCGACGCCATCCGTAAGCCGTTCGTGTTCATGAATGCCGTCGGCCAGCACGAGGATGTGATGACCCTGCTGCATGAATCCGGGCATGCCTTCCATGTTTTTGAAACAGCCGGGCTGCCTTACTCCCAACAACTGAACACCCCCATGGAATTCAACGAGGTGGCTTCCATGGCCATGGAACTGCTGGCCTCCCCCTACCTGACCCGCGAGTTTGGCGGGTTCTATACTGCTGAAGAAGCCGCGCGCGCCCGGGTCGAGCACATGGAAGGCGATATCCTGTTCTGGCCTTTCATGGCCGTGGTGGACGCTTTCCAGCACTGGGCCTACGAGAATCCCAGGCAAGGAACGGAGCCTGCCAGTTGTGATGCCAAATGGGCGGAGTTGTGGCAGCGTTTCATCCCGGTGGTGGACTGGAGCGGGCTGGAGGATGTGCGCATGACCGGCTGGCACCGCAAGCTGCACATCCACCAGGTACCGTTCTATTACGTGGAGTACGGGCTGGCGCAACTGGGATCAGTACAGATCTTCGGCAATGCCATCCAGGACCAGGCCAGGGCAGTAGCCAGTTATCGCCAGGCGCTTTCCCTGGGAGGCACGGTCACCCTGCCGGAGTTGTTCAAGACCGCCGGCGGCAAGTTTGGTTTTGATGTTGAGACCTTGCAGCAGGCAGTCTCCCTCATGGAGACCACCATTGTCCGGTTGAGCGCCTCATGAACATGAAGCTGATCTGGGATATCTTCATCCTGTTCAGCCGCGTGGCGTTGTTCTCCTGGGGAGGCGGACCGGCTTCCATGGGTCTGATGCAGCGTGAGACCGTGAGCGCCGGATGGGTGTCCACCCAGGAGTTTGCCGATGCCCTGGCGGTGGGCAATGCCCTGCCCGGGCCGATCGCCCCGCAGGTTTCGGCCTTTGTGGGCTACAAGTTGGCCGGGTTTCCGGGGGCCATATCGGCCGTCACCGGCACCATCCTGCCCACCACGGCCCTGATGCTGGTCATGATCGTCTTCTTCTTCAGCATCAAGGATGACCCGCGCGTGGCCGCCATGATCAAGGCGGTGCGCCCGGTGGTGATCGGCCTGCTGGTGTGGACAGCTTACAGCATGGCTTACGCTGTCTTCAATATAAAGAAAACAGGCTGGGGAGCAGGGTTGCTGCACAACTGGGACGGGTTGCTGATCGCCCTGGTCTCCTTCCTGCTGTTGACCTTTACCAGTATCAACCCGGTCTGGCTGGTCATCGCCGCCGGGGTGCTGGGCTTCCTGGTCTATCGTTAATGGAAGGGAGAATGCATGGCGCCTGATCTCAGGATCGTGATACCCATGGCCGGCTGGGGGACGCGCATGCGGCCGCACACCTGGTCCAAGCCCAAACCGCTGATCAGCCTGGCCGGTCAGACCTGCCTGGACCACCTGCTGGATAGTTTTGACAGCTTACCAAGATCGCTGCAAGTGGAGTATGTGTTCATCGTCAGCCCTTACCTGGGCGAGGAGCAGATCCCGGCCTATATGCAGGCACATCACCCGCAGCTCAAAGTTCACTACGTGGTCCAATCGGACATGCGCGGCCAGTCGGATGCACTCTACCTGGCACGGCGCTCCCTGCAAGGCCCCTTGTTGGTGGTGTATTCCGACACCCTGGTGGAAGCCGACTTCTCCAGCCTGCCCGACCCAAGTGTGGACGGCATCGCCTGGGTCAAAACTGTGGACGACCCGCGCCGCTTTGGGGTGCTGGAACTTGGAGCGGGTGGGGAGATCGTACGCTTGATCGAGAAACCACAAAGCCTGGATAACAAACTGGTGCTGGTGGGCTGTTATTACTTCCATTCCGGGGAGCACCTGGTGGCAGCCATCCAGGAACAGTTCCGCCGGGATGTGAAGTTGAAAGGTGAATATTTCCTGGCGGATGCCATTAACATCCTGCTGGAGACCCAACCGCGCTTCAGTACGCGGCAGGTGGGCAACTGGCTGGACACGGGCACCATCGCCGCCACGCTGGAGACCAACCGCTACCTGCTTGAGCACGGCCGCGAGAACGCCGCTTCCGATTTTGGCGAGGACGTGGAGATCGTCCGCCCGGTCTTCGTGCACCCTACGGCGCAGGTGACCGGTTCCCGCCTGGGACCGCATGTATCCATCGGCCCGGGCTGCGTGATACGGGACAGCCAGGTCAGCAACAGCATTCTGGAGGAAGAGGTCAGCCTGGAGGCGGTCAACCTGGCAGGCAGCCTGCTGGGCAGCCGGGTGGAAGTTAAGGGCTTGGGTCAAAAGTCTGAACTGACCCGCTTGAACCTGGGCGATGATTGCACTGTTGACATGTAACGGTGAGATGTGCCCGTGAGCGACCTGGTGGAATGTCACTCCGATTACGAGTATGCCGAGCGCCCGCTGGCTCTCACCTGGCAAGGGCAGCGCCTGGAGATCAGTGAGGTCCTGGAACGCTGGCGCATCCCGGGTGCGCGCTGTTTTCGGGTGCGGGCATCGGACGGGCAGATTTTTGAACTCTTTTACGGTGAGTTGTACGACGAATGGCGCATCAACCAGCCTTAAGGAGAAAGCATGCAGGCACCTGTTGAACGGCAAAACCTATCCATAAGAGTAGCCGGGCTGAAGCCCTCCGGCATCCGCAAGTTCTTCGATATTGCCGCCACCATGAAGGATGTCATCTCGCTGGGCATCGGCGAACCTGACTTCACCACGCCCAGACCCATCCTGGAGGCCGGAGTGCGCTCCCTGCAGGCCGGGGAGACGCATTACACCTCCAATTCCGGCAAGATCGAGCTGCGCCAGGCCATCGCCGAGAATTTAAAGCGCCTGTACGGCGTGGAATATGACCCTTTCAGCCAGGTGATCGCCACGGTGGGCGTGTCCGAAGCGCTGTACCTGGCCATGACCGCCCTGCTGGACCCGGGCGACGAGGTCATCATCCCCACACCCTGTTTTGTGTCGTACCAGGCCGAGGTGATCCTGGCGGGCGGGGTGCCGGTCGAGATCCCCAGCCGCATGGAAGACGACTTCCAACTGGACCCCGGGCGGGTGGAAGCCGCCATCACCCCCAAGACCAAGGTCATCTTTGTGGGTTATCCCAACAACCCCACCGGGGCGGTGGCGAGCAAGGAGGTGCTGCAGGAGGTGGTGCGCATCGCCGAGAAGCACAACCTGCTGATCATCTCGGATGAGATCTACGACCGCCTGGTGTACGACTTCCAACACGTGTGCGTGCCCGCCCTGGGAGAGTACGCCATGGACCACACCCTGCTGCTGGGGGGCTTCTCCAAGGACTACGCCATGACCGGCTGGCGCATCGGTTACGCCGCCGGCCCTTCTGACATTGTGCGCGGCCTGGTGCGCATCCACCAGTACACCATCATGTCCGCCCCCACCACCGCCCAGGACGCCGCCACCGAAGCCATCCATAGCGGTGAAACGTATGTGAAGGACATGGTCGCCGAATACGACCGCCGCCGGCGGTTGATCGTGCCCGGGCTTAACCGGCTGGGACTGACCACCTTTGAGCCGCGCGGCGCCTTTTACGCCTTCCCGCGCATCTCGGCCTCGGGCATGGATGACGACACCTTTGCCGAAAAACTGCTGCAGGAGGAACACGTGGCAGTGGTGCCGGGCAACGCCTTTGGGATGGGGGGCGAGGGTTTCGTGCGCTGCTCCTACGCCACGGCTTACGAAAAGATCGAGGAAGCCCTGCGGCGCATGGAACAGTTTATGTCCAGGCACGGGTGAGCCAGGTCTAAAACCCCATTTCTAGTCATGAACGATTAAAAGGATGAGAACGATCACCGCGCGGGGTGGGGGGGCATTGATCGACATCTACCTGGGTTTTATGCTGCTGGAGGTGGGGCTGGTTTATGGCTTGCTCAACCGCTGGCTGGGGATATTTCGAGGGGTTGAAAAGTAATGGCGCACCTGCTTATGAGCTCCAGGAGGGGGAA
>Ga0315268_10005600_pt1 | contig 13456 bp, 12 predicted proteins | sample C1_top_MG_FD_204535 | JGI IMG/M metagenome (GOLD analysis project Ga0315268, IMG submission 204535) | Sediment microbial communities from Yellowstone Lake, YNP, Wyoming, USA - C1_top | ecosystem: Environmental > Aquatic > Freshwater > Lake > Sediment | place: USA: Wyoming | collected 2017-08-01 | reverse complement strand
GCAAAAAACGCAAGCATGAAGGCATATGAACAACGGTTTCCATATAGATCGAAGTGTTTAGCTTGAAAATTTATCGTGTCTCACTGCCGCCCCTAAAAATTGAGGTGAATTTCAACAAACTGTTAAAAGACGTCGCCGGTAAAGTGCAGGAAGAGGCTGGAAAACTGGTTGGCAGCAAAGAGCAACAAGTCAAAGGTCTCGGCAAACAAATATCCGGGCAAGCTGAGAAAACCTATGGTGATGCAAAGGAAGTCATCAAGGATGCAAACAAGAATCCTTGAAGCGTTAATGCAATAACAAATGGCCGCTGTACGCGGCTATTTTCCCGTCGGGCCGACGCTGCGAAAGATCGAACATGAAAAGTCGTTTTCGACATACTCAGGAAAATTTATGAACAGCGGATTCGTCGATCGCATAGCTCATGCCACGCCACTATGGGTAAAGCACTTGAAGATCGTCCTGATCGATTCGCTGAAATCCTGGGTCGATCACAGGGGAGACAGCAAAGGCGCAGCCCTGGCTTTTTATACCTTGTTCTCGATGACGCCCATCCTGATGTTGGCCATCGTGGTCGCAGGCTACTTCTTCGGCACCGAGGCTGCCCAGGATGAGATCGTTGGTCAAGTGCAGGGGCTGGTAGGGCCGAATGGCGCGAAGGCGATCCAGGCATTGCTGGCAGCCGCGCAAGATCCCGCCTCCGGGAGGTTGGCGACGCTTGCAGCGAGCGTCCTGCTGCTGGTGGGTGCCACCAGCGTCTTCGCTGAATTGAAGGACAGCCTGGATGAACTATGGGGTCTCGAAAAGTCTCGTGAGTCGGCCTTCAGCGTGATCTTGAGAACCCGGCTATTGTCCTTTGGAATGGTGCTTGTTCTGGCTTTCCTGCTGCTCGTCTCCCTCGTCGTCAGCGCTGCACTGACCGTGCTCGAACACCGTGCGGGCGGGGTCCTGGGCAGTTCCGCCGCAGTTCTCGCGACAACGGCCTCCCTCATTTCGTTCGGCGTCATCGCCTGCATGTTTGCAATCATCTACAAGACCCTGCCAGACGCAGCGTTGACGTGGCGCGACGTCTGGATCGGTGCCGCCTTCACGGCGGGGCTGTTCAGCCTGGGAAAATATGTGATCGGCTTGTATCTGGGCAACAGCGGCGTGGCATCGAGTTTTGGTGCCGCCGGATCGCTGATCGCGTTGCTGCTGTGGGTGTACTACTCGGCGCAGATTTTCTTTCTGGGGGCGGAATTCACGCGGCATTACGCGCAACGGTTCGGTAGCCTGCAACATGAGAGACTGAGCGTCGAGGAAAAGGACCGCCCTGCCGCGCCACCGGAAGCTGAGTGAGCCGCACGGAAGGAGAACTTTGTACGAACGGGATCCTATGTACGGCATTCTCCCGCCGCATGCAGGTGCTCGTGAAAACGGGAAATGTAACGTGACAAAAAAGGCTTTGAAACATCAGCAAGCCGTGTTTGCCATTGGGCATTCGACCCGGGAATTGGCGGAGTTCATCCGCCTGCTGCAAGCGCACGGCGTGACCAAAATAGCGGATGTCCGCACCGTGCCACGCTCGCGCCACAATCCCCAGTTCAACAGGGAAACCCTGCCCGGCGCGCTGAAGACTGCCGGCATCGGCTATGTCCACCTGCCGGGACTCGGCGGCCTGCGCCATGCCCGCGCCGATTCACCCAACATGGCTTGGCGCAATGCGTCGTTCCGCGGCTATGCGGACTACATGCAGACCGATGAGTTCACGAAAAATATGGAATGGTTGACCGATCTGGCCAAGGAAGAGCATATTGCCCTGATGTGCGCCGAAGCCGTACCTTGGCGTTGCCACCGCTCCCTTATCGCTGACGCCCTCGCGGTGCGCGGAATCACTGTGGAGCACATCATGAGCATCGCACATCGCCACCCCCACACTCTTACGCCATGGGCACGAGTGGAAGGCATGCGCATCACCTACCCTGCTGAGACATTGCCAGCCAATCCGGCCTAGTCGGTGAGCTTAGCTAAAGATTTTACCCGGATCGGAACGCTGCGTTACCCGCCGAGTGTCTGGTCCCGGTTTTTAAACAAGGAGAGTGCGTGTTCAAAATGCTGCAGAACTAAAGTGCTTTGTTTATTTTCTGGCGAGGATCGTCTTGATGATTACCCGATAACCTCGAAGCTGTTGTAACTGCCATCAAGCCGCCGGCTTGTCTTCCGCCTTTTTCCTGTCACCCGACATTTCGACCGCGATCGCCGATGCCTCTTCTGCCGGCATGCCTTCGGTTCTGCGCGTGTATTCGCGCTCGCTGCGCTCGTCTTTCTTTTTCATCTCCGTGTCCCCGGCCTGCTCCGTTTCGCCGGGCAGCTCGACGCGCAGTTTGTCGATGAGCATCAATATCGTGGCCGCGACCGGCAGCGCGAGCAGCGCACCGATGATGCCGAACAGCGTGGCGCCTGCAATCAGGGAAAAGAGTACCACTGAGGACGGCAAACGCAGCGCGCGTCCGTAGACCACGGGTACCAGCACACGGCTTTCGAATTCCTCGTAGGCAAGCATCAGCACCAAAACAACGGCGACGATGACCGTCCCGAACGGGAGTGCGGCCACAACCGCGGGCCCCATGGTGAGGAAGATGCCTATATACGGCAGCACGTCGGCCAGTCCGCCGAACACCGCGATCACCAGGGCGTTCGGGATACCGCACGCGGTGAGCAGGACGAACATGAACGCGGCCATCAGGGCGCAGGTGATCGCCTGACCGCGGATATAGCCGCCGACGATCGTTTGCATATGGATCAGGATGCGCGACAGCCGGATATGGTGCGTGCGCGGTACCACCGCGAACAGCGCTCCGCGCAGCCGGTCGCGATCCAGCATCATGTATAGCGCGAGAAAAATCGCGCCGACCCCGTAGGCGACGCCCTCCAGCACGAGGGTAAAAAAGGTCAGCACGGACGCGGCGGAAGATTTGATGAGCGCGTCATACTGCACGTTGCGCATTGCGTCCGCGAGTCCAGCCGTGAGCGAAGATCCGGCGAACCACGCCGCCAGCCGCTCGCGCAGCGCCGGCTCCATGTTAATCACGCTCCTCACCTGGTTCACCAGCTCCGGAATGGTGAGAGCGAAGATCAGCGCGGTCGCAACGAACAGCACGGTAAAGACGATGGCGATGCCCACATCCCTGCGCACGCGGCGCTGTTCCAGCCATTCCACGGCCGGGCCGAGCGTGCCGACGATCATCAGCGCCATCGCCAGCACCAGGATAACCGGCAGCAGGCGCATGAACATCCACAGGCCAACGATGACCAGCGTCACGGAAATAATTGTCCAGGGAGCGATTTCGACGCGGATCACGCGTGCTCGCCACGGCTGCACTTCTTGTTCAGGCTCGTTCATTCAGGCCTCGATGCACCAGAAAACAGGGATGCAAATATTCTTCATCATCTTTTTGCATCGCAAATTCTGATGGTATGTGTGGAGATAAGTTTTCAAAGCGGAAAATCAAATTGCCGGAGCCGATCAAATTGCCGGAGCCGCTTTTTGCGCCATTGATGATTCCAATGATAGGGCGGTTTCAAGCTCCAAGTGCAAAAAGCGCAGCGTGATGCTGCCTAAAGTCAAAAGCGTCTGGCATGAACAGCTCCACCGGACATTTGAACCCGAGTGACTTGCGGGGGCGGGTGTTCAGCTTCCACGCAATTGCATCTAGTTCCGCTTGTGAGAACACGCTCAGGTCGCTCCCTTCTGGCAGGTACTGACGTGCGAGTCCGTTAGTGTTCTCGTTGATGCCGCGCTGCCAAGGGCTGTGCGAGTCAGCAAAGTATACCTTGATGCCGGTTTCTGCCGCCAGTTGCTGGTGTCCCGCCATTTCCTTGCCCTGATCATAGGTCATCGACAAGCGCTTTTGTGCGTCGATGCGATTGAGCACATGGCCGAAGCTCTTCACCGCTGATGCGGCGCTGGCATCTTCCATCTTGGCCAGGACGGTGAACAAAGTGGTGCGTTCGACCAGCGTACCCACGGACGAGCGGTTATGTGCGCCCTTGATAAGATCACCTTCCCAGTGTCCCGGCACCAGCCGTTCTTCAATCTCGGCAGGTCGGTCATGAATACTGACCATATCAGGAATCTGCCCGCGCCGATCTTCACCTCGTGTACGCGGACGGCGTTTGGTGTGACCAAAACGCAGCCAGCCAATCACTTCCGTGCGTAACTCACCACGCGGCATCGCATAGATTGCCGTATAGATGGTTTCGTGGGAAGCCTGTAGGGTCGGGGTATCGGGATGCACAGCCGCCAGTGTGCCAGCAATCTGTTCCGGCGAGTAACCCTCTTGCAAATAATGAGTAACTTGCTTCCACAGCGCCGTGCCTAGCCTTACCTTGCGCAAAGCGTGCGGCCTGACTGTACAAGCAGTGGCACGCTGCTGCGCCACATCAGCACGGTAACCTCCCGCAATCGCAGGTCTGCCAACACCACGAGGCAACTTGGGGCGAATCCACCCGTTACGTTTCAACTCTCGACTCAGTGTTCCAGCAGAGCGACCAAGCTCACGAGCAATTTGCCCAGGCTTGAACCCCATTGATAACTGCGTCTGGATCATTGTTCTCTCTTCAACACTCAACTGTTTGTAAATTTTTCCCATGCAACATTTTCTCCCAAAAATGTTGCACTTGGTTTTTGAGCGCGCCCCTTGTTGATTGTTAAGCCAGCCGCCGAATCTGACGTTAACATATGTGAAGAACATAATGAAGAGCAGGCTTTGTACGCAGTTATCAAACACGATGCGCAATGCCTTGTTGAATATGGCGTTCGTCCTGAATGGCAAGGGTGGGCCAGATTTCCTGCGGTGCTAGTTCGCTGGAGGAGCGACCTTGATGACTTCTTCCAGCGTCGTTGTTCCTGCTGCAATTTTCATTGCACCGGAGATGCGCAGCGGTTTCATGCCTTCGCGATAGGCGACTTCGCGGACGCGCGCCACATCGGTGGCGGCAGTGACATGTTTGCGCAGTTCGGGCGACATCAGCAGGATCTCATAGATGCCGATACGTCCGGAGTAACCCGTCATCCGGCATTCGAGACAGCCGACCTGATGCTGGAACTGGGGCGGATGGCTGGTTTTCCACGGCGTAACCAGGCTGTTCCAGAGTTCATTTTCCTCTTCGCGAACCGCCAGCGGACGCTTGCAGTGCGGGCACAGCGTGCGCACCAGGCGTTGCGCCATGATGCCGAGCACGGTGGCATTGATCATGAAAGGCGCGACACCGAGATCGAGCAGCCGGGTGATGGCCGAGGGCGCGTCGTTGGTGTGCAGCGTGGACAACACGAGATGGCCGGTCAGCGCGGCCTGGATCGCCATGTCGGCGGTTTCCAGGTCGCGGATCTCGCCCACCATGATGATGTCCGGGTCCTGCCGCATCAGCGCACGCAAGCCGTCAGCGAAATGGAGATCGATCCCGCCCTGTACCTGCATCTGGTTGAAGGCGGGTTCGACCATCTCGATCGGGTCTTCGATGGTGCAGACGTTGACTTCGGGCGTGGCCAGATGTTTGAGCGTGGAATACAGCGTGGTGGTCTTGCCCGACCCGGTCGGTCCGGTGACGAGAATGATGCCGTTCGGCTGCGAAGTCATCTTTTCCCATCGGATGCGATCCTCGTCGGAAAAACCGAGTTCGGAAAAATTGCGCACCAGCACCTCGGGGTCGAAAATACGCATCACCAGTTTTTCGCCGAACGCGGTCGGCAGCGTGGACAGGCGCAGTTCCACTTCCTGGCCGTCTGCGGTACGTGTCTTGACGCGGCCATCCTGGGGACGACGTTTCTCGATCACGTCCATGCGCCCGAGCAGCTTGATGCGGCTGGTCATCGCAACCATCACCGACATCGGAATCTGGTATACCTGATGCAGCACGCCGTCGATGCGGAAGCGCACGAAGCCGATGTCGCGCCTCGGTTCGATGTGGATGTCCGAAGCGCGCTGTTCAAAGGCATACTGCCACAGCCAGTCGACGATCGTGACGATGTGCTGGTCGTTGGCATCGAACTGCTGCTTGGTCTTGCCCAGTTCCACCAGTTGTTCGAACGAGGCTTGTCCGGATTTTTCCTGAAGCTTGGTCTGCGAAGCCTTTTTCACCGAGCGCGCCAGGTTGTAGAACTCGACCAGATAGCGGCTGATGTCTTCCGGTGTGGCGACGACGCGGCGGATGTCCTTGCGCAGGGTGTGCTGGAGCACTTTTTCCCATTCACGCAGGAAAGGTTCGGAGGTGGCTATGACCACCTCGCTCGCCGTGACCAGCACCGGCAGGATGCCGAAGCGCGTGGCATAGTCGTTGGACATGATGTCGGTGACAATGGAAAAGTCGATCTTCAGCGGATCGATGTGGAAATACTCGAGCCCGACGCGTCCCGCCAGCCATTCGGTCAGCGCATCCTGATTCAGCGCTTTGTGTGGGGGCAGCAGCGATTTCCAATTCTGCCCGGCGATGGCCGTGAGAGGGTGAACGTTCTGGCGTTGACCGCGGCGCTCGGCAAACATTGCATCGGCGGCAGCCTGGCTGATGACGCCATCCGCAACCAGCATGCCCAGAAGTTCCGGCAAGGTCAGTTTGTGCTCGTGTGTACTTGTCTGCTCCATGTGTGATTTCCTGATTGCTTCGCCAGACTATACTGATATCTCGCTACTTGCTCAACGACTATGAACTAGCGGGAATGGTGGGCAAGGTTGCCCACCCTGCGTTAATGTTTCTTCTTCGGCATGTACAGATCGGTGATGGTGCCTTCCGCCATTTCGGCGGCGAAGCCCAGCGTTTCCGACAGCGTCGGATGAGGGTGGATCGTCAGGCCGATGTCTTCCATGTCCGCGCCCATTTCCAATGCCAGTACCGCTTCGGCGATCAGCTCACCGGCATTCACACCGACGATGCCCGCGCCGAGAATGCGGCGGGTGTGCGGGTCGAGCAGCAATTTTGTGACGCCTTCTTCGCGGGCGATGGACAACGCGCGACCCGAGGCTGCCCACGGGAAGCTGGCTTTTTCGTACTCGATGTTTTGTGTCTTGGCTTGCGTTTCGGTCAGGCCCATCCAGGCGATTTCGGGATCGGTGTAGGCCACCGATGGAATGGTCAGCGGCTCGAACGCGGCATGGTGTCCGGCGATGACTTCCGCCGCCACCTTGCCTTCGTGCACCGCCTTGTGCGCCAGCATCGGGTCGCCGACAATGTCGCCGATCGCGTAGATGTGCGGCACGTTGGTGCGCATCTGGATGTTCACCGGAATGAAACCGCGCTCGTTGACGGTCACGCCGGCTGCGTCCGCGCCGATGTCGCGTCCGTTGGGACGCCGCCCGACCGCCATCAGCACGCGGTCATACAGCTGCGGATCGGGCGCCTGCTCGCCTTCGAAAGTGACTTTCAGGCCGGCCTTCTGCGCCTCGATCTTGCTTACCTTGGTTTTCAGGTAAATCGCCTCGTAACGCTTTTCGATGCGCTTGTGCAAAGGCTTGACCAGATCCTTGTCCGCGCCGGGCATCAGCTGATCCATCAACTCGACCACGGTGATCCTGCTGCCTAACGCGTCGTACACGGTGGCCATCTCAAGCCCGATGATGCCGCCGCCTATGATCAGCATGCGCTTGGGTACATCCTGTAGTGCCAGCGCGCCGGTGGAATCGATGATGCGCGGATCGTCATAGGGGAAGCCGGGAATGCGCGCCACGCTGGAACCCGCTGCAATGATCGCGGTGTCGAAGCTGATGGTCTTGTTGCCGTCCTTGGTTGCGACAGCCAGGTGGTTGGGCGAGGTAAATTTCGCCGTGCCCTGCACCACCTGCACTTTGCGCTGCTTGGCCAGCATGGACAATCCGCCGGTGAGCTTGTTAACCACACTTTCTTTCCAGCTGCGGATCTTGTCGATGTCGATCCTGGGCTTGTTGAAAGTCACGCCGTGATGCGCCACTTCTTCCGCTTCGCTGATCACCTTGGCGACATGCAGCAGCGCCTTGGACGGGATGCAGCCTACGTTCAAACATACGCCGCCCAGGATGGCGAATTTCTCGACCAGTACCACCTGCTTGCCCAGGTCGGCAGCGCGGAAAGCCGCGGTGTAGCCGCCGGGGCCGGCGCCCAGCACCAGTACTTCGGCGTGCATGGCCTGCCCTGAGCTTGTCGAAGGGTCGCCTTTTATAAAGGGCTGGGGACTGGGCACTGGAGACTGAGTGGGCGTCACTAGTATCGGGGCGCTCTTCGACCCCTCCCCTGATAAGGGGAGGCCGGGAGGGGTTGAGGTTTGCGCTTTTGCTTCAAGTGTCAGGATCACACTGCCTTCCGAAACTTTATCGCCGACCTTGACTTTGAGTGCCTTCACCAAGCCTGCAGCGGGGCTGGGCACTTCCATCGCGGCCTTGTCGGTTTCCAGCGTGATCAGCGATTGCTCGGACGCGACCTTGTCACCAGCCTTTACAAATACCTCGATGACTGCAATGTCCTTGAAATCGCCGATGTCCGGCACTTTCACTTCGATGGTTTGGCTCATGTTGCTCTCTCTATGTTTTTAGTTGTAGGTTGGGTTGAGCGTAGCGATACCCAACATAAATTTGTGATACGAAAAACTTGATGGGTATCGCTACGCTCAACCCATCCTACGGCTACGGCTGTTAAATCCGTATCTGGCCGCTGCCCAGTACGATATATTTTTGCGAGGTCAGTCCTTCCAGACCGACCGGGCCGCGCGCGTGCAGCTTGTCGGTGGAGATGCCGATCTCGGCACCGAGGCCGTACTCAAAGCCGTCGGCGAAGCGCGTCGAGGCGTTCACCATCACCGAGCTGGAATCCACCTCGCGCAAAAAGCGCATCGCCCTGGTGTAGTTTTCCGTGACGATGCTGTCGGTGTGCTGCGAGCCGTAGGTGCTGATATGTTCAATGGCTTCATCCAGGCCGGCCACCACCCGCACCGCAAGTATCGGTGCGAGATATTCGGTAGTCCAATCTTCTTCGGTCGCAGCTTTTATTTGTTTTACTATCGCGCGCGCCGCTTCATCGCCGCGCAGTTCGACGTTTTTATCAAGATAAATCTTGCATAACCTGGGCAATACCTTGGCTGCCACGCTTTGCGCAACCAGCAGTGTCTCCATCGCATTGCACACGCCATAGCGATGTGTCTTGGCGTTGTCGGCAATGCGTATCGCCTTGTCGAGATCGGCTTCGTCATCAATATAAACATGGCACACGCCATGCAGGTGTTTGATCACGGGAATGCGCGCATGTTCGGAAATGTGCTCGATCAGGCTTTTGCCGCCGCGCGGCACGATCACGTCCACATATTCTTTCATCGTGATGAGTTCGCCCACGGCGGCGCGGTCTGTGGTGGCGACGACCTGTATTGCAGTCTCCGGAAGTCCGGCAGCGCGCAACCCGGCATGCACACAGGCGGCGATGGCCTGGTTGGAATGAATGGCTTCAGAGCCGCCGCGCAAGATCGCGGCATTGCCGGATTTCAGGCACAGCCCGGCGGCATCCGCGGTCACGTTGGGACGCGACTCATAAATGATGCCGATCACGCCGAGCGGCACGCGCATCTTGCCGACCTGTATGCCGGAAGGGCGAAAATTCATGTCGCTGATCGCGCCGATCAGGTCGGGCAATTGCGCGATCTGCAGCAGGCCTTCGGCCATGCCGCGCACGGACTTTTCGGTCAGTGTCAGGCGATCCACCGAAGCATCATCCAGTCCGCTGCTGCGCGCTGCCGCGACATCTTTGGCATTTGCGGCGAGTAGTTGCGCAGATTGGCTTTGCAGTGCGGCGGCGATTTCTTGCAGCGCGCGATTCTTGGTGGCGGTGTCCGCCTGCGCCATGATGCGCGAAGCCGCGCGTGCGGTCCGACCGACTCCCTGCATATATTTTTTGACGTTCTGCATGATGTTCCATGTGTTTTGTTGTAGGGCGCATTTTACCCTAAGTGTTAAAATGCGCGCCTTTCTTAAATGCAGGCGCGACGATGTCCGACATCCTCAAAAAAATCCTGGCGGTCAAAGTGCGGGAAGTGGCTGAAGCGCAAGCGATCAAGCCGCTCGCGGCAATGCGGGCCGCAGCAGAGCAGGCCGCACCGGTGCGGGATTTTACCGGCGCGATACGCGCCAGAATTGCCGCAGGCCAAGCCGCCGTGATCGCTGAAATAAAGAAAGCCAGTCCGAGCAAGGGCGTGTTGCGCGCCGAATTTCACCCCGCCGAAATCGCCGCGAGCTATGCGCGACACGGCGCGGCATGCCTGTCGGTGCTGACCGACGAGCAATTCTTTCAGGGCAGCGCGGTCTATCTGCAACAGGCGCGTGCCGCCTGTGCGCTGCCGGTGCTGCGCAAGGATTTCATCGTGAATGAATACCAGATCTATCAGGCTCGCGCGATGGGTGCTGATGCGATCCTGCTGATCGCCGCAGCGCTGGATGTGAAGCAGATGCAGAAGTTCGAGACACTGGCGCATGGCCTGGGCATGGCTGTGCTGGTTGAAGTGCACGATGGCGCGGAGCTGGATGCCGCGCTGCAGCTGACCACGCCGCTGATCGGCGTGAACAACCGCAACCTGCGCAGCTTCGAAGTGAACCTGCAAACCACGCTGGACTTGTTGCCGCGCATTCCGGATGATCGCATCGTGGTTACCGAAAGCGGCATTCTCAAGGCTGAAGACGTGAAACTGATGCGCGGCCATCAGGTGCATGCATTTCTGGTGGGCGAAGCGTTCATGCGCGCGGCGGATCCGGGTGTAGAATTGGCCAAATTGTTCGCCTGATGTTTATTCGAACCATTCCATTTGCGTTGTAGGAGCCCGACTCATCGGGCGATTCTGTGGGCGCAAGTTATCGCGCAGTAAATTGCGCTCCTACAAGGCATCTTGGCCTTACAGCATTATTGGATTATTTGGGTTTATGCTCGATTTCTAAATTGAGGGAGTGTGTCATGTTGAATCTGGATCGTCTGATCGTTGAATTTGATAAGGGGCTGCGCACCTTGTTCAGCCAAGCGCACAGCGCGCGTGCTTATCCTGACGCAAACCTGTCTGAAGCGCCTATGGATGAGGCCGAGAAAAAAAATGCCGCTGCGCTGATGCGTGTCAATCACAGCGGCGAGATTTGCGCGCAGGCCCTGTATCAGGGGCAGGCGCTGACGGCGCGCGACCCGGCCGTGCAACAGACACTCCAGCGTGCCGCTCTGGAAGAAACAGAGCATCTCGCCTGGACTGCCAGGCGTGTGCAGGAATTGGGCGGACATCTGAGTTTGTTGAATCCGTTCTGGTACACCGGTTCGCTGGCAATCGGCGCGGTGGCAGGGCTGTTGGGCGACCGGTGGAATCTCGGCTTTCTCGCCGAGACCGAGCGGCAGGTTGGACATCATCTGCAAAGCCATCTGGACCGCTTGCCGCAACAGGATGAAAAAAGCCGTGCCATCGTGGCGCAGATGCATACCGATGAGGTAGGGCACGCCGATATGGCAAGATCGCTGGGCGGTGCAGAGTTACCGCAGCCGGTGCAATTGGCGATGAAACTGAATGGCAAGGTCATGACCGGCGCTTCCTACTGGGTTTAGTTTAAAAATCCAGATTTCATCCCAACTGCTGTGTTGCAGAAAAAATTTCTTGCTTACATATAAATCATATGCTGCGCGGCGAAATTTTTTCCGCGCCTTGCATTTGGGCGAACTCTGAATTTTTTGAGGTTCACTAAATCTCTTGAATTACCTCGAAATCATGCGTGATCGCGGCGGTCTGGCCGAGCATGATGGAAGCCGAGCAATATTTCTCGGCCGATAGCTTGATGGCTTTTTCGACGGCTTCCGGTTTGATGTCCTTGCCTGTCACGACAAAGTGCATGTGGATTTTGGTGAACACTTTGGGGTCGGTTTCGGCGCGTTCAGCATCCAGTTCCACATAACAGTCAGAGACTGCCTGGCGGCTTTTCTTCAGGATGCTGATCACATCAAAGCTGGTGCAACCGCCCGCACCAAGCAGCAGCATTTCCATCGGTCGCGGGCCGAGATTGCGCCCGCCTGCCGCCGGCGAACCATCCATCAATACCGCATGATTGCTTTCGGTTTCACCCAGAAAAGAGACCTGCTCCACCCATTTGACGCGAGCTTTCATGTTATTCCTTTTAACAGTCTGTTGAAATTCTCAATAGCTGCTGAAAAACAGTGAATTTCTGGGGTCACTTTACCCCTCCCAGTGATCTAAAAATCGATTGTAGAGCTTCCTGAGAGGTCAAAGAATTTCTACATTTTCAAATACCGATAAATTCAACAAACTGTTAATCCAGATAATCCATTTAGAGATATTTCGATAATGTTCGTTACGTATGTAAAGCCTGTTTCTTCAATGTCCGAAAAGCTTATGGCCGGGCACCCGTAGGAGCCCGATTCATCGGGCGATTCTGTGGACAAGCTATCGCGCAATAAGTTGCGCTCCTACAAGGCATCTTGATTCTAATGGATTATCTGAGTTTAATCGCTCAACCATTAGAGATTGCCAACTTTACCCGATACCAGAGCAATCCGATAACTTCATGGATAAAAATTTTGCTGTCGAGCAGAGATTCGGCTTGCGGCAGGAATGCGAGTAAGTCGATCTGGTAACGCGTAGTGTACGCGGTGGGAGCTTCGACGACCTCAAATCCGGCATGGCGGAATATCTCGGCGGAGCGCGGCATATGCCAGGCGTGGGTGACCAGATAAATCCTGCGTATTCCCGCTTGTTGCAGGATGCGAAAGGAATGATGGGCATTGTCAAAAGTGTTGTCGGACTTATCCTCCGTCCAGCGCACCGGCACGCGGAAATCCTGTTCCAGTGACATGCGCATTTGCCGTGCCTCGGAAACGCTGTTGCCCAGCGGCTTGCCACCGGTCACGAGTATCGGTTTGCCGGTTTCCCGCTGGAGTTTCGCGCCGTAGCGCAGGCGAACCAGCGTGGCATTAGAGATCGTGTCCTGTCCCGCATATTCCGGCGCATGGAAATAGGTTCCGCCGCCCAGTATCACGATCGCGTCGGCGGCTTGAGGCTGGCCATTGGGGCGGCTGCTATCCAGGGGTGTGGTTTGCGCCTCCAGCAAATGCAGGGCTCCTTCCGCGAAATAAGGTGTGGACGCGACCCAGAGCAAACCGAATGAGGCAAGAATCAGCGTTTTGGCAAGCTTGTTGCGGCGATAGAGCAGGATGATGCCTAACGCCAGGAAGAGTAATAAGCTGAGCGGCGGAAGCAAGAAGGCAACAATGAAGTTGGTGATGAACCAGGACATGGCAAGACTCAAAATCTCAGAATGCAAGCATCTTACCGGCTTTTACTCATTTCCCTGAAATCGGTGTAGCGATGCAGGCGCGACGAAAGGCTGTTCCGTAGCTGGATTCACCGCCTTCAAAACTGACCGACAGGAAACAACCTGAATATTCCAAGGTTATTGACAGCAAGTTAGAATGCATGGGAAAGTTCGCCCCAGCT
>Ga0315268_10005598_pt1 | contig 13461 bp, 8 predicted proteins | sample C1_top_MG_FD_204535 | JGI IMG/M metagenome (GOLD analysis project Ga0315268, IMG submission 204535) | Sediment microbial communities from Yellowstone Lake, YNP, Wyoming, USA - C1_top | ecosystem: Environmental > Aquatic > Freshwater > Lake > Sediment | place: USA: Wyoming | collected 2017-08-01 | reverse complement strand
GCCATACTTCCCCGGTCTTGGGATTGACATCGATGCCGGTGATGACGTGCCACGGCAAGCCGTCCTTCTCGGTCCAGTTCCTGATCTGCTTGGTCTTCTTGTCGAATCGGGACAAACCGCCTTCCGAACCGATCCAGACGCAATCGCCCCGCGGGTCGGCCCGGACGGCGAAAATGTGGTCGTTGGCCAAGCCGTCCTTCGTCGTCAACTGCTCCCATTTTGTGTAAACGTAGGGCAGACCGGGCTCGGCGGCGCTGGGAGCCGCCGCCGGGGACTTGCCGGCCTCCCCGGCCTGAGCCGGGAACACCACCGTGGCGAGGACAAAGCCCTGCAAGCAGAGCAACAGTGTAGTTGTAGTGTATGGCTTGGTCATAAGTGAGTCTCTAGTTGACGATGGTTGGCTTAACCGAGGGGGCCGCTTCGCGCGCCTTTGCGGGCGTGAAGAACAGCCGGCAAAAGCAGTGACCTTCTTCTGCCACTTCTTCGAGCCACTCAGGGCAGGGGCAGGTCTTATCAAGGCCTTTCTGAGCAGGCTTGTACTGCTGTTTGCATGGACAGACGTATTCGCCCACGGCCAGGAAGCTCTCTGTCATCAGCCCCACCACCTTTCTGACGCGCGCCGCGTCCGGGTTGAGCACCAATCCATGTTCACTGGCGATGGTGTCCAGGCGCGCAAGGTTCGTTTCGTATGCGCCCTTCATAGTTGAGGCTTCTTGTCGCCATTCAGCAGACTACAGCGTTTTGAGATACTCAATTAAATCGTTCAATTGGTCCTTGGTCATGTCGTTGGTGACGCCATGCTCGTCGTACGGATTGTAGGTAGTCCAGATCTCTTCCAGTGTCGGCGCGATGCCGTTGTGCAGATAGGGCGCCGAGTCGTAGATGTTCTGCAATTGTGGCGCGTCGAACTTGCCATCCCGGTCGTAGGCGAACTTGGTGCCGACATTGTGGACCTTGCCGTCGGTGTAAAGCGGCGGCGGATGGCAGGTGATGCAGCGGTTGCCCACCGGGATGGGCTCCCCGTTGTTCTTCATGCTGCGCTCGAAGATCGCCTTGCCCCGGCGCTGGGCCTCGGTGAGGTCCTCTCCCAGCTTGCGATACCGGTTGGGCGGACGCGGAATGCTGCACAGGTAGTAGTGGAGATCATCCAGTTGCTCCGGAGTAAACGGCTGGATGCGCGTGATGAACACTGCCAGGCGCGGCCCGCACTGACGCTTCAGGCTCGGGTTGATGCCGCTCCACTTGTAGGGCGCCATGTCGTTGACGCCTCGCAGCGTGCGGTTGTCGATCGGGCCCATGCCGATGCCGTCGTCCTCGATGTCGTACACGATGTTGTCAATGTGGCCGTCCGGGTGGCAACTGCTGCAAGAGAACTGCCGGCGGAAGGTGATGTTGGCGCTGTGAAAGAGCTTCTCGCCGCGCCGGCGCTTGCTCAACTCCTTGGAACCGCCGAGGTCCACGCGCCCGACCGCTTCGAACCGCTTCAAATCGATCACCGTCACCGAGTCGTCCAGCATGTTCGCGACATAGGCCGTGCTGCCATCCGCCGCGCAGGTGATGCCCCGAGGCGCGGACTGCGTGGGGATGTGCTTCAAGACGTACTCGGCCGGCTTGCCCGTATGATTGGGGATCACGTGCTCGCGCTCGTAAAACGTGGCGGCCTTGAGCATGGCGGCCAGTGTGCTTAGGTCCACTACCGCCACACGATCCGTGCCGCTGCTGGTCACCAGCGCATACCTGCCGTCGGGAGTGATGCAGACATCCGTGGGATCGGGGAAACACAGATTGTTCTGATCCAGCAGCACCTGGTCCACCGTGCCGTCGCGCCAGATGAGGCCCAGGCCGTTGGAAATGGTCCACCCATGATTGATGCGGGTCATCGGTACGAGGTTCTTGGTGCGCAACAATGTCATGAGCGCATACTCGCCGCTGGGATGCCAGGCCACGCCCTGCAATAAGTTTGCCGCCGGCACGACGATGCGCTCCTGCACCACCGCGCGCTCCGCGTCAATCACGGTGACCTCCGACATGCTGGGCGTGCGGTCCTTGACGAACCGGGACAGCGCGTGGGTGACGAGGATGCTTCGGCCGTCCGGCGATTCCGCCAGCGACCAGGGTGAGCGGCTGGCACTGAGCCGCTTCACCTCTTTGAACGTCGCCAGATCGAAGACCGAAATGCTGTCACTCGAGGTGTTCAACACGTAGAGATACTTCCCTTTCTTGTCCACGAGCACACCGTGCGGTTCGTCGCCGGCATTCAACGTGGCGACAACCTTCCGGCTGGCGACGTCCACCACCGAGACACTGTCGTCGAGCCGATTGGAGACGAAGGCCAGCTTGCCGTCGGGCGTAAAACACACATCGTTGGGTTGGCCACCGACCGCAATCTCGGCGACTTTCTGGCGTGTCTGCGTGTCCACCACGTTGACAGAGGCGGCGGCCTCGCAGGTGACCCACAATTGCCTGCCGTCCGGCGTGACGGCGAGGTTCAACGGATTCTTGTAGGCGGGTTCGCTGGCGGCGCTGGCCGTCTGAGCGGGCTTGGTGGGGTGGGCGATCTTCTTCACCGCCTTGTCGTAATCAAAGGTCTTGCCGTGCGCGTTTTCGTGACAGGGCATGCACACCTTGGCGTCGGTGGTCCACAGGCCCTTGGCGCGCGCCCCCGCCTTGTCGCGCATGATGGCTTCCGGCGAGTATTCACTGCCCGGCCCGTGGCAGGACTCACACTGCACGCCGTCGCGCGAGTCGAAGCCTTTCAATAGGCTCGCCACCTCATGGCCGGCGCCGGTGGTGTGGCATTTGAGGCATTGATCGGCTTTCTGCGGGTCTCCCGTCACGCCTTCAGCCTTGGCCATCTCAAAGCTCTTGGGCGTGGCCAGCACGGCATAAGCCTGGGCGTGTTTGGACAGGCGCCACTGGCTGAACTGGAAGTTGAACATGGGGCCGGTGTGGCAGGCGGCGCAAACCATGACGCCCGTGAACTTAAACGGGCTCGTGGGCGGTGGCGTCGGCGCCGGTTGGGTCTTTGGTTGGTCCGACTTCGGGGCGGGATGCGCAATTGCCTGCCACGCCATCTCAAGGTCAAACGGCTTCCGTTTCAACACCGCATCGTGCGATCCCTTCGTCCGATGGCAGAGCCTGCAATCGTCTTTGGTCGGCATCTTCAAGCCGCGCATCATCGCCTTCATACGGTCCTTCATGATGTCTTCGGGTGAATACTCGCTGCCGGCGCCATGACAGGCTTCACATTGCAGACCGTCTTGCAGATGAAAACCTTCGTTGAGCTGCCAGTCCTCCGCCTCCGCGGCCGTCGCATGGCAGCCCAAGCACATCTTAGCCTTGTAGGGTTCCTCGGTGATGCCGCTGAGGCGGACGATCTCCTTGGACTCCGGCAGGGCGAGCGCGGCGTAGGCCTTCGCGTGCGCACTGAGCCGCCACTTGCTGAACTGATGACCCATTTCGGGACCGTCGTGGCACTGGCCGCAGGCTCGCGCGCCGATGAAAATGGGTTCCTTGCCGCCGCCCATGGGAGCGGCAGACAGCGCCGGGGCCAACACGCCGAGCAGGAGCGCTGCGCCCATGAGTCCTATCGCCTGGGTGTTCATTTGAATTCGCTGCTCGCTTGGCACATCCATGAGTCAGGCCACGTTTACTTTGCTTCGCCGGACTTGACTTGGAGTATCTGGTTGGCGGCCACGTTCTCCAACACCTGCTTCCGGCCGTCCGGCCAGACGATTTCAACCGATTCCGCCTTCGTCGCCTTCCCCAGACCGAAGTGCGGCCGCGGGTCGCTGCTGGTCAGGTAACCGTTCACGGCGATGACCGGTTGCACCATCGTCATGCCGTTGGCTTTGACGGTTACGGTCCCCCCGATGGCCACCATGCCCGTGTCTTTCCGGACGGGCACGATTTTGAGCCAGTTCTGCTTGTTCCCACCATCGTTGCGAAGCAGATGGGGAGGTTCGTTGATGGCGAACATGAGAATGTCCAGGTCTCCATCGTTATCAAAGTCCGCAAAGGCGGCCCCCCGGCCGACGTGCTTCGTATCAAAGAACTCGCCCGACTCGCGGGCCACATCGACGAACTTGCTCTTGCCGTCCCAGCGGGCCAGCACCGGCTCCTCGATGTAGAGGTGATGCGGGTCCCCGTTGGCGATGAACAGGTCCACGTACCCGTCGTTGTCGTAGTCGTTCAGCAGGCCGCCCCAGCCGGTGTATTGCCCGCAGAGCAGCGCCACGCCGGATTGCGAGGTCACGTCCACGAAGGAGCCCTTTTTCATCTGCAGCATGAGCGAGCTGTAGCCCATGTCGGGCACCAGGATGTCAAGCAGGCCGTTGCGATCCACGTCCGCAACGAAGGGTCCCATTGAGGAAACGCCCTGCCCGCCTTCGCCGAACGCGGTGCCAGTCTCGATGGCCAAGTCCCGGAAGTGCCCCTTTCCATCGTTAATCCAGAGATTGTTCGACATCGCGTCATTCGTCACGTAGATGTCGGTGTTGCCGTCGCCGTCAATGTCGCAGGCCACGGCGCCCATCCCCCGGCCCGTCGGCTCCCACAGGCCAACTTCCTTGGTGACATCGGTGAACGTGCCATCCCGGTTGTTGCGGTAGAGGTGATCGGGCAGACCCGGGTAGGAAAGCGGCCCGGGAAAGTTGTCCGCCTTGTAGTAGGCGCCGGTGCTTTGGAAAGCCCCCTTGTCGTATTCGAGGTAGTGGACGACGAAGACGTCCAGGAATCCGTCGTTGTCGTAGTCAAACCAGGGGGCGGCCAGCGCCCAACCGGGGCTGGCCAGACCGGCCTTCTCGGTCACATCGGTGAAGGTGCCATCGTGATTGTTGTGATACAGAATGCACTTGCCGTAGTTGCAGACGAACAAATCGAGATAGCCGTCGTTGTCATAGTCCGCGGCCGACGCCGCCATGCCGTAGCTGTCGTCGTAGCCGCCGACGCCCGCCTTCTCGGTCACGTCGGTGAAGGTGCCGTCGCCATTGTTGTGATAGAGAACATTCTTGAGCTTGCCCTTCAGCGATCGCCCACGGTTGTCACTGATGTCCGGGTGCCAGCGACCGTTGACGAAGTAGATATCCATGAAGCCGTCATTGTCATAATCGAAGAAGCAGCCTCCCGGTCCGGTTGCTTCCGCAATGTTGCTCATCTCGAAGTCCCCGAGACTGTGCTTGAACTTGATGCCGGCGGCCTCGGTCACGTCCGTGAAGGTGGGCCACGAACCATCGGCTGCATGGAGGAATGACAGCGTCAGTGCTGCCACTGCGCCGGCGCTCACCCACCGAAGCTTGCGGGGAGTTGTCAGGGTGGTCATCGCGTTTGTGCTTGCTGCGTGGCAGCAGGTGATTCGGGTGGTTTCACCGCTTCTAACTGGGCACCCATGTCAATCCACTGAATGAAGGTGTGGAGTTCCTCTTCACGGAGCGGACTCCCGTTGCCCGGCGGCGGCATTTGCTTCACCATTCTGGGGGTGGCGTTGGATGCCTGCTCGGCGTGGTCCCATGGACGGGAGGTGTCTTGTCCCGTGAGCTGCCAGATCAACCAACTAGTCCGAGCGCGCCCAGCGTCCACGTATCTGCCCCTTGACGGCCACCTCTGCGGCTTCTTGGCCTCGCCGCCCGTTGGCGCCAGCAGTGCCGCGTAAGACTCCTCCAGCTCACTACCGGACGGCATGTTCGCCGTCAACGGCAGGGGCAGTGGAGTGTCCTTTCCGCCGTGGCACTCGACCGAGGCGCAGTGCTTCCGAACCAGCGGCGCGATGTCCTCGCGGAAAGATACCGACCGTCGCTGCGGTGGAGGCAGCACCAGCCGGTTCGAGGGCCGCCGGAGCGCGAGCACGTACTCGTTCTCCGGGATGCGCTCCGGGTCTTCGTGACAGCCGATGCACCCGCGCGTTTCCTTCGGCTGCACCCAGAGCCAGCCACAGGTGGCCAGAGCCAGTCCCCGTTCGTCCAGTGTCTGCAATTGAATGGGAGTGCTCGCGGGCACTTCCACGTTGAAGGAGCCGTCGGCCTCAACCGGGGCCTCGCCAATCAAACGGCGCGGAACCACCGGCCCATGGAAGCCAGAAGCCGGCGTGGAGTCAGCCGGCGGAAGCACTCCTTCGATGAATCGGACGCGTTTGATAATCCCTTTGCTGAGATGGGGCCGCATCCGCTCATCCGCATCGTAGCAGTCCAACCCGTAGAACGTGCCGATGTTCGTCTTGGTGTTCACTACTGTCGAGTGGCCGTCGGGGCGGTTTCGGGGCTTCACCAGCCGGGCCTGCACGTCATGGTAGTCTGGACTGTCGAACACCAACTCGCACCTCTGCCGGTCGAGATCGAACGCGAACACGCCGCAAGTGCCCTGGCCCTCGGCCGGCCGCCGTGACACCAGCACGACATTGCCGCGCCAGGGGGACGGGTGGAGATAGAGCCACGCGGGGTTTTCCGTCAGCCGCTGGTAGGTCACGTGCGGACGGCTCTCGCGCACGCAGGCCAGTTGTCCGGCGCCGTCCCAGGTCGCCTGATCCGATTCGACGAAGACGACGAGGCCTTTCTCGGTGGCGCAGGGCATGTGCTGGATGCGACGACCCTGCTCCCCGCCGAACAACTCCATGTCCGCGCCCTCAATGTGAATCCCAAACAGCCGCACGCGCGCGCGCCCACCGTCCGGTTCGATCGGATACTGCTCCGCGGCGTAGATCACGCGCCCGTCCCACATCTGAAACGGATCGAGGTTGTGGTTAGGTGTATGCGTGAGCCGGCGCACTTCTGTGCCGTCGAGCTTGATGTTGTAGAGACTCGAAGCGGACGCACGCCCCAATTCGTTCAGCGTGTTCTCGCGCGCCACGTAGGCGAGGGTGAACCACGGCTCCGGTGAATCGAGGGTGAACAGCGTGGAGAGGTAAATCGGGCTGCGGGCGTCCTGGCCTTCCGGCGTCACCGGCCGAAGGCCTTGCCCGTCCAGGCCGATCTCGTAAATCCGCCAGTGCGACTGGCGTTCTTTCTTGGCTGCGAACACGAGGTGAGTGGCATCGAACGAGACGTTCGGGTCGCAAGCTGACTGGAAGCCTTCGGACAGGATGCGCGTCTGCCCTTCCGGCGAGACAATCACGATGCGCGCTCCGCCGAACCAGTCCGCGCGGACGAGGCCCTTTGCGTCCCACACGTTTGGATCCGCTTTCGACTCGCGTGGCGCCTGGGTCAGCACGAGAGGCGCCTCGCGCGCCACATCGGCCAGCGCGGCGAAGTTGGCCCTCCAGGCCACCATGCCGAGCGCCAGGCAGAGGCCACGGGCAAGGCCGGCACGCAACCTGGAAAGCAGCGACTTCACTGTCGGCGGTGGCGCGCGTCTCCGGACTGCGCCATTGCTATCAGCGGGGACTCGGGTCATTGGCCTTCTGCGCGATAGAGGACGGCCAGGGCATCGATCTCGACGAGCAGATCGCTGCGACAGATGCGGGCCTGGATGCCCGTGCTGGCCGGGAACGGGTCCAATCCAAGCGCGAGATAGAACTCGGTGCGCACGCTGTTAAACTCCTTGTAGTCGCGTTCGATGTCGCGGAGATAACAGGTGGTGCGCACCACGTCGTGCCAGGTCGCGTGTTCGCTCGCAAGCAGATGGGTGATGTTGCGGAAAGTGCGCCAGCACTGCGCACGGAAATCACCGCGATAGAGCGTCTCTCCCTCGACTCCAACGCTGGCCGTGCCACTGATCAGAAGATGCGTGATTCCGTTGGGGAAATCCACCCGCAAACCGCGCGTGAAAGCGCTGCCATACTCACAGGCTTCGTTGAGCACCGCCGGGGCGCAGATGGCCTTCTTGGTTACCGGCTTGCGGCCCTTGGGCAACTCCTTCAGGATGCCGGGCGGCGCGCTCTCACAAGGCGGCAACCCCAATGCGCGGCGTTCAGTCTTCTCGGCTTCAGTAAACGCGCCGTTGGACAGGGTGCCGCTGTTCCGGTTGGCATCGGACTGCGTGTCGGCGACCCGCCTGCCCATTGCCTTGTTGAGGACTTGCACCATTTGGTTGCTCTTCAATCGCAGAGGTGCCCCGCAACACCCGTGCCATCGGGCGCCCCACGCAGCCGTAGGTTAGCACTGAAGGAGCCGACGGCCCCACCCCAAGGGGCGGAAGGGTGGAATCCAGGGGCGAACCGCCTGTCTTCAGGGGCGGATTGGAAAACAGGGGCTCGACTTTGCTCCGCAGGGTCAGACGAAGTCCAACGACGCTGAGCGTGTGCCCGTGGCTGAGAGTGGCGGGCTGCGAGCCAACGCCATAGGATGGCTTGCAATTTGCAAGCCTACCGCTTTGGCACGGTGCGCCGTGACGCCGGCGCATCCAGCTTCAAATCCCGGAGCTTGCGGAAAAGTGTGCTCGGATTGATGCCCAGTTCTTTGGCGGCCTTGTTGCGGTTGCCGTTATGCCGTCGCAAAGCGTTGGCTATCAGCAGCCTTTCCATCGCCCTCAAAGTCATTCCTTGGCCCGGCCGCAGCCCCTCAAGCGCCGGACCGCCTCGCAGGTGGCTCGGCAGGTGTTGCATCTCGATCAAACTGCCGCGGCAAAGGACGAAGGCGTGTTCCAGGATGTTCTCCAGCTCGCGCACGTTGCCGGGAAAGGAATGCTCCATGAGGCGCGCCAGCACCTCGTCCGCTACGCCGGCGATGTCCTTTCCCTTAAGCCGATTGAACCGGGCGATGAAATGGTCAATCAACAGCGGGATATCATCGCGGCGGTCGCACAAGCCGGGCAATTCGATGCGGATGACGTGGATGCGATAGAACAGATCCTCGCGAAAGGCACGCTGCTCGACCAGCTTGCTCAAGTCTTTGTTCGTTGCCGCAATCACGCGGACATCTGCCTTTACCGGCGCCACACCGCCCAACGGCTCATAGACTCGCTCCTGGAGCACTCGCAGAAGCCGTGCCTGCATGGCGGGCGAGATGTCACCGATCTCGTCGAGGAAAATCGTTCCTCCTTCCGCGAGTGCGAACCGGCCGGGTTTGTCACGCTTCGCATCCGTGAACGCGCCCGCCTTGTAGCCGAACAGCTCCGACTCAAGGAGGTTGTCGGGCAAGGCGCTGCAATTGATCGCCACAAACCGCTGCTTGCGCCGCCCGGATAGGTCATGAATGGCGCGGGCGAACAGTTCTTTTCCCGTGCCGCTGGCGCCTTCAAGCAGCACGCTGCTGTCGCTCTCGGCGATTTGTGGCAGGAGCTCAAAAATCTGCCGCATCGCCGCGCTGCGCCCGACGATGTCCGAAAACGAATTCTGCTGCCGCAATTGGCTGCCGAGTTCCTCAACGAGTCGCAGATCGCGAAAGCTCTCCACTCCGCCAACCACTCGCCCCTGCTCGTCTTTCAACGCCGCCGTCGAGATGCTGATCGGGATCTTTTGGCCGCGGGAATCCACGATATAGACCACCTTGTTGACCACAGGCCGGCCGGTGCTGAGTGTTTGCTTCAGCGCGCAGGCGCTTTCGCATATACTGGCGCGAAACACGTCGCAGCAGCGCCGTCCTGCGGCCTCGGCGCGCTTGATGCCGGTGATCTGTTCGGCCGCGCGATTGTAGAACGTCACTCGCCACTCGGTGTCCACCGTGAACACCCCGTCCGGAACGTAATCGAGCAAATGCTCTGTCATTGCCGGCTAGTGAACCACACAATCACTCGTCTGACCAGTCTCATGCACGAGCTCACGAACTCGAGCTGCGCCTCCATCCAAACGCGCCAAGCAGAACGGCTGCCGGCGTTGCAGAATGCCACGTTCCGCCAGCTTCACGTTGCGCGTCGCGTGCGGCAGCGATCGGACTCCTCCGATGCGCCGCACCGGCGAACCACTTCACCCCTGAATTCAACCCGTCTGCCCCAAATGCTGCGTTCTGGCACCACCGCTGCTGAAAGGTCAGGTTGTGTCGAACTTGAAAGTGGCAATGACTCTTCCGTCAAACCTCGCGTCGTGTAGTGACCAAGCCGTCGTCGCTGGCTTTCTTTGGATTGGAGGCCAGGAGTTGCATTACCGGAGAGGGTGAGCCGTGAGATCCAGAGAACCAACAGGTTGGAACCTGTTCGCCAGGTGGCGATCGAGCCGTGCCGACGACAGACAGACCGATCACACCGTCGTGGCCGGCGGCATCGTTCCGACGACGCCGTCTGTTGATCGGACAACGTCGCCGCAAGCGCGGCCCCGCGCGAGCGCCGGCCCGGCTTCGGAGGGCACGATTTGGGTAACTACCCTCGTCGAAAACAGCGTCTCAGGCCGCAACCTTAAGGCTGAGCACGGCCTTGCTTGTCTCATACGAAACGGGGGCCACTGCCTGCTGTTCGACACCGGGCAGAGCGACTTGGTGCAACAGAATGCGCGAGAAATGGGTTTGAGCCTGGAAGAGGTTGAGGCCATCGCGCTGAGCCACGGGCATTACGACCACACCGGCGGCCTCAGTGCCGCGCACAAGCTCGCGCCCAACGCCCGACTCTTTCTGCATCCTGCCGCCCTGAAACCGAAATTCGCCGGCAATCCCGATGGCACCAGCCGCTCCGTGGGCCTTCCAGACGCAACCCTTCAAGCCATCCATCAAGCTGGCGACCGGGTCGTCTGGACGACCAAGCCCACCGAAGTGCTGGCCGGCATCTTTGTCACAGGAGAGATCCCACACGAGACCCCCTACGAAGACACCGGCGGGCCTTTTTTCCTCGACGACAGTTGCACCCAACGCGACCCTTTAGTTGATGACCAAGCTCTTTTCTTCGACACTCGCGACGGCGTTGTGGTTCTATTGGGCTGCGCTCACGCCGGTGTTGTGAACACCCTGAATTACGTCCGGCTGATCACGCGTGGCCGCCCCATCCACACGGTACTGGGCGGAATGCACCTTTTGGCAGCCAACGCCCACCGCATTGAGAAGACTTTTGCCGCTTTCCGCGAACTGGACATTCGCCAGCTCGGCCCGGCTCATTGCACGGGTGTAATCCCCACCGCCCGGCTGCGCACCCAATTCCCCGATCGCTGCGTCGTCTGCATGGTCGGTTCGAGTTTGGCCTTCCACCGTTGACCTGTGGGTTGCAGAAACCTCATCGCAGTGGAAGTGCCTGGCTTTCTGAGGCTTGTGACCAAGTCTCTTGGTGGTGTTTGAAATGCTGGTGAACCCCGCTGGGGCAAATGATTCATGCGGCCTGGCGGTGGAAAACCTTGACATGCCCCCAGGTCGCTCACGTGAGCAAATCGCCCCAGCCCTTGAGTCTCCGTTTCCCGCTCAACGCCCATGTTCGTCAATCGGACCGTCCTTTCAGGGCACACGCCTCTTCTTGGTGATGATCCGCTTCCTTTTTCGCGCATGAGCTATGGGCATTCGCACGAGCAGATTCCCAAAGCAGCCAACTGTTCCCCCAACCTCAAACCCGCGTCCGCCAAGTCTTCCTCCGCCACCATTTGCCTTACCTCTGCTGCCGGTTCCTTGCCCCACGGTGTCAATCCTACCCCGTTATAGTGAACTCGGCCGTCGAGACCCGCCAACAAAAACACGATCTGCCGGGTCTGATACGCCGGCTTGATCCTCGTTCGCGCCTCATCCCAAGCTTCCATTACCGGCCCTGCCTTGCCCCACGGCATCCACCAGTACCCTAAGCTCCTCAAATCGTCAGGCGTCTCAGCCTCCGCAAAACGAACAGCCTCCCCAAGAGCATCATCTTTGCCGATGAGGAACCCACTTTCCTCCAGGAAGAATTGCGTTTCCATGCTCACGGTCCAGCGCCGCTTCCCGGTCAGGTGTTGCGCGAGGATCTGCGCTGCCCCTTCTGCGAGCTTGTGCATCACGGCTACCCCGTGAATCCCCGGCGCCTTTGCCGGGTCTGCTTGCACCTTCCACCCGTCGGCTCCCGCCGCTTCGGGAAACTCCACTACCACCACGCTGCCGAGAATCCGGTCCCGGGCATTGTTCTCCGGATCGTATGCCTTCATCATGTGCCCCAGGTTGAACACTTGATGCAGCAACGAGCCGTAGCTATTCGCCACCACTTGGGGATGGATTGCTGTCCGATCGCTCGTGACCACGGGGAAGCCGTGCGACAGGTAAAACTCCACGTATGCCTTCGTGTCATCCGGCTCGAACTTCTGGCCGGCGCACGTTACGGCCCCGCCGTTCAGCACCGTCTCACCCCAAACCAGCGTCGTCTTCATTTCACCTTTGCCTTCGGCGTTCCCAGCTCAGCTTTCCGTGGGTGTTCCCGCGGGTCGCCCAGGTTGCTTGGCATTGGGCGCTGCGGGTCGGGTCCCATGACTCGCGTCGAACACCGGCAACTTCTCGGCGTCTGGTTGCTCGGCCTCGGCACGCTTGTGCTCCCGCTCCTGCTCGTCATCATAGCCGGCCTCCTCCCTGAACGTTCGCTGGCTGAGCGGTCCCGTCGTCAGGCCGAACTTGAGCAACTCGGCCGCGATTCGTCCGTCCCGGAACACCCGGGTTGACCATTCCACGCTTACCCTCATTGGCGGATCGAACGCTTCGTTGATCACTTCGGTCACGTATGGCCCGATCAATGCCCTGGCCTCCAACGCCTGCACCCGAAGGATGTCCATTAGGAACGGTGCCACGCCGCCCCGCGTTACGATCATCTGCCCCAGCGGCGAACTCCACCAAAGCAACCGCCTTTCCACGCCGTCGTACTTGCTGGCCGCGAAGAACCGCGGGTCCAGATATACGTGCTCGATCTGGTGATCGAAGTTTGTGGTCATTTCCACCTTTCCGATCTTCCCCTTCAACCGCTTCTCGACCTCTTCCGCCCGTTGTTTCTTGATGAAATGGACACTCGACCCAGCGTGCGGCCCGGTTCGGATCTCGTGCCCCAGTCGGTGTTGCTTCAACAGCACCCGGCACTCCTCGCCCAGTAACCGGTCGCCCGCCTCCATGGCGGCCATCTGCTCGCAAGCCGTGAACACCGTTGCCAGGGCCGGCCAACCCAACCCGTTGCCCACCCGCTCCAACTTGAGCAGCTTGAAGTTTTCCCCAAAAGCAGGGTCCAATTCGATCTCGGACGTTCGCCGATACCTCTCCTGCAACTTCGCGTCCTCAAGCTTTCCGATCTGCTCGCTGGTTAGCCCATGGCGGAACTTCAGCCGCTCCTGGCTGAAGGTGTCATCGTATTCGCACTTCTCCAGCGGCAGCAACATCGCCAGCGCCGTCCCATCCCGCCAGAACGAGATCACATTCGACTGCACCAGGAACTCCAGCCACACCTCCCTTACGAACCGCCGCACCGCCTCCCCGTTCGCTTCCCACCATGTCTCGAACCCGCCCCCCTCCGTTGGCTGCTGTCTTCCACTTGTCACTGGCTTGAGCACCATGCCGTAGTTGTAGAACGCCAGTCGCAAATCCACGATCGCCTGGATGAACAGGTTATACCGGTACCAGTGCTTCGCCCGGACGAACGCTTCCCGCTTCTGGCTCGCCGTCTCCTGTCCGTACGGAATCGGTGCGG
>Ga0315268_10005597_pt1 | contig 13462 bp, 15 predicted proteins | sample C1_top_MG_FD_204535 | JGI IMG/M metagenome (GOLD analysis project Ga0315268, IMG submission 204535) | Sediment microbial communities from Yellowstone Lake, YNP, Wyoming, USA - C1_top | ecosystem: Environmental > Aquatic > Freshwater > Lake > Sediment | place: USA: Wyoming | collected 2017-08-01 | reverse complement strand
ATGCCCACGCGATCTGAAAGCACATCAGCCTCATAGAGCTCGTTAGTAGCAAGAATCATTGTGGTGCCCTCTTCTCGGAGTTCGCTCAACATATTCCAGATCCTATGCTTGCCAACTATGTCAATCTGAGCGGTCGGTTCATCAACTATCGCGATTTTCGGTCTCTGTATCAAAACCTTGGCTACTTCAACGCGTTTGCGCATGCCGCCTGAAAGCTGGTGGACTGTTTTGCGGCGATGATCCCACATTTCCACAGCGTCCAGAACTTCCTTGACTCTTCGCTTTCGTTCGTCGGTTGATAGTCCACAGACTTTGGCATGCCAGTTCAGTATGTCCCATGCAGTAGTTACCCACAGCATCTTAGGCTCCTGAAATGCTATGCCCAAGAGCCCACGCACTTTGTCAGGGTTCTTCCGTATGTCATATCCCCCGACCAGAGCCGTGCCTTCAGTGGGTCGAATGACGGTTGCAAGCATGAGAATCGCAGTTGTTTTTCCTGCGCCATTGGGTCCCAGAAGCCCGAGAATCTCGCCTTCTTCGATTTCCAAGTTCAGATGATCAACAGCGATCACGTTGCCGAATTTCTTGGTAAGCTCCTTCATTTGAATGATAGGTGGCATCGTTGCACCTGACTAAGAAGCAAATAGAATAAAGAGGACAGTTAGATAAGATTATTGGAAACTTTTAAGTGATTTTCGCTTGAATTTCATGACGGCAGAAGTCGGGGTACACTATTCATATATGGCGGGCCCGACGGGAATTGAACCCGCGACACCCGGATTTCCCTGCAAACCCTTAGGCTTAAGAGTCCGGTGCTCTAGCCTGACTGAGCTACGGGCCCCAATATAATATCTAGAGTATGCATTTTGCAGGACGTTAATAAGTTTAGCCTTCACGTTTTCAGGGCTTACAGTTTTTAAGTTGCAGTTCCAGATTGTTTGGCAGGGGGTAATTCAAACGTGGGCAGGCTTGTTTTCGTTGGACTCGGATTGAATGATGAAAAAGGGATAAGTCTACGTGGTTTGGAGGAAGTAAAGACTGCAGACAACGTTTTTGCAGAACTTTACACGAGTTTGATGCCAGAATTCTCACTTGAACGACTAGAGGAAACCGCAAAAAAGAAACTTCAGGTTCTGAACAGGAAGGAACTTGAAGAGAGAAACGGAGAGATTGTCTTAAGGGCAGCGGAGACGAGCAAGGCTGTTTTGCTGATTCCAGGCGACCCGATGATAGCTACAACTCACGTTGCATTAAGAATAGAAGCTGAAAAACGCGGAATAAGGACCTGCCTGGTTCATGGAGCTTCGATAGTGTCTGCTGTCATCGGCCTTTCAGGATTACACAGCTATAAATTCGGAAAAACTGTGACAATCCCTTTTCTGAACGAGACACCTGCAGAGACTCCTTATGAAACGATTTTTCAAAACCGGAAACTAGGGCTTCACACTCTCTGCTTGTTGGACATAAAAGCCGAAGAAAAACGCTACCTGACGATCCCTGAAGCCTTAAAGGCACTAATGAAGGTTGAGGAGAAACGAAAGAAGAAGCTAGTCCAGCCGAACATTCTGGTTCTTGGGATTGCAAGGGCTGGAAGTGAAAACCCCACTGTCAAGGCAGGATTTTTGCGGAACATGCTGAGCTACGATTTTGGTGCTCCACCTTTCAGCCTAATAATTCCTGGAAGTCTTCATTTCATGGAAGCAGAAGCTCTAATAGTGTTGACTGGCGCTCCAAAAGAATTGAGGGAGACCGCAAAATGAATTCGCAACAACTGGCTTCAAAATACATGGCTTCCACTGAAAATGTCTTGCGGAACATGCAAGTAGCAAGGCACAAAACCAGTCTGGATGCAGAAGCTGTTGAAAAGGTCGTTGAGTATGTGAAGGATTATTTGAAAGATGCTAAGTATTATTGGGATGAAGGCAAGTTTGAAGTAAGCTTGGCTTCCGTGGCTTACTGTGAAGGTTTATTAGAAGCTTTGAAACTGCTAGGAACCGTGAAATTCGAATGGCCAGCAAAGACAAAACAATGAAACGAAGAGTAGTTCTGGCTTCAGGCGTATTCGATCTACTGCATCTTGGACATGTAAAGTTTCTGGAAGAAGCCAAAAAAGCTGGCGGATCAAACGCTGAACTTATAGTCATCATAGCCAGAGACAGCACAGTGCTGAAAAGGAAAGGCAAGAAACCAATAATGCCAGAAAACCAGCGCCGAGCGCTCGTAGAGTCTCTGAAGGTCGTTGATCAAGCCATACTAGGGTTTGAAAACTTCGATACTGGAAAGGTCATTGAAAAGATCAAACCGAACGTCATTGCATTCGGATACGATCAAGACGGAATGGAAGAAAGTGTGAAAAGCTACGTGAAGAAGCACGAATTAGACATCAAGATTGTCAGAATTGGCAAGTTCGAAGAAGATCAGATGGAAAGTTCGTCGAAAATCAAGCAGAAAATCATCAAGGATTTCCAAAGATGACCTACAGAATAAGATTCAAGAGAAATCGCGGACTCACTTACATAATCATAGCAATAAACGTAATTGTCTACGTCTACACGTCAATTATCGGCGGTGATTTCATAACGACGGGTGATGTTCCAATTTTTCTCTACGGGCAGGTGAACTATATGATCATGCAATATGGGTGGTGGTGGCAACTCATCACTGCCATGTTCGTTCACGTCAACATCGTACACATAGCAGGTAACATGTTTTTCCTGTTGATCTTCGGTCTTAGAGCCGAGGAATTCTTCACAACCCAAGAGTATCTGCTCATCTACTTCATGAGCGGATTGACTGGAAATGTCCTGACCCTTCTTCTCGGACCTTACATGATCTCTGCAGGAGCCTCAGGAGCCATTTTCGGCATGTTCGGAGCTGTCATCATTTACGTTCGCCGAGTAGTCAACCAACCGATTGGAGGTGCATTGATGTATGCCTTCTTGATGCTCGTACTCAGCGCAGGATTAGGCGTCAACGTCCTAGCTCATCTCGGCGGCGTAGTTGCTGGACTGCTTATCGGCTACGTTTTGGCCACAAGGCGCAAGACACAGATCATGTACAAATATCAATATTCATATAAACCAAGATGAGTTGATCGCTGGGCTATGCATTGAATAACGAAGCGATCCTCATGGAAGAGTTAAGACTTCCACTTTGACTTTGTGCCCGTCCTTCAGCTTAAGCTCCTTTCTTAAAGGCATGGGAGAAATGATCTCCAAAACTGAAACATCATAGTGAGACCTCAAAGCAGAAATCAGTGCCCCCTTAGCTTTGTTCTCCACGATTACAGGATAGCATTTTACAGCTCCGAAGGTGCGATCTTCGTTTTTGAAGCCATCAATCTCAATAGCAGGGTAAGCTTCAAGCTCCGAACGAGTTTTGAGGTCGTATTCACTTGTAAGCTTGAGGTTGAGCGTGCCTGGATAAGGGTCAAATCCCAGCTTTTCAATGAACTGCTTCCGATACTTCTCCTTCGAAATATAATATGCTCCTTCTCCTAATCCAGTGAATACTGTGCCCTCTAAGGTTACTGATGGTGGATACTGCGCTTCCATCAGGAAGCGAAGAGTCGAATAAAGAGCGTTCAAATCTTTGATACCTAGATCTGTTACTCGTATGAGGCAGCCTTCAGGCGTTATTGTCCTTTTGATTAGTCCTTTGCTCTCAAGCTCAATCAGATATCTTGACGCTGTTTGCTGAGAAGCACCCGTTTTTCTTGCTAGGTACTCGGTTGAAATCTTTGCGGTTCTCCTGTGAGCGCCCATTTCAGCCAATTTCAACAATGTGAAAATGCGTCGGCACCACTGTTTTTCGCTCATTTTGAAGCCTCGGCTGCTTGTTTAGTAAGAACTGTTCGGGTTCAGTATTTAAGTCGCTCGAGAATTAACATGAAAGAGTCAAGTCGAAAAACATGTCGTATTTGCACGGACATATACGTTTCGCAGGTCGAAAATATGCGCTGACACGGGAATTGTTTCAGATGCGGTGCTGACTATGAACGATACAGAATATGTGCCATTGCCATAGTCGGTTATTGAAAGGCTGTTTGATGAATCGACAGTTAACCATTCTCCAGCGTTTTCATACTGGATGGACATGTTCTTAGCTAGCACAGGACCCTTTTCATCATAGATCACAGCTGTCAAATTGACAAGTTTCTCTGTGCTATTTAGTTGAGTGTAAAAGCCATTAACCATGATTTCTGTGGTTACGTTGACTGCGTAGTTTGATTCCACGCTTGTCTCTGTAGTGTATGCTTTCAACGTGAAATCTGAATAGGCACTTGTCACTCCCAAGCCAGGTGTATTCCATGAGAGCCAAACGCCCGAATTGTAAGTTGAATCGTTGAGCGGCGTAAACGTCAGGTTGCATACTGCAAAATGATTCATAGTTCTCAGAATTTCAGCTAACTTATACAGGTTTGTTGTTAAGGCTACGGAATTGCCTTCGTTCGACACGTTCGCAAGCGAAGATATCATAGCGTTGTGTGTTGCCTGTTTTATGGCAAAAACGAAATCGTCAAGTCTCTGAGTGTCTGTGACTTCTGTTTCTTTGCCTAGTTCATAGACGTAGACAGTTGTGGACGAAATCAGCAGAGCTATGACAAGAGCTGCGACTATGAGAAGTTGCCCTGAATTGTCTTTTCTGAAGGTGCTAATCTTTCTCATGCTGCCATCGCCAGATACAAACGAACTATGTACGAATGAAAAGCTGAACGTTGACTTACACAGATGTACTCTGCGCAGGTTACTGTTTGGCTTCCAAATTCACTATTGGAAATTACTGCAGAGTTTAGTTGCACCATTTGTTCGTTGTAAACTGTCAAGTTAAATGATGTTCCTTCTGGCAAGACTACGCCCAAGACTTCCCTCAATCCAGTCCAGTTTCCATCATCAATGTACCTGCCCAAGCTTCCATCGAAGTCAAGCTTTATCAACGCCTGCATACCTATCGAAGCCAGATCACTGCTTCTTGATACGTTCTGTGAGACAGGAATGTTTGATGAGACGGCGAAGGCTGAGAATATGACCAGTGCAGAGAAGAAAGCCTCCAATATTCTGATCTGGCCAGCATTTTCGCGTCTCATTCTTTTGGACCTCCAACCCAGATTGTGCATTCGTAGATTGATGAGTCGATGGTGACAAGGTACGTGAAGCTGAAGATGCTGGACAATGTGCTCGAATTTGCGAGATCCGCGCCATTTTCTACAGGAACTTGGGGATATATTGTCCATTCAGCGAAGAAAGTTGTTGAATTCCATCCAGTTACTACGAGAACCGTCATGCTGTCGTCTAGAAAGCGAGGAATAGCATATGTGGTGGACATTGTGGTGTTTGACGTGAGTAACAAAGTCGAATTGTAACTAAAGGTCAAAGCATGAGCATCAGTTAACACTATTGTGGAATCAAGCAAGGAAACGTTCAAGCTATAATCCAGCGGGCTTAACTTTAACAAAGTCCTTCGAGAAATGGGTTGTGAAGAGTTATGCGCAAAAGCAAGCGCATCAAAAGACACAATCTTATCATTATAGAGGGAACGTGCAAGAACAATCAATAATGCTGGTCCACCAACGCTGTTAGATAACGTGATGTTCTGCGAAATCCTGCCATTAGTCACAAGAACAGACATCGAGTTCAAATATTCACCTGCGACAACATAGATTTTCAGTTGGGCTGAAACAGGCGCACCCTGTTTATCCGTTGAAATTTCAAACTCATATACCGTATCGTCGCCCGAAAGGAAAGCCCCAGCAAGTTTTGTCGAGACTTCGAAGAGAGGTTCAATCTTTATCCTGAATGACAGATCGGGTATTTCAAGCGATGTAAACATATCTGGATAGCTTAGGCCGTAAGCATTCTCAGTGTTCAGTCTCGACACCTTGTCTCTGTCCAAGTCATACTCGCTATCTGTGTTTGGTTTAGCCAAGCCAAACGTTTCCAGAGCCGTTTGACTGTTTTGCCCCCAGTTTGATGGTTTCCCAGTGTTCAAGAGGAGATATTTCGAAGTTTCTTTGTATCTTTCTGCTAGATTTCGGTTGCTCGTGGCATTCATGCTTGGAAAGACAAGTTTGGTTGTGATCGCCATGGCTGATAGTACTAACATTACCATGAGCGAGCATGCGAAGAATGTGTCAACCGACACGGCAGGCATTTCAAAAACGTCTCCTCTATGTCTCGCTCAATGCGATAATGCAACGACCCCATAGAGTCCGCCTAACAGACCTTGCGAAATGATAAGTGAGATGTAAGCCGTGACCACAAGCATCGCCGAATATTTGAACCCAGCAGCAAAGCTTCCTTCGTTGACCTTGCCTACGAAGAATCCAGATAGCCAGCATTGCAATATGATCCCTGAAGAAAACAGAGACAATTGCTGCTCGAGGATGACGAAGGGCACGGCAGTCGTGCCTGGAAGCGACAACTGCGTCACTGCATAAACCGTCATGGCTACCATCGTCGTTGTCAGAGCTATGAGAACACTCCATATGAAAGCCAGAATTGCGTAGGGGCGAAGAAGAGACTTCTTGTTTGCTTCAATGTCTTTTTGTTTCTCGCTATACTCAGTCAGTATCTCCAATGCACTTGAGGAACCGCCGCCTATCTTGATTGTCTCCACAAGTATGAAGAAGTTTACGAGCACCGGCCAAGTCTGAAGTCTCTGCTTGATGTTTCCGAAAATCTTTCTGAGCGAAACTCCCCACTCCATTTGACTTCGAATTAGGCTCAGAGTTACTGAGAATTTCCCGTAGCCACTGCGCTTAGTTGCATGAATCAAGCTCTTCTCTGGCGAAAGACCAATTTTTCTCGCTTCAGTCACATCTCTCAAAAAACTTGGCATCGCGTTTTCCGCATCGTTATTGATTTTGGCTATTCTCATGTAAACTATTGATGGAGGAATAGATACTGCAAGCAAACAGATCGTAATAACCAGCGTGAACGTTTCTGCGCTGCCTAAGAATTGTAGGGCTGGAATGAAAACGATGGAGGCTATGACAACTGCAACGATTATTATAGGCGGTATCGCAGCGTAGTAAGGTTGTCTGACTCCGATCATGCTATCTTTTCTTTCTGCATTTGCGATAAGCATGAAGATTATGGAAAGCAAAGGAGTGACGAAAAATATGAGAATGCACGTGGTTTCAGGTGACAACCCTGGTGTTCCACTAAGCTTCATCGGCTCAAAAACCGATGTCGTGGAGAAAATGATGAAGAGAATGTAAGAGCATAAAGTGACAATCAGCATAACAGCGTACGCCTCCACAAGCGTGCTGAGTCTCTCGACAGAACGGATCGATGCAGCGCTTTGAATCTCGAATATCGACCGCAACTTACTCCTCAAATAGTTGACAACGTTCCCTCCGCTTCTTACAGAAGATATGTAGCCAAGCAGGAATTCCCGATAACCTTTTGACTTTGTGCCTTCAGCACGCTTGTACATGACTGTGAGAGGATCATAACCTAAAACCTCTACTTCCCTAACGATTTCTTTTGCCTCTTTTTGAAAAGTTGGCATCAGCTCTATTTGGCACAGTTTTTTCCAGCTTTCGTATATTGTGACGCCGCTCGCCGCCAACATGGTGAAAAATAGGGCAACAAAAGGCAGTTCACGGTTAATCTCACCTGCCCCCTTACCATTCAGGAATCCAAGGATTTTTCCGAAAATCTTCGGTCCTCTGATTCGTGTCTGCAAGATTCTCACCATTGAGGCTTGTCCAAGAATTCTTTCTGAAACAGTTGCGGGTTATTGTAGTACTTGCTCAGAACGTTGTTCACGCTTCTGTAGTCTCTAACGCCACGCTCAACCATGTGCAGCAGAACACGTTTCCGATATTCAAGTTCGTCTATCAGCTTCTCCATTGGAATGTCAAGGCTTTGCGACATCTTCTTCAGAAGATAGCTTCCCGACAGATTTTCCTGAAAAGTGTCAGTTGAAGCGTTCCAGCCGAAAACCTCTTGAAAGGCACCTGCATCCTTTACCTCCGAAATGCTGACAAACTTGCGGCTTGATAGACGTTTCCCAGACTCAAGAAAAACGGGTGTTCTAACGTGTTTCACACTTATGACACAACTCATCAGCGAAATTATCGACGTTGGAATATTCATCGGAGGCTGCGTGAGCCTTTTGATCGCGGTGTCTACATCCTCCGCGTGCAAAGTGCACAAACCTCCGTGCCCTGTTGCCAATGCTTGAAAGAGCACATACGCCTCTTCGCCTCGAACCTCGCCGACTAGGATGAGGTCAGGGCGATGTCGGACAGCAGATTTGATCAGGTCGTATAAAGTGATTTCACCCTCGTTTTCGACACCGAAGCCTGAACGAGCGATTGTTGACGTCCAATTTTCATGTGGTAGGTTTATCTCAGCAACCTCTTCCACCGAAATGATCTTGTATGTTGGTCGCACCAAGCACGCAACGGCGTTTAATGCAGTGGTTTTGCCTGCTCCTGTCGCTCCAATAATCATGACGGACATTTTGCTCTCCATTAGAAGCCACAGGTAGGCAGCCATGCTCTCGTCTATAGTTTCGTTTTCTATCAAGTCGATGATCGTGAATGGGTCTTTGCGGAACTTCCTGATTGTGTACGAGGTCCCAGCGGGCGTAGTTTCTTTTCCAAATGAGACAGCAAGTCGATGTTTTTCTGGAAGAGTTACGTCAACTATTGGAAAAGCTATGCTGACATGTTTCCCTGCCTTGTGAACGATGCGCATTACGAAGTCGTCAAGTTCTTCTTCTGTTCGAAAGAGAATGTTTGTTTTAATATTCTCATATTTCCTATGCCACAAGAAAATCGATTTGTTTACTCCTCCGCAACCAATGTCTTCAACGTTTTCATCGTGCATCAATGAATCGATTTTCCCGTAGCCAACTATGTCCTTTTCCAGTTGATACAGAATCTTGCGCATCCCCACAGGGCTGATGCCTGTAAATGCTTTCTGATGATTGTTGAATACGGCTGGCAATTGTCTTCTGAAAGATTCTTCAAGTGTTTCCTCTTCTTCAGGAGCCTGCAACTCGTATTCAAGAATGTTCCGTAGCCTGAAGTAGCCATCTCGTTCGTCTCTGGCTAGTGGAAGCTCATCTAGAATGTATAAATATTCGAGGGTTTCCTCGTTCTGAACTATCGCCGCATAGGCGAAGGGTGGCTTGAGCGGGTAGTATTCGATTTCAATGTGGCCTTCTGGAACACTCCATTTTTTAACGTCCAGAAACTCGACTACTTGATCTTCATCCTTAACAAGCTCTTGAAAGCCATTTTTTTTCTTAGATTTGCTTTTGGCGGTTTTCATTCCAAGCTTCATTTAATTCCCTCCAGCAAAGTTGCTGATCTGAATGTTAGGAATTGCATCGACAAGTTGACACTCCAAGCGAGCTGCTCCATGTCCAGCAACGTACTGCCCTGTCGCGCAAACTTCTTTGGGCAAGTATATCCGTAGGTCTGCCTGCTCGAGCGGGACATCTCCCAGTCCGCCTTTCAGCCAAGCTTGGACAGTGTCGTTATTCAGTTGGATCCAATATTGTTTACTTCCTACTGCAGTGGGCATCTGAATGAAAACTTCAACTGAAGCGTCCGTCACTGATGCTAATGTTAGCAATTCAGTGCACTTGGCTGCAATGCCATTCATCAGGGTTTTAAGTTGCTTCGTTTCCGATGAAAAACGTAGCGTGCCGGTGTAGGCCATGAAGGAAAAAACGAGAAGGCTGCTTACTGCGAGCAAAGCGACAAAAGTGTAGAGGTGACTTGGCGTTATCGATGGCATGGGCTACACCTCGACTCTTTGAAGTTTGATGCTGCAGACAACTGTCTCGACATTAACAACAGCGCCTTGTGCATTGCTGGAAATCTGAAGCGAAACTGAGCCAACGGTTTCGCTTAAGTTGACTTCCAATTCAAGAGAGGAGAGTGATTGGTTGAATTCGTATTGACGACTAACAATGGTTGTGTTCAAAACGGTTATCTTCAGGTTGAAACTGCCTTTGAGGTTCATATTCTGGGATTCGTTAAGGGTCATGACGTAAATGCGAACCAAATTCAAGGGCTTATCATTGCTTGTGCCAACTATGGTCGTGGTTGCCATTGGCCGATAAGACAAAATCAAGTTCTGAGTGTTTGTGCCTATCGCTCCGTAGAGTTGTGTCATGGTGAATGCTGTTTGATTTATTATTGCTCGATCATCGCCTCTCACGTAGACGTCAGTATAGCTTACTTCAGAAGATTCAAGCTCATAGAAAGCTTCGCCAACTGAATTGTTGAACACTATTTCATTTAGCCCTTGTTCGCCTGCGATGTTGATTATCAAGTTTCTAGACGCGGGTTCGGTTTTGAAAGTTCCTCCAGTGTCATCCATGTAAATCACTTCAGAAGAGCCTGAAGTCCATGCGACTGCATGTGCAGCGTTATCGAGAAGCTGCATGTTTTGCTTGGCTATCGAAGCTTTCAGCGAAGCTCCTTTGGCTGCTATTCTGATTACTGCGTAACTGTACGTAGCAGAGATTATCGTGATAAGCGAGACTAGAAGAATCAGGTATGTCAAAGGCAAGGCTAGAGCTTTTCTGGAATGCATGAACTTGGTGAAGTGTTTTCGGAAGCCTTTCTTTTTCACTTTCTTTACAGTCTCCTCTCTTGCTTTCTAAGCAGAGCATTTCCGTTCAGTTGAGAGATAAGATGGTGTGCGTAGAACAGAGCTACACATCCATATCAAAAATCAATATCCTGAAATTCCATTTTCATGCAGAGTAAGTGGTTTCTGATCATTGATTACAAATAAAAACAGAGAAAATAAAAGAAAAAGAGATTAGGCTGCTACTGAGCAGCCTGAACGTTGCATTCTTTATAGTATTGAGCGTTTGCGCTGAACACTGTTATGCCGACTGGAATACCAACGTCGTTCAAGGCGATGCTGCCTGGGTTATTCATGTAGACGACCATGGTGTAGCCTGACTTCAGAGTGATGTCGTCAGAAGCTTGGTCAAAAGTCTCTGAACTGCCTTGTACGGTAATGTCAAATGTGGTGCCTGTTAGTTGGAGCGGTGTTACTTCAAGGTCATCGGAAATCGTTACACTGTTTGTTCTCCAGTAGTAGGCAGATGTCCAGTTGACCGCTTGGCCTCTAACTGTCATCTTGTCTATGACAACGTCCTTTCCGCCAGTGTTCACAATAACTATTGCGCCTTCAGCCCAGTTACCAGTTGTGTTATACCATACGTGCTGCTTCGTGAGAAACAGGTTCTCTTCCTGAACTCTTGTGGTTGTTACGTTGATGGCGTAGAAGGTCACGACTGTTGCCAGCAAGACTGAAACGACGAGGATTATCAGTGTCGTCACTACGGTGCTCAATGCTTTCTTATTCTTCAATATGTTCATGCTTTATTTCTCCGTGACAGCACAATCACAACCGTTTTGGATAAGATAATTTGTGCGTAGAACAAAGCTACACATGAGTGTATACGTGTCGTACAGTTCACCCACGATGATGGAAAACCAGGCTTGGTATAAACACGTTTAAACAATCCATAGAGAATACTTATCTAGAAAATGCGCGTTGCCAAACTATGCATGGAAGGAGCTGGGGATGAAAGCATCAAATGTTGCAATGATAGGAGTTTGTGCAGCTCTGTACGCCGTAGTGGGACGGTTAACCGACTTGGGTATCACAGTAGGCGGAGTCGCATTTTGGCCAGCTGCAGTAATACCTGCCATTTTCGCTGTTCTGTTCGGCCCTTGGACTGGAGGGATTGGCGCAGCCATTGGAATATTCATCAGAGACATGCTTTTCCACGGAGACCCATTACTTAGTCTATCAGCCGGAGTTACAGCCAATTTTATTGGTTTCTTCCTTCTTGGATACATATCTCGGAAAAATCTTGACTGGAGAAAAATAGCCGTTAGTGCAGTCATAGGCAGTATAATTATCGCAATTGGGCTTCTGTTACCCACAATTTTGCTACCAGCAGAGTCCGTAGCGTATTTCAATTTCAATTTCTCAACTCTAGAGATTGTTGCCCTCTTCGTGCTGACTGTTGTTGCAAGCTCGCTTATCATGATTATTGTGGCCAGATTCTGGCCTGAGTGGAGAAACTATGGCGCTGGATCTGTTATCGGGTTGAGCCTGGGAAGTGTAATTATAGCAGTCGTTGTATGGGCTTACAGCCAAGTTTTCTTTTCCCCCACGAGCTACTTTAAGGCGCCCATATCTTCTCTGTTTATCCCCATCATATTCATTTGGACGTTTGCCACAGAAATTCCCTTCATTCTCATTTTAGGTCCACCAATCATAAAAGCCTGCTACAAGGCTTACCCATCGCTGAAAACATTGCAAGAAACTGAATCTAGGAAAGAAAAGTCTTGAGTGAAACTGCAAAAGCGTTCTCCCCTGCGGGTATCTCGAGTTTTTTCGAAATCTGCGACAGAACGCCTGATGGAAAGCCCATACGCGATCTGGAACAAGTAGGTGCCCGAGGCGGCGGCTTCGGAATCCAGAAAGGAGTTCTAACAGAGGTCTGTACGACAGAAGCGAAAACGAATTCGGTAAGGATTACTATTAATGGAAACCTCAAACCTGAAGCTGAAACGACGAAAACCGTAGTGCAAATGCTGCTAGAGAAAGCCAACAAGAAATACATGGTTGAAGTCAAACACAGAATCGAGATTCCTATAGGTGCGGGTTTTGGATCAAGCGCTGGGGGAGCATTAACCACCGCATTAGCTTTGTCGAAGGCTCTGAACCTCAAATTTACCTACAACCAACTTGGCAGAATTGCGCATGTCGCAGAGGTCAAATGCAAAACAGGATTGGGCACGGTAGGCCCATTGATGCTGAGTGGGTGCGTGCTGACAATTGAACCTGGTGCTCCAGGAATAGCTGTGATAGACCGCATACCAATATTGCCAGACTATGCTATTGTCGCAGGGATTTACGGGCCAACACCGACGAAAAGCATCTTGTCCTCACCGAGTAAACGCCAATCCGTGAACAAGTGGGGCGCCATAACTTTAAAGAATATCCTCAAAGATCCTTCGCTTGAGAATTTTCTGGTTTGTTGTCTCGATTTCGCGGAGAAAACTGGATTCATGACTGAGCGACTTCGAAAACTAGCCAAGTTGGCTGATGAAGCAGGAGCGATTGGCTTGGCACAGAACATGGTCGGCGAAGCAATTCACAGTCTCACAACATGGAAAAACGCGGAGAACGTGGCTGAAGCTTTTAAGCAGGTTCTGCCAGAGGACAACGTTCTCGTGGCAAGAGTTGACTTGCAGGGCGCCAGACTGCTAGGATGAAGGGAAGAATGGAGGCAAAGCTTGACACTGTCGCTGTTGGCGGCACCTTTGATGAGCTTCACAAAGGACACAAGGCTTTGCTTTTGAAGGCTTTTGAGGTTGGCAAGCGAGTTCTGATAGGCTTAAGTTCTGACGAATTCGCGAGACGAATAGAAAAACGCCATGAAATTGCGCCTTACGGACAAA
>Ga0315268_10005596_pt1 | contig 13463 bp, 8 predicted proteins | sample C1_top_MG_FD_204535 | JGI IMG/M metagenome (GOLD analysis project Ga0315268, IMG submission 204535) | Sediment microbial communities from Yellowstone Lake, YNP, Wyoming, USA - C1_top | ecosystem: Environmental > Aquatic > Freshwater > Lake > Sediment | place: USA: Wyoming | collected 2017-08-01 | reverse complement strand
GGGCAGTTTCTCCGCGCTGATGTTGCGGATGGTTTTTCTCTCCTTGAGGGCCGCCAGCACGGACTTGCCGCCCTCGGCCTGGGGTTTGAGGAGGGTGATTGGCTGCAATTCGGGGGCGGCGGGAGCGTCCTGGCCCATCACGGATGCCCCGCCCGCCAGCGCGGTGAGCGCCGGGAGCGTCTTGACGAAAGTTCGGCGATTCATTTGGGTCTTCATTTCAAATTCACTTTGCTTGTCCGAACACCGAGCTTGGGCAAAAGTTGCTGGCACTGATGGACTTCGGGGCCGGAAGCTGGAGCCGCCTCGAAGCTGCCGGAGAGCTCGGCCGTTGAGCTCAGCGCCAGTTCGCGCGGAAACTACTCCTCCACCGCGACCGGTGACAGCACGCTTTGGCATGGCGTGAATCGAGCGAGGATTGCGAGCGTCGAACCAGAAGAACAGCGAAGCGAAAACCGCAGGAAGCAAACTCCGGCCGCGGAAGCAGCCCGCCGGGCAGGCGGAGGCCCAGAGCGAGCCGGAGTGTTCCGGCGACTCAGAGGAATGATGTGAAGATAGGTTCGATAATCATCCGATATGTTGTTCTGGGCCTCGGCAGTTGGGCGTTGGCTGCCTCGCCTGGAGCTGGGCCGGGAGACACGCCAGCCCTGGCCGCCGAAGCCATCAACTCGCTGGGCTTGGACCTTCTCGCCCACGGGACGGAGCCTGGGGCCAACGCCGTGCTCTCGCCTTATTCGATCCAGAGCACGCTGGCGATGACGTATGCCGGAGCGGCGGGGAAGACGCACGCAGAAATGGCCAGGGTGCTGCACTATCGCGGCGAGGAGGCGGAGTTGCACCGGTCGTTTGCCGCCCTGCAAACGGCGCTGGATGGTATAGCGCGGAGGACGGCCGAGTGGGCCAAGCGAGCCCGGCAGCGGGGCGAGCCCAGCGAAGGTGTGACGCTGACGGCGGCGAATCGGTTGTTTGGCCAAGAGGGCTACCCGTATCGCGCCCCGTTCCTTGCCTTGGCCAAAGACATGTACCGCGCGCCTTTCCAGCCCTTGGACTTCGCTGGCAATTGGTCGGCGGCCAGAGAGGAGATCAATCGGTGGGTGGGGGTGCAAACGCGCGGGCGCATCGAGGAGATAGTGCCTGCCGACGGTGTGAGCACGAACACGCGGCTGGTGTTGGTGAACGCGATTTACCTGAAAGCGCCGTGGGCGGAGGCATTTCCTGCGGAGGCGACGATGGACCTTCCGTTTCACGTAAGAGGTGGCAAGGCGCGGGCGGTGCCGACGATGGTCCTCCAGCGCAGCTTCGGGTATGGCCGCCGCGCCGGCTTCACGGTGGTAACTGTGCCTTACCGCACTGGCGAACTCCAGTTGCTGATCCTGCTGCCGAGTGGTACCAAAGGGCTGGCTGCATTGGAGAAGCAGTTGACGGCGCGACTGCTCGTTTCGTGCGCGAATCCCGACCACGCCGACCTTATTCTTTACCTGCCCAAGCTCAAGATCGAGCCGGAGTTGTTCAGGTTGGGCAAGGTGCTTCAGTCGCTGGGGATGAAGTCTGCGTTTGACGTGCCAAGTGGCACGGCGAACTTCGAGCGGATGGCCCCCCGCCTGCCAGACCAATACCTCTGCATTTCGGAAGTCTTCCACAAGACATTCATGGCGTTGGATGAAAAAGGCACCGAGGCGGCGGCGGCGACAGCGGCAGAGGTGGTCTTTACAACGGGGATAGCCGAGCCAACCAAGCCCATCACAGTGCGGGTGGATCATCCGTTCTTCTTCGCGATTCAGCACCGCCCGAGCGGGGCCTGCCTGTTTCTGGGGCGGGTGACGGACCCTCGTTAGTCTGCGCTCGAAGAATGGGCGGCGACTGGGGAATGGGCTTACTGGCTTGAGGGCGCCTTGGTGGGGCGCACCTGGTGCTTGACCGGCCAGGAAGCGCGGGCCTTGTCGCGGTAGAGTCCCATCTTCTTGATGGGAATTGGCTTGAAGCCGAGCTTCCAAGCTGGAGAACGACACTTCAGGCGAAAGTCCAGCTTCGCCGCGTTCACAAAGCGCGGGTCGCCTTCGAGCCAGTTGTCCTGGAAGCTGATGAGCGGGCGCGCCTTGGCCTCAATTTCATCCCACCGGCCCCCAAAGCAGACGTTGCGGGCGATCACGTTGCCGCGGGGCGCATTGGGGTCTTCGGCGAGGATATTCACGAGCTTCGGGTAGCGTTCGCTGTAAGGCGGCTGGTTGTAGCGGGTGCCTGAGAGCGTGCCTTTTTCGCGAGCTTCCTTCACCCATTCATCGGCGCCGTCTCTGGCCCAGCCCAATGCGCGGGCGTCCACGTGGATGGCTGGTTTGCAGTCCACGAAGATGTTGTTTTCGATGAGACAATCGCGGCCGCCGCCGATGAAGGCCGCCCGCGTGACCCGGTAGAAGAGGTTGCCGACGATTTCGGTGCCGCACCACATATCGTCCAAGTACACGCCCACGCAGCCGCGTCCCTCGAAGCCCTGGATGTCGTGGAGGTAATTGTAACGGATGATTGTGCCGCGCATCGTCCAATCGCGCCCGGAGTAGATGGCGCCGGCGTCGTTTGACTCGAAGCAGACGCTGTGGATTTCGTTGAATTCGATCAGGTGGTCGTTGCCGCCAAAGCCAATTGCCTGGTGCGGGGCATTGTCAATCAAGTTGTGCGTGGCGCGGTTGCCGACGCCGTTGAGGCTAATGCCGGCCGAATACATCGGCCGCCAGCGCCCGTAATGGTGAATGTGGTTGTTGTCGGCGAAATGGCCCGCGGGGGCGAGGGTCTGCCGATTGCCGCCGCTGAGCGATACGCCGCCCGCGCCGCACTGGCAGATGTCGCAGCCCACCACGCCATGGCCCAGGCCGCCGGCGACGCTGATGGCCGAGCCGCCGACGTTGCGGATGGTGCAGCCCGCAATCCGGTTGGCGGCGCCCTCGGAAATGATGACGGCGGTGTCGCGCGCCGCCTCGATGACCAGCCCCCGGAACGTCACGTGAGAACAGTTGCGCAGAATGACCAGGTTTGGCAGAACCGACACCGCGACTTTCCCGCTTTCAATCGGCGCCGGCGGCCAGAAATAAAGGATGCCCGTCTCCCGGTCCAAGCGCCACTCGCCCGGCTGGTCTATCTCGGACAAAAGGTTGTAGGCGTAGTACCATTGGCCCTTGCGGTAGCCGTAGCCGTGGTAGGGCGGCTCCAGTTCGATCGTCCGCGTCCCAACGTCTATCCGCTTGACTTTCTGTCGCTGGTCGGACCAATCCCAGAACCAGTAACCGTGGAGCCAAAGGTCTTTCTCCTCCGTCCAGCGGCCTGGGCGGTCGCCGGCGTAAGTGAACAGCCCTTCGACGCACCCCTTGGTGCCGCGCACGTCAACCGGCGTCTTGCCCAGCACGTCAACGATGCGGACAAAGCCCTCGTTTGGCCAGCGGGCCAGCGGCATTGGCCGGTCCTGGAAGAACAGTTCCAGTCCGCCGCCGCTGGCGGAGCCGAAGTTGGTGACGCCGTAGGCGCGCAGGTCCACTTGCAGGACTTTACCCCGGGCCGATTCGTCGAGGCGGTTCAGGATGGCGGGATCAGTCACGGCCTTGAAGCCGGGCAGGGGAGTGGAGGCCGGCAAAGAGGCCGGCGCACCTGGCACGGGGCCGGCCAGCACCTTGCCCCCACTCAACCGGACTTCCTCACCCGCCGCTGCCCGATAAACGATGGGCGCGGCAGCGGCGCCCGAATCCTCGCCGCTCAACTCGAAGGGGCGTCCAAGGCAATAGCAACCGGCGCGCAGGACGACGGTGATCCCCTTCTTGGGCAGCCCTTGCTGGTGCTTGAGCTTGCGGACTTCGTCGCGGGCGCGTTCCAGGGTGGCGAACGGCCCGTCGGTTCGCTTCGCGTTCGGCGCCTTGAGCCGGCCTGACCAGGCGTCGTTGCCATTGGTGGCGACGTAGAGGTCAGCCGCGCCGGCGTGGGCGGCGAGCAGCGCGCCCAGAAGCCATCCGGTCAGGGCCAAGTTTCGATTCGGTGTTGCGTGGGTGGCTTTCATCTTTCAGACCGCGCCGGGCAGTATGGGCTGGCCCTCCACGCCCGACCAGTCCATTCTATGGACGGCACGATTTGTGCGCGCCTTTGTCTGTAAGGTAAGAGGCGAGTTCGATAAGCTTCAACCACAACTTGCTCGAGCTTATGGCCATGACGAAACTCAAAATCGCCCTGGGAGCCATCGTCGTCGCCGGTGTTGCGACCGCCGTGCTGCTGGAGCATCAGGCCCTGACCAGACTGCGCCAGCAGAACCTGGCGTTGCAGCAACAAGTTGAGCAACTGACGCGACAGGCGGCCGAGCGCCAGCTTAGGGCACGTCTGAATGCTCCAGCCGGCAAGCCGGCGCCGCTGCGCGACCGGCAGCTTGGGGAATTGAACAGACTCCGCGGGGAGCTGAGCGCGCTTCCCCGGCAGACAAGCCAAATCGCCAGTTTGCAGGCCGAAAACACCCAGTTGCGCGCCGCGACCGGCGAACCCGAGGACCAGGCCGAAGCCGAATTCAAGGAACAAACCATAGAGCGGATGAATCATCAGAAGCAGTGGCTGCTGTCGTTCCATATGTATGCGAACGACCACAACGACCAGTTTCCCGCGACTTTCGAGCAAGCTGCCGGCGCGCAGCACACGGAATCCTTGCTCGACTTCGCCACGAACAATTTCGAAATCGCTTATCAGGGTGCGGTGAAGGGCCTCACCAACCCCGGGGAGACGATCGTGTTCAGAGAGAAACAGGCCCGCCGCTCGCCCAAGGGTGACTGGATCAAAGTCTATGGCTTTGCTGATGGCCACGTGGAGACCCATGCCGAACCGGATGGCAACTTCGAGGCCTGGGAAAAGCAGCATATCGCCGCTCCTCACTAACTTCCGCCTCTTACTCACTCTATGACAAAGCTCGAAATCGCCGTCGGGGCCATCGCAGTGGCTGGTCTGGTGACGGCCATGCTCGAACGTCAGGCGCAGAAAGGCTTGCGGGAGCAAAACCGCGTGTTGCAGGAGAAGATTGGGCAACTGGCTCAGACGGGCGCGGCAAGCCAGCCGACCGTGACGCCGACGAATCGTAGCTCATCGCGGCAGGGCCAGTCGGTGGAGCTGCTCCGGCTCCGCGGCGAGCTGGGCCTGCGGCGCCAGGAGAAAGCCGAACTGGGCCAATTGCAGGCGGACAACCAGCGGTTGCGCGCCAAGTTGCGCCAGCAATTGGCCGAGGGCAAGCCGCTGACCCTCGAACAAGTCGCCCCCTACCTGGCGGCCAAGCAGCGCAACGCCGAGAGTCTGCTCGCCGCCGCCCGCGTCACCGGCGACCAGTCGTTGCTGCAGGAAGCCCTGGCGAAGTATCCCAACGACCCGCGCGTGAACTTCGCTGCGTATATCGCCGCGAAGCTCAAGCCGGACTCAAACCCCGAAGCATGCCGCCAACGACTGGATGCGTTGAAGCAGTCGGCCCCGGACAACGCGCTGGCCAACTACCTCTCGGCGCAGGCTTACTTCAAGGCCGGCCAGTCTGACCTGGCGGTGCAGGAGCTGCTGGCCGCGGCCGACAAGCCGAAACTCCAGGACTACTCCGCCGATTCGGTGCAGGGCGCGGAGGAAGCCTACCGGGCCGCCGGCTTGACGAGCCTGGAGGCCGTCAGGCTGGCGCTGGAGACGCTGCCGTTGCCGCAATTGGCGGAACTCAGAGGCCTGGGCGAGAACCTGGGCAAACTGGCGACTCAGTATCGGCAGGCGGGTGACGAGGCGTCCGCGCAAGCGGCCTTGCAGATGGGCGTGGCTTTGGGCCGCCGAATCGGCGAAGCGTCCGAACCCAGCACCGTGATCCAGAACCTGGTCGGCATCGCCATCGAGCGCAAAATCCTTGACACCATGGACCCCGCCAGCCCTTACGAGGGCACCGGACGAACGGTGAAAGACCGGCTCGATGAACTCACTCGCCAGCGGCAGAGCATCAAGGAGCTTGCCGCCAACGACGCGCAGTCAGTGTTGCAGACACTGTCGGAGCAGGACCAGTTTGCCTACTATGAGCGCGTGAAGGCTTCCGGCGAGCTGGCCGCGTGGCGCTGGGTGGCGGAGCGGCAGGGAAAGCGCTGATCGCCCCTCCGTTGACGCTCGTCATTCTCAGTGCTGTCGTTTCCGGCCCTTGCGCCGCGACAGGATTCGCCGCGAGGCCGATTTGGCCGCTCTGTTCAATATAGTGGAATTTCCAGAGAGTTTTATATGATGGAATTCTCATCTTTTTCCTTGCACGACCAGGCTGGGGGTGGTGTAATGGGTTCGCGTAGATAACCAAACCGACCGACTCGACTTGGCGCGGAACGCCGGTGGCTCGGCGTTGTAAGGGGCGAAAACGCCCCCAGCCTTCGCGAAGGAGCTGGCGCCAAGGCGCAGCGACGGAAAAACTGAGAAATAATCGTATGCGTCGTGTCTTGTGTAAACGTCTGAGACGTACACTCCCCCTGCTGGTGGCAGCGTGCTTGCCGATGTTGCCGGCCACAGGCCAGGCAGTCGTAACCAACTGGGTGGCGTTCAACGACCATGTTCCCGGGGCCGGCACAGCGGCCAACGTAAGCGGGTACGACCTCTGGGTGGGCCCTGGCGGCTACTTGACTAATTTCACGACGGCCGACGAGTTTGCTGCCGGCCAGGAACTGCTGGTGAAATTGGAGGTGACAGCCGAGGGCTCCGTGGCTCTGGCCGGCACGATGTTGGAGCCCTACGCCGGCACCCCGGCCTATGACATGTTCGTCGGCATTATTGACATGGCCACCCCGTGCTATCTGTTCACGTTGGGCCAAGCCGGTCAGACCACCATGAAGTTCACCGGGCTGGACCCGGCAATGAAATATCAATTCCGAACCACGTCCGTGCGCGGAAGAGAAACCGATACCCCAGACCGCTGGACGATGTCTGGCATTGTCGGGGCGGCTTCGTTCACGGAGGCATTCACGTCGCTTGACGGCACCGATGCTATTAGCAAGAAGACCTTCGCCGACGCCACGCTCGCCGACAATGAGATCGCCTGGAACAGCGGACGGAACGCGGAGGCTGGCGACATCCTCGGCTGGGACAACATCGTTCCAGGCGCCGACGGCACCTTCTCCGTCATCTCCAAGCAGTACACCGGGCCAACTCCGGGTGGCACGGCCTCTACCGGCGCCTACGCCTACGGCCCCGAGTGCTTCATGCTGGTCGAGGCCGGACCGCGCAGCGCGGTGACGATTGCCGCGCAACCCGCTCCCGTGACCACAGTGGATGAACTGATGCCGTTCACTCTGAGCCTGAGAGCTGCAGGCTCTTCACCGACAATGCAGTGGTACAAGCAAGGTGTCGGCGCCATCGCCGGGGCCACTCACCCTGCCTACACGGTGGCTTCGGCAGGCCCCGCGGATCGAGGCGACTACTACGCGGTGGTGCGCAACTCATTTTCCAGCGTCACGAGCCAGGTGGCTCACGTGACCGTGAACCTCGACACCACGCCGCCTGTGCTGATGTACGCGACGGGGAACTGGAAGTTCAACGGGGTTCGCGTCTGGTTCTCCGAGGGGCTTGATCCGACCACGGCGCAAAACCGCTTGAATTACCAACTCTCTGGCGGGGTGAACGTCAGCTCGGCAACCCTGGTGGCGCCGGCCGGCAGCCCCGGCGACAACATGGTGGATCTGGTGACTGGCGCGCAAACCCCCGGTCAGACCTACACGCTGACGGTCAGCGGGGTCAAAGACCAAAGCGCGGCGGGCAACACGGTTGCTGCCGGCAGCGCCGTCCAGTTCCAGGCTTGGACCCTGACCCAAGGCTGCCTGTTCTTTGAGCACTGGGACAACTTGACCGGCGCCGCTGACACGGACATTGACACCGCCTTAGCGGATGAGCGGGTGGTGAACGACACGCCCACCACCATGGGTTACCTCTTCGGGCGATTCGACACGCGCACCGTTTTCCCGGATGACAGCCACGAATACTATCTGGCGCGGATGACTGGCTGGATCACGCCGACTGAGACGGCTGATTATTACTTCTTCCTGCGCTCGGACGATGCCGGGCGGCTGTACCTGAGCGCCAATGCCACGCCGCCGGACCCGGCGGTTGACACCCCCATCTGCGTGGAAACCGATTGCTGCGACGCATTCGTGGAGCCTGGCACTTTCAACGATGACGGCACTACGTCGCCAACCAGCGAGGCCATCCACCTGGTGGCCGGCCAGCGCTACGCCGTCTTGGCTTTGCTCAAGGAGCATGGTGGCGGCGATTATCTGATGGTCGCCTGGCGCAAGAGCACCGACTCGACGCCGGCAGCCAACCTGCCGTATCTACCGGGCCAGTATCTGTCCTGCTACGCGGACCCGAACGCCGACCTGGTCATCACCAAACAGCCGACGGACCAAGTCGGTGTCATCGCGTCCGCGGGCATCGAGGTACTGTCAGAAACCTTCGATACCAGCGACGGTGGCTTCACGGTGGTGGACACCGACCCGCCGCCGCCGGGTCCCTGGCTTTATGACGGCCTCGCTGGCCAGTGGGTGGCCGACGGGAGCGTGGACGGCTGCGGCGGTCCGTACAACTCGCAGTTGAGCAGCCCGCCGTACAAGCTGACCCAGGATGGCGCCGTTTCGCTGAGCTTCGTCCACAAGTATTCGTTTGAGACGGATTTCTATGACGGTGGCCAGGTGCGGATCAGCGTCAACGGCGGCGATTTTACGGCGGTCCCGCCCGAGAACTTCACTGCCAATGGCTACGCCGATAAGCCGCTTATCGGCAATGGCATTCTCCTTGGCCAACGCGCCTTCGCCCTGGATTCGCCGGGATATGGCGCTGGTGAGTTCGTCACCAGCAAGGCTTTGCTGGGGAATTTCGCCAAGGACGACACGCTGGTGGTGCAATTCCTTGGCGCCTGGGACGAATGCTCCTCCGGCAAACACCCGAACTGGGTGATTGACAGCTATAAGCTGATCCTTTCGCCGATGATCATCCAGGACTTCAGCAAGAGCGACGGTGGATTCACCGTCCAGAACACCACGCCGGCGCCGCCGGGACCCTTTACCTACTCGGCCGCCAACGGCCAGTGGGCAGCCAATGGGGGAGAGGCCGCCTGCAGCGGGCCCTATAACTCCAAGTTGACCAGCCCCGCTTACGTGGTGCCGCAAACCGATGAAGTCACGCTGAGTTTCACCCACCGCTATTCCTTCGAGGGCGACTACTGGGACGGCGGCCAAGTGCGAATCAGCGTCAACGGCGGCGACTTCACGCCGGTTCCGGCGGATAACTTCACGGCCAACGGCTACGCCCCTGGCGTCATCCAGGGCACCGGTGTCCTTAACGGCCAGCGGGCGTTCAACGGCGATTCGCCCGGTTACGCAACGGGGGCCTTCATCACCAGTTCGGCAGTGCTCGGCAGCTTCAACAAGAACGACACCATCGTGGTGCAATTCGTTGGGGCCTGGGATGAATGTTCCAGCGGCAGCCAGCCGGGTTGGGCTATCAAGAGCCTGCAACTGGCCTTCGGTAGGGCGGCCAAAGCCGCCAACTTCGAGGCCGAAGTCACGGCCTCGCGCCAGGGCACGCCGGTGGCGATTGCCTACCAATGGGAGCGGAATGACGGGGCGGGCTGGGTGCCGATTTTTGGGGCGACCAACCCCTCGTACCGCATCTTCCCCGTCGCATCTGACTTCGACGCGACGTTCCGGCTGGTGGCCAGCGTTCCCGGCAAAAGCGTCATCAGCGACGTCGTCAAGATCGTCACTGCGGTGGTCGAGAAGCCCACCATCTCCATCTCGAAGGTGGGCGGGAAGATCACCATCGTGTTCACTGGCAAGCTGAAATCGGCGCCGCAGGTCACCGGACCGTATGAGGAAGTGGCCGGGGCGACAAGCCCATACGAGGTCACCACGCCTGCCGGGCAGTCTTACTTCCGCGCCGTGAAGTGATCGGAAGAGACCAGCCTCCGGTGGGCCTTCCGCCGGATCGCAATTGACGCATAGACCGGGAAGGTCGCCTTCCCGGTCTTTGCTTTTGGCAGCGTCGCCTGGCCAACCCGAAGGCCCGTCACCCGAACCAGCCCGCTTGGTGGCGAGGCAGCGGCAGCGCCGTCATCGCCCCGCTGGCAAGGTCATAAGTTGACTCACCGTCGCGGCCGTCTGCTGGGTCGGGCAAGCTGCTCTGGAGGCCCATCGGACCGCCGGAAGCCCGCCCGAAGCTTGGCCCTCGCCAGGCGCTGGACAAATGCGGCGGGGTGTGGCAAATTGGGTGCGCTGGGATGCGCCCGTAGCTCAGTTGGAGAGAGCATCTGCCTTCTAAGCAGAGGGTCGCGCGTTCGAGTCGCGCCGGGCGTACCAGTGAAAGGCCTCACGGTGGACGCAGAACGCATCTCTCTGCTCCACGTCGCGCGCGTCGAAGAATTGGCGCGCCTCGGCACGGCGTGAAGAAGCGCGGGGCGGAATGAATTGTGGGCTTCGTGGCGGGTCAGGCTTGATGCCGCACGCACCGCCACAAACGATGAGAATGGGACGAGCGGCGGCTGCCGCGAAGCGTTTGGAGTGCGGGAGCTTGCTCCCGCTTTGAGGCCGCGGTGGGTCCAAAAGCGCCGCCAAGCCGCCGCACTCAAAACGCTTCGCGCTGTCAGGGCCGGTGAGCATTTTCGGGTAAGTGCGCGCTTCACAAGGCTGGGGCCTGCGTCTAACCTGGCGGGCATGTTGACCGTGGAACATCTGGCGGAGTTGCTCCACAACTACGGCGAGGCGGCCGGCGCGCAGGTGAAGGAATTTGAGGTGGGCGGGCGGTTTCTGGCCTTCAACTCGCGCCCGGCCATCATGGGCGTGGTCAACTTGTCCGCCGACTCTTGGTATCGCGAGAGCGTTTGCCTGACGGCGGAGCGGGCCATCCAACGCGGGCGCGTCCTCCGCGAGCAAGGGGCGGACATCGTGGACCTGGGGGCCGAGTCGTCGCTGGCGCACGCGGCGCGAGTGGAGGAGGCGGGCCAGACCGCGCGCTTGTTGCCGATCATCCGCGAGCTGCGCGCGGCCAACGTGCCGGTGTCGGTGGAGACCTACCAATTGGCCGTGGCCCGCGCGTGTCTGGAGGCGGGCGCCAACGTGCTCAACCTCACGGGCACCGAGGGCAGCGCGGAGATGTACCGGATGGCCGCGGCGCGCGGGGCGGCGGTGATCATCTGTTACGTCCAGGGCCCGAACGTGCGCGAAGTGGGCGATTTCACCCTGGGCGCAGACCCCATCGGCCCCAGCCGCGACTACTTCGCGCGCCAAATTGAGCTGGCGGCCAAGAACGGGGTGGAGAAAATTCTCCTTGACCCCGGCCTGGGTTTCTACTACCCGAACTTGCAGGACAGCGCCGTGCGCGTGCGCTACCAAATGCGCGTCTTTCTGAACACCTTTCGGCTGCGCGCCCTGGGCTTTCCGGTTTGCCACGCCCTCCCCCATGCCTTCGAGCACTTCGGCGAAGAAGTCCGTTGCGCCGAGCCGTTCTTCGCGGTGCTGGCCCGGTTGGGAAAGACCGACCTGTTTCGCACCCACGAAGTGCCCCGCATCAAGGCGGTGCTCGATACCCTGGCGATCTACGGGCCGTGACCAGAAGACGGACCGGAATTCACCACGGACCACACGGAACACACGGAAGAACTGAGGAAGACGCCCCGCTCCTCTTTCCGTGTACTCAGTGTGTTCCGTGGTTTGCGACCGGAGCGTTGTCGTCGGCCTTCGTCCGCGTCCAAGGCTGTTTTCATTGTTTGTCGTGGTGCATGCGGAATGGCCCCTGACCTCCGATTACCTGCCCAATGAGCCGGGTGAGTTGAGTCGCTACGGCAAGAGCACGCCGCGAAGGAAGAGGCGGTCTGATTCGGGCTTGACTTCCGCTGAGTCCTGGCCGGTGCTGGTCAAGGTTTGCCACGGCTCCCACTGGCCGAAGGCGCGGCTCTGCTCAACGCGGACCTGGCGGCCAGGCGGGCTGATGATCGAGAGCAACGCCCCTGCAGTGACTTGGGCTTGGAGCCGCAGCGACAGGACCACGGTGTTGGCAGGGATGAAGCGGAGCACTTGGATGGTGGTGGCCGAATAGATCAGGCCATAGCGGTCCGCCACCAAACCAATTTGGGGCGCGCGGTCCGACGCCACCGGAATGGGGTCGCAACCGGGGCAGAGCGCGTAGAAGCTGCCGCCACCATGGACCAACACCCAGTCTGGGGTCAGCGCTACCATCCCGCCTGGCATCATGCTGACGGGCATGAACGACAGCTCCGGCGTACGGCCCAGCGTGACGACCTCAACAGGAGGAAAAACGAACCCCCAGCTCACGCGGTAAACGAGCAGTTCCTCCTCCCATCCCGTCGCCAAGGCCGTCAGTTCAGAGCCCCCGATATGGCACAAGCCCCAATCGTAGCTCATATGGGCTATAGTCGCATCGGTCACGATCTCCGGTGTCGCGCCCAGGCCGCGAAGGACACGGGTGTTGATTTCGTAACAGGATGCCAGACAAATATCCGGGCGGGTATGGGGCCCACTGGCAGCACTCCCACGGCGTCGTCTCCCTGTGCAGCAGATAGACTTGGCCCCCAGGTGACACGACCAAGTTACAGACCGTGCCACTCCACGGAAAAGCCAGGGTCCCCAGGGTGGACACCAAACCGTCCGGGCCTACCAGGCGTAGTTGGTCGCCGTCCAGCACGTAGCAGTTGCCCAGCCTGTCCACGCTGAGCAGGCGCAGGTCGTGAAAGGCCGCCTCCCGCGCTGGCCCGTCCCGCTGCGCGTCCTCGCCCGTCCCCGCCAAAGTCGTCACGCTGCCGGCCCAATCCACCAGGCGGATGCGGCGGTTGCCGGCGTCCGCGACGTAGAGCCACCCCTGTGGGCCAAGGTCGAGGGCAGTAATCGAGCCGAACTGTGCGACGGGGCCTGGCCCGTCGGCAAAACCGGCCGAACTCTGGCCGGCGAGAATCACCGCGCTTAGCGGGGATGAGAGGACCTGGCTGATCTGACTGGCCAGTGCCGGCGCCATCAGGGCCGCGGCCATCCCGGCTGCCAGGAGCGACTTTTTGTTGAGTCTATCGAGGATAATCATACTTCAATGTGCCGACAAAATGGCTATCGCTCCGAAGCGCGGGATGGGCCGGCGCGCCGAACCGCCAGCGAGAAGACCGGCACCTGCACCCATCGTTTTGGTTTGGGCGGCGGATTGGCCACAAGTTGGTGGATTTTCTCGGTCGTGGCCTCGTCGTAGAACTGCTCCCCGCACTTGACGCAGACCCGCGCGGGGATGTCCTCGATCGCCACCCACCCCCGCTCGCCCCAGAACACCGCCTTGACGATCTCCGGGCGGGTGTCGGCCCCGCAGAACTCGCAGGCGAAGTCGTCTTGACAACCTACTGAGCAGTCGCCGGCATGGACGACACTTTGGTGGTAGGGCGCGCAGTCCCCTGCGCGCCGCAAACCGTTCTCAACATG
>Ga0315268_10005595_pt1 | contig 13464 bp, 12 predicted proteins | sample C1_top_MG_FD_204535 | JGI IMG/M metagenome (GOLD analysis project Ga0315268, IMG submission 204535) | Sediment microbial communities from Yellowstone Lake, YNP, Wyoming, USA - C1_top | ecosystem: Environmental > Aquatic > Freshwater > Lake > Sediment | place: USA: Wyoming | collected 2017-08-01 | reverse complement strand
GAGACCGTTCACTTAACGAAAGAATAAGTTTTCTGGAGGACTAATACATTTTACTGAGACCCAACTTGATATTCAGCTAGTTTGTAGTAGTCCCAAGCCAGACATAGTAGAATTGTTCAAGAAACTAAATATCTTTCACAGAAACAAGAAGCCTGTAGCAATTAAGATAATCTCAGTCTTAGACTACATCTTTAGCACCAGCTACAGGAAGATTAAACAAAAGCTTAGATTTCTGTATGGGATAGATGTAGCAGTATCAGCAATATACAAGTGGGTTAAGGCATTCCAGTCGAAGATCAAGGTTTCTGTGGATAGAAAAGAAAGAACAGTAATACTCATAGATGAAACCTGCATAATGAATCAGGGCAGAAAACTGTATCTATGGGCTGCTGTGGACATGAATACGCAGGAGATAGTTGCATACCATTCTTCTATCTACAGGAACTCAATAGAAGCAGGATTGTTTCTTAGGAAAGTATTGAACAAGTGCAGCAACAAGCCTATAGTTGTTTCTGACAAAGGCCCATGGTACATACCAGCATTTGAGAGAATGAAAATAGACTACTGGCACAATACATTTTCTGTAAGAAATCCTGTAGAGCAACTGTTCAAACTAGTGAAAGACAGGACTAGAGTATTCTACAACAGTGTTGGGAGCAATGACATGGTAAGAGCTGTCATGCATATAGGACTGCTGATGAAGATGTTTTGCTTCTATTATAAGGTGATTAGAGTGTAAAGTGAACGGTCTCAATTAATGGATAAAAAGCTTTAAAAGAGTTAAGTTACAAAAGATAATTTACATTTAACACAGGGGAAGTCACAAATGGCTAAAAAAGATGTGACAGAGAGAATTGTAGAAGCGATGAAAAACCCACTTTACATTAGAAATGTTGCTACATCTTCTCACGTTCACCATGGGAAGACTGCCCTTACAGACAATTTAATGGCCGGTGCTGGGATGATCGCAGAGGAGATGGCAGGCAAAGTAATGTTTACCTGGTTTGATGAGCAGGAGAGAAGAAGGCAGTTGACAATTTATGGAGCAAACGTTTCGATGGTCCACGAGTTTGATGGAAATGACTATCTTATTAATTTGGTAGACACACCGGGCCACGTGGATTTTGGCGGTGATGTTACTAGAGCTATGCGTGCAGTAGATGGTACGATAGTTTTGGTTTGCGGTGTAGAATCAATAATGCCGCAGACTGAAACTGTTTTCAGGCAAGCACTCAGGGAGAGAGTCAAACCTGTCCTGTTTATCAACAAAATAGATCGTTTGATCAAAGAATTGAAGTTGACGCCAGATCAGATGATGAAAAGATTTGAGGAGATAATTCAAGAAGTTAATCTGCTGATAAAAAAATATGCTGAGGAGGAGTACAAAAACAAATGGATGGTTAATGTTATGGACGGATCTGTTGCTATGGGTTCGGCTATAAAGTGTTGGGCTATTTCCATTCCGTACATGAAAAAAACTGGAATAACTTTTAAGGAAATAATTGATTTGACTCTTGCTGGAAAGGAGGACGAGTTGACAAAAAAAGCCCCTTTGCACCAAGTTGTTCTTGACATGATAATAAAACATTTACCAAATCCTTTGGAAGCTCAAAAATATAGATTGGATAAAGTTTGGAAAGGTGATGTAAAAAGTGAAATTGGAAAAAGCATGTTGGCTGTTGACCCCAAAGGTAGATTGGCGATGATTGTCACAAAAGTTGTACCAGATCCGCATGTTGGTTTTGTTGCTACTGGCCGTTTATTTTCTGGAAAAATTTTCAAAGGAAAGGATGTTTATTTGATTGGCCAACACAAGCAAGAAAAAATTCAACAAGTTGCAGTTTACAAAGGAATAATGAGAATACCTGTAGAAGAAGTTGTTGCTGGAAATATTGCTGCAGTTGTTGGAATACCAGATGCATTTAGTGGAGAAACAGTTTGTGAGCCTGATGCTATCATTGAACCATTCGAAGAAATTAAGCACTTGTTCGAGCCTGTCGTGACTAAATCAATTGAGCCGAAGAATGCGATGGAACTGCCGAAGTTGGTGGATGTACTGAAAAGAATTGGAAGGGAGGATGCTGTTCTTCAAATAAAAATTAATCAAGAAACAGGAGAATATCTTGTTTCTGGCCTTGGTGAGTTGCATCTTGAGGCAAAAGTTGAAAACAAATTGAAAGAACTAGGAATTGATGTGGAGATGAGCAAGCCAATAGTTGTTTACAGGGAAACTATTTTTGAAAAATCTCCTGAGATCGAAGGGAAGAGCCCAAATAAACATAATAAAATTGATATTATTGTTGAGCCTCTGGAAGATGGGGTTTACAAGGCGATGAAAGAAGGAGAGTTGCCAAGCACTATCGAACCAAAGGGAAGAGCAATAGAACTGTTCAAGAAAATAGCAAGTTTCGGAATGGATTATGATGAGGCAAAAAATATTTCTCTGATTCACAACAAGAATGTTTTCCTTGACATGACAAAAGGTGTGCAGTTCATGAATGAGGTAATGGAGATGGTTAAGGATTCTTTTAGAAACATCATGGATGAAGGACCTTTGTCTAGAGAGCCTTGCACTAAAGTTAAAGTGAAGCTGATTGATGCTGATTTGCACGAGGATCCTGTTCATAGAGGGCCAGGGCAGATAATGCCGGCTACAAGATTTGCAATAAAGGAAGGTATGTTGCATGCGAATGCAACTCTACTTGAACCTAAGCAGATTATAAGAGTTGATGTGCCGAGTGAGTTGATTGGAGAAATTATCCGTGAAGTGGAGAATAGAAGAGGACAGATACTAGATATGAAAGAAGAGAGAGGAGCCTCGATAATCACTGCAAAGATGCCTGTAAGCGATATGTTTGGACTTGATTCTTCTATGAAATCAGCAACCTCTGGTCGCGGTTTCTACAGTTTGATAGAAACTGTTTTCGAGAAACTGCCCACGGAAATGAGAGATGACGTGATCAAGGGTATAAGAAAGAGGAAAGGATTGTTAGAGGAAATACCAAAACCAGAAACTTAAATATATTTAAATCTTACGCTATAATTAGTATAGTAAATATTGGAGGGATTTGAATGGCTACAAAACCGCACTTGAATATAATGACTGCAGGTCATGTAGACTCTGGAAAATCGACATTGATAGGGAGATTGCTATATGACACTGGTGCAATAAAAGAAGAGGAAATGAGAAAATTCAAGGAAGCGGCAAAAGAATTGAAGAGAGAAACTTTTGAATTTGCGTTTGTAATGGATGTTCATAAGGAAGAGAGGGAGAGAGGAGTAACTATTGATTTGATGCACAGACCTTTTGAAACCAACAAATGGTATTTCACTATTATTGACTGCCCTGGGCACAGAGATTTTGTTAAGAACATGATTACAGGAGCATCACAGGCCGATGCAGCAATATTTGTTGTTTCTGCAAAAGAAGGTGAGGGTGTTCAGGAGCAGACAAAAGAACATGCGTGGCTGATGAAAGTTCTTGGTATACCACAGATGATAGTTGTTTTGAACAAGATGGACACAAACAATTATAATGAGAAAAAGTTCAATCAGGTAAAAGACGATACGATAAAATTGCTGAAGGCTATCGGTTACAAGGTTGAGAATATTCCTTTCATACCGATTTCTGCTTTTGCTGGAGATAATGTGGCTAAAAAATCTACAAACATGCCTTGGTACAAAGGACCGACTTTGATTGAAGCATTGGATGTAAACATAACAATGCCTGAGAAACCTACAGCAAAGCCTTTGAGATGGCCTGTTCAAGATGTTTACACAATAACAGGAGTTGGAACTGTTCCAGTTGGTAGAGTTGAAACTGGAGTGATGAAGGTGAATGATGTTTTAATTTTTGAGCCGGCTGGTGTTAAAGGAGAAATTAAATCAATAGAAATGCACCATCAGCAAATTCCTGAGGCCAAACCAGGTGACAATGTGGGAGTAAACGTAAGAGGAATTAGCAAAGAGCAAGTAAGAAGAGGAGACGTGGCTGGTCTTGCTTCAAACCCGCCAACAGTTGTAAAAGAGTTTACAGCTCAGATAGTTGTTTTGCAGCATCCAACTGTTATAACAAAAGGATACACTCCGGTGTTCCACTGCCACACAGCTTCTGTAGCATGCCAACTAACAGAGATTGTTGCGAAGATTGATCCAAGAACAGGAGCTGAAGTTCAGAAGAACCCAGATTTTATAAAAACAGGTGACGCAGCTAAAATCAGAGTTGTTCCGACTAAACCGTTTGTAATTGAAAAGCAGGCAGACTTTCCAGAACTTGCAAGATTTGCCATAAGGGACATGGGATTGACAGTAGCAGCTGGAGTTTGCTTGGATGTAGTTAAAGCAAAGTGATTTCTTTATTTTTTCATTAGTTTTTCAAAACTTTCTGCGTAAGCTATAGCGTCATCTAATGCATTATGTGTATGTTTTATTTTTGTTGGAAACATTTCAAACAATTTATCTCTTGTTGCCTCTTCTATGTTTAATCCCATCTTACCAGCGAAATAAGATTTCATTTCTAAAACTCTTGCTTCAAAAGGATTTCTTCCAAGAAACTTTTTAAAATAATAATTTACATACATCCAATCAAACGTGGCAGGGAATGCAACAAAAACTGGTTTATTTTCACCACTAACTCCTTTTATCCAATTTTCAAATTTAAGCATCGCTTGTTTAGGAGCTACACCATATTTTCTAAGTTTTGTCATAGAAAGTTTATTAATTAGCATAGATTCTTTTTCATAATTTTTATTTATAGGTTTCAATTCAACATAAAATGTTTTAGATCTATCAAATGCTACACAAGCACCAATAGATAACATATTGTGCTTAACTGGAATTCGCCCAGAAGCTTCTATATCAACAGCTACGTAAGTGTTACCCATAGAAAAATAATAATTATTAGTTGGTTTATAGTTATTGTGTTGTTTAAATTTATTTTAAAATAAGATGGAGTAAAGCCATTTGCGTCCACATTCTATTTTCAGCCTGATCAAAAACTGCAGAATTTTTAGAATCTATCACTTCATCTGTGACTTCTTGACCCCTGTGCGCCGGAAGACAGTGCAAGAATACAAAATTCTTTTTTGCATGTTTGATCAAATCTCGATTAATTTGATATGGGGAAAAAATTTTCATTCTTATTTCTTTTTCACTCTCCATCCCCATTGAAACCCAAGCATCAGTATATACAACATCAGAATTTTTCACAGATTCCACAGGATTATTAACAACCTTTATTAAACTAGTGTCAACTTTTTCTAAAATTTCTTTTCTCGGTTCATACCCTTTAGGACAACCTATTGTAAGCGGTAGTCTGAGTAAATTACATCCCAGCATTAAACTGTGACATACATTATTGTTTCCATCCCCAACGTAAGCAATCTTTTCAACACTCTTGAATCCAACACTCTCGTCTATAGCCAGTAAATCTGCAAGTGATTGACAGGGATGTTCTAGATCGCTCAGCGAATTTACAATTGGTATTCTTGCCACTCTAGACATTCTAACTAAATCTTCATGGGAAAACACTCTTGCGACAATACAATCAGTATACCGTTCCAAAACCCTAGCGGTGTCTTCCACGGTTTCTCCCCTGCCCAACTGCAACTCATTCCAGCTCAAACTCAATGATTTCCCACCGAGTTTATTTATTGCAACCTCAAATGACACCCTAGTCCGAGTAGAAGGTTTTTGAAAAATCAAGGTTATGTTTTTTTCTTTCAGAGACTGCGGAATGCCTTTAATTTTCTTGAATCTCTTGGCCGTATCCAGTATATTTTTCAACTCGCTTTTACTTATGTCTGATATAGACAAAAAATCTTTAGTTTTCAATTTTTGCATAAATTCATATACCTAATAAGTTATTAAAATATTTGCATTTCTAATAAAAGTAAAAGAATTTAAATATAACTTAACCAAAAGAGTTAAAGTGGTATTGTGCAAATAGCAAGAATAAAGCTTTCAGGAAAGGACCCGAAGGAATTGGACACGATTTCCAATGAGATTAGAGATATTGCTAAAAAATTTGGTGTCGATTATCGTGGACCAATACCATTACCAACAAAAATATTGAAAGTTACAACTCTCAAAACCCCTTGCGGAGATGGGACTGGGCATGGAAATGCTACATTTGATAAATGGGAGATGAGAATCCACAAGAGAGTGATTGACGTTCAGGCAGATGACAGGGCTCTAAGGCAAATAATGAGAGTTAACATTGGCCAAGGCGTGCATATAGAAATCAAGCTTTTAGGATAAGATAAATAAGTTAAGAAAACTATTTCTGTTTATGGCAAAAACCTATATCAAATTTCTAGAACCTTTTGAAAAAGAATTGACCGAAAAAACAAAAAAGAAAGGGCTGACAATCACTGTATCAGGGTTTGCTTCTTCTGGAAAATCAACTGGAGCAAGGGCTATTGCAAAAGCGTTCAAGCTGAAATATGCTTTTGCCGGGAAAATTTTTAGGGAAATTGCGAAAGAGAGAAATACACCACTAGAAAAATTTTCCGAGATAAGGGAAGATGAAATAGATTACGAAGCAGATAAAAAAACTTTGGAGCTTGCGATGAAAGGTGGCGTGGTTCTGGATGCGAGACTTTCAGGATTTGTGGCTGGGAGTTGGGCCGATGTTAGAATATTTTACGAATGTCCATTGGGGGTTAGGGCAAGAAGGGCTGCTGCCAGAGAGAATTTATCATTTGAAGAAGCCGTGAAAGCAGTTGAAAGAAGAGATATTGAAGACAAAAAAAGATATAAAAAACTGTATGACATAGATTCCTGCGACAAATCAATTTATGACATAATAATTGATAACGAAAAGCTCACGCTTGAGGAAAACAAAACAATACCTGTGAAATTAGTTAAAAATTTTTTAGAAAAGAAAATGGAAGAGTAAAATGTACCCCTTAGGACATATAGGAATCACAATTTTTCTCTCAACATTGCTCTATCTCCCAGCTTCTTTTGCATTCATTGGTGTGTTGTTGCCGGATGTGATTGATAAATTTTTATTTGCTGGTGGTTTTGTGCCATGCGGTGTTTTCATTTCTCATACTGTCTTTTTTGGTCCAATCATCAGTTTGTTAGCATTTTTAGTAACAAAAAGAAAGGATATAGCATTTGCACTTCTGTTTGGTTCTTTCGCACACCTTCTAGAAGATGCAAATCATTTTGTTCCTTGGTTTTATCCAATAATCAATTACCCATTTAACTGTGGTCAACTGTCTTTTACTATCACACCATTTGTTATTTTAACTGAAGCCTCAGGTGTTGCTCTTTTGATTGTAACTGTTGCGTTCAATTCAAAATTAATATATTTTAGAAATAAGATTAATTCATGGCTAAAAGCATTAACCAATTGATTAAATCTTACAAAACTAAAAAAGATGAAATCAAGAAAAGGTTAGATGAATTTAAAGAAGTTCTAAACCAGTCGAATGAAAGAATATTTGCTGAACTAGCTTTCTGCATTTGCACTCCTCAGTCAAAAGCAACTGCTGCGTGGAATTCTGTAATCGCTTTAGTAAAGAATGATTATCTCTTTAGTGGAAGCGAAAAAGTGATAAGACCGTTTCTAAACACTGTCAGATTTTGTGACAACAAAGCGAAGTATATTGTTGAGGCAAGAAACTTTTTTACAAAAGACGACAAGCTGCAGATGAAAGAAAAAATAAAATCTTTTGATGATTCGTTCAAACTGAGGGATTGGCTAGTAGAAAATATAAAAGGTTTGGGAATGAAGGAGTCCAGCCACTTCATAAGAAATATTGGACTGGGCAGTGATATGGCAATTCTTGATGTCCATATCTTAAAAAATCTGAAAGAATATGGAGTGATTGAAGAAATACCCGAAGTGCTGACGAAAAAAGTTTATCTGGAAATTGAAAATAAGATGAGAGATTTCGCAAAACTGGTTAAAATACCGATGAGTGAATTAGATTTGTTGCTTTGGTCTGAAGAAACAGGGATAATTTTTAAATGATTTATTGTAAAAAATAAGATATTCTATTTAGTGATACTATTGAAAGAAAACTTGCTGCTGATAGATGCAGATTACACGTTGATTGAAAACAAACCAACGATTCGTTTATATTGTAAGGATAGCAAAGGTAAGACTGTTCTTGTTTTTGACTCGACTTTTGAACCGTATTTCTTTGTCATGCCAAAAGAAAGCAAGATAACTGAATTAAAAAAGAAGATTGAAGAGCTGGACACGAAAAAGCTTGAGACAAAAATTTTGAAAGTTGAAACTGCTGAAAAGATTTGGATGAATCAAAAGACGAAGCTACTTAAAGTAACTATCGACAATCCAAGAAGAATTCCTGATGTAAGAGATGCTGTAAAAAACTGGAAAGATGTGGAAGATACTTATGAATACGACATTCCTTTCACAAAAAGATTTATAGTAGACAAGCAAATTGAGCCGATGAACTGGATTGAGGTTTCAGGTGAAGAAATTAAGGAAAAAAATGATTTTCAGGTTGATTCTGTTGTTCGGACAAAGTCGGTAAAAGCTATTGATCTGAAAAAAACCATTGAATTTAGAATTTTGGCATTTGACACGGAGTGGGTTGAAGAAGAGAAGGAATCCAAATTAATAATGCTAAGTTTGGCAGCAAATGATGGTTATAAAAAAGTTTTGACATTTCATCACTGGGAAAAGAAACCAGTTTATGTGGAAATAGTAAAAGATGAGAAAGGAATCATCAAAAGGTTTTTAGAAATAATAAAAGAGAAAAATCCCGATTTCATCGTAGGCTACAACTCGGATGCTTTTGATTTTCCCATGCTCAAGGACAGGGCAACAAAGCTGAAAGTTTCTTTGAGAGTAGGAAGAGATAACGCACCAATATTTGTTGTAAGAAGGGGGAGAATAAGCTCAGCAAAATCAAAAGGGAGAATTCATATAGACTTGTTTGATTTCATCAGTCACATCCTAGCTTCCTCGATGAGAAGTGAGGTGCTTACTTTGGATGAAGTTGCGCAAGAACTGCTTGGCTTGGGAAAGAAGGAAATGAAATATAAAGATATGATTGAAATCTGGAGCAAAAAACAGCAACTGGAGAGATTAGCAGAATACAGCATGTGGGATTCTGAGCTGACTTTAAAACTTGCCGAACACATCCTGCCACAAATTTTTGCATTAAGCAAACTTGCTGGGCAGCTTCCATTTGATGCTGCTCGATATACATACAGCCAGTTGGTTGAAGGATTTTTCATGAAGAAAGCGTTTGTTGATGATGTTCTAATGCCGAACAGGCCAAAAACTGAAGAGATGGAGGAAAGAAGAGAGGAGCCAACATACAAAGGAGCGGTTGTTATCGAGCCTAAGAAAGGAATTCACTCAGATATTTTAGTTTTCGATTTTCGTTCTCTATACCCAACAATAATTGTAACACACAACATTGATCCTTGGACTTTCAACTTTAAGCCTTGCAAGAAAAAACATGAAGTTCCTGAAAGCAAATGGTATTTTTGTGCCGATTCAAAGGGATTCATACCGAAACATCTGCAAGAGCTGATAGAAAGAAGGAAGCAAGCAAAGGCTGAGATGAAAAAATTGAAAGTGGGTAGTGAAGAATTCAAACTTTTCGACAATGAGCAGTATGCCCTGAAAATTTTAGCAAACGCGACTTACGGATACATGGCCTACTTCGGAGCCAAATGGTACAGAAAGGAGTGTGGATCTGCTGCTGCATCATGGGGAAGAACATACATTACAGCTGTTATCGATGAAGCAAAAAAATTTGGGTTTGAAATAATTTATGGTGATACTGATTCACTGATGGTTAGATATTCTGAAAAGTTATCGCAAAACAAATTAAGAGAGATTGGAGAAAAGTTTACAAAAATTGTTAATGATAAGCTACCTGGAATAATTGAACTTGAGTTTAGAGACCTGTATGAAGGAGGAATTTTTGTAGCAAGGGAGAAGGGAGGAATTGGAGCGAAGAAGCGTTATGCATTAATCGACTATAAAGGAAATTTAGAGATCCGTGGTTTCGAAACTGTAAGAAGAGATTGGTGTGAGCTGAGCAAGAGAATACAAAGACAAGTTCTAACAATTATTTTGAGAGAGAGAAATCCTGTCAAAGCCATTCAGTCAGTTAGAGATACTGTCAAAAAAATAAAAGATGGTAAAGTTCCCCTTGAGGAACTAACAATACTTGAGCAAATCACTAGACCGCTTTCTGATTACGAGGCCATAGGACCACATGTGAAAGCTGCACAGAAAGCCAAAGCTCGAGGTAGGCCAGTGAGTGAAGGAACTGTTATTGCTTTTGTTATCACAAAAGGTTCTGGCAGCATTTCTGATCGAGCTGAGCCAGTTGAGGATGTAAAACCAAATCAGTATGACCCAGATTATTATATAGAGCATCAAATTTTGCCGGCAAGCATGAGGGTGTTGAAGGCTTTGGGATATACAGAGCAAGAGATCCTGACAGGAAGGGTCCAGAAGAAGCTCGAAGCCTGGATAAAGAAATAGACTTGTTTGATAAGAAACTTTATACGCGGGTTCAAATCACACCTCCCGCATTGAACTCAATTTACCTTAGAAATAAAAATTCTTTTAAGAACATCTCATTCAAAAAATATTAATAAATAAGTTTCTAATAAAAAGGTATGGGCGCACAGATAAACTCAGAAATCAAAAATGAGATGTTGCCTTTTATAGAATCAAATTTTAGAAAAATTTCACAAAGAGAGATAGCTAGAAGACTTAACATAGGAAAAACAACTATAAACAGATGGAGTAAAGAGTTGGGACTTTTTTACATTAAACATACTTCAAACGAAGAATTTTTTGATGAATTGAACAATGACTCTGCGTACGTACTTGGATATATATTCACAGACGGCAATGTATCATGGAACACAAAAAAATCATATTGGTCTCTTACTATAACATCATCTGAAAAAGATAAAAATCATTTAGAGAATATAAGAAAATTACTTTCAAGTACAAAACCTCTATTGTATTCCCCTAAAACCAAATCTTATAGGTTAATAGCAACTAATAAAAAACTTTGCCAAAAACTTATGAAACTTGGAGTTACACCAAATAAGTCTTTGACAATTAACTTTCCAAATATTCCCAAGGAACAATTACGACATTTTATTAGAGATGTTATAGATGGGGATGGCTCTGTGGATTATGTGAACAGAGAAAAAAGCCCCCATTTTGAAATAAGAATATATTCTGGCTCGGAAAATTTTTTGAAGCGACTATCAAAAGTTTTAAATAAAGAAATTTGTATATCTACAAAAATAAAAAAAGTACATAAAAATACATTTATGCTAAGATACACTTGTGCTAGAGGAAAAATATTAGCTAATTGGATTTATAATTGTACAGAACTATATTTAGATAGAAAGTTTAACCAATACTTAAACATGAAGAAAATGGAGGTGGTAGTCCCTGACAAATAGAGGAAAACATTTTTTCACTTCAGAATCAGTAGCTGAAGGGCATCCTTGACAAAGTTGCAGATCAGATTTCTGACGCTGTTTTAGACGCGATTATAGGGAAAGACCCGAAAGCCAGAGTCGACTGCGAGACTTTGATAATGCAAGGGACTGTCATCGTCACAGGACAGATCACGACTACCACATATGTAAACATTCCTCGTATCGTCAGGCAGACTTTGAAGGAAATTGGTTTTGATAATGCCAAAGATGGTTTGGACTGGGAGACCTGTGGAGTGCTGACTTCAATAGAAGAGCAGTCACCGGACATTGCCATGGGAGTCAACCAGTCAGAAGAGCACGAACAAGGTGCTGGTGATCAAGGATTGATGTTCGGCTATGCAACAAAAGAAACACCTGAGCTGATGCCTTTGCCGATAATGCTGGCGCACAAGATTGTTAAGAGGTTGGCTGAGTGCAGAAGAAAAAAAATTATTCCTTATCTGAGACCTGATGGAAAATCCCAAGTCACGATTGAATACGACAATGGGAAGGCGATAAGAGTGGAGGCAGTTGTAGTCGCGGCTCAGCACAGCGAGGAAGCAGATCATGAGCAGGTAAAAAAAGATGTGATCAAGCATGTGATAAAAAATGTGATTCCAGCTGATATGATAGATGAAAATACAAAATTCCATGTGAACGAGACTGGGAGGTTTGTTATTGGTGGCACTTTGGCAGACAGCGGATTGACAGGGAGAAAAATTATTGTTGACACATACGGCGGTGTCGGCAGCCATGGCGGAGGTTGCTTCTCTGGTAAAGATCCGTCAAAAGTTGACAGATCCGGATCGTACATGGCCAGATATGTAGCTAAAAATATTGTTGCAGCTGGTTTGGCAGAAAAATGCGAAATTCAGATAGCTTATGCAATTGGTGTTGCGCAGCCAGTTTCTGTTATGGTAAACACTTTCGAAACTGGAAAAATCCCAGACGAAAAAATTACTGAATTAGTAAAGAAGAATTTTGATATGAGACCAAGGGCTATAATCGAACAATTGAAATTGCTCAGGCCGATCTATAGAAAAGCTGCTGTCTACGGACATTTTGGAAGAGAAGACACAGATTTCATTTGGGAAAAAACTGACAAGGCAGAAATACTAAGGAAAGCTGCCGGAATTTGAAGAAAGGTTATTAAATAATTCTGAATAAAAAATAAATATGAAGGATTTTTGGATCCCTTTGCTGATCGTCATTATTGCCATTGTAATCACTCTTGTTGTAATATTTTTTGTATGGTTGAAAGGGGAATTTAGAAAATTAACGCCGTATCCTTACCATCGTGATAAAGTTTAAAAACATTTAACTCATGATTTAAAAATATAATTAATGGGGATTTTAAGAAGTATAGGAAAATTTGTCGGTGAATTTTTCTTCGTCTTGTGCCTATCTATACTCATTCTGATGCTAACAATAGTGGAGCTGACAGATTACAGCAATTTGAAACCAATGGTTGCTGCTGTCATTAACCAACAGATCACAAAACAAATGGATGCCCAAAAACTTTCCCTGCTTCATGCACAAATTTTAAGTCAGTGTTCTAATAGAGAAACTCTGGAAATGCCGATGGGTGAATGGGGGAATGCAACATTAAAATGCTCTGATGTTAAGAGTACCAAGCCAGAAGACTTGAGCTCGTTGATCGCAAGCTCCATGTTTGAAAAAATCTATTACAAAAAATATGATTGCGAATTCATACAGTGTTATAAACAGTCAGAATTTCAGGAGAAAGCCATGTTGTTCGCGAGCTCGACCGCCAATCAGTTCTTCAAAAAATATTTGATTTATTTGTGGGTTGGCACAGCATTATTTGGACTGATCCTTCTTGTTTCATCAAAAGGCTGGGAGATTCCAAAAAATTTTGGCAAAAGTTTGATAGCGGTTGGCATACCATTCATCTTGATCAAAGTTTTAAAAGATAAAATAAACCTACCGGCAGAAGCCTCTGCTGTTCAACCACAGATTGATCAGATATTAAACACATTGTCAAACAGATAT
>Ga0315268_10005594_pt1 | contig 13464 bp, 19 predicted proteins | sample C1_top_MG_FD_204535 | JGI IMG/M metagenome (GOLD analysis project Ga0315268, IMG submission 204535) | Sediment microbial communities from Yellowstone Lake, YNP, Wyoming, USA - C1_top | ecosystem: Environmental > Aquatic > Freshwater > Lake > Sediment | place: USA: Wyoming | collected 2017-08-01 | reverse complement strand
AATTTAACGAATTACGAAAACTGTTTAATTGGTTTTTTATAAATTTTACGAACTGCGAATTTTTCATGATTTCGTAATTTCGCTCATTTCGTAGTTCGTAAATTCTACCAGACTTCCGGAGCGAGCGAAACGATTTTCATATAACCCTTGTCCCTGATTTCCCTGGCAATCGGCCCAAAAATTCTTGTCCCTTTCGGCTCCATTCCCTCCACAATGACAGCCGCATTGTCGGAAAAGCTAATATGGGATCCATCTTTTCTGCGAAAAGGCTTTTTCTGCCTGATGATTACTGCTCTTACAACCGCTTTTTTTTTGATCATTCCTCTCGGTTCAGCTAATTTTACTGAAGCAATAATAATATCGCCAATTTGAGCGTATCTCCTTCTCGTTCCGCCAGGCACCTTGAAGCATTCGATGATTCTAGCACCGGTATTGTCAGCAACTTTCAGTTTTGTCTCGGCCTGAATCACGTAGCATGGAGCACACAGCATGGAACAAATTTATGTTACGTGTTCCATGTTATGTGTTATGTGAATTAATAAACTACTGCCCATCTTTTCCCTCTGCTCATAGGCCTCGTTTCAACGATGCGGACTTTGTCGCCAATCTTAAACCTGTTCTCCGGGTCATGGGCTTTGTATTTTTTGGTCACTAAGTACTTTTTCAAGTATTTCGGATGCGCCTTCAATGTATTCACCGCTACGACAACGGTTTTATCCATTTTGTCGCTCACAACTGCTCCTTTAATATATTTTTTCGCCTTATCGCTATTCATAAAATCAAATTTTTTTACGCAGATTGCTTGATTATTGTCAAAATTCTTGCAATATCTTTTCTGATTTTTCTGATCTCTCGATGATTCTTCATTTGTTTTGCGGAAATATCAAATCTCATCTTGGTTAATTTGTTCCTTGATTCCCTAAGATTTTTCTCAAGCTCCCCTTTATTTTTTTCGCGAATTTCCCGAATTTCCATATCTGTAGCGGTTAATTTTTTTCTTCTATTCTTGTCTTGACGCTCAATTTTGCCGATGCAAGCCTCAAGGCGCGTCTCGCCATTTCCGGAACTACCCCGTCCATTTCAAAAATAATTCTTCCCGGCTCCACAACCGCCACAAAATGATCGACTGAACCTTTGCCTTTTCCCATCGGAGTTTCATCGCCCTTTTTGGTCATTGGTTTCGAAGGAAATACTCTGATCCAGATTTTTCCTCCCCGCTGGATATAGCGAGTCATGGCTCGTCGAGCCGCCTCGATCTGGCGGGCTGAAATAAGCCCGGCCTCAAGAGAACGCAAGCCAAAACTTCCAAAACTCAATTCCGACCCCTTCTTGGCCCTTTGGCGCAATCTTCCTCCGCGCTGTTGCTTCCGATATTTGACTTTTTTGGGCATCAACATGACATTCTCTACGAATTACGAATCAATTACGAATATACGAATACTTCATCTATTAACCATTCTCTAGAAACTACGAGATATTTTTTGTACTAATTCGTATATTCGTACAAAATTCGTAGTTCGTAGAGACTACTCGAACTTCTCCTCCCTATATATCCAAACTTTTACCCCAATTACTCCATAAGTCGTTTCGGCAGTCCAGCGGGCATAATCAACATCTGCCCGGAGCGTATGAAGAGGAAGCGTGCCCTTTGAGAGCCATTCTCGGCGGGCAATTTCCGCTCCCCCCAAACGTCCTGCTATTTCAATCTTGATTCCTTTTATCTTTCGTCCTTCCATCGCATGGTCGATTATTCCCTTGAGAACCCTTCTAAAAGGAATTCGTTTTTCAAGCTGTTCGGCAACATTTTGAGCGATGACCTGGGCGTTCTCCTCGACATTCTTGATTTCCTCAACTTCAACTTTGAGCTCGACTTTCCTAGCCCTGAAAAATTTATCTCTGATCGCTTTTACGAGATCCTCGATTCCTGTTCCGCCCCGCCCGATTATAACACCGGGCCTGGCAGTCTTCACGATCACTCTGACTAATCCCGCCGAACGTTCAACATCCACCGCGCCGACCGCCGCGTTGCGAAGTTTTTTTTCAACCATTCGGCGAATCTCAACATCTTCCCGGAGCTGTTTAGCGTATTCTTTTTTGCTGAACCACCGAGACTTCCAGTTGGATGTGATTCCTATGCGAAGTCCTTGTGGATTTACTTTCTGTCCCATAAGTTTACATACTTTTTCTTCTAAATACTCTTCTGAAAAAACCTCTCGCGCCGGTTGTCTTTCTCTTTTCGTCCGAAAATTCTTTCTCCCCGCCCAACTCGCTTCGCGACTCGAAGCGGGCGGGTTCTTTTTCTTTCATTGCTTCTCTTTTTTCTTCCTCGCCCACCGAAGCCCTGGCGTAGGCGGGTTCCTTCTCTTCCTCTTCGCCTTTTTCCGCCTTTTTCTTGATTTTCTCGGGTCTCACGTCTTTTATTGTCTGCGCTTTCTCCACTTTTTTTCTGTCCTTTCCTTCTACTTTTTCCGCCAAAACCACTTCAACATTGCTTGTTCTCTTGAGAATGAGCGACGCCCGCCCATAAGCTCTCGGCAGCCATCTCTTCAGTTTCGTTCCCTCGTTCACAATAACATCCTTGATATACAAATTATCCTTGCTAAAACCGAAATTATTTTCCGCGTTTGAAACAGCGCTTTTCAGCAACTTTTCGAAATCAGGCGCTGACCCCTTGACCAGAAATTTCAACTGATTTTCAGCTTCTTTCGCGTCCAATCCCCGAAGCGCGCTCGCCACTAGGCGGACTTTTCGGGGAGAACGTCTCAAATTGTTGAGTTGAGCTTTGACTTCCATAAATACTATGCTAATAATGCGAATAAATGCTAATCCGCGAATTACTAATATAGATGAAAATGTGTTAGCAAATTCGCAATTCGTAGATTTGCATGCATTCGCGGATTCGCATAGGACTTCACTTCTTCTCTTCTACTTTCTCCGTCTTCGTCGTTTCCGCTTCTTTGGCTGCCGCCGCCACCTCAAGCTCTTTTTGTATTCTTCCTCCGTGACGCACAAACTTTCTCGTCGGAGAAAATTCACCCAGTTTATGGCCAATCATCTCTTCGGATACAAAAACGGGAATAAAATCTTTGCCGTTATGGACACCAAAAGTGAATCCTGCCATCTCTGGAACAATCGTGCAACTTCTCGACCAGGTTTTTATAACCGACCTGTCGCCGGGTTTTTTATCTCTTATCTTCTTAAGTAATTTCTCGTCCACGTAGGGACCTTTTTTGAGAGAACGGGACATATAGCATGGAGGATGGAGCATGGAGCAAAATTTATGTTATGTGTTCCATGTTCTATGTTATGTGAATTTATTTTCTCCTTTTTAATATAAACTTATCGCTATACTTATATTTTTTTCTCGTCTTCTTGCCAAGCGCTGGCTTTCCCCACGGAGTTTTCGGGTGCTTGAGCCCGATCCCCTGTTTTCCCTCGCCCCCGCCATGCGGATGGTCAACTGGGTTCATAGCCGTTCCTCTCACTGTTGGCCGAACCCCGAGCCACCTTGAGCGCCCCGCTTTTCCGATAAGGACCGTGTTATGCAAGGGGTTGCTCACTTGACCAATCGTCGCCCAACAATCACCGCTAGCCACTCGCAATTCACCCGAAGAGAGCTTGAGCTGGGCAATGTTTCCTTCGACAGACATAAGAACAACGGATGAGCCGGCGGATCTCGCAAGCTGCGCGCCTCTTCCGGGAAAAAGTTCCACGAGAGAAAGCTCTGTTCCAACCGGGATATTCTTGAGCATCGCTCTGTTCCCAGTCTTGATGGGAGTTTTTTCAGCAACTAATATTTTCTGGCCCTCTTTCACGCCTTCAACAGCCACTGAATATCTTTTTTCTCCATCTTTATACTGAAGAAGGGCAATATTGGCGCTGCGGTTCGGGTCTCTTTCAATGCGGCTAACTATGGCTGGAACATTGACCTTGTCCATTTTGAAATCAACCGCCCTATATCGGCGCTTGTGCCCGCCGCCTTTGTGGCGAACCGAAATTTTCCCGCCTGACCGGCCTTTGTCCCGTTTTATAAAATACGTCAAACCCTTCTCCGGCTTTCCGGGATCCTTTTCCAGTCGATTCACTGACATCTGTCTGCGTCCGGGGGTAGTTTTTCTATAAATTTTGATTGACATCAAAATTTAAATTAAAAATTCAAAACTAAAAATGAAAAATTATGGTGTCTCGCTTCGCTCGACGATTTACTTTATATAAATTATTCATGCGCGAAGCGCATACCAAAATTTTTACTTTTTCATTTTTAATTTTTAACTTGCTTACACGCCTTCCGCGATTCCAATTGTATCTCCCTGCTGCAATGTCACAACCGCTTTCTTGTACCCCTTTTTATAGCCAATCGTCCGACCGTGAATTCTTTTCTTGGAATGAATTTTGATTATATTGACACCAGTGACGCCAACGCCATAATAATCCCGGACTGCTCCCTTGATCTGGCCCTTGCTGGCCTCCTGGCTCACCTTGAAAACATACTGATTGAATTGACCCAGACCTGATGATTTTTCCGTAATCAGGGGCTCGAGCAGAATCCGGTGGGCGATATTTTCCTCTTTTTTCAGAACTTTTTTGGTTTTCACCTCTTTTTTCAGCGTTTTTCCCGACGCGCTCTGCGGTCGGGACTCCGACTTCGCCATTGGCGAACGTCGGAGCTTTTCAGCCTTAACCTGCCTCGCCGACAGGCGGGTGGCCTTCGGCCTTTCCTCTTTTCCCGCCGACTTTTTTTCCTTTCTTCCCAATATCTTATCTAAAATTGCCATATTATTTCTTTCTTGATCTATATTTACTTTCTAAAAATCTTATCCCCTCTTCACTCATCACTAGATATTTGTGGTTCAAAATATCAAAAACATTCAAATTTTCCACATCGATATTGTCAACTTTAGAAATATTCCGGCTGGCTCTTTTTGACTTCCGTTCCTCTTTGGAAAACCCGACCAGAACGCTTCCTTTCAGTTTCAAAGCTTTCAGGGCCTGATTCATGATCTTAGTTTTCATCTCCTTTATCTTGAGACTATCGACAACTGTTATTTCTTTTTCGGCTATTTTTCCCGAAAGAGCAACAGTTAAAGCTTTGCGGTTCATTTTTTTCGGAATATCTTTTTTGAAATTTCTACCTTTTGTCGGACCGAAAATCACCCCTCCTTTTCTCCAGATCGGGCTTCTCACCGATCCGACCCGCGCCCGTCCGGTGCCCTTTTGCCTCCAGGGCTTTCTTCCCGAACCGGCTCTTTCAGCCCGATCTTTCGTATGAGCCAGAATCTGGCGCCGATTGGCATATTGGGCGACATAAACCTGATGGAGGAGAGTATCGTTTGGCTTCACACTGAAAACAGATTCGGACAATTCAATATCTTTAACTTTTTTGCCTTCTAGGTTGTGGACTGGAATTTTCATCTGAATTCCAAAAACTAAGTTTAAAATTACCCAACTATTTCCACTATTCTTCCCTTCACTCCCGGTACCGCTCCCCGCAAAAACAAAATATTATTTTCTTTGTCAATTTCCACTATCTCTAGATTTTTCACGGAAAACCTTTCCCCTCCCATTCTTCCGGCCATTTTTTTTCCTTTCACAACATGTTCCGGAAAACTTGAGCCAATTGAACCTGGCGCCCGCCAGTCGTGTTTGTGCCCGTGGGAATGAGGAGAGCCTTTGAAGCCGTGTCGTTTCATCACACCCTGAAATCCCTTGCCTTTCGTAATTCCCGAAACCTTCACCTTGTCTCCGACTTCAAACTGGCTTATATCAACCTTATCACCAACCTTCAAATCCTTTACTTCTCCTTTGAATTCTTTTATTTTCAAAAAATCCTCCCTTCCCTTTTTTTCGGATTTCAGATTTCGGATTTCGGATTTTCGCAACCCCAGCTGGATTGCGCTATATTTATCCTTCTCTTGCGTTCTGATTTGCGTCGCGATATTCGGCTCACACTCAACAAGAGTCACATTGAGCGCTCCTTTTTCCTTGTCATATATCGTGCTCATTCCAAGCTTTTTGCCGAGTATGAATTTAGCCATATAATACATCCAACAAAAAAAGGCTTGTACAAGCCAGATTTTGAAGGTATTTTCTGATGAAAAAACATTCACCCTGGCTAGTTTAGTATCCGCCTTGGGCGGACTTGAACTAGATAATACTATGCTAATCTACTAATAAATGCCAATCTGCTAATTGCGAACTTACTAACATGTTCTGTCTTATTCGTACATTCGCAATTCGTTGATTTGCGTTCATTCGCGGATTTGCATCACACCTACATTTTTATTTCCACATCCACCCCCGCCGGCAAGTCAAGATTTGTGAGGCTGTCAATCGTTTTTGGAGTAGGATTGAATATGTCAATCAGCCTCTTGTGCGTTCGCATTTCATACTGGTCACGGCTATCCTTGTGCACAAAAGTTGACTTGTTGACGGTATACTTCCGAATCTGGGTCGGCAAAGGAACCGGACCAGCGATTTCCGCGCCAGTGCGCTCTGCTGTCTCGGCAATCTGACGCGCCGAACGATCAATCACTTTGTGATCGTAGGCTTTGATTTTAATCCTAATTCTTGGCTTGGCTTCTTCTTCAGCCGGCTTCTTGGTCGCCATCGGAAACTAATTGTGAAAAATATTAAAAAACTCTCTTGCAAAATACAAACCACTCTCTACTAGCTACTCACTATCAACTACTTAATGATTTTCGTCGCTACTCCCGCGCCGACTGTCTTTCCGCCTTCGCGGATAGCAAAGCGCATTCCGTCTTCCATAGCCACCGGCGCCAGAAGCTTGATCAAGAGATTCACCGTGTCGCCCGGCATAACCATTTCTGATCCTTCGGGAAGAGTGACTTCTCCGGTTACGTCGGTCGTTCGGATATAGAATTGCGGCTTGTATCCTTTGAAGAAAGGAGTGTGGCGTCCGCCTTCCTCTTTGGTGAGAATGTACACTTCTCCCTCAAATTCCGTATGAGGAGTGATTGAACCGGGCTTTGCCAGAACCTGGCCCCTTTCCACATCCTCCTTTTTGGTTCCACGAAGAAGAACTCCAGCATTGTCACCGGCCTGGCCTCTGTCGAGAGTCTTGTTGAACATCTCGACTCCGGTGACTATTGTTTTGGTCGTTGGGCGAATACCAACAATTTCAATTTCTTCATTCAGATTAATAACTCCTCTTTCAATTCTTCCCGTAACCACCGTTCCGCGACCTTCGATTGAGAAAATGTCTTCGATCGGCATCAGGAACGGCTTATCAACATCACGAACCGGTTCCGGAATGGATTCATCAAGCGCTTTTATGAGGTCAAAAATAGGTTTGGCTACTTCATCGTCTTTACTTTTGGCTCCCAAGGCCTTGAGAGCCGAGCCGCGAATAACCGGAATTTTTTCTCCGTCAAATTCATACTTGGTGAGAAGCTCGCGAACTTCAGCTTCAACCAAGTCAATAAGTTCTGGGTCATCAACCATATCAACTTTATTGAGAAATACCACAACCGCCGGAACTCCCACCTGGCGGGCTAGAAGGATATGCTCCCTAGTCTGCGGCATTGGACCGTCAGTCGCGCTCACTACCAAAATTGCCCCGTCCATTTGGGCGGCGCCGGTAATCATGTTTTTTATATAGTCGGCATGTCCCGGACAATCCACGTGGGCATAGTGCCTTTTTTCTGACTCGTATTCAACGTGAGCCGTCGCAATGGTGATTCCGCGCTCTTTTTCTTCTGGAGCATTGTCAATGTCGTCCACCGACTTTTTCGATGCAGCCAGGCCAGCCAGATTCAGCACATGCAAAATTGCCGCGGTAAGAGTGGTCTTCCCGTGGTCAACGTGCCCGATTGTTCCGACATTTACGTGGGGTTTGGTTCTTTCAAATACTGCCGCCATAATTTTCGATTTTGCGAATTGGCATAGAAGTTCACCCCGCACCACAACTAAAGTGGTACGAAACGATTCACCAGCCTATACCCCGCTTATCAACATAAATTGTGGTGCGGAGCAAGCTTTCGAATCCATGCCGATTCGTTTTAATTAGATTTATTAAGATTTATTATAATAACAAATGCTGAAATTATTATAAATCAAGTTTTATTTTCTGGCAAGTCGGGTGGTAGAAATTTGACTAAAAAATTAGAGATAAATGCCAAGCTATATAACTTGAAGAAATAGACAGAACAGTCCCTGAATCAGCATCCCCGATTGAATATCAGTCAAATTTTCACTACCCGACAAGCCCAGCTATTTCACATATTCAATGTCCTCCAATTTCTCAATTTCATCAACAAGTGCTTCCTCAGAATTTTTCCTGCCCTCCCGCCACAGCGCAATATCAGAATTAATCTTATCAATAAGCTCTTTTTCTGTCAATGTCCGAAGCTTCTTTCGGCCCAAGATGGCTTCCTTATATTCCCTGAAACTCATCACAATATACGCCGGCTTGCCATTTTCAACGATAATATACCTTCCGCCGGCAATGTCTATTATTTCTTTTAACTCTTTCGATAGCATAAAGAATAAGTCATTGGTTACATTGGTCATTAGCTGTGAGACAAGTCACTAGTCACAGGTCATTAGAAATAAACCCAATGACATTTAACCAATAACCAAACCAACTGCCAATGACCTTTGTTACTAATGACAAAATTACTAAAGAAAAAAATTACTTCCTTTTCCCACTCTTAATCTCCTCCGCAATATTTCCCGGCACTTCCTCGTAATGATCAAATTCCATATTGTAGTTGGCCCGTCCCTGGGACATAGAGCGAAGTTGCGTCGCGTAACCGAACATTGAAGCCAGCGGCGCCAAAGACTTGATAATCTTCACTCGCGCGTTGCCTTCCCCGCGGTCCTCAATTTCCTGAATCTGCCCGCGTTTCGCATTGAGATCTCCAACCACGTCTCCCATAAACTGCTCGGGAGTGATGACCTCCGCTCTCATTATCGGCTCGAGAATAATGGGACTCGCCCGTTTCACCGCTTCCTGAAGCGCCATTGAACCGGCGATTTTGAAAGCCGCTTCCGAAGAATCAACCTCGTGGAATGATCCATCGTAAACGGCAACCTTCATGTCAACCAGCGGATAGCCAGCCACGACCCCTTTGTCCATAGCTTCCCTTACTCCCTTTTGAATAGCCGGGATGTATTCCTGGGGAATGATGCCGCCCTTGATTTCATCAATGAATTCAAAACCCTTTCCCTTTTCATTCGGCTCAACCCTGAGCCACACGTGGCCGTATTGGCCGCGCCCGCCGGACTGGCGGATATATTTTCCTTCCGCTTCGGAGAGTTTCTTGATTGTTTCCTTATAGGCCACTTGCGGCCGGCCGACGTTGCCTTCCACCTTAAACTCACGCTTCATCCGATCAACAATGATATCAAGGTGGAGCTCGCCCATTCCGGAAATAATGGTCTGCGCGGTTTCCTCGTCTGTCCGCACCCGAAAAGTCGGGTCTTCACCGGAAAGCTTCTTGAGGGCGATTCCCATTTTTTCCTGGTCGGCTTTGGTTTTCGGCTCAATGGCAATGGAAATGACAGGCTCGGGAAAAGAAATGGATTCAAGAACAACCGGCCTTTCCGGGTCGCACAACGTGTCACCGGTCGTCGTGTATTTCATTCCCACTAGCGCTCCAATCCCGCCGGCATAAATTTCCTGCATTTCCTCACGGTGGTTGGCATGCATCCGAAGAATTCTTCCTACTCTTTCTTTTTCGCCTTTAGTCACGTTTAAAACATAAGAGCCGGCCTTGATTGTTCCTGAATACACGCGGAAAAAAGTGAGCTGTCCCACAAAGGGATCAGTGGCAATCTTGAAAGCCAAGGCCGAAAAAGGTTCATTGTCGCGAGCCTTCACTTCAACTTCTTTTTCGGTTTTCGGGTCAATTCCCCGAGCAGGAGGAATTTCAATTGGAGAGGGAAGATACTCAACCACTCCGTCCAAAACCGGCTGCACACCTTTATTCTTCAAGGCTGAACCGCAATAAATCGGGAAAAGTCTCACAGAGATAACCGCTTTCCTAAGCGCTTTTTTGAGTTCAGCAACCGCGATCTCTTTTCCTCCCAGAAATTTTTCCGCGAGTGTCTCGTCAGTTTCGGCAATTTTTTCCACCATTTTTTCCCGCCACTTTTTCGCTTCATCCAGCATTTCCGCCGGAATTTCGTCTTCTTTTACTTCCTCGCCTTTTTCGCCCTCAAAATAAACAGCTTTCATTTTCATTAAGTCGACCACGCCCTTGAATTCGCTTCGCTCGCCAATTGGAATCTGGACGGCTACCGCATTCGGATTGAGGCGATTCGCGATTGAATTCAGGGAAAAGAAAAAATCAGCGCCTTCCTTGTCAACTTTGTTCACAAAACAAAGTCGCGGAACGTTGTATTTATCCGCTTGGCGCCAAACTGTTTCCGATTGGGGTTCCACGCCTTCTTTTCCGTCAAAAACAACCACGCCCCCGTCAAGAACCCGCAAGCTTCTTTCCACTTCCACGGTGAAATCAACGTGCCCAGGAGTGTCAATGATATTTATCTGGCAATCTTGCCAAAAACAAGTTGTCGCAGCCGAAGTAATGGTGATTCCGCGCTCTTTTTCCTGCTCCATCCAGTCCATTATGGCTTCGCCTTCGTGCACTTCCCCAATTTTATGCGAAATCCCCGTATAAAAAAGAACCCGCTCGGTAGTGGTGGTTTTCCCGGCGTCAATGTGAGCGATTATTCCTATGTTTCTATACTTTTCGATAGGATACTGCCTCATGGCTACGAATTACCTGCCTGCCGGCAGGCAGGCGAATCAAATACTAATATACAAATCCTTTTATTTTAGATTTACTATTCTCCGATATTTTACGCCTGTATTTGTAAAATGAATTAGTAAACCCAACTTCAATCTTGTAGCTTTTAAATAAGCACTTAACTGATTTATGTCTTTTATGGAAAAATAATTTCTTTTTTTAATCTCTACAACGATCTTATCAAAAACTAAAAAATCCAAATAATATATGCCTAATTCTTTCTCACCAAGTTTAACCCTTGCTTTTAATTGTTCTCTAAAGTTGATCTTTTTTTCTTTAAGTTTGTGAGCAACGGCCTCTTGATAAAATTTTTCTTTGTGTCCATATCCAATCTTATTGAAAACTTCGAAACAGATACCAATAATCTGATAACATTCTTCGGCAAATATTAGATTTCTTTTTGTTTTCACATTCGTATATTCGTACAAAATTCATATTTCGTAGCCTCTAGGCGAAATGGGCGAAAGCCTTATTCGCTTCCGCCATCCGGTGCGTGTCTTCCCTTTTTTTCATCGCCGCGCCCTGTCTTTGCGAAGCGTCGAGAAATTCATCGGCTAGTTTCTCTGCCGCCTTTTTGCCTTTCTTTGCGCTTGCCGCGCCAATTATCCAGTGCATGGCAAGCGTGGCCCTTCGGTCTCCAAGAACCTGAACGGGAACTTGGTAGTTGGCACCGCCAATGCGCCGGGACTTAAGTTCCACCAGCGGCGAAACGTTTTTCACCGCCTGTTCAAAGATATTCAGGCCGCCTTTCTTGGTCCTATCGTGAATTATATCGAAAGCATCGTGAACAATGCGTTCGGCAATGCTTCTTTTTCCTCTTTCCATCAAATGCCCAACAAACCTTCCGACAAGAAGGCTGGAATACTTTGAATCCGGTTTCCAATTTTTTCTATATACACGTTTACGTCTAGGCATAGTTCGTGCAATATGTCTACGAATTACGAATTTTGTACGAATATACGAATCAATGAAAATCCTTGCAGATGTGCGAAAAATAATTCATTCGTATATTCGTATTTGATTCGCCGCGCCCGACCCGCCTAAATTTTGTAGAAATTTATTTCGGGTCAAAGCGGGCGGGTATTTCGTAGCCTTAGGCTTTAGGCCGCTTGGCTCCATATTTAGAACGTCCTCTTTTCCTGTCCGTCACTCCCGCCGAATCCAAAACTCCCCGCACAACGTGGTAGCGAACGCCCGGAAGGTCGGGAACTCTTCCCCCGCGAATCACAACAATTGAATGTTCCTGCAAATTGTGGCCGATTCCCGGGATATAGGCCGTCACTTCCATTCCATTGGTAAGCCGCACGCGGGCAATTTTTCGAAGGGCCGAATTTGGTTTCTTGGGAGTAGTCGTCGAAACCTTCACGCAAACTCCGCGCTTGAAGGGCCCAGACATTTCAACCGACCGGTTTTGAAGCGTATTAAAAACTCTCGCCAGAGCTGGCGATTTGGATTTTTTCTTTTGGACTTTTCTCGGTCTTTTTTTGAGCTGGTTGATTGTAGGCATACCCGGTAGTACAACTTTGAGAAAATTATCACAATAACCAAAATACAACTGAATAATCCAAAATTAGTTAGCTAGTTTTGTCCGACAGACTCAAGTTGTACTACCGGGCATAAATAAAACAAGTGCTAGCCCAGCACTAATTCAACCTTGATAGTTTGGTAAATCCAATTTACTACTAAAGATTGGGGAAATAATTGATTAAAAATCCGCAAATTTAAATTAGTGCTGGGCTAGCAGACTAGCACGTTTAATACTAATCAAATACTCGATAGCTGTCAACTAGATTCCAAGCACTAGCTTAAAGAATAATAATTCTATAAAGCGAATGAGCGCAAAAATCGGCCCGGATAAAATTATGACTAGCGGGATGATGAAAATCAAGCCATACTGCTCGAGATACAATTTCGTTTCCTCGCGAATCGGAAGTATCGCGAAAAGAAGTTTTGAGCCATCAAGAGGAGGAATCGGTACCAAATTGAAAAATGCGAGCAAAATATTTATGTACATTATCGCAATGAAAACTATGGCTATGGCGCTCAAGCCCGCTCCCAGCATGCCTCTTCCCGAGAACAAGTTCCCTATTAGCAACATTACATCGCCTGACGGAACCAGCCCGATAATTATAAAAATCTTCAAGAATAATCCAAAAACGAGAGCAATCAAAATATTCGCGAGCGGTCCCGCCGCTCCGACAGCCGCGGGCCCGTATTTTTGGTTGCGAAGATTATAGGGGTTGTAGGGCACGGGTTTGGCCGCCGCGAAAAAGAATCTGCCCCCCGAAAGAAGAAGGAGGAAAACCGGCATCAAGAAAGATCCCCAAAAATCAAGGTGCTTCAGCGGGTTGAGCGTCAGCCGGCCCATATATTTCGCTGTGGGATCTCCAAGCCAATAGGCCGAAAGGCCGTGAGACACTTCATGAACCACCGCTGACATGATTAGAATTGGGAGAATTAGAATCAGATCCATATTTTTACTTATACGAAGTATTGCCAAAAACTTTTCTTCATGTTAACTTGTAGTGCGTAATTAAGCAATCTAATTCACATAACACATAACATAAAACACATAATAAACGCTATGTGTTACGTGCTATGTGCTGTGTGCTATGTGTTTTATGAGTAGAATTTGCCAAATCTGCGGCCGCGGACCCAAATCCGCCCAAAGCCGCTCCCATTCCAACATCGC